>Ga0208813_1001267_pt1 | contig 14050 bp, 14 predicted proteins | sample MalvireepMed_904_FD_184250 | JGI IMG/M metagenome (GOLD analysis project Ga0208813, IMG submission 184250) | Marine viral communities from the Global Malaspina Expedition - Malaspina viral metaG DeepMed_904 (SPAdes) (version 2) | ecosystem: Environmental > Aquatic > Marine > Oceanic | place... | reverse complement strand
ATACTGACCATATGGGCAGTATAAGGACGAGCCGATTCGGGTCTGTCAGTCAAGGCGGAAAGGTGTGTCAGTCAATGCCGACAATGCGAGCGTTGATCTTGCTGTGGGAGCGGTCCTTGACCGCGATCTGGCCCTGCCAGGCCGGCCTCGCCTGCGGCCCGGTTCGCGGTCAGGGACCGCTGCCACAGTGTTTCCGAGCCCGCCGTTACCGAAAACTGAAAACTAATCCCGAACCAACCCCAACGCCGCCTCCACCACGATCCGCTCATCGAACTCGGCTTCGATGCGTTCGCGGGCGGTGCGGCCGGCGGTTAGGAGGGTGTCGCGGGGCATGGCGGAGCGCCGCCCGGTGAGGCAAGTTTCCATGCACTCGGCGAGGGAATCGGCGTCGCGCACCTGGCAGAGCCAGCCGGTGACGCCCTTCTCCACCGCCTGGCGGCAACCGGGGACGTCGGTGACGATGGCGGGGCGGCCCATGGAGGCGGCCTCCAGCACGGTGCGGGGCATGCCCTCGCGGTAGGAGGGCAGCACCAGCACGTGGCTCTCGGCCAGGCTAATTGTCGTCAAACAGGGGCGCACGTCCTCCTGCTCGCCCAGGTACTCCACCACCCCCTCGCTCTGCCATTGGGCCACTTCGTCCAGATGAATGGCGCTGCTGTTGCTCACCCCCAGCGGGCCAATCAGCAGAAAGCGGGCGTCCGGGTGCCGCCTGGCCACCTGCCCCGCCGCTACCACGTACTCGCGCACGCCCTTATCGGCGATCATCCGCGCCACCATCACAAAGGTGAACGGGCCCTCGTGGGGCAAGGTGCTGAACGGAAAGCGTAGCGTGTCCATGCCCGAGCCCGGCAGCAGCAGCCAAAGTACTCACAAAAATCCTGATGGAGCGCCTGAAAACGTTCGGGTGTCAAAGCACCATATTTTTTGGCCACAACACGCCCTGCTTTACGTCCATACCTCATCCTCTTCGGGATCTGTCCATTCCTCAACCGTTCCGGCGGCGTGATTTGAAAGCGCGCGAACCTCTTGGTCGCTCTCTGTGTTTTCGACCAGAATCACGACCCGCGCGCGGGTGTTCTTCAGCCGTACATACTGTTCCGGGACCACCATAATGCCATTACGGATTACCGTCTCAAATTCGATTGCATACATGCCAAACCACTCCTCTAGAGCACGCCTTGACCCACCGTGGTGCCGGCGCATCTATCCCGCCCAATCGTAACAGGATGATGCACAACTCAGCCACAGCCCTGTGGTTGACACCCGTTGCGGCCTTTCTAACTCACCGGCGCCCCATCTTCAGCAGCCGACTCCCTGCTGTCATTATGAACAGTACAGTAGGCCCCTATTTGAATCTGTCAGCCAGGGCGGAAATGCGTGTGAGCCAACGCCGACAATGTGTGTTTTGATCCTGATATGGGAGCGGTGCTTGACCGAGAATGGGCTTTGCAGAACCTTCCTCGCCTGCGGCTCGGTTCGCGGTCAAGGACCGCTCCCACAGCGTTTCCGAGCCCGCCGTTACCGAAAACTGAAAACTAATCCCGAACCAACCCCAACGCCGCTTCCACCACGATCCGCTCGTCGAACTCGGCTTCGATGCGTTCGCGGGCGGCGTTGAGGAGGGTGTCGCGGTGCAGGGCATGCTGCCCTCCCGGTAGGAGGGCAGCAATTGGCGAAGGCATACAGCGAGCGCACCCGCCGATACAGCCAGCTATCGTGAATAAACGCCGTGCCCAGGCCGGGCACATTATTCTCATAGGGAATGCGCGGCAGCCGGCACACCAGGCCGGAATAAATGTTGGCCTTCGCACCCTGTCTAGTGAAACACCTGCTCCAATGAACCGGCGTCATAAAATCGGTCGATCCAGCTCTCCAACTGATCCAGCGGAGCCTGCTCCAAACGCTGTTCCACGTCAGACGGGAGCGGACCAAAGCGCCGGGAGAGCAAGCGGGACAGAATAAGCCGGGCCTCCCGGGTGGAGCCTTCTCGCAGGCCTTCTCGCAGGCCTTCTCGCAGGCCTTCTTGCAGGCCTTCTTGCTGATATTGTCTTTTCCACTCTTTAATCCGGTCTTCAAGCATGGTATCGGCCTCCTTCAAACTGTGTACCTGTTGCCAGTCCACTGATGCGTCCAGGCTGTCGCCACGACGATGCAGCCATTCCAGGATGCCGTGGCGCACGTTCTGTTGCTCCGGCTCCTGCAGCCAGCTTATCAAAAGCCGCAGGGCGTGCAGCAGGTCTTCCGGGGTGCTGCTTTGCTCCATCCGGAACACCGCGGCGACCACGTTCCTTTCCTCTGGAAAGTCACCCTCAGTCAGCCGGCCCTGGTCCAGCAGCACGAACCGGTACAGCGGCACATACCGGGAAAATGCCTCGGGCATCCAGCCGAAAAGCTGGCGCAGTGCCGTGGGGGCGCGCCAGCGGCGTCGGCCATTGTACAGAACGATGGGCAGCATCAGCGGCAGAGTTTTATCCTTAGCCACCTCGCCACGACGAATCAAGTCCTGATACAACAAGCCGATGTAGCTCAGCAGCCGAACGGCCATGTAGTAATCGACACTGGATTGGAACTCCAGCATCAAATACAGATAAACCCAGCGCTGCCGCCAACGCACCCGCCAGATCACATCATTATGGCGACTTCGCAGATCATCGGAAACGAAGCTCTCGGAAACCTTCTCCAAGGAGTCCAGGTCCAGTTCCTCGATCCAGCTTTCCTTAACGAACCCAAGCAACAGGTCACGCATCATTTCCTTGTGCGCGAACAATAATTTATAACCGGTGTCGTGCAATGCCATGACTCACCTCGATACTGACCATATGGGCAGTATAAGGACGAGCCGATTCGGGTCTGTCAGTCAAGGCGGAAAGGTGTGTCAGTCAATGCCGACAATGCGAGCGTTGATCTTGCTGTGGGAGCGGTCCTTGACCGCGATTCGGCCCTGCCAAGCCGGCCTCGCCTGCGGCGAGGTTCGCGGTCAGGGACCGCTCCCACAGTGTTTCCGAGCCCGCCGTTACTGAACACTGAAAACTAATCCCGAACCAACCCCAACGCCGCCTCCACCACGATCCGCTCATCGAACTCGGCTTCGATGCGGTCGCGGGCGGCGCGGCCGGCGCTGAGGAGGGTTTCGCGGGGCATGGCCAGGCACGCTTCCATGCATTCAGCGAGGGAGTCGGCGTCGCGCACCTGGCAGAGCCAGCCGGTGACGCCCTTCTCCACCGCCTGGCGGCAACCGGGGACGTCGGAGACGATGGCCGGCCGGCCCATGGAGGCGGCCTCCAGCACGGTGCGGGGCATGCCCTCGCGGTAGGAGGGCAGCACCAGCACGTGGCTCTCGGCCAGCCAGGGGCGCACGTCGTCCTGTTCACCCACGTACTCCACCGCGCCGGTTCGGCGCCATTCGGCGACCTCGGCGTCATCGATGGCGCTGCTGTTGCTCACCCCCTGCGGACCGATCAACACAAAACGGGAGCCCGGATGGGTACGCGCAACGCGCTCCGCCGCCGCCACGTATTCACGCACGCCCTTGTCGGCGATCAAGCGGGCCACCATCACGAAGGTGAAATCGCCATCCTCTGGCAGCGCCTGGAAGGCAAACCGGGCGGTATCCATCCCGGAACCAGGCAACAGCACCGTCGGCGTATCCTTCAACAAACCGCGATCCCGGAACAGCGCCATGTCCTCCTGGTTCTGGAAGAACACACAGCGCGCCCCCCGATTCACAAAGCCGTACAACGACCGCACCCGGCGATACAACCAGGAGTCGTGGATAAAGGCCGTACCCAGGCCCGAGACATTATTAGAGTAAGGAATACCCAGCAGACGACACGCCAGGCCGGAGTAGATATTAACCTTAACGGTGAAATTGAAAACGAAGGCAGGCCGCAAGCGCCGCAAAGCACCGAACAGGTGCAGCATACTATAAGCTTCACCCACCAACCGGGTACCCTTACCGTCCAATCGCAAAGGAATGAAGGTGACACCGAGCTCCTCGACCAACTTATCCGCATAGCGATCCGGCGGAGCCATTGCTACGACGGGTCGCCCCGCCTCCACCAAAGCAGCGATAGTGCCGCGCCGGAAGTTATAGAGATACCAGGCCGTGTTGGAAATGAGAACGATGGGCTGCATTAAGAGGCGAAGGGGTACATTTGGTAGGGCAACCACGCAAAGGCGTGACTAGCGAAAAAGAGCCACACCGCCTGCACAGCCGTGTAGTACGCGATCACACCCATCACGATACAGGCACGAAAAAGCGTATCTTTGGTAATCAAATGCAACCGAGAAAAAACGAACAGCTGAAGAGGAATAAGGTACAACGCGACTCGATCCGTTGCCGTGGAAGAGATTAGCACCAGCGGGATGCACGCCAATGCAAACACCGACATCCACCACCAAAGCCGACGCTGTGCGATATTCAACCCGAACCAGGGATGAAGTGCCAAAAATAAACATGCCGGGACGGCGTTCATAAGTACGCGGATCAAACCGCCCTGAGATTGGTAGTCCGCCTCTACATAATTAGTCCAAAGGGTGTCCACAGAATCAAACAAAAATAAGTAGCCACCCAACAACGAAATCACGCCTACCCAGAGCAGACTCCATAACCGCTTCTCGCTGGCAGCTAGAGCAGATACCGGCAGCATGAGTATCGCTGACTTGTGGAACGCGGCGCCGATTAGAACCCAGGCCGCAAACCGGCGGCTACGGCCGTCCGCAAGGGCAGCCAAACCCAGCAATACAAACCCTAGCGCCACGGCCTGCCGCGTATATCCCATGCCCACCACGATCACTAGATAGGGTACGGACACCAGCAACGCCAACCAAGGCAAAGGCTGGCGGCGAGCGAAGACCAGGATGCCGCTCATAAAGAGCGCTCCGCAGGCAAGATTGACCGCGTAGATGCCGCCGCCCAAACCAGCGATCAGCCAATTTAGTAAGTAGAATCCCGGATCGCCTTGAAGGAGCACTTCCTGAAACGTCATTGAAGCGGCACGTTGGAGATAAGCAAGATAGGCGAACCAGTCACCGCCGACTCGATGGCGCAGCCCAATGGCCAGCGTTAGCAGTAAACCGGCCATCCACCAACTGGCACTTCGCGCGGACGGCGCGAACCGCCGGTTGGCAAAAAAACCAAGAGCAGGGATGCAATACAGAAACCAAAAAGGAAGCATGAAAAAGATATCAATCCATTCTTATGAACACTATTGTGAAGATAGAAATTCGACACCTAATCTTGAAAATAACGAACCAAGCAATAAAGCCTAAGATCTGTTAGCTGCATGGCGAAGTATATCAATCAGTTTAGGCCCTTGGGCCTGTAAAGAATAATGTTCTTCTACAGCCAACCGGCCTCGCTGGCCCTGCGCCCTCCGACGCTCAGGATCAGCGAGCAACTTATCTAGCGCCTGCTCCCAGTTGGAAAGGCTGTCGGCTAATTCACCACACTGCCAACGGTTTACAATCTCTATGTTAACGCCGACAGCCGAGGCGACCACTGGCTTGCCGGACGCCATATACTGAATAAGTTTATAACCACATTTACCACGCTCCCAGGGCCCATCGGACAGCGGCATGATCCCAATATCGAAGCCTGCAATGACTTCCGCCTCTGTATCCTCTAGCCAGGGCACAATTTCTACCGGCATGTCGCCAAACGCCGACATTAATTCAGGTTGCGCCCCTACTAATACTAGACGCGCACCTCGTTTTCGATGAAGCGTTTCAAGCACTGACTTGAGTTCCAGCACATAGTGCTGGGTAGAGGGAGAGCCGACCCAACCTATCACAGGTGCACTGGCCTGGTCGCGTCCATCCTGCGCGCGGACTGAGTAGCGCCCCGAATCTACTACCGTAGGCAGGTATTCGACCTTCTCCGCGCCAGCAAGGCGTGCCCGTTCGGCCAGATAGTTGTTTCCACAAACCACAGTGGCAGCGTTCGACATTACGCGATCGATCTTTCGACCGAGTATTCGCCGAACCCAGCTACGGGTCGACAAGTCGTAATTGTGGAATACGGCATCGTCGTAATCCACCACGTAGGGTACGCCGCTAGGCATGACAGCATGTTCGACCCAAAACGGAAGATACGGCAGCGCTTCTTTTTCAACCCATAATAAATCCGCACCTGAGCAACTGCGTAACTGGTGTAACCGAAGTGCGTAGCGTCGGGCGATACTCGAAACAGAACGCCCTTTTCCGGAGTAAAGTGAATTCAGATAATCTTCGTCGAACAAGGGGCAGACGACAATATCAACTCCATTAGCCTTCAGCAGCGGCAAATACTGCAAGGAACGCAGGCGGCTACTAGCTCCGAGTCGGGGGTATTTAGTAAATAAAATGACCCTCACAATCCAATGCCCTCCAACCCCAACCTGAAAGTCTGCACGCCGGCCTTCAATGAAAGGGGGCCTTACACAGCCCTGAAAGTCGAGCAAGACAAGAATCATGTTGCAATGTCAACTCTCCTATGTGAACCAAGTTTCTGTCCGCGTTGCGGTACGGTTCTCAAGCCTGTCTCAGAGAGTGCAGGAAAACAGGGGAGTGGATACCTGCAAGATACACTTGTGGTTCACGTCCTCCCGGTAGATCACCCCAACCCTTGACCGAGAGGGGCTAGAACAAAAAATCGCTACCAAAGCTCAGGCCTCACTGGCAGACTCAACCAGTTCAACACAGCGTTTTTCATATACAATATCAAAATTCAGATTAACCGGAGAAGCCCGTACTGGAACATCACAGGTTATACGTTCAATGGGCTTATAACTATATTTTTCGCTGCTAGCCAAACATCATCAATCGGCATAATCATCCAAAAAATTAATTTCATCCAAGGATTTTCTGATGTAGAAGCTAATAGGCTTCGGTGCCGACCTCAAGAGAAAAGACTGTCTCCGCCACAAATCTACAGCGCCGAGCCAGATCAGGGGCTTTCCTCAGCTCATTCAACCTATGAAGTGCCGCTTCATAGACTCGGCAGAGCCATCCTCAACCAAAACCCCGACATTATACTGCTCAATAATGTGCGCTACGTCTCCAACACCAGAATTATCGGTGTTCACGATGCACTCGATCGAACACGGGGCGGAGCGATTGCACGTAACGCTGCGTGGACGGTGAGCCAATCCAGCCGATCACAGCCTGCCGATTGCCGGCATCCGACACGGCCCAGTAGCGCGTTGCGTCCACGACCGTCGGGATTCTCTCGATACGTTGCGCCCCCGCCTGCCGAGCACGTTCGGCGAGATAGTCATTCCCGCAGATCACGGCAGCGGCGTGGGCCATCACACGGTCGATCTTGTCCCCAAGCAGCCGACGGACCAGGGCTCGGTCAGAGAGGTCATAGTTGTGGAACACCGCATCGTCGTAGTCCACGACATACGGCACCCCGGACGGCATCAAACCCTGCTCCAGCCAGAACGGCACGAAAGGCAGCGCCTCATACTCCAGCCAGACCAGGTCGAATTGGCCGGCCCGCCGGAGTTGCCGCGCACGCACGGCATACCGGGCGGCAACCGACTTCAACGAGCGACCCTTGCCGGCGTAAAGCTGCCGAAGGTAAGGTTCGTCAAAAAGCGGGAACGGCGTGACATCGATGCCCGCCCGCGCCAGCGCCGGGAGAAACTGCAGCGAGCGCAGGCGGCTGCTTGCGCCCATGCGGGGATACTTGGAAAAGAGCGCGACCTTCACGGACGGAGACTCTCCAATGCTCGCGAATAAGAGTCCACGCTGGATTTGAGGGAATGGTGTTCTACTCCAACTTCCCGGCACCGTACACGGAATCGTTCTCGCTCCGGCAACACCTCGTCCGTGAACCAAGTCGCAGCTTCTCCAAAGACATCTTTATTAGATTCAGTCAACATGAAACCAACCTTAGGCGTGATACTCGATGTGTCACCCACACCATCGGTTGCAATCACTGGCAAGCCGCATAGGAGATACTCCCCAACCTTTATAGCCGTGGCCGCTTGCATAGAGAAACTCGGCTTTATCAACGCCAGACCAAGATCAGCTGATGCCAGATACTCGTAAACCTGTCCAGCGTCGACAGTAAGCGTGACGACCGAAGAGCGAAGTCCCGGAAAGTCTCTAATACCTCTAGCGGCCAATTCGGGCGAGCCGGTCATTATCAGAAGACGTGCATCAGGACAACGCAGATGTACTGCCGAAAAAAGTTCCAACATCTCTGAAAGCTGGTATTTTCCACCCAAGGATCCGGCGTACACCAACAAAGGGGCTTCAGCTTCTATCCCCAACCGCTCGCGGACCTTGGTCCTTACGGACTGGTCCATCGGCACAAACCGATCAGCATCGCGACCATTCCCTACCTTATAAAAACGATCCCTTGAGGTGCCTGCACCAGCGCGAGCCAGCAGGATATCCTTTGCCTTGCTCGTTCGAGTCAACACCACGTCTGCCCGACGCACACCTTGCGCCTCGACATCCCGCAGCAAGCGGTAGGCCACGCCAGTCGAGGACATGCCACCAAAATCCACCCGCTCGTCCAGCGGCAAGCCGTCGGCATCAAACACCATCGGCAACGCATTCCTCTGCAGAGCACGCATGCTGGACAGCACCGGCAGCGTGCTGCGTGGCATCAACACGTCAATATCCCACTGCTGGACCGTGCGGCGAATATCCCGCGCACCTTTGATAGCCGTAAACAGCGATCCCAAAGACACCGGCCTCCGCCACACACGAACCACGCGATACGGCACCCCCGCTTCCGCACAAGCCTGACGGGTTTGTTCCACACGCTGCCGATCGCCCCAGGTAAACTGCAATACGTGAAACTCCCAGCCGTGCGGGGCCAAGCCACGGAAGATAGGCAGAAACAAACTTTCCAGATAGAAAACCTGCGGCCCGTCCCAGGTGACGAAAAGGATTTTCATATCACCTTCCGCTCTGACAGAAGACGCTGGTATAGCTTATCAACATCGCTAACATAACGCTCGGCACTGAAATGCTTCAGCGCACGCTCGCGTCCCTTATCGCCCATCGAGCGCCGCATCGGGGCATCATCAGCCAACCCCAGTATGACCCGGGCCAATTCTTGAGGTTGGCAAGGTTCGACCAGATATCCGGTATCGCCTTCCTTGACGACGCCGGGTATACCGCCAACACGTGTCGCGACGACTGGTAATTGCGCGAACATGGCTTCCACCAGCACCAGCCCGAAGGCCTCGTGGGCCGATGCCAAGGCGAAGACATTCATCAACTGGTAAAAAGGTTGTGTGTCCGCCTGGTACCCAGCAAACACCACGCGCTCCGACACCCCCAGCTGATGGGCAAGCTCTTGCAATGCAGCCTCGTCCGGTCCGGACCCCACTATCAGCAGCCTCGCATCAGGACGTACGGAGAGCATCAGGGACAATCCCCGAATCAAGTCACTGACACGCTTGTGATCGTCAAATAATCGGCCAACGGTCCCGATCACGAAGCTATCCTCGGGCAGACCGAATTGGTCACGAAGCCCAGTCAACTCCGCTTGACCGGCCGGCGGTTTCTCGGCCACACCATTGTTGATGAGCGTGACCTTTCCGGCCGGCACCCGAATGGTTCTTTCCAGGTACTGAACCACTGCGGGAGAGACTCCGACCATGTGATGACACAGGCCTGCCAACCCCCGATAGAGCAAATGACCTTTCCAACGCCGATTTTCCGGATCGCTGGTCTCTTCCCCGATTATCACAGGTACCCGTCCCAAGCGCCCGGCCACAGCCGCCTGAGCAACGCCTTCGTAAACAGCTCCGTGGATAATGTGAGGCCGAAAATTGCGCACCACATCAAGTGTCGCCTTATATGGCCGACGATCGAAAATTCCGTTGAATTCCCCGACTTCATGTATCACGCAACCAGCTTTCTCGAGCTGCTGTGGAAGCCCTCCGACCGCCTTGGTGCACACCAAGTGCTGCTCATATCGCGCAGGATCCAAGTGCCTGACAAGGGATAGCCTCCTTTGCTCAACCCCGCCTGAGCCGACCGTCTCGAGGCAGTGCAGAACTCGTATCTTTTTCACGCCTGGACCTCGTTGGATTTGTAAATCACGGGCAATCGTTGCCCCCTATGAATTCGTATAGTGAGTCAAGCTGACCCATATAGACACTAGGCTCGAATCGACCTTGCACGGCATCTCGACCAGCCTCACCAATAGCCGGAAAATCAGCACGCTGCTCCCAGACATCCTTCAGCACACGCGACAGTGCGCCTGCATCCGAACAATCGACCAGCCACCCCGTCTCGCCGTGCGTAATGATTTCCGGAGCCCCGCCTACAGAGGTCGCCAGAACCGGGATCTCGCATCCCATGGCTTCTACCAACGCGATACCGAACCCTTCCGACAACGACGGTTGAACATAGAGGTTGCACTGGCAGACGTAGTCGAAGGGATTATTCCGATATCCCCATAAACGCACCAATTGCCTTACGCCGTACTGGTCGATCTGCTCCTCAATCTCTTGCCGCTGACTTCCGTCGCCGACTATCCACAGTTCGACCGGGATACCTTCATCTCTGAGATTTGCAACGGCCCCGACCAGCGCAAGCGGGTTCTTGACCGGCTCGAGACGGCCGACGAAACCAATGCGAAAGACTTGCTCCGGATCAGGCGCCCTCAAATCACATGAAGAGAATTCCACCGGATTGTAGATACGCACCGCCTTGGAGGCCGGCACCTCGTCGCTTTCGACCAGCCACACCGTCACGGCGTCGGAAATACCAATCACGCGATGAGCGAACCGGTAGATCAGGCGGAATACGTGCCTCGCCAGCTGACTATGCGACGGGATCCCGATCTCTTCACCAATACGGACCGGCACACCGGCCAGCCATGCGGCGACTAGCCCGTGGAAGTTCGCTTCGGCCCCATGGGTATGTACAACGGTCGGACGATTCCGTCTGAACAGGCGGTACAAGGTCCATATCGTGCCAATGGAAGGGATACGCGTCGACTTATTCAAGCACACAACTGGGCTACCCATGGACTGCAGGGTATCGGCAACCGCACCGCCCTGCCCGATCGCACAAAAAAAATGCTTCCACCGAGAATAACTAGCGTTTCGTCCCACAACCTGGAGATGTCTTTCAACACCACCGAAATCGAAAGACGTCACGATGTGCCATGATTTTTTTACTAACGTATTATTTGAACTCATGATTTTCGACGGATCAATGAAGCATAATTTCGCAGAATCGCTCGACAGGCCATTGCCCAAGAAAACGCAGTCCAGCCAAAGGTGCGTAAGATATCGCTTTTCCGGGAAGGGAATTCACGAGAAATAACAAAAAACTTAAATTTATCGATAACAGACAATTCAAGCCACTTATTTTTAAGTTTAAAATACTCGATAGCATTTTCATTGATAAGATATTTTGCATTTCTACTAGCGCAACCGTTATCCGTAAGGCTTGACCAATTTTCTTTCAAATACAAAAGCAAATCTTCCATCCTACTCCAGTGCGCCAATTCCGCTTGCTCAAATTTGTATAAGTCTATAATACTAGGTTCCTGAGCACTCGGCCCAACATTTTTTTCATGTAAACGGTGTTGTACCAATGCATCAGGAATCTCAATAATTTTACATCCTCTCCAAAACCCGACAATGCGAAAAAATATATCCTCTAAAAGTATCTTTTTATTTGGTATAGGAACATTACATAATATATGCCTATTGTAGGCTGATGAGGCACCATGGATATGAGTGATGCGAGGAGACCCAACAAGAGAAAATTCGTAAAGCTCTCCAAGCCCAGAAGTTACCGTAATAATATTAAAGCGACTATTTACGAATACTTCTTCTCCTCCGCTTAATATATCTGCCTTCGTGTCCCTAAAAGCGGATACAATAGTGTTCGTGCGCTCTGGCTTAGACACGTCGTCGCCGGCAGCAACCACGAATATATCCCCTTTTGCCTCTCGGGCCACAGAAAGAACGTGCGAAAGTGTCCCTACATTTTGTTCGCTTTGTCTGATCCTCACCGTATGCTGACCGGAATATCCTCCCGCCATTTCCTGCATGATCTCGAACGTCCGATCCGTCGAGCAATCATCCGAAAGGATAATTTCAAGCGGTTCGTAGGTCTGCGCAAAGGCCCCTTCGATCGCTTCGCGAATGTACTTTTCCTGGTTGTAGGCAAACAACGCGAAGGTCACGAGGGGGCGATCGTGTCTTTGTTTTTCGGTAGCGGTCATGACGGGTTCCTTATGCACGGAGAATTGTGTCTGTCCATGGGTGTGCGATGGGTGCGCGCAGGTTGGAAAAGAAATTCCGCGAGATAAGAGCCGCCCTGGCCGGTAATACCGGTGATGAGCGCTTTTTTCATTTTAAATCCTTGCAAAGCAAATCTGAGTAAATCTTTATGTATTTGTCTGCTATTACGACCGAATCGAACTTTTTCATGGCAGAATTCCTGGCATCGTTGGACAAAGTGGCATAATTACTTTGTTTAACAACCCAGTCTGTACCGGTTGCCATATCTTCTGGCTCGAAAGCTTTTGCTTTATAGCCATTTACCTTGTGTTCGACAATCCCTGCCGGGCCGGTAGCGTCAAAGCATACCACCGGGACCTTGCAGGCCAGCGCTTCCACAAGCGTTTTACCAAAAGGCTCCTGAATACTGGGCGCCACGAAAACATCAGCAGCGTTGTAGGCCAGCCTCATCGACACATCGTCATGAAGGAACCCGAGGGCTTTATACTCGAAGCCTGTCGCCTCCATGGCTGCAATGGCTGCGGCATCCAGCTTACCAAAAATGCATATAAAATAATCGTCTTTATCAAGACTTTTCAATGACTCTGAAAATAAAGAGAATCCTTTATAAAAATCTCCGCAATTAGTCGAACCGGATAATATAATTTTTTTCTTCGTCGTCAGCCCTAAAGACTCTTTCGAAAATTCTTTATTAGCCGGGAAGAATACGGAGAAGTCGACGTTATTATAAATCGTTATCGCGTTATTATCACCAAATACCGTGCTTGAATTGAGCTGCGATGTCACCCAGTCACTAATTCCAACTGGCTGAACACGGCGGAAAGCACTGCGTTTTGCTTTTACTGCATGACGAGTAAAATCCTTGCCAAAAGCGCCATTTAGCTGAGGGCAATTACCACAGCCTGTTTTGTACTTTTCACAGTCCAGAGATAAATGGCAGCCGCCGGTCATTGGCCACATATCCCGGACTGACCAAATGACAGGCTTTTTGATCGACCTTATCGACCTGTAGCTCACAAGCCCTGAAGTGGACCCCAAATTTTGGACAGGTGCCTAAGCTCTGATTCATTATCTCCAGAAGGAGGAGAATCATGAGCAAGAAACGCAAGCAATACAGCGCATCATTCAAGTCCAAAGTTGCCTTGGCCGCCCTCAAAGGTGACCAGACCACATCCGAAATTGCCGCCCGGTTCCAGATCCATCCGACCATGGTCAGCACCTGGAAGCGCGAGCTGCTGGAGAATGCCCCGGGCCTCTTCGAGGGCAAGAAAAAGTCCGGCAAGCAATCGGAGGAGCCCGGCACGGATGAGCTCTATCGCGAGATTGGCCGACTGACGGTGGAACGCGATTTTTTGTCGCGCAAGCTCGATCAGTAAGCCGTCAACAGCGGTTGGCGATGATCGAGCGTGGTCATCCCCAGGTCAGCATTTCGCGCCAGTGTGAGCTGCTCAAGCTGAGCCGCTCTTCGGTGTACTACGTCCCTCGTGAGCAGTGTCAGGAGGATCTGGAACTGATGTATCTGATTGATCAGCAGCACCTGGAAACGCCGTACTACGGTTCCCGCAAGATGCGGGTCCACCTGGAACGCCAAGGCCACCGGATAAACCGCAAGCGGGTTCAGCGCCTGATGCGCACCATGGGCATTCAGGCGGTGTATCCGCGCCCCAGAACCAGCATTCCGGGCGATGGGCACAAGGTGTACCCGTACCTTCTCAAAGGGCTGAAAATCGATCGCCCCAACCAGGTTTGGGCGACTGACATCAGCTACGTTCCGCTGGCTCGGGGCTTCATGTACCTGGTCGCCATCATCGACTGGTACAGCCGTAAGGTGCTGTCCT
>Ga0208813_1001260_pt1 | contig 14084 bp, 9 predicted proteins | sample MalvireepMed_904_FD_184250 | JGI IMG/M metagenome (GOLD analysis project Ga0208813, IMG submission 184250) | Marine viral communities from the Global Malaspina Expedition - Malaspina viral metaG DeepMed_904 (SPAdes) (version 2) | ecosystem: Environmental > Aquatic > Marine > Oceanic | place... | reverse complement strand
ACTCGGGGGCCAGGTCCTCGACCCATTCCCGGTCTTCCGAACTGCTGATGTTCCCGTCCCCATTGAAATCCTCGAAACCATACATCCCCGTTTCTGGGTCAACACCAAGGGAGTGGTAGAGTTTCACAATGCTCAAGGGCTTCCCTATGATATACCTATTGGCAAAAGTGGAGTTTTCCAGGCCATCAAATTCCACCAAACGGTTCTTGGGAATGGTCAGGTTTAGGTTCGTGGACCATTTAAAATTCCGGGATTGGAAATTCAAAGACCGAAGATCGAATTCAAGTCCGGTATTCTCCACTATGGCATCAAAATTTCCGGTCAGTTCCGAAAACCCCGTAGTGGCCGCCAGGGGAATCCCTACCAACTGATTGGATGAGCGGTTACGGTACCAAGAAGCATTGAGCAATATTCGATCTCTGAAGAAACCCAGTTCCAAGGCCGCCTCCAATTTCCTGTTCTCCTCCCAACCGAACAGGGGATTGAACAATCCCGTGGGTTCAATGATGGTCACCCCATCATAATCGTCCCCCGTGACGGTGTAGGTATCCAAGAATTGATAATCCCCAACATTATCACTCCCAGTAGTTCCATAACTCGACCTTAACTTACCGTAGCTCAAGACAGCATTTTCACCCCAAAATCCCTCCTCCGAAAAAAGCCAAGCCAGTCCGATCGCTCCAAAGTTCCCAAACTGTTTGCCTGGTCCAAATCGGGAAGACCCGTCCCTACGTCCGGTCAGATTGATAAAATACCTATCCAAGAATTTAAGGTTGACACGTCCGAAGACAGCATTATACTTGTATACGTTGTCCACATTGGAAAGGATATCCAGGTTGTCCGCAGCGGCCATGTTAAAGATCAGTTCATTGTTGGGAAACCCCCGCCCCCGAAGAGCGAGTTGTTCCGTGGTCTCACGTTGAAAAGTGGTTCCTAAAAGGACATCCAATGAAAATTGGTCCCATTGCTTGTTCCAGTTCAATTGTGGCTCCACGATCCATGATTCCCTTTTGGAGCCATTGGTCATGAGGTAGGAGTAATTCTGGGGTGTCAGTCCGTATTGTGGGTTCCTGGCCGAGGAGGGCATGGCCCTTTGGGCATCCAACCGATAACTGGTAAAGCCCATACTGGACTTCAGTTCCAGATTTTCCAAGACCTTATAGGAAACCACTGCATTGGTGATAAGGGTATTGGAAACAGCCCCATATTTTTCCTCCAACGCAGCCATGGGGTTTTCCCATGTATTGCCTTCCCAGTTGATATTCCCTTCCGCATCATAAAGCTCGGGTGCATTGGGTTCCAATGCATAAGCCTTGGGGCTAAAGTCCGCACTCGGCAGATCGTTGTCCTCCCTGGTATAGGAAGTGGATAGACTGATTCCAAACTTTCCATTCTCGGAACGATGGTTCAGGGTGGTGTTCAAATTGGCCCTTTTGTAATTAAAATCACCGGGGAACACCGTGGTCTCCTTTTGATAGGCCCCACTGACCAAGAATTGGGTTCGTTCACTCCCACCGGAAACTGTGAGTTGGGCATTGTTCCTGTAGGCAGTCCCGCCTATCAGTTCCTTTTGCCAGTCCGTATAGCGGTTTTGGTCCCATAGGGTCACATCGGGCCAAAAGAAGTCCAATCCTGGATTGCCCAAAAGGTTATCGACTCCATCATTGGTGATGCCCTCCCTACGCAATTCCAGGTATTCCCTTGTTTTCATCAGGTCCATAAAATGCGAGACCTGACCAAGGGTAGAGCTCAACCGGGCATCGAACCGGGTCTTGCCAGCCTTGCCCTGCTTGGTAGATATGAGTACTACGCCATTGGCTCCACGGGAACCATAGATGGCTGTTGCATCCGCATCTTTCAGGACCTCTATACTCTCAATATCATTGGGGTTTATTGCATTGAGCGGGCTGGTGTTTCCGCCAACGATCAAGTTGGATAGACGGGATAGCCCCATAGATTGGGAGCTAAAAGGTACCCCGTCCACTATGAACAGGGGATCTGTAACCCCATTGATGAAATTCCTGCCCCGGACCTCAATGGAGAACCCTCCTCCCGGCACGCCTGTATCCTGAACAATATTGACCCCTGACAGGTGTCCCTGCATGGCGGCCAATGGATTGCCCACAGGCTGTTTATCGATGACCCCTGCCTTGATGGTGGCAATATTTCCGGTGCGTTCTTTCTCGGAAACTTTATAGTACCCCGCATTGAGCACTACTTCACCCAATACCGTAACATCCTCATCCAAGGAAACCGAAACCTCTTCCCTACCCCCAATGGGTACGGAAAGCGTCTTGAAACCGACCATGGAAAAGATAAGCACATCAGTAGGACCCGCATTGATAGAAAAGGAACCATCAAAATCGGATATGGTTCCAATATTCTTGGATTCCACCACAAGGTTCACCCCGGCCAGGGGATTCCCCGAAGTATCGGTCACGGTGCCGGAAACGGTAAACTGTGGCGGTTCCAAGACAGTGCCCGCCTGCACATGAAAAAAATTAAAGAGCATTAAAAAGACATATAGTAACATGAACAGGGATCCCCTGCGCATGCATGGTATTGAATGTTGCATAAATTGAGTTCGTTTGATTTCTTTGTTAGTTATTCTCCACACTGCCCACAAGTCACCATAAAGCCGTAACTTCCAAAAGGACATCAAGGTTCTGACATAGGCCATCCACTCCAGGTACAACCCATACCCAGAAATAGGATTCCTTAACCAAGAAAGACCATGGTTTCGTGCAGGTTCGGTTGCCCCAAAAAGTGTAGTCGTTAGTTGTGGGACTAAAGGATGTCGTGAACCGAAAAATCAGTGTAACGGGTATCCCACAACCCTAGCTTAGGGATTATACGGGGTTCTTTGGCTTTTTACTGAATAGGATATCAAACACCGAGTGAGCTGCCCCAAAAACAGGACAACAACACGCTGTGAACCCTACAAAAAAAAGTTGCCAAACGTTTCCCATAACCCATTGGTTGGGCGACACCTCGAAAGAACCAAAAGAAACCAAACGCTAAGAAAAAAGTTGAAGAAAAAACTACAACGACCACAAAAAAGGGCGCAGAACTCAACTTATCTGATAGAGGTACTGGTATACCGTGCAACGATAAGAGAGCCCACGCCCCGGGTCGTGAGCAATCTGCTTATTGTCTCGTTGCAAAAATTACCAGTTTTCTATCAGAGACTCCAAGCGATAGCTTCAAATATGTTCTAAACGAAGAATCGCAAAAATACCAACTATTCTTAGTTGAATGGTTCGAATATAGGAAAATAATCACATATATGTGATTGGTGTTGGACTTTTTTCTGATTCTTTTTGAATCTAACATGAAAAAGATAAAAGACAAAGAGCTTCTTACCGCCATTTCAATGGCCTTCAAAGAACTACGAGACAAGGAAGGATTGACTCAGCAAAATGTCAAAGATGATACCGGTATTCATCTTGGAAGAATAGAGACTACAACCAACGACCCTTCTTCAAGTACAATATTTGAATTGTGCAAATATTTCAAAATTCCCCTTTCAGATTTTTATAAAAGATTAGAGGAAATCAATCCTAGCTTGAGGATTAAAAAAAATAAGAGGTAGTTTTTCTCGCTTAAAACTTCAGTTTTAATTTCCTTACAGATTTTCACATTTTCCTTTTCTAGAAAATTCTTACATTTAGATACTATTCTCCCCCCAAAGATTTTTTGAATATTAATAAAGCTATGCTTTGCATTCAATTGCAAAACTTGTGAATAACATAACCTAATTGGTGGCCTACACACAGGAAAGTTAGATATATAAGCTAGTTGTGCTTCATGCTATAAAAACAACAATAAATAAATAAATGAATGATGATTATAAAGAAGAGTTTTTATTAAGGCTCAAAAAAAGTGAATTATATAAAGCTCTTAAGGAGAATTGTTCTGAAAAAGACTCGAATGTAATAAAATTAGTTGAGGATTGTACTTCCTATGCTTGTCAAAGGACAAAAACAATCGTTAGGCATATGGGAGAATTTACCCTTCATGACGGTGACCATTTATTTAGAGTTTTAAATTTAATGGAAAGGTTAATAACCAAGGAATCAATTAATGGACTCACCAGTCCTGAATTACTACTGCTGATTATTAGTGCATTTTTTCACGATATAGGAATGGCTCCTGATGAAAAGGAAGTATTAGCTTGGAAAAAAGTTTGGGACAAAGAACCAGAAATTGGAGAAAATGAGCAAAGCACATTCAATGACTTCAAAAGATTTTATAACTCTAGACCTGAAGATGAAAAAAAATTAAATGATTTAATAGACAAAGGGAACTACTCACAGGCTGATATAATAAAATCATATTTGATTACCGAATACATTCGTCAAACACATGCCGAAAGAGCGAGAGATATTATTGAGCACGATTGGTCGGAAAAAATCACATTTAGAGATACAGATTTAACTGTTGAATTAGCTCAAATATGCTATAGTCATAATGAAGATGCACTATCATTATTAGATTTAGATAAAAACTTGCTTTGTGGTTCAGGAATTTACGCCTGTTTACCATTTGTTGGGGTAATTCTTAGACTCGCTGATATACTAGATTTTGATGGTAAGCGAACTCCCTCAATCTTATTTTCACATTTGTATGTGAGAAACCCTATTTCAATCAATGAATGGAATAAACATCGAGCAATTGAAGCATGGGATATTAGTCCCGACTTAATTCAATTTAGTGCCAAATGTACACACCCAGTTATCGAATCTTCGATTCATGAATTTTGTTCAATGATTGACCATGAACTCAGCTTATCAAACAATATTATTTCAACACTAAATGAATTTCACAAATCAATAGACAGAGATTTACAAATTAAGCTACCGCTCAAAGTAAACAGGGATAAAATAAGGACTAAAACAGATATAAAGAACAAACCTGTTTATATCTATATGGACACTAAATTCTCTTTGAGTAAAACTCAAGTTATAGAGCTTCTCATGGGAACTAAGCTCTATGGAAACCCTGAAGTGGCTCTAAGAGAACTATTGCAAAATTCAATTGATGCATGTTTACTACGTAAAGCACAAGAATCAAAGTGGGGTAATTTGTATGAGCCTAAAATTCTTGTAAAGTATTACACGGAAAATGGAGAAGACATCCTAGAAGTAATTGATAACGGAACAGGAATGGATGAGTATATTATTAATAATTATTACTCTAAAATAGGTTCGTCTTATTACAAATCTAAAGACTTCTACAATTTAAAAGCTGAATCAAATGCGGAATTTTCTCCAACATCAAGATTTGGAATTGGCATTCTTTCGTCTTTTATGATTTCTGATGTACTAATTGTTGATACCAAAAGAGTATATGGTCCTCATAAATCAAGTGAACCCCTTAATATAACTGTTGAGGGTCAAGAAAGTATTTTTTGGATAAAATCAGGTGAACGAGAAAATCCAGGAACTACTACTAAATTAATTCTGCGAAAAAGCCATAATCCTTGGGATAGGATGAGTGAAAATCAATTCATTGAAAATGTTGAAAGTGTAATCCCAAACCCTCCTTTTGAAATAAAAATAGAAACCGAATCACATAATAAAAAAAGGGATGAAAATAGTTTTAAAGAAATAACCTCTAATTCTTTAAAGGATAATTCCTGGCAAGAAAATGAGAACATTAAATTTATAGAAGTTCCAATTGAAAGAAAGGATATTGGCTTAATAGGTTCAGCTTCTGTAGCTATCTTAGAGAGTCATCGTAAGCCGGTTGAAAGATTAGAATTAAACTCTAGAGATGTAGAGGTTGAAGGAGTAATTTACACTTTAGAAAGAGAACTCAAAATTGATGTAAACTCAATAAAAGAATCCTCAAAATCAATAACAATTAGTGATGATGGTGATATAAGAACAGATGATTCACATAGCACATTGGCAAGTTCTAAGTCAAAAATTTCATTGCATGGTATTGAAATACCATCAAGTTTATTTCCAGAACGTTGGAGAATGAAAAATAACCAAGTTAAAATCAATTGGCCTTTTCCTCTAATACTTGTTATTGACGTCTGCGGCACGAGAGATTTGGATTTAAACTCTCCAAGAACTGAGATAATTATTAGTGAAAAATGGATAGATTTTGAAGAACAGCTAGCGACTCTAATTTGTGAAAAAATTAAAAAATCTGTTGAAACTGATTATTGGAATAGCCTATTTGAAATATTTAATAATTCGAAAAGTAGCGATAGCTTTAAAAGAGCTTTAGAAAAATTAAAATAGAATGCACGAAAGCAAAACATTGGCTATAACAATTGGAGAGAACGTGATAAAACGAAACAATAAATATAAAACAAAGGTCAATTCTAAACTGAAAAGTTAGGGCGTAAAACCCCCAACTGTTCATAGCCGAGACCTTTGTAACCAATACAAAAAAAGACCAACCAATGAAATTAGAAACAGTTAAAATCAAAAATTTTCGAGGTTACCAAACGGAAACTGTAATTCCAATTTCAAACCTTACCGCATTTATTGGTAAGAATGATGCAGGAAAATCTTCTATACTTGAAGCACTTGAAATCTTCTTCAACAATTCGTTGGTTAACTGTGAAAAAGAAGATTTGAATATAACAGCAGACAATAACAAAATAGAGATTTCCTGTGTTTTTACCGATTTTCCTACCGAATTAATAATTGATGCTGCAAATCCAACATCTCTTGAAGTCGAATACCTACTCAATGCGGAAAACAAACTTGAGATTAAGAAAGAGTTTCCTGCAACAGCTGCAAAACCTAAAGAAAAAGTCTATATAATTTGTAATCATCCAAGTGTTGAAAATGGTAACGATTTATTGACACTCAAAAAGGCGGAACTTAAACAAAGAGCAAACCAATTAGGGATTCCCAACGAAAATTATAATGGAAATGTAAATTCATCTATCCGTCAAGCAATTAGAGATTCATTTGAAGATTTACAACTTCAAGTAACAGAATTATTAGTAGATAAAGAAGATACTAAAAAGGTCTATGATACTCTAAAATCTTATCTACCACTTTATGCACTTTTTCAATCTGACAGGCAAAGTAGAGATGATGACAAGGAAGTTACTGACCCAATGAAAATTGCAGTTTCACAAGCATTAGCAGAACTTAATGCCGAAATTGAACATATAAAAGAACAAGTTAGAATTAAGGCGGTCGACACAGCTAATAGAACTTTAGAAAAGTTAAAAGAAATGTCGCCTGATTTGGCTAATGAACTAATTCCTGAATTTAAAACAGAACCCAAATTTGATTCACAGTTTAAGCTAACCATAAAATCAGAAGAAGACATTCCTATTAACAAGAGAGGAAGTGGAATTAGACGATTAATATTGCTAAATTTTTTTAGAGCGGAAGCTGAAAGACTGAGAGCTCAGAATCCTGGTAATCAAATAATTTTTGCGTTTGAGGAACCCGAAACCTCCCAACATCCTGACCATCAAGAAATGTTAATTCAGGCTTTTGTTGAACTTTCAAATACGGGAAATTCACAAATCATTCTAACTACTCACACACCTGCTCTTGGTGGGCTTCTTCCACTAAATAGTTTGCGTTTTATTCAAAAAAATGGAAACGATAGAACAGTTGAACTTGGAACAGAAGAGGTTTTTGAGAAGATAGCTGAAACTTTAGGTGTTCTAGCCGACCCTATTTCGAAATCTGCAAATGCGATTTTGCTTTTAGAGGGTAAAAGTGATATCACGTTTGTAAGTCATACTGCCACTCAATTAAAAAATGGTGGATACATTGACCATACTTTTGAGGAGAAAAGAATTGCATTAGTACCAATCGGAGGCTGTGGTAATTTAAAACATTGGATTACATTAAAACTAATTGAGCAATTCGATATTCCATATTGTGTATTGCTTGATTCAGATAAAGGAACTAACGAAGAACAACAAAATATTGATACCATTCAAGAATTACAAAATAATGGAATAAAAGCATATCTGACATTAAAACGAGAGCCAGAAAATTATGTACATCTTGACGTTCTGAATTTACCTGCTGGCAGCACATTCACCTTTACAGATACTTGCGATGCAAAGGTTTTAATTGCAGCAGAGAAAACCTCGAGAAAGCAAAATGTTCTAGAAAATTATTGGACTTTGATGACTACCGACCAAATAAGAGAAGTTGAAAAATATAATGATAATGGAACAGATAGATTTGAATTTTCAGAAATGTTTACTGATTTTCTAAGCATTGTACCATAAAAGTACTGGTTACAACATTGGCTATATACAATCGGGGCGAAAGTTATAAAACTTAAATATAAAACAAAGATCGGTGCTAAACCGAAAAGTTAGGGAATAAAATCCCCAACTGTTCATAGCCAAGACCGATGTGGCACATTTTGACAACCAAACTGAAAAGAAAAAATGAAAGAATATTTAGAAAAACTTAAGTACGCAAAAACGGAATCCGAAGTCGATAGTATTTTGGACGAAATAGTACCAATTTTGAAAAGTCGCGGAGTTTCACCGACTGAAATTATGACGTATTTCAAAATGGGTGGAAATGATTTTGATTTTGTTCCAAAAACTCAAGACCACAGAATGACCAATTCGAATGCAGGTAAAGCTCAAATAATTTTACAAAAACTTATGGCTAAACTTAAAAATTAATGGATTCAACAACTGACTGGATTTCTGCTATTTCAAGTTCTATGACAATGCTAATATCTGGTGGTGTTTTGTGGGTTGCTTATCATCAAATAAAACAAGTCAAAAAACAATTAAAAGGACTATCAGAAAATCAAAAAAATAGCACTTTAATGACTGTTCTTGAACTAGAAAGCGAATTAAACAAGCGGAAAGAAAATTTCGACAATACAAACTTTGAATTAAGAGAATACAGTCTTGAAGTGGAAAACTCAAAGAAAAAATTGAGCAAAGAACTTTTGGGAATTTACAGAGACAAAATCGATGTCGCAAAAGAAAATTATTTGAATTCACTCGACCGACTTTCGTATTGTATTTTACATGACTACCTATCTGACAGAGATTGGAGAACTGAATATCGAGATACTATTTTTGATGCGGTTGATTCTTATAAAGAAAACTTTGGAGTTAGTTCAAGATACAGAAATACCATTAAAATTTATGATAAGTGGAAAAATGAATAAAAATCATTGCCAGAATTGGCTTTTTGAAACCGCTTTTTCCCGAAGACCTCTGAAAATATTTAGTGCGTATTTCCAAAGTTAACCTCTAAACCATGCTATTACTCATAGCTGAGACCGTTACCAGCAAGCCTAAAAAAATGAGCGTAATTGATTGATGAGGATTGCGGGACAAATGTATAGGATGATAGGTTACACCAGTAAGTAACAATCAATGTCGTCATCAATCCAAAAACTATGGCCAAAAACGAGCAAGACTGGGAACAATATGAAGCCATCACAAAATACATCTATGCGGCCCTTGGGGCACAGTATGGGATTAAAGTAAAAGGTTATGGGCGGAAATTTAAAGTAAAAGGGAAATCGGGTGTGGACCATCAAGTAGACGTTCTAACTGAACAATCCAATGGCGAGGGCCAATTGCTTACCGCGATTGAATGTAAATATTGGAATAGGAAGGTCAATAAAGATGTTGTCATGAAGCTTTCCAAGATAATGGAGGATTCAGATATAACTACCGGAATAATTGTTTGTAAGGCAGGGTTTACCCGGGATTCACAAACCTTTGCTGAGCATGAAGGTATAAAACTTGTTGAACTAAGAGAAGCCGAGGAAAATGATGGAGAATTCCAAAAAACAATCGAAATTGGCACTTTGGACATTCATTTCAATATTGAGGTCTTACGCGGGAACGTTACGAGCATTGATTTGGGCAGCTCCATCATTGTTAGTGAAAAGGAAATAATGGCAATGTACTATGCCGAATTGTACGATTTGGAAGGAAGAAAAATACCCTTTGACAACTATCTGAAGGAATTCTCGGAAGAAATGCAACGCAGAGGTAAACTATTGAGAATCGATACTATAGTTTATCCCATTAGCTCCCCACTCTTCTTGAAATTGGCCGACAAGGAGGTTTCTGTTGAAAAAATAGCAATCACCGGATTTTTGATGAAAATTGATAGTCAATCCAAAAGATCATTTTCATTGACCGATCAGGTTTGGTTAATTATGAAAGAGTTGTTCAGTACAAGGAAACTAACTCTTTCGAAGAGTGGGTTGATATGGCACCTACACTCTCCTTGAGGATTAAATGATAAAAAAAATCAAACCCTTAGAGCAATAAAACGATTAATTACTCCAGCTGAATCAATACCTGACTTACCAAAACATTGCAATTTTTTCAATAGAAATCAGCCCGGGCTTTATCTTGGATTTCATCAAGAGAAATTAAAACAATTTTGATCATTGAAAAATCATCCCTATATCATGATGCACTTTTAGATAATGCTGCTCCAGTTCCAATTCTGAAATTCCCAAAGGCTTGGGCAATCCCCTTTCAATTGTTGGTTTCTGAAACTGCACCTTCCGATCCTTCCCATCAGCGAATACCACAAACTCCCCTTGTCGTAACCGAAAGAACACCTCGGCCCTACGCTTGGACACCTCCTTCTCCCCTTCCGTGATCCGCCGCTCCAAGTTGAGTCCCGAACTCTTGCTCACACTTCGAGTTGGAATCTTGACCAGCTCAAAAAAACGTTCGTAATATCGAGCGGTGTCCGGGTCGTTCACCTTACCAAAGAACTGGTAGGACAAATTTGAGAGTATCGCTTTACTGGCCTTCTCCCCGTACATCATATCGTTCTGGATCTTGTCCTGCAGCACATAGACACTTACGATATCATAGCTCCGTAAAGTGGCCGGAATACGGTGCATGTTCAATAATCGCAAAGTCGAGGCTTCCTCCAACAACATAAAAGAAGGTTTCCGATTGCGTTGGCTCATCTGTTTGGATATAGTATGGATGATCGTGGCGATCACAGGAGAAAGGGAAGCATCCTTTTGGGGGTTGTTCACTAAGGCAATGACGGAAGGGTGGTCTTCATTATTGATATCCAAGGAAATCTCATCTACGGAGAGCACCATAAAAATCTTCCGCGTACTGATCTTTTTGAACCCATTGGCCAGTGTACTGAGCACCCCTGCCGTTTGCCGTTCGGACCCGACCCCACTAATAAAGGCATCCGCCATGGCCCGCGAAGTGATGTTCCCTTTTAAAAATTTGATAAGGCTTTTGGTGGCCAATTGCTGAAAAACGGCCATGAGATGGGGCAGGGTACAATAGTGCGGATAATCGGTCTTTAACCTCCAAATCAATCCACTGATCAAGCCCTCGGCTGCATCCTTAAAAAAACGGGAAGTACTGTTCTCATCGGAGTCCCTATGCTCCATCAAGTTCTCCAACAGCACCCGGGACACCTCATGGACACTTTCTTCATCCGGCAAATATCGAGGGGCAATGGGATTGACCCGATTATAGATGGGCCCAAAGGAAACAATCTTAAAGGGGATCTGTTCTCCATCCCACAACGGATAGGCCATTTCAGTGATCTCAAAATCCTTGTAATCATGGATGACCCCGGAGAAATGCTCCTTCTGAAAATGCTTTAAAAAACTATAGATGACACTCTCCGTCTTTCCACTCCCTGCAGAGGCCATTACCGAAACGCCCCGTCGGATGTTTCCCAACACCAGGGGCCTCCCCTTTACCTTCATTTTCACTTCAAAAACTTTGGAGGGTTTCTTTTCTTCCTTGAAATGGTCCACTAGACCATAGATGACCACATGAACAAAAAACAACGGCAACCAAAGAGCCAATGACCCCTTAATAAAATCATCCCATCCCCAAAGTAAACCATTGGCCATGGCCAAAAGAACAATTCCCAAAAACCATATCACAAACCCATTTCTGTGATACCAATTGGCCAAATAGGAAAACCCTCCTCCTATCACCAAGCAGACTACTGTTCCAATCCATCCTAAATTTTCCATATAGCTAGTTTTAAATTCCGATCGATCCTGATTCCATGGCCTTTCCGATGCCTTTTTTGAGTTGCATCATCGCTTTATAGGCCAACTGTGCTTTATTGGTGGGGATACTTGGCACTTTGATGCCAGCTTTGAACAACAATTGCCTGGCTGCCTGTTTTTCATTGGTCGGCAGCCCCAAAAGGGCTGCAAAGAATTGTTTGGGATCCTTATCCAACAAGTTTCGGGCATGGTAGGTCTCCACAAAGTTCCTGCGGTACCCGAATTGTTTGTCAAAGCTCTTCTCCGATGCCCGGTAGAATCTGTCCCGGTCAAACCCCTGTTTGACCTTCTCCCCATTAAGGATGGTCTCCGATGTACGGAACTTGGATCCTGGGGAGAGGCTATGGGAATTGGTAATATCCTTTCGGCTCACGATGATATGGATATGGCTCTGATGGCCCTCCTTGGTCATGCCTGGAACGATGCGTTTCCCATTCTGTTTATGGGGTGCCTCCATTTCCAAGGCATTGATTTTTTCCTGAAGTTTGGGCACATCCCCTTGCTCCCTACCCTCTTTGATGGCCCTGACCTGATGTTGCAGTTCCAAAATCTTGCTGGCATAGGCCTGGTTCTCCTTGACCTTTTTGTCCTTTTCGGAATAGGTCCGCTCCCTTTCCAGTTTCGCGAAATACAGCACATCCTTCACTGAAACTTCCTTATCCCGATAAAACGATGCCGCATAGGTCTTCATCAGTTCCCGGGTGTACAGCTTCAGTTTTTCAGGGTCGTTTCCGATATGCTTGAGCTCGGCTTGGGATGGACTGACCATAATGGAATAGAACTTGGGATCCCGTTTCGACAATTTGGCCGTATTGGCATCGATCTCGGCAATGACCCTCTGGGCATCAATATCATTCTCCGTTTGGTTGAAAAAAAGCTCTCGATCTTCTGGGGCCTTCCCTTCGTTCTCCTTTTCCAAATACTTGACAAAATCACTGGCGCTGCCGTTATAGTTATCTCCCAAATGTTGTCTTGTGATGGCGATGTACATGCTTATAGATTTTTGAGTTTTGTGCGGTACTGTTCAATGGCACCGGGTTTGAGGTCCAGTTTGAGGTGGTCCTTTCCAAAGCGGTTCTTGGTCACGGACACATGATCCAGGACATGGCCAAAATCAGCTTTCAATTCTTCGAGCTGTTCCTTCAGGCGCTCATGTACGATTTTGGGGACCGTGGTCTCCTTGTCCAAGAGTTCAGGATTGGTGGGCGTGTTGATTTCGGTCAACTGCTTTTCAAAAAATTCAAAGTCCCCTTCCCATTCCTCCCCCTCCTCGGGTTCCAGTTCCTGTTGAAAGAGGGCCTGCATCATACTGACGGTGGGCAGGGTCTGTTCCTTTTCGATGCTTCGCATGATGGCCACCATGGCATTGAAGCGTCGTTTTATGAACAATTTCATACTGGCAATGGTCTCCCCAAAATGTTGGTCCGGGGAGATCCCATGTCGTTCAAAAAACTCCATCATGGCCAACAGGGTCATGGATTGGGATTTGCCAAATAACTTGGAAAACCGTCTAAATTTTAACAATACCGGTTCCTTGATACTCAAGCTCTTGAACCGTTCATTTTTGCTTACATTTTCCATAATTCCGTGAAAAATCCCTTGATTTTATTGGGCTCAAGGCTGTTTTCCGTGAAAACCACCTTTGCCCATTTTACTTGTATACATCTTAGCCCTCGTAAACAGGGGCTTGCGGAGCAAATATGATCGGTAGCGCTGCGCCAGCACGCTATCCTCTTGCTTCTCCTTTTTGCGCCAAAGGCCCAAAAAGCATCGCACAAACCATCTTAAAAAGACAGCCGTCCCTTTTCATATTTTACCCTATGGAGCACGGACTTTTGGAAAGTCAAATCAAGTTGGGATGCCGTGCAAACTTTGCTATGATGTAGCATCTTAAATATACCCACATTCCTCCAGGCACAAAAATGCGTTCTGCGGGCAAATGGCACCATTTGCCCGCAACGTATATGAAACGTCCATTTTTGGGTTTCCACAACGTCGGGAGTTCCACAGGAACGCCAAAAAAAAGACCCTTTTTCAAGGGTCTTGTTCCCGTTAGTCCTCCGATGGGACTGTAG
>Ga0208813_1001257_pt1 | contig 14112 bp, 9 predicted proteins | sample MalvireepMed_904_FD_184250 | JGI IMG/M metagenome (GOLD analysis project Ga0208813, IMG submission 184250) | Marine viral communities from the Global Malaspina Expedition - Malaspina viral metaG DeepMed_904 (SPAdes) (version 2) | ecosystem: Environmental > Aquatic > Marine > Oceanic | place... | reverse complement strand
CGGACACCATGCAGCACAGCCTGCAACTGCTGGACACCCTGAAACCCATGGCACAAACACCGGGCATAGAAGTATGGGGCCCGCTACCAGCCGTCATCGCCCGCAAGGCCGACCGCCACCGGGCCCAACTGGTACTGGTGAGCGACAGCCGGGGCCAGCTGAATCGGCTACTGAGCCATATATGCCAATACCTGGACCAGGCAAAACTGCCCACCAGCACCCGCTGGATGGTGGATGTAGACCCACAGGAAACCGGCTGACGCGGAAAGCTTTGAAGTGCGACACAGCGCACGCCCTGCAAAACGTTACAATCTTTTGCAGAAAACTCGCGCCGTAATCATTGCCTTTTCACCGACTGTGCTATGATTTTCAGCAAACTATAGAAGAATTCTGTAACAACACCTGAGGTTGCGGTTCTCGTGCAGGGAATGCGCAGCGAAAAGGCTTTTGCTGTAACGAACACTGGAGATAAATAATGTCAGGGAAAATCCTTGCGCGCATGTCAGCGTTATCGCTGGCTTTGGTTTTGGCTGCTTGCGGAGGTGATGATAGCTCAACGCCGCTGGCTGGAGGGGGCAACGGTGGAAGTAGCGACAGCAGCACCGGTGACAATGGCGATGGCACAACATCAGAAGTACAAGTAAAAGTCGGCTCTATCGACTTATTCGCCAACCCAATTCGTATCAACACATCATCGTCAGCTAGCGCAGCAATAACCGCACGAGTAAAAAATGAAAACGGAGTTCTGCTTGCCGATGTTCCGGTAACCTTTGCGGCGCCACAAGGCGGAACGCTTCAGGTCACTCAAGCAACAACAGACGACGCAGGGATCGCAACAGCTCAGTTGACCGGCGACAATGATCGGAAAAACACCACTTTAACGGTAAACGCATCAGCAGGAGGAGTCAGCGAGTCTGTTGCTATCGAGGTCACGGGTACAACCCTTACTCTGAAAGGCCCTCAATCAATATCTTTCGGTAATAGTGATAGCTACCAGGCTGTTCTTCTGGATTCAGAGGGGAATGGCATTGCCGACCAAGTGATTTCATTATCAACTACCCTAGGTTCAATCACTTCCCCGACACTAACAACCGAGAACAATGGTGCCGTAGCTTTCGAACTTTCAAGCGCGAGCTCGGGAGGCACTGCAAGCTTAACTGCCACAGCGTTTGACGGAGCGAGCACTTTACGCACGACATTGGACGTAGCAATTTCAAGTGATGACTTCACTTTCACCTCGCCAGCTAACGGATCTGAATTAGACATTGGAGCCCCCTCAACGCTTTCAGTTAGCTGGGAAAGAGATGGGACTCCAGTTCCAGACGGGTCAACGATTAATTTCAGCACTACACGCGGAACTTTAATTCCAGCGGACGGTGCCGCAACAACTTCTGGAGGAGTCGCTACAATTGATATCGCCTCCTCAAGTGCCGGTCTAACAACCGTTACTGCGAGAGATCCGTCTTCAGGCCTTACCACCTCGATAGACGTCGAGTTCGTTGCTACGACCCCTGACACCCTTAGTGTACAGGCCACGAAAACTCAGCTAAGTCTCAATGACTCAACTGAAGTTACAGCGATCGTGCGTGATATCGATAACAACCGCGTAAAAAATCAAGTAGTCAATTTTCTCTTAGTAGCCGATGAGAGCAATGGACGCTTGTCAGATAGCGTAGCGATCACAGACTCCCAAGGCCGAGCGTCAACAACTTTTATCGCAGGCTCTAGCATTAGCGGCCGTGATGGCGTAGAGATCAAAGCTTCAACAAGCAACAACACCATCAGCGATACAACTGCGCTCACGGTTGCACGCCAAGCCTTGCGACTTGCAATCGGCACCGGTAATGAACTCGAAGAACCAGATACCGTGCGATATAAAAAGCCTTACCTTGCGATTGTCACTGACGCAAATGGCGCCCCAATTGAAAATGCAGAGGTGGAACTTAGCGTACTACCAATCGGCTATAAAAAAGGCCGCTATGAAGCCGTAGATGACAAATGGGTAGAAGCACCGGGATCGATATTTTGCCCTGCGGAAGATATAAACCAAAATGGACAGCTCGATTCGGGCGAGGACACAAACGGCAGTGGCAAGCTAGAGCCTACCAACTCAGCTACGACAAGCTCCTCAACGATCACCACTGCCACCGATGGCTCTGCAGATTTTGACTTGTTGTACCCGCAAAGTCATTGCAACTGGGTTCAGGTGCGCTTAACGGCAACTGTGAAGGTCGGCGGTACAGAAAACGAAGAATCCACAGAGTTCTTCCTCTCTTGCCTCGCCAGTGACCTGAGTAACACTGACATTTCACCGCCCGGCGGAACCGCAGGCCTATACGGATCTGCTCCGAACTGCGCGAACCTCGACTAACTGATAAGAAAGCCCGGCTCGACAGAGTATATAGTGAATTTTGTGTAATTCACTAAGTGAGTGAGTGAATGCCCCATAGGAACTGGCTTATGGGGCATCTTTCGTTTTTACACAGTGTGTAATTCGATGTGTAAAAATAGAAGCGCTCGTTCCAAGGGCTCTGCCCTCTCGCCGCAAGCGACGATTCACCCGAGGTATTTCATGACCAGCGATGTGATCGAGTGAGAGCACAGATAAAGATAACTTCCTTGGGGATGCTTAAAAGTTAGCAGTGGTCGTACCACGATACTCATACTGTAGCTGAAGGTTGCCACAATAAATTGGCCGCCCGTAGCTCTGGTCGCAAAGCGAACATTCAGGCAGATAGACCAACGCTCTCGCTACCAGAAATTCCGCCTCGTTTTAGGAGTGTACGCAGAAACGGGGTAGAGCCCGTCAGCGCAGCGACTGCGAGGCTTCCTTTAACATTTACGAAGTTGGTGTAATTGCTGCCAAACAGCGCGTCCCGCGTGTCCCGCAAGAATTTTCGTGTCCATGCAAATTCATTCTGTTTCAAACCAACAGGACGATCAAGTTAGCCTGATCATGAAATCGGGTGTTATTTGTTAAAGCTGGCTCACGTTGAAGTTTCGCGATCTTGCTGAACCATCCGAGAACTTTTCAGTGATGGTTAAGCGATCCCCGGTCACTGAAAATTCAACATCAGAATCGCCTGATCGCGTTCTCCAAGGCCCATTTGCGGTTGCCCAAATAATCTCATCACTGCTTACCTTGCATTTGAATTCCCAGCGGGAGCCATCAGAGCCGCGAATATAATACAGAAAGACTATGTTATTTCTTGAACCGGTTATGCTGATAATGCTCGGCGCTTTTCCCATAACTGTAGCGATTCCGGCTTTACAAATCTGCGACTCCGTTGCGGTTCCGTGACTTTCACTACCCTGAATGGCTTTCAGGTTGCGTTTAGCTACCGCATCACCTTGCGCTGCTGCTTTTCCAAACCAATATTTTGCTTGATCAATATCCTGTGGGACGCCCCAACCACTCGCGTGCATTGCGCCAAGGTTTGTCTGTGCCCCAGCATAACCTTGCTCGGCGGCTTTCTTGAACCAATACACTGCTTGTTTGTAATCTTGGTTTACGCCCTTACCGTTCACAAAATAGTTGCCGAGGTTGTGTTGCGCTTGAGCAACTCCACCCTCTGCGGCTTGCTTGTACCAATAGGCGCTCTTCAGATGATCGATTTCGCCGCTCTTGTTATTCTCACCATCATACAGTTGTGCCAAATTATATTGGGCGTGATGATCTCCATTTACTGCCGCTTTTTCGTACCAGTAGATAGCTTGAGAATAGTCCTGATCGACTCCTAAGCCATCATAATAAAGGACTGCGAGATTGAACTGTGACGAAGGATCGCCTTGTTCCGCCGCTTTTTCGTACCAGCGTGCAGCTTCCTTGTAATTTTGCTTTACCCCTGTGCCCGAATAATAGAGTTCTGCGAGGTTGTACTGGGCGTCCAAATAGCCTTGCTCGGCTGATTTTGTATACCAATATACTGCTTTTTCTTCATCTTTGGGGACGCCCCTGCCTTTGTCATAGCTTACCCCGAGATCAAATTGCTCAGCCGGTGTGAGTGTATTTTCCGCTCTCTCACTGGCCTTCACGCCCCTAACAGCTGTCTCTTCAGAACGGGCGTCTTGTACGGGTAGTGAAAAGCATACCGCTACCAAGGTGAGCGTCCATCCAAATCTTGTTACGCTTTTGATTATTGACGGGGGTTCGGCGCTTGTTCCCATGCTGAATCTTCTCCTATGTGCATCGTGCTTAGTCCGGCAGTCAACTGTTGAGCCTGATAATGGAGCATTGTTGAAGACCGAGTGGGCCCGCGGAGTAGGTGACCTGTTCCTTAATCAGGGCTATCACTTACACCAGTGTCAACCGTGTTGGGGTTACGCCTACCGTATCGCCCTGCTAATTCTTTTGTTGTCATTAGCGGGAGATGTCGCGTCGGTTGGGTGTTGGTCCACGATTGCAGCATGCGCGCCCACTGAAGTGGGGGAAGTCCAGCGTCGCTTTGCCTGCACTGGTTATGAAGATAGTTTGAACCTCTCCAAAACTTTTGCAGCCACTTGCCCCTGCCCGGCGATTGTATTTTCCGTGTGTTGCATTGGAGAGATCTTATCATCTTGATACCACATTCCCCAGCTTTCCTTAGCAGCGTCATACTCTGTTTGGCTATCTCTCAGATATTCCTCAAAAAGTTTTGAGTCTGATCTACTCAAATAGAGCTTCAATTTATGGCCAACGGAATGAAGCTCTTTAATTAACCGCATGATCTCTTCGTCAGCTTCGTGAAGGCCAAGTCCAGACATCGAAAATTTTTCCTCATACTCACCTTTCAAATAATGGTCAGCAATAAAACGCACGCGAGAGACGGTTTCAAAGAATAGCTCTTTCGCCCACAGTTCCTTTTCCCAGCGCCATTCTCTACGTTTTAATCGAAATGGGAAAAATGAGTTTGTTAACCAAGCCCCAACCACCACGCCGAGAAGCGGTAATCCCATGAAGGGTAGAATGTAATTTGTAATGAGCGGAAGAAAACTATCCCAAGTCATAATTTCTCATTTCCAGACCTTCCGGCCATCCTTCATAACGCAAAGCGGCATAAAGGACATCCGCGTGACGCGTATTGTTATATGTTGGCATCGCTAGGAATCGGGTTTACAGAAACCAAGGTTTTTTCTTCTGAGTCCCACGCCACTAAATACGGCTGCATTCGACTGCTTTTAGAAGAAACCAGCTTGGAAACGGAACTGGAACCGACATCGTCATTTACGAATTCAACCATGGCTTCTATGTAAACTTGGGTAGCCTCATCAAACTGACCTTTATCCCAGCCAGTTTCATACAAGAACTTAACCCTCTCATTGCTCTGCCCAACACAGTAAAGGGCCAATACTAGGGAGTACTTGGTGTCAGGTGATTTCTTTTCGGATGTTGAGATCACCTGGACGCAATATTTGGCATTTTCCCCAAAATACTTTTCATACACGCCCAATAGTGCATGTTTAAGGTATGGGTAACAGTCTTCCGCCGCTTTATCACCAAGTTTTTTTACAAAAGCTGCACCGAACACAAGCGCGATCGACGTAAACCCATACAAGAGTATCGAGGCCTGGGCACCACTCTTTGGGATCTCGTGAATTTCCGCTTCATCACCGAACAAGGAAATTCCTGACCTCAGTTGATCTACAGCCTCTCTGTCTACTCCTTCTTCAACTGCAACATTCAGGATCTCCCTATTCACGTGTACCTCCTAAACATATAACATTTGGATAGTGTGTCCCCACGACCATCTCCCCAATGACCCACATCTCAAATTAAAACATCCTCAAAGCTTGTCAGAAAATCCCTTAAGGTCAATGAGTTCCGGACTCTTTCTGGTCTACATTTCGAGGAAAAATGGGAGAAGCGACCACTATCTCATTTTCAAAGGCTTCGCCAACCTTATGATTTAAAACAAAAACCTCGTTTTACAAATTCTTTCCAGATCATGGTCAACCGCGACCATTTTTCCGGTTGCGCGAAAAGCACTGTTTTGGTGGCCGCTCTATGGTCAATTCGATCATTTTTGAATGTCCGCTTTTGTTTATGAGCTGATTTTGAGGTATTTGACGATCAGCGATGATCGTTTAAGATGAAGTTGCGGTACAGGGAGAGGCCCCGATGGCCGCGACCGGCGATGAGGAGGCGTGCCATTAATGGCTAACCCCCGAATCCCTCTCTTGCAGCAGCTCCCTCAAGAAACTCGCCCGCCTGGTGGCATTGCTTACCGATTTTACGATGGACGCAAAATCACTAGCCTGCCCGACAATATGTATCTCTGCCTCGGCACGGGTAATCGCCGTGTAAAGCCACGCACGGTCTGAGATACGCCCCGTCTGGACTGCCACGACGATTCTCGGGAACTGGCTCCCTTGAGCCTTGTGGAGCGTGATTCCGTAGCCAAGCTCCATGCAATCGAAGACTTCATCCGTAATTGAAATGGCTTCGCCGGTATCCAGTGTCACGACACCAAATGTTTCCTGGCCGTCCTGGGTGTCGCGCTCTGTTGAGGATAATACGCCAAGAGACCCATTCTGAATGCCTATGTTGTAGTTGTTCCTGGTGAAGAGGATCGGGTCGCCCACTCTGATATCGAGGAAGAATTCATCGCCATGCAATCTAAACTGCAAGCGCTCCCCATCGGGATTGATCAGCTTTTGGCACTCACGGTTCACCTCGCCAACTAGAGCCTTGGTGGCTCCAATGATCTGGGTGTTATAGGGTGACTCCGCATACAAGGATTTGCACTTATCGACCACCTTCTGCGGAGGCGTCTCGTGGAACGTGATTGCGCCAACCGATAACGAAGGAGGCATCTCGCCCCGGTTGATAGTGGTCGAGTATTCCGGGATACCCGTTGAGCCTTCTTGGCGTTTGACGATGTTCAGCTCAACCGTAGCGATTGCGCCGGATTCAACGATGTCTGAGAGAACTTTGCCACAGCCGATGGCTGGTAGCTGGTTCGGGTCGCCGGTCAGGATGATGCGTACCGAGGGATCGAGGTGCGTAACGATCCGATACATGGTCGGCAGGTCGATCATACTGGCTTCGTCGATGACCAGGAGATGCTGCGCCTGATCCAGTGACGGCGAGATCGGCTCTTCCCTCAGCAGGCGAGCAATCGTCATGGTGAAGAATCCGATGCTCTCGTGCAGCCGCATGGCTGCTCGCCCTGACAGAGCGACCGCATGAACCTTATAGCCCAGCGCAGCATAGGCTTTGAGCACGGTTCGAAGCACCGTGGTTTTACCCGTTCCGGCACCACCCGTGATGCAGGACACCGAATTCGTCAGGCTCGACTCGACCGCTTGGAGCTGCTGCTCGGTCAGGTCGTAGGGCAACTCCTGAACGGCCTCGGTGAGCGCCGTGAAGACGGGTTCATCTTCATCCTTGGTGGCGGCCAAGACCTTGAGCCGCTTCGCAACGACCGACTCCATTATGATTTGGGCGGTAGGATGGTAGGTGCCGGTCTCTGGCCGGAGAATGAACTGGCCGTTGCGATAACCGCTGGCGAACGCCTCTGCGACCAGAGTTTTATCGCCTAGCAGTTTGATCATCTCGGGCCTGAGCGCCTGATGAGTGGCGTAGGTGTGCCCCTTTTCTACCTCTTTTCGTATCGCGCTTTCTAAAGCAGCTGCGAGCCGCATCGGTGCCGATTTCTCCATACCCATCCGTTCAGCAATGGTATCGATATCGGCAAAAGACATCCCGAATCCGAGCAATGCGTAAGGATTGCTCTTGAGTATCTCAACGGTACGATTATCGTGGTATTTCAGGATGCGTTGCTGAATGCGCAGCGGCACTCCCAGAGAGGCCAACCAGTTGGCATGCGCGAGGTTTTTGTACTTGGCGTACCCGTTGTATAGCGCGGTTACCGAAACCTCGCTGAGAACCTCCCTGAGACGGCCTCTGTGCTCGGAGGTCTCGAACTGGAGCATGGGGTGCAGTTCACTGCCAAAAGCGTCCCAGAGGGCTCGTGCTTTAGCCTCACCGATACCGGTGAACTCCTTTTCATTGGCAATGAAGCGGATCAGCGCCTCGCCCGTTTCCGGCAGCATGCACTCCATCTCAGCTGGGGCATCATACAAATGCTGCTGAAGCTTATAATCGCCTGCTTGAACGGTCTCCAGCGTCCTTACGCCACGCACCCGCCATTGCTGACCAACAGACGGCTTGATAGGCAGGGACTGGTTTTCGCATCGGATGCTAACGATGTATTTGCCCGAGTTGATTTTGTAACTGTCGGCTTTAAGGGGAATGCCCGTGAAGATCGCGTATTTATAGCCGTTGTGTTGGCAGCTGGTGACACGGAAATACTCTTCATGCATCGGGCGCGACTCCGAACTCTGTGAGGACTTCAGACAGTTCACCGTAACGTTTTAGCTTGGCTTCGAGGGTTGCCACCCGGGCCTTCAGCTCAATGTTTTCCTGCTCCAGCACTGAGAGCCTTCTCGATTCCATGGCTCTTTGGTTGACACTAGGGTCGTAGCGCTTCGGTTCTGACCGCTGGGCCTGGGCGGTTTCGGTCAGTTCTGGCAGAACACCCCGATCACGCAGGTTTTGCTCCAGATTGTCCAGCGCCGTTTTGATGGCCGGATTCTGGCGCAACGCGCTCTTTCCGATGCCTATGGCTTTGGCTACCTCGCCACGGTTTAGCTGGCCTCGAAAGACGATCTGCTTAAAGTCGTCATCCGTTTGGGTGGCCACCCAGCTCTGGAAGGCGCTCAGATTCTGACGTGCTCTTTCCTGACCATTACTCATCCATTTCCCCCAGGATCTTCTTGAGCCCGGTCAGGAAGCCACGAGGCAGGATTTCCATGCCAAACTCATCCTTCACCTGACCCAATTTGTTCGCCTGGAACCCGAGCTTTTCGAGCCACTCATCGGTGCAGACGGTTTGCAGGGCTTTAATCTCGTTGTCAGAGCAGATTCCCCTCAATGAGGGCAGAAGTTCCACACTGGCGTCTGACTGGGGTTCACTGTAAGCCATAGGGCGCTTGTCGATGACGATCTGGGTTTGGTTCTTGAGCATGTTGGCTTCGCTTCTGTAGCGATCCCGCTCACGGATGATTTGCCCGAAAAGGGCTCGCACAGCCGTATCATCAATCCGCTCAAGCAGCTGATGGTCCTGAGTTGGTCTCTTGGCAGGCCCTACCGGTGGCTTCTTGGTAGTGGTCTTCGCCTTAGCGGCCCACGCTTCAATCAGATCCCGGTAATGCTTGTTCGCAGTGGCACGAATCGACTGATAGCCAACGCCGCCATTTTCCTCTGAGACACGCCCTATGGTGGTAATGGAGAAGTCCCGGGCACCGGATTCGTAGTAGTCTTTCAGTGTCTGGTTGAGCGTATCCAGGGACGACTGCGTTTTAGCGGTTTTTCCGTCCTTGAGGGACTCCAGAACCGCATCGATATCGATGTTCATTCTTCCACCTCCAGAGCGGGAATCCGTTCCACGGATTCAATAGGCAAGCTGATCGGGGCTATCTTCTTCATGGCGTCAAACCCGGATTTCAGCAGCCGATCGTCTTTGAGGAACTCCTGAGCCTCGATGTAGTTGGCCGCGATCCGGTAGCCCTCAAGCCGATCTTCGGGGGCGGCGATTTTGGCCATCTTGCGCATGAGCGCGTTACCCGCAATCAACTGGGTTTGTTCGTCCATTTCAAGGAAAACGGGCTTGTACCCGGAACGGGCCATCATGCGGCTCAAGGCGTTGGTACGCTTGGCTATCGCTGGCGTCTTGCGCAGATCATCGCGCAGATCGGGGTGGAACTCAGCGTCCTCGCACAGCAGCGCCAGGTGCAGTAACTCCGAGTCAGTTTCGACGAACTTCATACTATATTTCAGGTCTTCACCAGAGCCGACCGCGATCAGCTTTTGCCCGTCGTCGTCCTCTTCACGCCCATTCTCGATCTGGATCACCCGATTGATCAGGTTGAAAATGGCGATGTAATCCTTGGCGTACTCATCCGCCTCCACCCTCTGCTTCTCGTAGCGCCGTTCTATCGCCTGAAGTTCGTTGTGCTTGAGAAACACTGCACCGGCTTCCTCAGCGATGAACAGCTCATCCTTCAGCGCTTCTAGCTGACCCTCTAGCTCAACAGACAGCTCGGCCGCCTGGTGCGCCTTGTAGCTCACCTGGTTGAACGCCGAATTCAGTGCCGGGAGATAGGTGGCATCGGTAATGTGCCAGCGACACCGGGGGCAATTCTCCGGCCCGTGGGGAACCGGGCCATAAACTCTTGAATGTGCGCTTTCTGAATCCCTAACTATCGGGCCACCGTTCCAGCAGCCGCCTACGGTGGACTGCTCATCTGATCGCACGGTGTTGCCCCCAACCAGGCACAAGCCCGTGGCTCGTTCCTCCCAGCCGATGGGATTCCGGTTGGCAAGCACGCTCTCGACGGACTTGTGCTGGTCGTTGTGAAAGGCAGCCCGGAGCGAAATCTGTCTCATCTCCGCATCCGCAAGGAAGTTTCGGAGCGAGCCTTCACCTCGTTCCGACAGAACTGCATGCGCCTCCTTCATTTTGTCGGCCATGACGGAGGGCGTGATCTTGTTGTAATAGATCGTCATCAGAAGCCGGGTGTGGCCGGCCAGAAGCTTCGAGATCACCGGCAAGGGGAGGTCGGTATCCATGGTGTAGCAGGTGATCAAGGAGACCCGAAGGCTGTGGAGCGGGTATTCCGTTGCCGTCTTTGACCCTTCCTGACCTCCAAAGTCCTCGCCGTAGTCTTTCACAAACCTAAGGCGATCCCCGTTGGCCATTGTTTGACCGGCCTGGAAGACATCCTCTTCGAGTTTCGACAACAGGCGATACCAAGGGTTTTTTGACGCATTTTTGTAGATCGGGAAAGCTGAGTTTCGGTCTCGAAACAAAAAGGAAAACTCGCCCATTTCCTTTAATTGCGTCTTGGATTTTGCATGTCCCACGATCGACGTTTTGAGTTCGGCACCTTTAACCAACCGGTCAATGGGGTTGTATTTCTCTTGCCAGTTGCGAAGCTTCTCCAGCCAATACAGCAGCTCTTCGTGCTGCCAGGGGATGGTGTATCCCCGCTGAATGTCATCCTTGTTTTGATCGGCGGTTTTGTTGGTGGACACGTAGAGGCCCGTCGAGTACCCCTCGGTCATGGAGTCATAAATGCGTCGGAAGACGCCTTTCTGATAAGGTCGCTTGGGCGTTCCATACTTAAAGGGGTGTTTGGTGTTTTCTACCCATTGCCCACCTTCATAGCGCCAGGTATCGCCTTCGCCAGAGTCCAGAAGACGCAACTGATAAGAGCGCAGCGGCAAGTGCAGTTTGGTAAACAGGAACATCGCCACAACCGGCGACCAGATTTCGTGGATCTCAACCCGCTTACCATTCCTTGTCACAATCCGCGTCCGGGCAATGCAATCCGGATCATTGGGGTCCACCATCTCGGGTGGCACTTCCATCCACCCCATGTTGCCATGCTGAAGGTGATCGATGGCCCAATGCCAGTCCCGGAAATGGCGGCCTACCCATGGCGCTTTATTGCTAGGATCGTCGGTTGGATAGGGGCAGAGGATGTGCCTCAGTTGCTGGATGTAGCGATAGGGCAAGGGGCTGTGGACGGTTTCTGTATTCGAACCCGAACGTTTGATTTTTTCGAAAGGATTCCGGAACAACGCGACAGGATTGCCGTCATCATCGTCAACGCTTAAATGGTGTTTGAGGATGTAATCGCATAATTCGTTTACAAGGCTGATGTATATAGAAGCTTTGGCTTTAGCGCCCCTGCTCAGCATGAAGTCGTTGAGTTCTTCACTCGATACTTTGTGGCCGTCTCGATGACCCTTGAACATCGAAGCGATGTCGTGCGCGTAAGGAGCTTTGTTTTTCAGGTACAACAAAAAATGCTTGATGGCCTCTAAGCGCTTCCCTGTGTTCGAAGGATTCTTTGCCGCCCACTCAGCGGCATACTGCTGCCATTGCAACCACTCCGGTCCTATATCTTGTGTGACCCACCCCAACGTCAGGTCAGTGGTGTAGCCTTTACTTTTTTTCTTGGTCATGATTTACCCTTGCCTAGTCGTGGATTCTTGCCGGTGAAGTGACCGTTTGGATCAAGGTCCTCAAAGCCATGCTGTGCCAACTCCTTCCAATCGAAAGATATTTGGGCAGAAGGCTTATCGGATTGCAGCTGAAGTTGTTGTGTTGCCTGGGACAGCGCTTCTGAGACTTTCGCGCTGGAAGGCATGGTGTAAGGAACCTGAGACTCCAGGCTTGCGTGATGCAGGCACTTTCTGCGAATGAGCGGATCAACCCCAGCATCCGTCAATCGACGGCCATAGTTGTGGCGATGGCCATGAGGATCGAGCCCTACGCTCTTGTTGGGTTCGAGGCCAATTCGTCTTAATCCTGCGGCATAGCTTTGGTTGAAGGCATTGAACGTATAGGGATTGCCCAGATAGCGAGAGTCGAAGCTGACAAACGCATAGGGGTGATGGCACTCCAACGATGCACGGAAAACCAAATACTGGCGCCACAACGACATAAAAACCCGGGCAAACTCCAGCGGGAAGAAATACGCCTCCAGGTAGCCATCCTTGTTATCCAGGGTTTTGGATTTCCAGCCGAGATGTTGAGTGTTTTGCATCTCCTGGCGCGGCATGCGTGCATATTTTTCTTGTAGGTAAGCCTTGCGCGTTTTTATCCCTTTTCGGGACTTCCAGCCTTCAGGTGCCTTACCTTCTATCTCGTTGTAGATCCTCACGATTGCCCGATCCGAATCGGAGGGGTCTTCAAAGACATCGGTGACCCACAGCAGCAGCGCTTCGCTACGCCTTAATCCCGCCGCGTGCATCAGGAGCACGATAAGCTTGTCACGCAGCGCAACTCGCGGGTCTTTGGCTCCTCCCAACCCCTTCATATAGAAGTCTTCAAACTTTCCCGTAGGGAAGGCGATGGCGTCGTCATTGGTTTTTGCCAGAGGTGTTCTGCCTTTGATGCTGCGGGCTCTCTTTACCGTGGTACTAACCGAGGTGTCTCTAATGTGACCGAGGAAATCGTTCTGGTTGCGCCTAAACCAAGCGGCGTACTGAATGCGCTCCTCATGTCGAGTGGCGGTGCGCAGGGTATTAAGAGGTTTGCCCAGACCTTTGTCCGAGAGCCAATTGGTGAAATTCGTCAGATTGTTGATGTGTCGTTGTATCGTGCCATTACTGGCCGGTATCCAATAAAGGCCAGAGGGGTCCAATCCATCCTCACCGATGGTCCCGCTGTAGAGTCGTCGGACGAAGCCCGCGAACAACTCTTCGGGTTCATCGAACATGCCTTCGTTGGCATCCATGAACTCGATGAGGAGTCTAATCGACTGAATATGGTTGGTGATGGTTGAAAGTGAGATGCCATTCAGGTGAAGGCCAAGCACATAATCTGTGACTGATCCCAAAACCCCTTGGTCGGTAAGGATGATCGGGATCTCTGTGGCCACTCCACTGTTATCCTGAACTACCTTGGCTGTAACCTTCGTTGCAAACATCCTTGAATCCTACACACATTACACAGTATTTACTATATATATAGTTCGATTTTCAGGAAAAAGAAACCCCCAATCAAGGGGGTTTTTATCAAAAGTACACAGTTCTAGGTACTATATAGAACTAACCGCCGGGCTTTTTGCTTACACTCCAACTTTCCGCGATAATACGCCTCTTCTATTTTCAACGGGCGCCCTGCCCTGACACCCACTCTTCTGAAAACCGAGTCGTCTGACGCATGAAAGAGACCGTATCCGAGCTTCTCCAGTCCGCACTGGCCACACTTCAATCTGAAGGCACTTTGCCGGCTGACCAAACCTTCACGCCGCAAGTTGGCAATACCAAGGACAAATCCCACGGGGATTACGCCTGTAATATTGCTTTGGTGGCTTCCAAAGCCGCTGGCTGCCCTCCGCGAAAGCTTGCTGAAGCGCTGATCGCTGCGTTGCCGGAAAGCGATGCGGTTGCAAAGGTGGAGATTGCCGGGCCCGGGTTTATTAACTTTTTCATGAGCACCGCCAGCGCGTTCGGCATTGTGAACAACATTCTGGATGAAGCAGAACAGTTCGGCCGTAACAACACCGGTCAGGGCGAGAAGGTTCAGGTGGAGTTTGTGTCTGCCAACCCCACCG
>Ga0208813_1001256_pt1 | contig 14135 bp, 19 predicted proteins | sample MalvireepMed_904_FD_184250 | JGI IMG/M metagenome (GOLD analysis project Ga0208813, IMG submission 184250) | Marine viral communities from the Global Malaspina Expedition - Malaspina viral metaG DeepMed_904 (SPAdes) (version 2) | ecosystem: Environmental > Aquatic > Marine > Oceanic | place... | reverse complement strand
GAACTAAAATTTGCGCTTTTTTGCATATAACAGCGGGGTCTCATGCTGCCAACGCGGTGCCGGTGGGCTGGTGTTGGCAGCGAGGGCTGACAATCCACTCAGCCAGCGCCCTCATGAATAAGGCGGGGTAATGGAGGCGCTGCTTGATGAGTATGGCAGGATTTTAAAAGAGTTAAAATTTGACTCATTTAACCATAATGAAGATAAGTACTCTGGTGTATTCTTGCCTGTCCCATTTGATGAATACTGGAGCTCTAGCCTAAAAGTAATGTTGGTTGGCCGAGAAACTGCTGGTTGGAATACAGACAATCAAAAAACACAATTAAGCGTGTAGCAGAGTTTGCTGAAAATAATAAAATTTCCGATCTTGTGCAAGAGGCCACTGGGCGTTACAAAAGACATCTACCAGTGAGTAAGAATGGGAAAGTTATTACAAAAACTCGAAGTCGTTTTAAGCAGTACTTTTTTCGGCTGGCGAAGGAGCTTGAAGTTAACCTGAGTCAATTATTTATGGGAATTTATTTGCTTGGGATTACAACAAAAAAAGCCCTAGAACACGCCCGAAAAATGAGCTAAAAGAAATAACAGAAGTTTCTAAAAAGCTTCTTGCCGCTCAGATAAAGTGCTTGAGGCCAGACGTGATTATTTTTGCTACTGGCTTTGTTGGTGTTGATCAAGTAATAAGGGATCTATTCGAAGAGCACTTTAGTGGCTATGAAAATGGCGAAGTTATATCTGGGAAATACTGGGAGTTTAAGCCAGTTGACGACGAATTTTCAAATATTGAATGTTTTAGAATTGCTCACCCTAGAGCAACGCATGGACATAGAGAGTTTCGAGAAAAAGTGATTCAGAGCATTAAAGCTCGTGCTGCTGGCTAATAGTTCGCATAACAAAGCATTGCAGCGGACAAGCCGCTGAATGCGGCGTTATGTTTTAAGGAGATATTTTGAGTAAAGTCGTCGGACGTTGGCGCATTAAATGGATGGAAATATGGGATCAGGAGTTTGTTGACCTTATTGAGCCGGGGTACTTTCAGTTCGACGAAGACGGTCTTGGCTTTTTCGTGTTTGGAGCGGTCGAAGGTCAAATTGATTACCGAGCTTCTGATGATGGAACGAGGGTCGATTTTTCTTGGTCTGGAAATGACGATGGCCGTGAAAAATCGGGCCGCGGTTGGTTCGAATATCCATCTGCAGGGCTTGCCAAGGGCTTTTTCTTTATTCACTGCGGGGACGAGTCCGCCGTGAAACTTGAAAGACAAACATAACCAGGCCATGCACCGGATGCCAAAACCTCCGCTTCGCTGCGGCTTTGTCACCGGTGATGGCAGGCGTTATACAGAGCTGAATAGAACCGGTTTCAAGCTTACATTGCTCATTGGGTGACGACTGAGGAGCGACTCAGGCGCTAAAGTACTAAAGTGGTTTTAAATTAGCAGCGACAAAAGTTGAGGGAATAATGAGAATAAAAAGTATAAAGGTTGAAAATTTTCGACTGCTTCAAGAAAGTGCTTTGGATATGACTGATGGCCTAACTCTGGTTGTAGGAAAAAACAATACGGGTAAAACATCATTTGTAGTCTTGCTAGAGAAGTTTCTATCCAAGCCAAACCCTTCATTTAGTTTTAGTGATTTGCCAGTTGCTAGCAGGGGTAAGCTTTACGGAATTTCTGAAGAAACGGATGTAGATGAGTTGAGCATAAGACTATGTATCTCCGTGGAATATACAGACGAAGACAATCTAAAGAACATTTCTGATTTCATGCTGGATTTAGACCCAGAAAAATCAATCATCAACATAATGTTTGAAGCTCGTATAGATCGTGATGGTTTGTTGAGTCGGATTCCAGAAAAAAAAGATGGCGCTGAAGAAGATAAGTATCTTGCAGAAAAAAGAAGCTTTATCGAAAGAAATGTCAGTAAGTTTATAAAAACAACAATATATGCCTATGATGACTCTGGCTATGAGGGTGAAAGGCCGTATTACCTTGAGAAAAGGGATGAATTAGAGGAAAAAGAGTTCAAAGTTGTTTCAAATTTCATTAATTTTCAGGTAATCCACGCTAGACGAAACGTTGCCAGCTCAGATGAAGCTGGTAAAAGCCCATTATCCATGGTTACGACCCAGTTTTTCAAGAAATTGAATGATACAGATGATGAGCGTTTAGAGCATGTTAGATCCGCACTGATTGATATAGATGAAAGTTTAGAGACTCAGTACTCTGAGGTTTTTAGTGGCTTTCTGTCAAGTGCAGCAAACTTTCTTGATCTAGATGGTTTAAAAGTGATTTCAGACATTGAGGCTAGCTCGCTTATAGGCACTTCTTCAAAGGTTATTTATGGAACATCAGAGGATCATCTTCCTGAAAACCTCAATGGTCTTGGCTATTTAAATATTCTCTATCTATTGCTTAAAATTGAGATGGTGAAGCAGGAATTTGAAGCTTCCTCTGCGGATATTAATTTATTGTTTATTGAGGAGCCTGAGGCACATACTCATCCTCAAATGCAATCGGTTTTTTCGAAAAAGATTCGAGAGGTGGTAAACGACATACATGGTTTGCAAGCTGTTATTACTACCCATTCTTCTTATATTGTTGCCAATTCAGACTTCGAAGATATCCGATACCTTTTTAAGGGCGAAGACCTGAATGTTAAGTTTAAGAACTTTCATACCGAACTTGCCACTAGATATAAATCAGAGCAAGGCGAGGAGGGGGCGAAATTATACCAGTTTTTAGAACAATATCTAAAAATACAAAATGCGGAATTATTCTTCGCAGATAAAGCAATTTTCATAGAGGGTACAACGGAGAGAATTCTTCTTCCTTGGTTTATAAGGAAGCACGATGAGAATTGTGGTGACGCTGGAAGTCCAATATCCTCACAAAATATATCAATAATTGAAGCTGGTGCCAATGCAAAAGCTTTTGCTCCGTTCTTGGATTTTATTGGTGTCAAATCGCTAATTATTACTGATTTGGATTCAACGAAAAAAGAAGTAAAAAAGGATAAGTCCGGAAATGATAGAGCTTCATATGTTGCGTGCCCGGTTTCCGAATCTACTCATACCAGCAATGAAACGTTGAAACACTTCTTTTCTGCTCCTGATATAAATGACGCAGATTTCCCTGATTGGTTTAGGAAGCTAAAGAGCAAAAATATAGCGAATTCTGAAAGCGGTGTTAAAGTTGTGTATCAAACGGAAGAACACGGCTATCAAGCGAGATCTTTTGAAGACGCATTCTTTAATTCAAATAAATCTGAATTAAAAACGCTAAGCGAAAATGGTGAACTTCTTGGGCTAAAGAATAAAGCTGATCTAGAAGAAATAGAAACTTCGGAAATATTTAAATTAACAGATCGTGTCTTGGATAAAAAGTCGGACTTTGCCGCCTCTGTTCTTTATTTGGCTTTGATAGGCAAAGCTAATTGGGTTTCACCTGAATACATCAAAGAGGGACTAAGATGGATCAGCCAGTAAGTGACCCCTTAGAGAAAATAAAAGAATGTATAGGGAATGAACAATCCTTTGTTTTACAGGGTGGTGCTGGCAGCGGTAAGACAGAGACATTGAAACGAACGGTTGGCTTTTGTACCGAAAAGTTTCCCAGCAAGAAAATTGTTTGTATTACTCATACCAATAAGGCTGTTGATGAAATAATTGACCGTGTTGGCTCAGGAGTTGAAGTGTCTACTATTCATTCGTTTGTTGGTGGTCTTGTTAAGCCGTACAAGCGTAATCTACTTGAACATCTCCCTGAGTTGTTCTGCCTTCCTTTATTCGAGGAGCTATGTATTGATCATTACGGGGGAGATGATAAGACTAGAAAAGCTGGAGAGCACAAGAGATACAAAGCATTACACGAAACTTTGGCTAGTAGACGTTCAATCGTGCTTCAGGAGAATACTGAGAAGGTTACAGGGAAGCGCGAATACGACAAAGACCCTAGTTCGTTTAACGCGGCATTAAACGCTGGAATTGAAGAACTAAATGACGCGGTAAGAGAGTCGATCAGGCAGCATCATTACAAAGATGTTGCTTATAATGACACACCATTCGATAGTTTTAAAAATGCCACTTTTGGTCATGACGGCCTAATTAAAATAGCGTCACTATTATTTTCAAAATATTCCAATATCGGAAAAATAGTTCGTGACAAATATGACTGTATATTTATCGATGAGTATCAGGATACAGATGAAAAGATAATTGACTCTCTAATTTACTCTACTCCTGATGATGGGCTTACTGTCGGTCTATTCGGCGATAGTGAGCAAGCAATTTACGATGATGGTATAGGTTCGGCAAAAAGATTTATTGACGATGGGCGCTTAACATTAATTGAAAAGGAAGATAATTATCGATGCTCACCACAAGTAATTGACGTCGCCAATAAATTTCGTTCGGATGGCTTGGTTCAAAAAGTCGGTTTAAAGAAAGTTGATGGAAAATTAGAAGAGCCAGAAGAGCGGGAGGGAGAGGCAACCTTTTACTATTCAATTAAGCCTCCAGCACCAGAAAAGCCTACTTTACCAAAAAAGGGAGATTCTGATGAGATTAGGAGTGCGTATCTGATTGCTAAGGAAAAATTCGATCTGGAAATAGAGGAATACAAGCTTGATCTGTCTCGTAGGTTGGAGGAGCTAACATCTTTTGCTCAAGCTGATATTGGGGAGCATGTGTTACTAAAACTGCCAAACAAGTCGGTCGCTCGTGATGCCAATTTTGGTAATTTGTATGACCTTTTTGACGCTAAGTTTCGCGATACAAGAGAGGAAATAAAAAAGCAGCTTGATAGACTGCAGTTTGGTCAGCTATCCGAAATACTCCAGCTTTTCGATAGATCTTCTGAAGACATTAGATCATACAATAAGCTAATAGGGTTGTTGAAAAAACAAGGGTTTTCTATCAAAAATAAACAAGATAAAAGAGAGCTATATAGCATGCTCGAAGAGTTTTTAAAGTCTGATGAAGCGGCATATTTTGTTATGGAGCAGGCTATTAATGCAGGGTTAATCTCATTGTCAGATAGTCATAAATCTTATCTTACCCGCCGGGATAGGGAGCTTGAGCGATTTGCTGAAGACACTAGCTTTAGTGCTTTCAAAAAGTTACTAAAACATGGATGTAATACGAAAAAGCAGATGTGTGATTATCTTGCTGAAAATGATGACGTTGACTTGGCTTCTGAAGTCGTAGAGGAACGATACGAACAGCTCAAAAAGGATGTTCAAAGCGAAGCATTCTTTGCAGGATTATTTGGAAATGATATAAAGCTTAAAGAGGTATTGGCTTTTTTCAAATATGAGAATGACGACAGCAATTTCATGACGATGCATAAAACCAAGGGAACTGGCATCGAAAATGTAGTTGTGGTTTTAGATGAGTTCAAATGGAACAAGTACGATTTTGGAAGCTGTTTTAGGGCGGAAGGTGATAATCCGGCTCGGCAAGCCTTAACTAAAAAACTACTTTATGTAGCATGCTCCAGGGCTAAGAAAAACTTGCGCTGTGTGCGACTTCTCGATGATTTAGGCGAAGTACAAAATTTATCGAACTACTTTGATAGTTGTGTGAGTGTAAATTTAGATTGACACCATTGGATGTCGTATAACAAAAAGCTTCACCTGACAATTTTTGCTACGCTCAATTGTGTATGTCGCGTAGCTCCATTTTACACAATTGCTCTCCGCAAAAAATGCAGGTGAGCAAGGCGTTATGCAAAAATAGGAATGCCATGAATCTGCGATATTTGATAGGTTTTTGTCTTATCCTTGTTGGTTGTGACGGCGATGGCATTAAAGATAAAGACCCCGATGAAAGAATGATTCGGGAAGCAATGTGTGTTGTAGCTTCAGAACGATTTCAGCTATACGACGAGGCAGAACGCCACCGGGCACACGGCATTGAGGCGGGGCGAGTCCGCTTTAATAGAGATGGGACACCGAACGATTTCACTGAGCAGATACATAAAGTCAGGCCCTTGATGAATAACTTCTCTAAAGATTACAACGCCGAGTACTTAAAGACTCGATGTGATAAAAGAATTACGGTGGGTGAATTCAACAGTGCATAACAAGGCGCTCAAACATCGGCCACTACGTGGCCTGGACCTCCGTTACGGCGCTTTGCGCCTTCACTACGGCCGTTTAGCGCAGCGTTAAATGCCTATGGATAAGCCTGAAGGGATCGCGAAATACCACGAGTTGGCCAAAGACGCAGGGAATCGCCTACGGGCCTATATTCTCTCGGTTTCGTCAGGTGGCACTGGTGTGTTTTTTCTCGCACTTACCAAATCCGGTGGCAGCGAGTTGTCTGCTACCGACAAGTGGTTGCTGTCAGTCGCGCTGGTCTCATTTGTTGCTACAGTAGGTTTGTGCTTGTACGAGCTTCGAGTTGACGCAAAAAGGTTCTTTGCGCTTGCAAAGGAGTTGAGCAAGCCTGAACCCGAACAGAGCTGGGAGCAAAATGAGCAATACAAATCAAAGCGTTATTGGCTCATCCATGGCTCATACGTCACACTTGCTGTCGCCATTGGGGCAACAAGTTTTTACCTGGTTCGTGCCATCTTCAGCATTTAACCAAGTGTTCCAGTTCGTTCCGGGCCTGACGGCCCTCCACCGGATGCCCTTTTCGCTGCGCTACAAGGGCACCGCTGAACAACGGCGTTAAAGATGCTGCTCCACATCCATACTGTTGTGGAGAATTCGGATGACAACGATCCTGGATTCCGTACCGGCTCTGTAAAAGATTACATGACTGCCCTGACTGAACTTTTTGTACCCTGGTTTTATGTCACCCGCATCGCGGCCAATATCAGGTTGGCGAGCGAGCCGCTTGAAAGCATCGTCAAGCTGCCTGAGGTACGTATCGCGTTGGCGCTTTCCCCACTTTTCGGTGGTGAAGCGGCCTATCTCGACAACGTCTTTTCGGGCAGAGGCAGTGAGCAGGTATGGACGCATCAGTGAGCTTCGTTGTCCAGTTCTGTAATAACGCTTTCAAGGGAATACTCTGCGATTCCACTCTGCTCGCCTTCATCCAGGAGGCGTTGGAGCCGTTCAAGCTTACTTTCCGTTTCTTCAAGCAGACGCAGTCCGGCACGTACCACCTCGCTCACCGAGCCATAGCGGCCCTTTTCAACCTGAATGGCTATAAACTCATCAAAGTGGGGGCCGAGTGTAATGCTGGTATTTCTAGCCATGGGGAGACTCCTATACCAAATATTGGTATATCATGGCAAAGCACCCATAACAAGGCAAGGCAGGCCGACGCGACAAAGTCGCGCCGCTGCGAAGCTGGCCTCCCGCGGCCTCAAACCAAAAGCGCAGGAACGGCTAGCGCTGGTAGCGGAAGTTCTCAGGCCTGGAGCCACTATGAATAATGCATAACCAACGGCTGTTGCGGATGTATTAGCCTTCTCAACGGCACCGCCATTCATCCTTCCCCGCGCCTTTATCTGGCCAATGGCGTTCGTGAGCACAGCGTGCGGGCGATGGATTTGATCACGCCCATTGGCATGGGGCAGCGCGGGCTGATCGTGGCGCCGCCGGCGGGGCAGGGAAAACCACGCTGTTGAAGCATATCTGCCAGGCCGTGGCGGCGGCGTATCCCGAGATCAAGCTGTATGCCCTGCTGATCGATGAGCGCCCAGAGGAAGTGACCGATTTCAAGCGCAGCGTGACCGCCAAGGTGCACGCTTCGTCGTCTGACGAGAGCTACGCCCACTATGCGCGCGTGGCCGACAACCTGCTGCAAACGGCGCGCAGGCAAGCTGGCGAGGGCCAGTAGCCTGCCCGGTGTGGCCACCAGAATGTCCACGCCTTCGATCAAACGCTCCTTTTGGGGCGCGGTATCCATACCGCCGTACGCGGCCATTGAGGTGAGCGGGGTATGCCTGGCGTATTGCGCCACGCTGGCGTTGACCTCTACCGCCAGCTCGCGGGTGGGTACGAGGATCAGTGCACGGATGCGTTTACCGCGCAGCGGCTCTGCGGCTTTGCTGAATTTTTCCAGCAGCGGCAGCACAAAGGCCGCGGTTTTGCCCGTGCCTCCATCCCAACCAGGTATAATCCTGTCATGACGCTAAACGCACACGCATGTAGGGCGTTTTGTCTCCATTCCGAATGAACAGAGTCGTGGTCGATGATTAACACCAAAATTTACAAGGCGGTGTACGAGCTTGCCGAAAAGCTGATGAAGGCGGCTGCCAAAGATGACCGCGCCACTTTTGAAGCGCTGTATGCCGAGCTTGAGGCGATCTGCACCGAGCACGAGAATACCGGGAAAGACCACCCAGAGCAGTGGGAAACCCTGGCCGACTTCACCGAAGAGCTAGAAGACGCGCTGCCCATCTACCAAAAAGCGCTGGATAAGGCGGTAGCCAAGCAGTCGAACGACCACATTGCCTCGATTGGTTTTTCCATGGCGGCACTGCAAGTGGAGCTGGGCGACAACCAGGCGGCGATTGAACGCTTGCAGCAGGCCCAGGCCAGTGCCCACACTATTGAAGATAACGAACTTAAAGCAGAAATTGATGAGCTGCTGGCAACATTAACTACCGGTTAGGAACCTGATTTTGACCAACAACGATATTTTTCGCCGTATCCGCTACACCTTTGATTTAAAAGACAACACCATCGTCAAGATCTTCGCCCTGGCGGACGTGAGCGTGACCCAGGAGCAGGTGACGGCGTGGCTGAAAAAAGACGAGGACGACGCCTTCGTGACCATGAAGAACAAAGAGCTGGCGTCGTTTTTGAACGGTTTCATCAGCTTCAAACGCGGCAAGCGTGAAGGCCCGCAGCCTGCGCCAGAATCGCAGCTGAACAACAATATGGTGTTCCAGAAACTGCGTATCGCGCTGAACATGAAGGCAGAGGATATTTTAGAAGTGTTCGAGCAAGTGGGCTTGCCGCTTAGCGCACATGAGCTTAGCGCGTTTTTCCGCAAGCCCAGCCATAAGAACTACCGTGAGTGCAAAGATCAGATGCTGCGCAATTTCCTGATGGGCATTCAGCTTCAGCTGCGCCCGAACGATAAAGGCTAAGCGAGGCCCTCGCGCTTCACACACACGAAGATCGCATTGCCTGAGACGTTATCCCAGGGCGTGATGGTCTGGTAATCATGCTCAAACACGTGCACCTCGAAGGTAGGCTCCAGCAGGGCGATGAGTTCGCTAAAACTGACGGCCACCATGGGGTGCTCGTCGTACCACACCTTCGTTGTCTCCGCCGTGGTCTTTTCGATGCTCAGCCGCAGCGACTGCCGCTCCCCTTGGCCGCTGTAGTGCCACCCGGAGCGGAAAGTGAACCTATCCTCCGCCTGCTGGACCGTGTGCTTGACGAACAGCGCGTTGTCGATCCGCTGCTTATCCACCGCGTTGAAGCAGAACACGCCGCCCTCGTTCAAGGCGCGGTGGGCACTGGCGATGCAGTCGCCGAGCTTGTCCAGGCCATCGCTGTAGTGGATGGAGTAGAGCAAACAGGTGATGAGATCCAGCGGTTCGTCGACCTCAAAGCTGCTCATATCCTGCAGTGAGAAGTGCGCCTCTGGGCAGCGTTGGGCGGCAATATCCAGCATCGGTTGGTTAATATCCAACCCGCTGCTGGTGTAGCCAGCATCCAGAAAATGACGCACGTGAGGGCCGGTGCCGCAGGCTAAGTCCAAATGGCGTTTGCCTTCATTACCAAAAATTTGGTGCAGGCGACGAATGGCGTGGCTTTGGGCCAGGTAGTCGATGTCGACGCACATCAAATCGTAGTAGCCAGACAGGTCGGTGTAGAGCGCGTTGACGGACATAGTGGCCTAATGGTGAGGGCTGACATAAATGAGGAGGCGCATAGTAAACGAGCGGTTGGAGTTTGAGAAGGCGTAGGAGTGGCTTGGCCAAGCGGCGATCAAGTTTGCACTCTTTCACAGCCTGGCTAGCGCTTTAGGGTTAATGTGATTAAAGAAATTGTGTGATGGTCCGATAACTACTAAAGTCGCACGACACATTCGATTGCCATACGAGGCTGCCATGCTAAAACCCTTTGCTCTCATTCTCTCTGCGTTGCTCCTGGCGATGACTTCTTATGTACAGGCGTCTACCACCGAGGCGGCGGAAGCGGCCGCGCTCGCTTGGCTGGAAGCGATCGATCAAGGTGAATATGAGCAGGCTTGGGAAAAGTCGTCGCCGCTGTTGAAGACGCCGCTTTCTCCCACCATGCTGCAGCGCGTGGTGACGCTGGCCCGCAACGATTTGGGCAGCGTCGAGTCGCGGCGGCGCATCCGCATGTCGCAGTACACCTCGATGCCTGGGGCGCCGCGCAACGACTACAAAGAGTTCGCTTTTAAAACCCAGTTCACGAATAACCAGCGCGTGGTCGAAGTCGTCACGCCACATCTGGAAGAGGGCACGTGGCGAGTGAGCGGCTACTACGTGCAGTAACGTGATTCGATGGCCCATCAATAGCCGCCAACGTTGGCGGCTAGTGTGTTTTCTACACAATCAGCCCCGCCAGTGCCTGCATCCCCAGGACTAGCAGAAGCACCACACTGCCCAGCGCTAGGCTGGTCTTCAGCGCATGGCGTTTCCACATGCTTTCCACTCGGTGCCCAAAACGGTGTACCAGCCATGCTAGTCCGTAGTAACGCAGCCCGCGGGCGATGAGGGCGGCCAGGGCGAACAGCGCGATGGGGTAGCCCGAGAGCCCGGCGGTAATCATCGCGACCTGAAACGGAATCGGCAAAATGCCAATGGCGAGAATGGCTGCAAAGCCGTACTGGTCAAAGAAGCCTTGAAACGCCTGATAGCTCTGCTCCATCCCCATAAATTCGATAAACCACGTGCCGAGGGATTGGTAGAGCACCATGCCCACGCCGTAGCCCACTATCGAAGCCACTAAACAGACCAGCGTGGTAACGGCGGCAATAGCCCAGATGCGCTGCCGGTTCACTGCCATTAGCGGGATTAATACCAGTTCAATGGGAATCGGCAGAATAATGGTTTCTAAAAAGGAGAGGGTGGCGAGCAGCCACAACATATTTTTCGAGCCGTTAATACGCTCAAACCACTGCTTCGTACGCGTTGATGTAAAGGCCATAGGAGCGCTACAGGGAAGGGTTAATACGGCGGTAAACAGCGGTTAATAAGCTATACACGCCAAACGCAAATAGCCCAACAGCCACAAACGCGAGCAGCCACTGGCCCAAGGCTTGGCCTCTTAACGTGCTGAACACTTCGGCCGTGCCGCCCGCTTGGTTAGGGTTGAACTGGTAAGCCGCTAGGATAAAGAAGCTGCCAACCATAACAAATACCAAGCCACGCACCGCTAAACCAAAGCGGCATACTGGGTAAGCCCAGCGCTGCACTTTGGCAGGCATTGAGAAGTGGCGGTCGAATTTTGCTTTCCAGCCTTTAAGGGCATGGGCGATGCCCGCGCCAATCAGCGCAACGCCGACTGCCGCCACCAGCCAGCGCCCGAAGGGCTGCTGCATCAGCCAACTGGCCGCACTTTCAGAACCATCTCCTGAGCCGCTAGAGCCGCCGATATGAACCACAAGCTTGGCAGCAAAAAAGGCCAAGAACGTGTGCGTAACGGCGCTAACCAGCAAGCCCCCGCGAATCGCCAGCCCTTTAGTGCCGCTGCCGTGGTGATCAGTATCCTGAAGGGCTTGCAGCGTGCGCCATACGGCATAGCCCACTAACCCCAATGCAATAACGCCCAGCAGCACTTTGCCGAAGGGGGCGGTTAGTACGCTTTCAAGCGCGCCGCGGCTGCCTTCGGTTTGGCCGCCTTGGCCAAACGCCGCCAGTGCCGCTAATCCACCCACCAGCAGATATACCACGCCTCGCGATGCGTAGCCTAAGCGGGCGAGCAGTTTTACCGCATCCCGTTGGTTCGGGGGGTTACTGTCCATGATGTCCTCCTGACGTAAATGGCAATGGCGATCCTTCCGGCGGCCCATACTGTGGGTGTAGGGAGATAATGTCCAGCGTAGCGTTTATTGGGCATTTGGCGATAAAAGGGATGCAAACTGAGCAAGATTCGGGTGGGCCCTGGGGCCTTCGCTGGTTAAGCTTGAACTACTGTGAGCGTTATCCCTTAGCCTTACCCGTGAGATAGAAGCAATGAACGACTACGCCCGCATCGAAAAAGCCATGGCCTTTATGGTGGCCAACGCCACCCAGCAGCCCAGTTTAGACACGGTCGCGGCGCAGGTGCATTTGAGCGCGTTCCATTTTCAGCGGCTGTTTTGCCGCTATGCAGGCGTTAGCCCCAAGCGCTTTTTACAGGCGCTAACGCTGGAGCGGGGTAAACAGCTGATTGCCTCGGCGCAAAGCCTGGCCGATACCGCCCAGGCGCTGGGGCTAATCGGTGGCTCGCGGCTTTACGATCATTTTGTGACACTGGAAGCGGTCACGCCTGGCGAGTTTAAGCGCCAAGGGGAGGGCGTGGAGATTGCTTACGGCATTCATCCCACGCCGTTTGGCGAAGTGTTGGTGGCAGCGACGCCAAGGGGTATTTGCCGAATGGGGTTTCTGGCCGCCACGCCCGAGGCAGAGATGCTGGCTCAGCTCGCCGCTGAGTGGCCGCGCAGTACCGTGCGCCACCGGCCAGAGGCGACCCGCTATGCCGTCGATGCGCTGTTCGAGCCAGGGAAAACGGCTGCGCCGGGGGCGCTGTCGCTACACGTACGCGGCACCAATTTTCAGCTGAACGTTTGGCGGGCGCTGCTGATGATTCCGGACGGGCAGCTCGCCAGTTACTCCCATATTGCCCAGGCGCTGGGGGCGCCGAAATCATCGCGGGCGGTGGGTAATGCAGTGGGGGCTAACCCGGTGGCGTTGTGGATTCCCTGCCACCGGGTGATTCAGCAAAGCGGCGCGCTAGGCGGCTACCGTTGGGGGCTAGATGTGAAACGCAAAGTGCAGGCCTGGGAAGCTGCCCAGTACGCTGAACAGTTGGAAAGCGCCCACGGCTAGTGCCCAAACACCGACCAGCCGGTGCGTTGTACGAACATCTCCAGCGCCCGCGCCCCTAGCAGGCTGTTGCCATAGCGATCTAACCCTGGCGACCACACCGCTAGCGAGCCGCGCCCCGGCGCGATGGCTAAAATGCCGCCGCCCACGCCGCTTTTGCCCGGTAAGCCTACGCGAAAGGCGAACTCCCCCGAGGCGTCGTAGTGGCCGCACAGCATCATCAGCGAGTTGATCCGCCGTGCCCGCTGGGGCGACACGACGCGCAAATTGCTGGGCCGATTGACCCCATCGGAGGCCAGAAACAGCCCGGCGTGGGCCAACTGTTCGCTGCTCATGGCGATAGCGCACTGGTGAAAGTAGGTGCCGAGCACTTTATCGACATCGTGGCGCAGCCGCCCAAAGGCTTTCATGAAGTGGGCCAGCGAGGCGTTGCGGTCTTTGTGCTCCATTTCCGACGCGGCGACCTGATGATCAAAGCAGATGCTGTTGTCGTCTGCGATGTAGCGCACAAAGCTCAAAATTTCGGCCAGGGTCTCTTTGGGTTCGTGCCCCATCATGATGGCATCCACCACCGCAATGGCCCCGGCATTGATGAACGGGTTGCGCGGTTTGCCGCCCTCATGCTCTAGCTGAACGATGGAGTTGAACGGGTCGCCGGAAGGCTCGCGGCCTACTTTTGACCACAGCCCATCGCCCCATTTGCCCAGCGCAATGGTCAAGGTAAACACCTTGGAAATACTCTGAATCGAGAAGGGCGTGGTCGCGCAGCCCGCCGAAAAGCGCTCGCCCTCTACCGTGGCCAAGCTAATGGCGAACTGGCTGGGGTCAACGTGGGCTAGCTGAGGGATGTAATCAGCCATTTTGCCGCGCTCGGTTTCCTGGGCCAACTCGGCGGCAATATCGTTGAGTAACTCTTGCATCTCGGGCGTCGTCGTTTGGCAGCGGGAGCCGCTACCCTAGCGGAAAAAAGCTCAGCTGTCTGCCTGTTATCCGGCCCTTCCACGACGCACCTTGTGAAGCCTGAGGGCGCACGATTTAATCAAAATGCGCGTCAAACCTCGGCCTTTTAGGCCGAGGCAGGATAGCGCGAGGCGCGCAGCGCCTCTTAGTTGACATGCTAGATTTACCACGTTAATTTTTAGCCATGACGACCGTACACCGTGCC
>Ga0208813_1001251_pt1 | contig 14158 bp, 12 predicted proteins | sample MalvireepMed_904_FD_184250 | JGI IMG/M metagenome (GOLD analysis project Ga0208813, IMG submission 184250) | Marine viral communities from the Global Malaspina Expedition - Malaspina viral metaG DeepMed_904 (SPAdes) (version 2) | ecosystem: Environmental > Aquatic > Marine > Oceanic | place... | reverse complement strand
CATGAATCAGGCCCTACCTAGAAAGTGGTTTTATGATCAGGGCCTGATATCGATACTGGATACGGTAAGATGGCTTAAACGTTCTGCATGAACCGCCGTGGTACGGAACCGTATGCCCGGTGGTGTGAGAGGACGGGGGAGGTGACTCCCCTTCCTACTCGATTGGGCTATATGATTTTGCGGACGATATCGCCTAGTCTCGCAGGGTCACCAGCACAGAGCTTTTTAACCGCTTCAAGTGACTCGATGCCCAATATCTCGCTAATGTGTCGCAGATCAATCCCCCTGCGCTTTAGCTTCACAGCCAGTGTGCGCCTACCAGACTGAGCGCTTGCGCCTTCTATCCCTGCCTGATCAAAGAGCCGTGTAAAAATGCGGCTGAGCTGTGTAGCGCTGTAGTATGTCTTGCCGCCCCTGCGTTTTGCGCTAAGCTTCAACCCTTCCCCGGTGCGGCCAGATACAAACAGCGGCGACTCTGGATCAAGCCCGCGATAAGCTGCCTTACGGGTGGTAATGCCATGCCCACGCTCTAGCCGTTCGGCAAGGTGTGCGTCGATGGCATTAGTAAGTTTTTTGTTCGTCCAGCACAGTGGGCGAGTCTTTTGATTGTACGCGATAGCTGCTCTGACCTCTGAATCACGCTTAACTGTGCCATCCTCCTTGAGATAGTCATGCACCCGCAGACGACTCAGCTCAGTTACGGTCATGCCGGTACCAAAACATGCCAGCAGTAAAGCCGAATCGCGTAGGCCATTCTCGGTGCTGCTAATGCGGGCTACCTTTACGGCATGTTCAAGTTGGCCGTCTTCCATAATCTATAGCAGCACTGGTATAGACACGGCCAGCAACCTATGCACTTCAGGCTTTCCAGGCTCTACTGTCATTGTCCATATGGATACAAGTTATATATGGACATTGAACCGCCCCGGCTTTACCGGAGACTCCATATCTTGAGAGGATGGAGTTATGAACTCACCAAAACGATATTCCCCAGAAGTCCGGGAGCGAGCTGTTCGATTAGTCCTTGAACAGCAAGACGAATACCCGTCCAAGTGGGCGGCGATCTGCTCCATTGCCAGCAAGTTCGGTTGTACACCAGAGACTTTGAGAGCCTGGTGCAAACGCACAGAACTCACGCAGGAAAACAGCTCGGTTAACCTGTCTGAACATGAACGACTCAAGCAGCTAGAGCGTGAAAACACCGAATTGAAGCGTGCCAATGAAATTCTCCGTAAGGCGGCTGCTTTTTTCGCCCAGGCGGAGCTCGACCGCAAACCCAATTGATGGTGTCATTTATCGACGAGCATCGTGCTCAGTTCGGGGTCGAGTCGATTTGTAGTCAACTGCCAATCGCCCCATCGACGTATTACCACCACAAGGCACTTGAAGCTGATCCTGAACGGCGGGCAGACCGGTATCGACAGGATGCGTTTCTTACCGCTGAGATTCAGCGCGTGTGGGAAGAAAACTTCTGCGTCTACGGTGCCCGTAAGGTCTGGCGGCAACTCCGCCGTGAAGGCGTTAATGTTGCTCGTTGCACTGTAGAACGGCTCATGCGCCGCCTAGGAATTCGCGGCGTGGTGCGAGGCCAACGCCCCTTCACGACCCTCAGTGATCCCGGCCAGAAACGGGCACCTGATTTAGTGAAACGTGACTTTACGGCCATGCGTCCTAATCAGCTTTGGGTGGCCGATTTTACCTATGTCGCTACCTGGTCTGGCTTCGTTTACGTTGCGTTCGTTATCGATGTTTATGCACGCAGTATCGTGGGTTGCCGTGTAGCGACGTCGATGAGAACGGCACTGGTGCTGGACGCTCTGGAGCAAGCTCTGTGGGCACGAAAACACAGACAAGGGTTGATCCACCATAGTGATAGGGGAAGCCAATATCTCTCGATCCGCTACACCGAGCGTATGGCTGACGAGGGTATCAATGCCTCAGTCGGCACCACCGGCGACTCCTACGACAATGCGCTGGCTGAAACCATCATTGGCTTGTTCAAAACGGATGTGATCCATCATTGTGGCCCATGGAGGGGACTGGATGCCGTTGAGTATGCCACGCTGGAGTGGGTTGACTGGTTCAACAACCGCCGACTGCTGGAACCCATCGGAAACGTTCCACCAGCAGAACGAGAAAGGACGTATTATCATCAACTGGAAGAGTCGGGTGAAGCTGCCTGACTCAAACAAACCGGTCTCCGGAATAACCGGGGCGGTTCATTTTGCTTTCAGGCCATAACTCGGGCTAAATAATTTCGTCTTCTCCCTGAACAATGACATCAAGCACATTGCCTTTACCAAACCGACCTTCCGCGCTTTCCCAAATATCAATGATGTTGCGCCCTTGCGGGTCCAGCATAGTGGTGACTTTTTCGCCGGTAAACTTAATGGAAAAGCGCCGCATTTTGCCGGTGGCTATACGGCCCGACTCGCCGCGTTCGGCCATGATGCGTTCTTTTTCTTCAGCTGATAGTGCCACGATTACACCTCGTCTTCTTTAAGTGATTCCATCAATACATGAAGCTCGCGATCGTGCGCCAGTTCATCTTCTATGGCGGACAAAATTACGTGCCGCATCCATGCCTGACGTGAAGTAAACCCTTTGCGTGCCGCCAAACGTGAGGCAAGGTTGAGCAGGTAGAACTCCTGCTCGTTGAAACGCATCAACACACCTTCTGTCGGTTTACCTATCTGGCATTGCGAAAGTGCGTCCTGGTGCTTTGCGAGAGTATCGGTAGGGTCATGTTTAGGCATAAGAATATCCACTATGTAGCCTTTGCAATCACAAGGCGTTTATTGTTAGTCCTCGTAATGTGCATATCGGCGTGTTGCGCTAGCAGGGCAGCGCGCTCCCATGTATTGAGCGAAAGCAAGAACCGTTGATGCCTGGGGAGTAGCGAGGCCACTTGATCAATCGGCAGGACACTGTTACGCAACACCCAAGCGTAAGCGTCTTGCTGCACAGCTTTGATTTTATTTTCGTCATCTGGATTGAGTGTCGTTAACCAGTAAAGCGCTTTATCTCCTTCGCCCTGAAGCTTCACGAGGAACTTGTTTTCAGTGATATCCACCGGGGCGTTGCTTTTATGCTGTGCGCTCCACGCGGCATGAATACTTGTGGCCATTATGGGGCGGCGCTCTTCCTCAAAAAGTGCTACTAAAAATGCATCCACATCCGCCGCATTATCGTTTTCTGTGGAATTCGGTAATGGTGGTGTGTCCGGAGTGATTGGCGAGGGAGTGTTAGGTTGGCTTGGGCCGGTAGGAGTTGGCACGGCATTAAACCTAGATGGGCAGGCAGCGTCGTGGAGCGACCAGACTTTTTCAATGCTACCCAAGTCGGTATCCCAGTAAAGAGCGGATCGGCCACTACCCGATAACCGTACAATGCCGTGTTGCTCTATAATCTGGTATTGATTGACGCCCACGATACCGCGCTGTGACTTCAGCGCAGACAGCATCTCTTCAGCCCTCAGAGGGCGCCGTTTTTCTCGAAATAAGTCCTTATAAAAATCATAAACCTGCGTGCGGCTTTCAGTATCCGGCTGATCAGTCCAGGGACCATGTTTCCAAATGAACCGACCCATGTACCGGCAATTTGGAGGTCGCTGTGAGTACAGGATAACATTTAACATATTCGGCAGACGCGACTGAAGATCCTCACCCCAATGGTCAGGCCAGGATGCTTGCGCCCAAAGTCCGCGTTTTTTTAATGATGTCACCAATTGCGTGACTGAAAACTCTCGCTCAGGGGCTTGCTTGAGCATTGCTTCGACGTGTCGTGCAATGCGTATAGCCAGATCATCAGTGATCCCCAGTGTCCGCAGGTGGCGCATCGTGGCAATAAGTGAATTACCAATCCGGACAGGGAAATCTTCATCCGTCGTGGGCAGGGTATCTTGTATCGTGCTTATCCAATGGCCAGCAAGCGCCTCGGGTCGTGAGTGTTCGGGCTCGTTTGGGCGTACCCTAGCGAAAATGTCCTCCACTATATGCAGAGGGCGCTGGCTTTGTTTTAGCAACGCCATGCAAGCGGCGCGATCTTGTTGTGCCGCCGTGCCAATGGCGGGTAGTGCCAACACGTCGCCATCATGACCCATCCAATACAGCAAGACACACTCAGCTAGCACCTCGATGCTGAACGAAGGCCAGTGCCGCTCATGAAGGCGGGCGGAAATAAGCGATAGTGCCTTGGTGGATGCCATACCGTTTAGCGCCGGAAGAAGGTCATCGCTTAGAAAGTCACGCTCTTCACCGTAAGAGGCACTTAGCCGTAACGGCACTAAAACGGCCTCGTTTGAGAATTTGGCGCCTTTAATCTGAGGATAAATCGCGCCCACCTCCACGCCACCGTCTTGATGAAACGGTGAGGTTGCCAATAGCTCGCATAACAGATCGGTATGTATTTCTTTTAAGTCTTGGCGATCTACAGTCAATAAGCGCTGCCAGGTGTGAAGGTCATCGGGATTCCCGGCATCATTCACGATCGCATGGAGTCCGTTTTGCACGCTCGCCAGTTCGAGTACATTTTGATAATGCGTTTCCCAGGAAGTGACGTGATTATCAAGCGCGCCTTCCTCTGGAATTGTCGCTCTTTTTAATGCCTGTAACAGTTCCACATAAAGCGGCTGGAAGTGGGACAGGGCCTTTCCTTCAACCTGGCGAATCCGCTCTCGGCTAACATCATGTACCTCACCGCATTCCTCCAGCGTACTGCCCTCAAGTCGCTGAATCAAAATGCGTATCTCGCGTGTGCGGTTAGTCGCGTCACTGCCTTCCAGAAAGGCTTGCGCAGCGGCCTCTAGCGCGACCAGTGCGCCATGGGTGATCGCATAGAGGCTGACACCACGAAGGGAGCGAAGCGCGGGCATGTCGTTCGCGATAAGGCTCATATAGTCCTTGTTCACGGAAGACACTGCAGAGGGGCGCATCTCGTTCTGTTGCGCGATGGGCTCTATATGTAGAGAAATAGGTTTTATGTCGACGCGATAGAACCGAGTGAGCGCATCTAGCAAGTCTTCAAAGGACTTACGCCCCATGTTGGGTGTTTGTATCAATTTTTGGGGCGATAGGGCTGCGATAGCGCCAAACGTGAGATGCCCGACCCCGAACAGCGCATTACGAGTTCGAACCTGCACGAAAGGATCAATAAGGTCTAAGCTGTCTAGCCATGGCGGCATCGCAGCGGCAACTTTTAGGATGGCATTCGTAAGGCTGTCAATCTGATCTCGAACTACTGTTGATAGCGCTTCATCACAAACGTGATGGTAATGCGCTATTCCAATAGTGTCAGCCACTTCACTAGGTAGCGACGCCCAGTTTTGCCGGAAGTCGCGCATCGTGTAGATCCGCTGCGCGATCAGTGTACCGCTCACGGTTGGAAAGGAGTGTAGCACCGCTTGGAGCGCCGTATCTGCCTGCATTATCAATGGCTGCTCATCAAACGGAACACTCATTACCTCTGGTGCGGCCTTTTCCGAGTCGTGTGATACCGCTGCGTCAAAGGGGTGACCTTTGAGGTTCACGCAGTCAGTCAGCGGGATATTCAGGCGATCAAAGATGGCCGCCGTGATAGGGCAGAGCGCCATGCCCGTTGCGGCTGCGTCGAGAAGCTCTTTCTCTTGAGAAAGAGAGTTCCATTCGTGCATTTCCGCGAGCATATAATCGGAGTAAAGCACTGAACCTGTCGGGTGCTCATCAAGGAAGTCGCGTAGGGCTTGTGGCGTCTTGAGCAAGGTAAAGAACTGCAGGCGGTGCTCACCGTGCACATAGAGGTAAGCATTCGTGACGATGCTAGCCATGGCTACACCCCGCTCTTGTCTTTCGAGTGGTCGGCAATAAGGGTATCGCTTTTCTCAATCAGGGTATCGAGCTGCAGGACGGATTGCTGGCGTTGGGCCTGCTCATGCCACTCCTGCATATGGCGCAGCCCCCATTCGGCATACCGGCGCAACACCCGCGTAAAGCGCTCCTGGGAGCGCGCCTTGGGCACCAACTGCTCGACGGTTTTGGTGAATGATACCGTGGCCGTGCTGCTGTCTAGTGAGCCGATATTGATGAAAGTTTCACTGTTAGCCTCGTTTATAAGAGGCACCAGGGTATCGCCGTTAGCCCGAATACCTAACATGCAGGCGAAGCGAAAAACTTCCACTTCTTGCACAAACAGCGGTACATCGTCGTTATCCGCTGACAGCTTGCTATCCACCAGCGATTTCATCGTGAGACGAGCACTGCCCGATAAGCTAATGGTGCTGCCGCGCTCTTGGGTGGACTCTTCCGAATGAGAGGTGATGTTATCGGCCATGGGTAAATCTCCTTAATCCAAGGGGGCACGTTCAAGGCGCGAGGAGTTTTCAGCCTCACTTTTCACGATCAAGTAAGATTCGCCAACTTTGTGGGCGATATGCCGATACATTTCCTCGTTGATCTCGCCGCTGTGGTAAAGCATGGCAACTTGGTGGGAATGATGCGGTAGGTATTCCAGCACTTGGAGCCGATGGTCCACGTCCAGGCGCCCAAGCGGCGTATCCATGACCAGGGGGCCAATCTTTCGCCCAATTTGCCCCAACGAGATAATCAGGGAGAATGCCAATATCTGCGTTGCGCCCGCAGAAGGGGCGAGAACTGGTGCACCGGTGTCGTCGATAATGGTCATTCGGAACGTGTCTTTAGCGATTTCGACACGTTCATGGTGCGCTTCGTGGGTCATGGCCACATACGCATGGCTGGTATATTCCTCGACCTTTTTGCGCATGGCCTCAGTTTGGCGTTCGTGCGCTTTTTCGATAACGGCTTTCATGGCGTCCAGTCGCTTGCGCGCCTGTTTAACGACATTGGCCTTTTCACTCTGCTCCGCATCACGCTCCAGCTTCTCCTGCAAGGTCTGGATGCGTGCTTCGTTTTTGGTGATTTCCGCTTTCTGTTTTTCAATGCCCGCTTCTAAATGGCCAATCTCCTTCAAGAGCCCGTCGCGCTTGCGACGCAACTCTAAAAGCTCCTCCTGAGTAATATTGCTGCTACGCTTGATTAATTCATCCAACTGGCGCTGCACCTCGAACTTTTCATGCAGGGCTTCGCTGAGTTGTCCGACTTTGCTTTGGTAAAGCGGTTTAACGGGGGTCAGTTTATCCAAAAGCTGTTGCAGTGCATTGCGTTGCCCAATAAGCGTTTCGTATCGATATTGGCGAGAAGCTCGTGCATCACGATCAGCCTCCAATTCGCCCAGCAAGCTTTCCAGTTTTTGGCGTGTTGCAGCGTCGGGTGATTGGTAGCAGACCGGGCAGTTGCCCTCTGCGAGCACGTTGCGACGCAATTCCTCCAAGTGGTCTTGCTTGACTTCTTTTTGTGTCGTTTGCGCCATGGCGTCCGCTTCACGGTTGACCGCTTCACGGCGCTCACTGAGTGCCGGCTGTGCCAAGTCGTGCCATGCATTGGCGCCCATACTGGCAAGTTCCTCGCGGTGCATCTGAATGTTGGTGGCCAGGGTATCAGCGCGCTTTTTTAATGCATCACGTTCAGCGAAGGCGATTTCGTCATTGGTATGGTGGTCGAGCCGACGATCGAGAGCGCTGAGTTCTTTATTGACATCCTTAAGCCGGTCACCCGATTCACCGACTTCTTTAATGAATTGGTTGTTTTCTTCTTGAAGCCCCTCAATTTTACGAGTGTTTAGTTCGGCCTGATCGCCTTGGGCATAGCTTCGCGTTAGTTTTTGCGCATGCTTAATAGCGCTATCCACCACGCTTTCTGCTTTGGCGAGGATAGGGAGCCCTAGCACGCCATTGATCGCTTGAGCGAGGTCACGGTTTTCAGGCCGTGACTGACTTACTAGATCTCGGTATTCATCCAACAACTCGCCATCAAAGAGAAAAAATCGCCCCAGAATCGGCGGGGCTATGCGACCGATCATCCGTTCCGATTCGTCTTGGCTCAATACCCGACGCGAGCCGTCCTGATTCTCTTGCGTGACAGTGAAGCCAATGTCTAACTGGTCGTAGTTTTGTGGGGTGGTTTTCTCAAAACGCCAGGTGGCGCGACGCTCAATGATGATGGGGGCATCGTCATACATCGCTTCAATGGTCACCCGCATCGGATGATCCGGGCCGGAGCGCAGCGCCTTGGCGTTATAGAGTGTGAACGGGTCAAGGGTGCCTTCTTTGCTGCTGTCGATTTGATTGAACAAGCACCACTTCAAGCCGTTAATCAGGCTGGTTTTACCCGCGGTGTTGTTCCCTCGTATCATCAGCATGTTGCGCTCACCGGAAGGGAAGTCGACCTGGTGTTCGCCGTAGTAGCCGCCGATGTTTTCGATGGTGACGGTCTTAAAATGAAGTGTCAGCTTATGCATCCGTGCCTCCTTGCTCCTCTTTCACGCAGATTTTAAACAGTTCTTCGCCTTTTCGACTAACCAAACTCCCCACCAGGGTGCGCCCTTGGGGCCCGGTATCACGCCCCAGGGTCTCCTGCTCGATATTGTCCGCCATGCTATAAAGGCAACTGATGTCTTCCCATAAAGCGTCGGCTTCGGCGTCAGTTTCCGTCTGTTCCCGACAAACTGCTTTCAGTGTTTGATGGGCGATATCGCTACTGGATATCTCTTCCAGTGGCTTTTCGCTTTCGGCCTTTTCGGCGTCAAAGGCGGCAGGATCAAAGTCAAAGTCCATTTTCTTTCTCCTTGGCATTGCTGTCGGCAGTTGGGGCCGGTGTAGGGCATGGAATGTCGTCAGGGGAGGATATGGCCTTCTTCTGGCGCTTCTTCCCCCCATCTTGCGGCAGAGGGATATCGTCGGTATCGCCTAGCGAACAGGGCGCAAAGACTTCATAGGTATTGATGCCGGGGCGAATGATATCGGGCGCGTCGGACAGAAAGCGTGATCGGCCGCCCTCGATATAGTCCGCCTCCAGTTCTGTACCCGCCCAGTATCGCCCCAATTCTTCGCAGACCCGCCCAGTAAGAAAGGAGCCGGAAAACGGATCAAACACCTTGTCGCCGGGATCGGTGAGCATACGGATGAAATACTCCGGTAGCTTCGCAGGGAAACGCGCCGGATGAATGGGAAGTTCATGGGTTCGGCAATAAGTGGAATACGCGGAATTGCTTTCGGTGTTGGCAATGGCCAGCAGGTTAGAAGGAATGGCCCCTTGCTGGCGTTGAGAAAACCCTGGGCTAATATCGTGCCCGCTGGGTCGTCTACGCCCTTCGTACCCATTGGCTAATAACTTTTCCATCGACCCGGAGTAGGGCGCAACAATGCGCTTATTGCTGGCCTTTGGGTATGGAGTTTTCGATAACCACCACACGCAGTTCACAGCATCCTTGGGGCGGACACGACGTACGGTCACCCACTCGGCAGGACTTGGGAGCTTGCTGGGGTTGTACCAAAAATGCTCTAGGCAGAGGTGAAACCCGTACTCACGAACTAACATGATCAAAAGATCAAAGTGGTAAAGCGAACGGGTTGGTAAACCTTTTTCCCAAGAACCTCCAATATCAATGACCAGGCTACCGGTGTCTTTCAAAATACGGTGCATTTCCTGGGCGAAAGGGCGAAACCAGTCGCAATACTGCGTCGCAGCTGCGTTGCCGTACTCTTTTTTACGCACTAGGCCAAACGGGGGTGAAGTCATGATCAGATCATGCGACTCTTCTGCTTGGGCTTGCATGTAGGTCAAGGCATTGCCGTGGTACATGGTACCTAGATCTGTTTGATGAACCGCCGTCAGTGGTGCGTCTCGCGCTTCATCCAGTGCTTGTCGCGTACGTTGGTCGCGAACATCCAGGTCGTCTAGATAGGCTTCCGCGCTGGGGTAGCCATGCTGACGGGCGATCTCTTTTAATGCACGTGCGGCGCCTGCGGTGATCCCGTTTAAATCCTGCGGTAGGGGTGACATGGCCGCTCTCCTTGCGAGTAATCGATAAGCCAAATAGGATATATTTTATATCATATCATATTGTTTTTTATATCTAAGGAGGGCATATGGCGACCCACACCACGGAGCAGGGAGCAGTGGAAAAGGGTGAATTGCCTTCGTTGACTGGAAGTGAGTGGCAAACCTCGTACCGCACGGGGCGAGATGATCTTGCGTCGGACTTTTATGCGCCGGCGATGGCGTGCGCGACACGCATTGAACGCACGTCAGGGTACTTTCGCTCCACGGTGTTTGCCTTGCTGTATGCTCCTTTGCAGGGTTTTTTGGCCCGTGAGGGGCGTATGTCGCTACTGTGTTCGCCGTATCTCTCCGCCGACGATGCCGAGACATTCCATGCCCTTCTAAGCGAACAACCAGGAGAGTCAGTGGATCAGGCGTTGGAGTCACTCTCACGCCAGGCACTTCTCCGCGAGGTGGAAAGCCTATCCGCGTCGCCTCACGGCCATTGGCATCAACCGCTGCTCGGCGGCTTGATTCGCCATGGATTCTTGGATATCCGTATTGCGCTATTGCGAGGCGGCAATGGCTTGTTCCACGAAAAAATGGGGGTTTTTCACGACGCCTATGGCCACCAAGTAAGTTTTAAGGGATCGGTCAATGAAACCTTTAGCGGGTGGGGATTGCAAGGCAATATCGAGTCGATTGATGCCTTCTACAGTTGGGTGCCCGAAGACGCCCCCCGAGTGAAAGGCCACAGGAATGAGTTTCTTGAGGTGTGGGAAGGAAAGTACAAGAGCGTCCAAACTCTGACGCTAGGCGAAGCCGTGGAATCGGCGGTATTTCATAACGCACCTGAGGACCCCGAGGAAACACAGGCGTTGCTCTCACAGTATCAGAAGTATCGCCAGCAGCGCGGCGTAAAATTGGTTAGCGCGAGCCTGGACGGTGAAGACAAAACACTGCCTGATAGCATGTCCTCGCTTTCCGACAACGAACCGCTTTCATCACAGTGGGCGAGCGGACGTGTTGCGGAGCCTCACCAAGCGCGGGCGATTAACGCGTGGTATGAAGCGGGCCGCCAAGGTATTTTTGAGCATGCCACCGGGTCAGGGAAAACCTTTACGGCCTTGCACATCATACGCGATCACCTTCGCTCGGGTGGTGTAGTTCTTATCGTCGTGCCAAGCACACTGTTAATGAAAGGCTGGTACGCCGAACTAAGCGAAGAGATCCCCGATGCGAAAGTGGTACGAGCGGGTGGCGGTCATCAGCGCTGGCGTCAGTCTGGTGAGTTGGAGTGGCTGATGCAGCACCCCTCGGCCATACGCCCTTTGGTGTTGCTGGCGACAATGCAAACTGCCGCTAAAGCAGAGTTTCGCAATCGCCTGCGTCGGCTGGACAACATATTGTTAGTCGCTGATGAAGTTCACCAGTTAGGTAGCGATCATCACCAGCAGTTATTGAGTGTCGACATTGGGGCTCGCCTGGGGCTCTCAGCCACACCTGAACGCTATGGTGATCCCGATGGCACGGCAGCGCTGATGCACTACTTTAATGGTATCGTCGGTGAGACCTTTACGCTGCGCGATGCCATGTTGGCGGGGCGCTTAACCCAGTACCTCTATCATCCAGTGACGCTCTCGCTCACCGCCGAGGAAGCGGAGACTTGGAAGGATCTCACCGATCAGTTGCGTCAAGCTATCCAGCGCAGTTCCCGAGACGAGAATGGGAAGCCGAAAGACAACCACCGCACGCGAATGTTGAAGATCAGGCGCTCGCGTATTGCCAAAAAAGCACAGGCAAAGATCGATATCGCTAAGCGCGTGGTGTCGGATCACTACGAACTAGGGCAGCACTGGCTTGTGTACTGCGAGGATCAAGATCAACTCTACGCGGTTGCCACTGCCATCGCTAAGACAGGCATTGCGCCCTGGGTCTACCACTCGGAGATGGAGGGCGACCCCGACGCAACATTGGCGGCATATCGACGCGAAAGCGGTGTGCTGGTGTCGATTCGCTGCCTAGACGAAGGTGTGGACATACCCGAGATATCGCATGCGGTAATTTTGGCATCGAGCCAAAACCCTCGACAATTCATTCAGCGTCGGGGGCGGGTGCTACGACGCTCACCGGGCAAGTTACGCGCCAATATTTGGGATGCGCTGGTTCTGCCGCCCAATATGGCACACGACATTCATGGATCGCTGACACGCTCGGAGCTACTACGCGCCATAGAATTTGCCGAAAATGCCGCGAATCAAGGCGGTGACGTATCGGCACTGCGCCAGTTGGCGATAGACTTGGGCATGTCAGTGGACGAAATCTACGGTTTAGCGGAAGTGGCAGAAGAGGACGAATAGCATGGAACGCGTTATTACGACACACAACGCCGCAGTGAGTGCGTCCTTTCAGGCGACGAAGAGTCTGATTGCTCCTATCATGAAGCGTAAGAATGGGTTGCTGCGCACCTGCGGTCAGAAAGAGGAAGCCGTGTTTGACGCCACAGCAGGGCGATTCAATCGTAACTTATTGAGTAAACCGCCGCGCTGGGTTATTCGGGTCGAGGGCGACTTAACGCTCCCCGACGACCTTTCGGTGGAAGCAGAGCGCTGTGTGGGGAGTTTCAATTTTAATAAGGGCGCCGATATCGTGGCCGTGAGACTCTTCATCCTTCACCGTGAGCAGAAAGGAGATAAATGGCAAGCCTTTGAAGGATACGAGCACCGTTTACTGCTATTGGCTAATCCCTTGTTCCCCGAGGGGTCTTCCAGTGCTACGGTATATTGCAACTCCTATCAGTCGATTACAGACAGCACCCCAGAGGAAAACCTAGAAGCGTCAGAAGAGGATACGCCCTCACGCCCTGGTGAGAGGCCACCTTTAGACAGCACGTTATCCGTGCAGCGTCGGGGGGCGCCCGCTCGACAGGTCGAGATCGCCGCCGCTTTATTATTATCACCCCCGAAGGGGGCGGTGAACGCCTTGCCAGCTAACCAACAAATGGCGCTGGAAAGCGCTGTTGTCGCGTTATTCGATCATTGGTCGTTGTCGATGTGGGCTGGCGAGCAAGACAAGGCCCCTGTCATAGCATTTGCCAAAGCACTTGATGATTTAGAGCCAACACCGCTTGCAACTACCTTGGCAGAAGCGGATAGCCAGCTCGCGGCGGGTAACAAATCAGAAAATGTAACCCTAGCGTCCGATGTGTGCCGCCGAACGCAACGCGCTATCGCGGACGGATTTCAGCATTTCATCATTGTCTCGCGTGATGCTGAACAGTCGCACGCGCTCGGGGATTTTATTATCGAATCCCTGCCTATCTCTATGGCACGACTATCTCTTTTGCGAAGCGCCGCATCATTGGCTCATGGGGATACGCTACAAATAATGCAGCAGCACGAGGGGTGGGTACTTCACGTTCGCCAACATCAGGATGCGCTCAGCGTCTTGGACATGGCACGTATCCATCACCCGATGGTATGGCTTACGTTGCCACTAACATTTGATGTAGATACGGCTCTCTCCCAAAGCTTGCGCTTTACAGGTATCGAACCTCCGAGCAACCCTCGGGAGTTGCGCCAACATGCGCTTGCTCAAACAATAAAGATTCTCATGATCCAAGAGGGTATTACAGTGTCTCCGCGTCTGGTTAATCAGTTTTTTCAGACATGTCTGTATCATGCACCAAGTGCGTCATGGGACGTACCGCTCGATGATAATACTCGCCAGATATGGATGGATGCGCTCTGTCTTCTTTTGCCGCCGATGATTAGCGTGTTGTCCACTGAGAATAAGGCAACATTGCTGGCAAAGTTATGCGAAAAAATGGAGATTTCGGCAAAAGAAGAACGCCATTTAAAAAATTATTTTTAATATTAAGCTATTGCCTTTGGTGTGTCCCACCATCTATAAAAAGCGTCAAAAATAATGAATGAAGGAAGAGAAATTTGAGTCGGCCGTCCTTGCCTGACGCTCCCGTCGGCAACCCTAGCTAGGGCTGCGTGTATTTGGTGTCGTAAGATCAACATGGTTAACTATCTCCTGAATCCGTGAGACCGCCCCCGGAAGCACTTCTAACCCACTGACCTGCATGGCAATATAGCCATTATCGCCATTCACCCAGACAGTGCCATGCCCAACATAAAGTTCCGCGCCAGTCGCCGCACCCTCACCAGCCACGCCGGGCTGTCCATCATCGGGCAATGCTTCGAGATCGCTGGCGTCGACAGCATCGACAGCCGCTTCCCCACCACGCTGGGCATGCGCACCAGTGACGTGATCAAGAG
>Ga0208813_1001248_pt1 | contig 14169 bp, 18 predicted proteins | sample MalvireepMed_904_FD_184250 | JGI IMG/M metagenome (GOLD analysis project Ga0208813, IMG submission 184250) | Marine viral communities from the Global Malaspina Expedition - Malaspina viral metaG DeepMed_904 (SPAdes) (version 2) | ecosystem: Environmental > Aquatic > Marine > Oceanic | place... | reverse complement strand
GCTTAACTCCGCTTTTGTAAATGGCGATGGTTCATCAAAACCAACAGGTGTTACAGATGGTTCAGCAGAAGCACTAACTGCTGCATCCGCAACAGTAATTACTTTTGATGAATTACAAAGTTTGTTTTACAAACTGAAAGAATCCTACCGTGCAAACGGAACTTGGTTATTTAACTCAACAACTGCTGCGGAAATCCGTGGCTTGAAAGCAGATGGTCGATACATCTGGGAACCAAGTGGACAACTTGGACAACCAGACTTGCTACTTGGCAGACCTGTTGCAATCAATGATGATTGTGAAGATACTGCAACTGGATTAAAACCAATTCTGTTTGGTGACTTAAGTTACTATTGGGTTACATGGCGTGAATACATGGACTTCCAACGACTTGATGAATTGTATGCAGTAGCAGGGAATGTCGGTCTACGTGCCGAACTTCGTGTTGATGGGCAACTTACTTCCAGTGAAGCAGTGAAACATATCATCATGGCATAAGAGCCATAAGTTTATTGGTTACTAAACCGCTACAAATGGGAAGGGCAGTTGTCTGCCCTTCCCGATGTGGCAGGAGAATTGAATAATGAAATACGAATGTGTGAAGAACGGCATGGCAAAAGATGGTCGGCATATTACTTCGGGTGCAGTTTTAGAACTTGACGAAGAATATGCAGCCCACCTTGTGCAAAGGGGCTTGGTTGTTGCAGTCAGTGGTGCAGGAAAAAGCAAGAAGCAAAGAGCAGTGACCAAACCAAAAGACCTTGAACAAGCAGTAGAAGAAGAATAATGGTTTATCAATCGCCATATTCTTATGAACGGTTTGTTGTCAGCACGCCAAGCACAGATTCTGCATCAACAACAGCAGACTTGAAAACTTGGTTGCGTGTTGATACCTCTGATGAAGATACTGAAATTGCTTACATCGGCATGGCATGTCAAAACCTGCTTGAAGATTTGACCAACACCACCATGATGCAGCAAACAATGAAAGTGTACTTCGATGGCTTCCCGCCCGAAGGCACACCAATGCGTTTGCCAAGACCACCACTAATTAGTGTTACAAGTATCAAGTATGTGGATGAAGATGGCACACAACAAACATGGTCTAACACGTTGTATGAAGTCAGTACGTTGGGCAAATTGCCTGCTGAGATACTGCCAATTGAAAGTGAATCATATCCAAGCACAGGCAGCACACCAACTGCAAGTGTATTCAATAAAGTAGAAGTGGAATACACAGCAGGGTATGCGACAAGGGGCGAGATACCAGAGGGCTTTGTTGTGGGGCATCGAATGTTTGTTGGGCATTTTTACAACAATCGAGAGGCAACAACTGTTGACCGTGTGAAGGATTTGCCTTTGGGCTTGCAGATGATTGTTGCTGCAAACAAAGTGCCAGAGGTGAACTGATGCCATCATTGTTAGCAGGTAAACTTCGCCACCGTGTCGCTATACAAAGTTTGAGTTCAACATTGGATTCGTACGGTGAACCTACATCTGGTTGGTCTACCGATGAAACGGTGTGGGCTTCTATTGAATCCATTAGTGGCAACGAGGTAGACATTGGTGAAGGGCAAGCGGGAATCATTACCCACCGCGTATCTATGCGTTACACGGCAAATGCAACACCCACGAAGCGGTTGTTGTTTGGCAGCAGGGTATTTGGTATTCAATCTGTTTTGAACCACGAAGAACGTAATGAATACCTTGTACTCAAATGCAAAGAGGAATCAAACTAATGGCACAAGGATTATCCATGACGGGTGCAGGTGGTGGTTCTATTTCTGGAATTAAAGAAATAGACAGGGCATTAAGCAAACTTGAACGAAAGATAAACAAGAAAGTCATGAAGAAGGCAATGCGTAAAACCGTTGCTGAATATCGCAAGGCAGTACGCAAACTAACACCAAAGCGAACAGGTATTTTAAGAAAGTCAGTCACCACCGATGTTAAGATAATGAAAAAGTATTTCATCAAGGGGCGTATGTACTTTGGTAGGAAGTCGGGAAGAAATGGTTTCCATGCACATCTTGTTGAATATGGAACAGGTGACAGAATTGTGAATGACAAATGGGGCTTGAAGAAGCGGGGTTACAGGCAACGTGCAAGGAAGATGAATGTTGGCAGGATGAAAGCACAGCACATGGCAGAAAAAGGTTTTGATATTACAACACCAAAAGCCAAGCGGATTTTCCAAAAAGCATTGGCAAAGGCAATCCGCCAAGTTAGGTCGGTGAACTGATGGCAAGTTTAGAACAAGGAATCCGAAGCATACTGATTGGCGATTCAGACGTAAGTGCGTTGGTTGGCACAAGGGTGTTTCCGTGGATGCGACAACAAGGCACAACGTTCCCCGCCATCGTTTATGAACTTGACGGCACAGACCCAGAGCAAGACCTTGACGGTTATGGTGGAATGACGCGTGCAGAATTAACGGTAAGCAATGTGGCAGAAACTTATGCGGGTGCGAAAACATTGGCAGCACACGTGCTAGATGCACTGAATGGATATTCAGGTACACCGACCGATGGCGTGGCAATAAAATCCCTTGTCCACGATAATGATATAGGGATTGTAGAAGATTCCCAAATTGGAAATAGTCGTGGCGTTTCGATTATAGAAAGCAGTTACATAGTGTGGTATTCAGATTAGACAAGAAATTAGGAGCAGATAAATGGCAGCGATTACAGCAAACACAACACAAATAAGTATTGACGGTGGTTCAACAATGATAGCAGATGTTACATCCATATCGCCAATTTCATTAAGTTTGGCAACTTTGGATACAAGCAACCTTGATTCAACTTGGCGTACTTTCATTGGTGGAATCAAGGACGGTGGAGAGTGCACGTTTGAAATAAATTATGACCCCGCATCAACCAGTCACTTGACCATTGAAGCAGCAATTGATGGAACAGCAAAAGACATTCTGGTTAGGTTCAGTGACTCAAAAGATATCGAGTTTGATGCCGTGATTACGTCATTTTCAATTACAGCAGCAATGGATGCCGTTGTAACTGCAAGTCTCGGAATGAAAATAACTAATTCCATAACCTTCGCTTCAGCATAAATTACAACAAGGAGCACATACTGTGTTAGATAAAAAGGCGATTCTCAATAGTGATGACCTTCCACGCGAAGAAGTAGTAGTAGAACTTTGGGGGGGTAGCGTTTGGGTAAGAACTTTAACTGGCACGGAACGCGATGAGTTTGAAGCATCGTGCGTTCAAAGCAAAGGCAAGAACCGCAGTGTGAACATGGTAAACATCCGTTCACGCTTGTGTGTACTTACTATGTGCAATGAGAAAGGCGAACGGTTATTTGATGCGCGAGACATTGAAGCACTTGGCAAGAAGTCTGCAATGTGTTTGGATTTGATTTTCAGTGTGGCTCAAAAACTGAATGGTCTTGGACAAGATGACGTTGAAGATTTAGCAAAAAATTAGAGAGCCGACCAGAGAGGCGTTTTTACTTTACTCTGGCTCTTGAACTTGGAATGTCTGTACGACAGTTGTTGCAGACACTGGACAGTAAGGAAATAAGCGAATGGGCAGCATACTATTCATTAGAACCATTTGGTTATTTTAGGTCTGCGGATTTGCCTGCTTCAATAATTGCATCCACACTTGCAAACTGTAACAGGTCAAAGAACAGCAAAACGTTCACTCCAAAAGACTTCATGTTAGTAGGTGAGTATTCTAAAAAACAAGTGATGGGAGAAGATGAAATGAAATCCATACTGCAAGCAATGACAGGGCAAGAACCAACAGAGGCGAATGAACAATGGCAACAATAGGCAATCTTTGGATAAACGTTAAATCCAATACGAAAGGTCTTGGCAAAGGTCTTGGCAAAGCACGTGGTATGCTTGGCAAGTTTGGCAAGTTTGCTGCAAGCCCTGCGGGGATTGCGGTCGCTGCATTCGCTGCATTGACGGCAGGAATACTTCTTACTGTTAAAGCACTTGGTTCTGCGGTTGCAGAGTTTATGAAGTTTGAAGCAGGGATGGCAGAGGTGAAGTCTATCCTGCTTGATGTTACCGATTCGGACTTTGGAAGGTTGGAAGATTCTGCCAAGAAGTTAGGTGCAACAACTGCGTTCACTGCGGAACAGGCATCGGGTGGCATGGCAAACTTGGCACGTGCAGGATTTTCTACGAATGAAATACTCGCGGCAACTCCTGCTGTTCTTAACCTTGCAAGTGCAACTGGAATGGAACTTGCAGAAGCATCGAACATTGCAGCAGTTGCAGTGCGTGGCTTTGGATTAGAAGCAACAGAAACCGCACACGTTGCAGACGTTCTTGCACTTGCAGCATCAAAGACCAATACAACCGTTCAAGAAATGGGTGATGCAATGTCTTACGTTGCACCCGTAGCAAACCAACTTGGTTTCAGTATTGAAGAAACATCTGCGATGCTTGGCAAGTTAGCGGATGCAGGAATCAAAGGTTCAAAGGGTGGCACGGCATTACGTACCATCATGTTGAAACTTGGTTCAACTATTGAGAAAGAAGGAACGGGTGCACTGAAAAAGTATTTCCAAGCACAGCACAGTGTTACGGAAAACATGGAGAAGTTTGGCAAGATTGGTGTAACGGCTGCGGGTGTGTTATCTGGAGTGGTAGCCGAAACGGATGAACTTACAACTTCAATGACCGAAGCAGTAGGCGTTGTAGACAAGATGGCAGATGCAAGGTTGGATACTTTGGAAGGTGATGTCACCTTGTTCCAATCCGCAGTGAGTGGTTTGAAAACAGAAATCGGTGAAAAACTTGCACCAACATTGCGTGCAATTGTTGAAGTGGCAACCAAGTTCATCGGTGGGTTGCAAGCAGCATTCTCATCTGTGTTTGAAGGTGTTGAAGGTTCAATCATTAGCACAGAAACTTTGATGACAGTGTTCAAAGTAATGGGCGGTATCATCATTGGAATCGTTACTGTTGTCGGAAAGGTTTACAACCAGATTGCGTTCGTAGTCAATTCTATTAAGATGCTTGTGTATGGTTTACTTGCGGGGATTTCATTACAAGTTGGTGCACTTGTCAAAACTATTGCATGGGGATTGGATGCACTTGGTGTTATTTCAACAAAAACGTATGATGATATTGTTGCTGTATCAAATGCACTTACAGAAGAACTAGCCGAAGGTGCGGTTGAATCTGCAAAAGATGCAGGCGAAAACTTCATGGATGGTTGGGCAGGCGGTGCAGAAATTGCAGGTGCAAAAGCATTTGGTGCATTCAACGATTCAATGAATGGCATTGGCAATGATGCAGGCGATGAATTGGTAGAAGGAATGGTTGTTGGTGTTAAAGATGGAATGCACCTTGTAGTTGAAGCCCTGAAAGAATTAGACCCTGCAATTGCAGACCTAATAGAAGAAGCCACAACCATGCAAGAAAGTTTGAAAGAACAGATATGGCTATTTGGTAACACCGCAGCAGAGGCGATAAAGTACAAACTAGAAATGAAGGGTGTTACAAGTGCAACAGTGGAAAACATAATTTCATTGGAAAGACAACTTGAGGTGTTAAAGGCAGAGAAGAAAGCACAAGAAGATGCAACGAAGGCGATAGAGCAAAAAGCACAAGCATTACAAACTGCTGCCCAAAGCGTTATAGAATCTCTGCGAACAGAGGAACAAGTTTACAATGACGAAGTTTCCAAACTGCAAGAAATGTTTGATGCAAAACTGCTAACCATAGAACAGTTTGATATGGCAGTTAAAAGATTAAAGAGTGGCACGGAAGATGACATTGAAGTAAACATTGTCACCAAAGGTGTTATTGAAGGTCTGCAATCTGCACTTGGTTCAATCAAAGTTGCAGGGCAAGTAAGCAAGACAGAAAAGTTGGCAGAGAAACAAGTAGAAGTACAAAAGAAAATTGAACAGGTGATGACAGCAGTTAAAGTAAACACAGCAAAGAGTGCTACCGAGGGTGAACAAGCAGGACAACATATGCACGACATGGCGGTGCAGTTAGCGGGAACGATGACAACGGATGTGTTAGGGCTTGAAACAGCAGTTGGTTCGGTAGTGACTTCAATCAACGGGATTAGCACGGATGAACAAACAAAAGAAGAAGTGAAAAATCTTGGTGGCATTAACAACAGTGGCTTTGAATCTGTACGTGAAGCAATAAGAGAACTGGGTAGGAGTGGAGCAATCGAAGCACTAACATGAATTACGTAGAACTATTCGGAAGCAGACAAGTATCACGTGGACAAGATTCATATACTGCAAGCAGAACGTTTCTTGTGTATCAAAATTCTGGAACACTGTCACTTGAAGATGCTGTTAATTATACGGGTGGTGTTAGTTTTAGTGACCAACACCCAGACATCAACGGAATCTTTGCAAACGGTTTCACAATCAAAGCAAGTGCGACAAGGGGAGACACGTGGGAATTAACGTGGAATTATGCACAACCGCAAGATGATGAAGATGCAGGTGGTGACAATGACCCGTTTGACGATGATTCCGACAACACAGAAATAGACCCTGTTGATGGTGGAGTGCTTGACCCACCAATTGACGAGGGTGATGCAACTGGTGGCGGTGAAGATGAAATTGGCGATGAAGGTGTTGGGGAAGATGAACCAAGCGAAGATGTACCCGAACGGTTATTTACTGGTGTCAACATTACTACGGGATTGGCATTAGTAGATGGTTATATTTCAGGTGCAACAATTCCTTCAATGGGTGCACAAGGTGGCGATAGTGGTTATGAAATAACGGACGGCACAATTGTCCATCAAGGCGGTGAACCCGTAACTGTTCCTGTGCCAACAACAGACATTAGTTTATCTGTTACATCGTTTGGTTCAACTTACTTCTTAAATAATGTACAACTAAAGGCAGGCAAAAGAAACTCTGGAACGTATTATGGATTCAGTGGTGGTTCTGTTTTGTTCAAAGGAATGTCTGTTCAGCGACAATCTGAAAACAGTTGGGATTCAACATACAACTTTATTTGGGATGCTTGGAGTCATATGCGACAGGTACCCAAGCGTGATTCCGAAGGGAATGTTGATTATGAAGATGATGGCACAACATTGAAAATCTATTTCAAACAACCATTCCCAGACACAACATCATTTAGTTTTTCGCCATGACAAAAGGTCAATACCCAACAATTACCCGTGGCATGGGAAATCTGACACCCCAGTTGTGGGAACGAATGATGGCGATGTTGCGTATATTTGAAAAGAATAATCGTGATGAGACAGGAAGAAGAAGCAGGGGTGGTGGTGGAACTGCAACATTATTCTTGGCGAAGATAACGAAAGCAGAATGTATACAACCAAACATCTACAAATATGCGTGGGAGCAAGTACGGTTGGTGGAAGATTATCTAACAACCTCGCCATTGATAGGAACATTCACTGGAAATAAAACAAGCACAGTCGATGCAGATGAATATGCCTTTGCTGCGTTGAATGTTATGGAATTACAAAACACAAGTACAAGAGCAAGTGCAGGGGTGAACATGGGTGCAGACCAATACCCTTCTGGTTATTCTTTGCAAGCAATCGGTGGCGGTAGTTGCACTGGAACAGGTTGTGAAATAACACCAGACATCGAAGCAGTTGTAATGATGTGGAGAATAGGTGGTGCATCAACAGAGTTGAATGAGGTCGTTTATTTGTTTAGTGCGGTCAATGACCACGATGGCACTTGTGGTGCAGACATGCTTACCATTGATGACCCGATTGATTCAGACCCATCTGCGACAACAGCAAAGGCACATATCTACGTTGATGATAGTGACGGTGATTTGAGAGTTGTCTTTGCAAACGGTCAGGTTAGAACTATTGTTACGGATGAACCGCCATAATGGGAAACAATAATACACATTGTTGTATATGCACTGATGCCGACCCTTGCTTGGTTTCTGGAAGTTATACTCCTTGTGGGGTAGACAGAATAGTTTGGGAACATTGTTCTGGCACAGTCTATTCTTGCTCTGGTGCGAACGGTTGCCCAGATTCGGGTTGTGATGAAGACGCAACTTACACGATTGCGGGAAGTGCAAAGGTATACCAAAACTGGAGTTGCGGTGGTAGTCCTTGCTATGATAGTTCTTGCGATGTAAGTGTTGGTGCGTGGACATTTACTTACACAGATGATGAATGTGCAAGTGAATATACATCTGGTGCTGATAGCACTTACAACGGCTTCCTTGGTTCTTGCCAGATTGCTGTTGGTGACCCTTGCGATATTTTCGACAACTGCGGTGATTGCTTTTACAGTCACTATTCACCCGCAACTCATGGGTATATCAGAGTTACTGAAGTCATAACAAGTTCTGAAGTTGCAGACCTGAACTGGTATTCTGCGTTTGTCCTTTCAGCAGACTTAAGACTGTATCAACCGTCTGGGGTAAGTGGTTGTGGTGGTTACAGGTCAGGCGATGATTCACTTTGGAAAGTAACTGCGTACCAAGCACACTCTCTTGCATCGATTAGATTACGTTGGTATTTCAGAGATTGTTGCTACCAAGAAGAAACCATGTCCATTGTTGGAGATTCTTCCGATGGCGGTGATTCGTTAAGCGGATACACAACTTGCATCAATTCTCGAACAGATGAGACAGGTGTGTTTGCCTCATCTGGTCTAAGCCATATATTCACATTATTAAGATTAGAGGATTACGGGGTTGAGTACGACATAACCTCAAGCGATGTACAGGTGTACAACCAACGATGTGGAAAGTATCGGCAGAATTGTAGCATCACAGTAGATGGCTACCAATTGTTTGTTGATGAGGATGATGGTGCGCCAACTGGGTGTACTGGACATAACTTTGACTGTCCACACTGTGATGGCGATGATACATTTACTTCAGAATGTTATACGGATTATGCACAGATAATTACAACAACAGATGCAGAGGATTGGGATGCCTGTGCAGGTGGAACTACTTTTATAAATTGGCAATGTGAAGATAAGGGTTCATGTTCGGGTGGCGAGTGCGACTGCCAGATGGAAGATGTAACAGTAACGGTAACAAAATAATGAACCAAGCAGATAAAAGAATTAGTTGGACACATGAAGGCGTTGATTACTTCGCGGAGATTTTATGCACTGACACGGTGGAGATTACTTCGCAAGGTAAGGAACTACACCAACAAGGTTCTGTAAAACTAAAAGACAACAAGACACCACGAAAGAAGAAAGAAGATTGTGGTGGTTGCGGTAAGAACGGTGTCAATACGCACATGAGAAACACAATGGGATTGACACGGTTGGTTCGCGGTGCGGGTGGTCTGTTGAAAGCAGAACTAGGCATTGGCGGTGCTGATGACGATACTATAATTGACAGAAAGAACATTTGTGAATCTTGTGAACACTACGACTTTGGCGTATGCAATGAGTGCGGATGTTTCTGTTCTGCAAAAGTTAAATTGAAAAATGAAAAATGTCCAGTAGGAAGGTGGTAAGAAATGGCTGTAAAAGTATGGGTTGGAACTGATGCAACAAACATTGGCGAATGGAATGAAGATGATAATTGGGTAGACGGTGCGGGTGTGGGTAGTGTAGCACCTGTCGCGGATGATGACGTTTACTTTGTGAGTGGTAGCCAAGATGTGCAGGCAGATACGGTGGCAGACCTTGATGCGTTGGACAGTTTGACATTTGGCACAAAGTGGACAGGTTCATTTGTAACAGATGTTAACCCAACCACAGGCGTTACCGATGATTCAACGCTTGCAGTTGCAGCAATAAATGCAGACGTACTTAATTATGCAAACAAGATTGGTGCGGTTGGTTTGGATGGTACTTTTCCAACTGTTAATGTACAGGCAACATCCACGGATTCACCCGCATTAAAGTTGGACAACTGTGCCATCACCACACTGAACATCACTGGTGGTTCGGGCACGGTTCTTTTGGCTGCAACCACAACTGTAACAGGTGGAATAAATGTTATCGGTGCGGATGCATTAAGATTAGAAATTGAACCAAGCACAGTAGTTTCAACAGCAGATATAACGATGGATTCGGGAAGGATTGTTTGTTCTGAACAAATTGACACGGCTGTTTTATATGGTGGCACACTTGAGATGACAAATGTTGATGGAACAAGTAACAGCATCACAATTTACAAAGGCAACTGCAAATATAAGCCAACAGGAGCAGCCATATTGTCAAACCTGACAATGTACGGTGGATTCTTTGATATGCGTGGCTGCAATTCAACATCGCACACAATTACAAACACAACCCTGCATGCAGGTTCTATGCTTGATGAAAGGAATGGGCTTTCCAACACCATATACACCAACCCCATTTCTTTAGATGGAATCATCAAGTGTGATTTTGGAAGGGTGATAACGGTAACTTAAATGGCAACCACCACAACAATCTACGCAGATACAGATGCCAACCTTCGTGAGGATGCACCCGATACAAATTACAGTGGCAATTCTTCAATACGATGTGGGCAGTATGGCAGTTCAAAACGAAGGCATGGAGTATTAAAGTTTGACGTTTCAAGTTTTACTAAGCCATCAGATATTATTACTGCAAATCTGTACCTGACAATTTCGTCCGATAGCGGAAGCACTAGAACAATGAAGATTGCAAGACTAAACCAAGACTTCGTTGAATCAGAAGTAACTTGGAACATTGCAAGTACAGGGGTTGCTTGGACGGGTGGAGAAGGTGGAGAAGGCAACGGTGCTTTTACTGAACCAACGTATTCAATAAGTGTTGGAAACTTACAAGGTGACCAAGAGGTTGACATTAAAGATTTGGTTGTTGATGCAATAAACAGAAGGGATAATGAATTGTGGCTAATCATTTGTTTCGACCCTGCTGATACAGCACAGACACCTACTGGCAATTCTGCGTTCTATCCAAGCGAAGATGCAACTGAATCAAACCGTCCGAAGATTACAGTGGTAGTTGCAGATAGACTTGCTTGGCTTGGTACGGTTGATGGTAATGCGGGAAACAATCTTAACTGGTCTGGTGCAACGCTACCTACGACCAGTGATTATGTTTACTTTAACACAGGCAGTGCTGATGTTACAAGTGGAAATATAATTTGCCACTCTTTATTTATTGGCGAAGATTATACGGGAGTAATCAGGGGTGCTTTAGGGATGCCCATTTTAATCTTATCTAATAGTACACCCGAGGGGCAGGTTATGGTCGTTAACAAAAAGAAAGGGTTGTTTCTTTTAGAGGATAGAGTACGTATACCCAGAAGTGTTTACATTATGAACACGCCACCAGACGAATGTTCTTTTGAAAATGGGATGGGTGGTGCGGGTTACAATATGTTTGTAGATAAAACTGTTGGGAACTTATCAGTAGTAGGCGATAGCAATTTGGTAATGTCATCAAGTAAGAATAGCAAAAGGGTTACTACATCTGGAACTAAGACAGACATCATTGCCAATGGAAAAAAACTTACACTAGATAATGGTTGCAACAACATTACACTTGCAAATGGTGGTAGGGTAATTGGTAAAGATTGTGTTGATGGGGATTTGACTATTGCCAGTGGAGTGTTCAACCAACTGGGAAACGCGGTGAACGGAGATTTGGTTATGTATGGTGGAGTGTTCAATTTTAAGAATAATGAAAACGCAGTATCCGATACAGTGGATGTGTATCTCTGGAGGAAAGCCATGTTCATGGCAAAGAGTGATTCAACCGATTGGTCACCACAGGGAGTTATTAACATTCGTGGCGGGAACTTTGTATTAGATATCGGTTCTTCCATTGATGTGAGTTAAGATGACAGAATACGCAAACTTCGCAGCGATAAGTTGTACGCATTGCCCGTACCAAAGTGAACGTGCTATTGCTAAACTGATTGAGGAATTAAAGGGCAGAAAATTAACTCACTTCATTCATTGCGGGGATGTAGTGGATGCAGAAGCAGCAAGCGTCCACAACGACAACGAACCTGTAGGACACACTCTAATAGAAGAATACAAAGTTGCAGCAAATATGCTTACGAGAATACGCAAAGCATTACCAGAAGATTGCAAGTTGGTGTTGTTGGAAGGCAACCATGATGACAACATCCAACGTCCAGATTCACGAAGAATAAAATACGACTTGCGAGAACTGTGCAACCCAAGAAAGATTGAAGGTGTAGCAGATGAATATAAGCGGTGGAAACATATACCATATAGGCACGGTTCGCAGGGTTGTTATGAATTGGGAGCGGTAATCTTTTCCCATGGATTTTCAACTAATGCAAACAGTGACGAGTTGGAAGCCATCCAACTTGCAATGGCTTGTGGTGGTCATGCTCACAGGTTGATTGTTCGTGGGCATACTCACAGACCTGTGCCACCGACCCAGTGCGCTCGTACTGCAAGAATCAAATTGCCGTGGCACTTCGCAAATGTTGGCTACATGGCATTTGAAGAACGTCCTGCTTATACGCACAGGTTTGACATTCAAGCATGGGGCAGGGCTGTACTCTTTGGCGAATGCCAACTTGGAAGATTGGGACGAATGGGCAAGGATTCTTGGCAAGCCCAATTGCACCCGTTATAGAATCCTAGTTTATTTCAGGGGGTCTTTTTGGATGTGGCATAATAACCACGCAACGAAAGGACTCATTGTAGTTTTGGATTTAATAAAGTCATGGCAACGTAACGCCAACCAAAACTATTGCAAAGGAAAGGAGTGCTACTATGGCACTACGTGCAAAGAAGCCAACCGCAACGAACAAGCGGTTGAAATTATTTATGTACGGTGATGCAGGTGTTGGCAAAACAACGGCAGGATTACAACTGCCCAAGCCATACATTATTGATGCAGAACGTGGAACAGAAAACTATCACAAGAAAATCAACAAAGTTGGTGGTGCAGTTTTGCACACCACAGACATTGATGAAGTGATAGACGAGGTACGCAAACTATCTACCGAGGAGCATGATTTTAAGACATTGGTGATTGACCCCATCACGCCACTGTACTTTGACTTGGTTGAAAAGATGGAAGCCGAACACGGTAATGAATGGGGCAAGCATTATGGAGAAGCCAACAAGCAAATGAAACGGTTGATAAACCTAATGATGCGATTGGATATGAATGTTGTGGTTACTGCACATTCAAAAGTTGTGTATGGCGAGGACATGAAAAAGGCAGGCATTACCTTTGATGGTTGGAAACGTCTGGATTACATCTTTGACCTTGTGTTGGAGTTGCGTAAACAAACACCCACCAAGCGATATGCAAAAGTTGTTAAAACTAGAATTGAAACATTCCCAGATGGTGAAACGTTTGAATGGAATTACGATTCATTGATTGAACGCTATTCAAAGAAAGAGTTAGAACGCCAAGTGGATGCAATTACAACTGCAACTGCTGAACAACTTGCAGAAATACAAGTGCTGTCCACCAAACTTGCTGATGGCGTGGAGTTTGTGGACAAATGTATGCGGAAGGCAAAGGTTACACAACTTGCTGACCTGACAACAGAGCAGGCACAGAAGATGATTGACCACTTTATTAAATCACTAGGACTTGAACCAGTAGGAGCAACGAAATGAAAAACCTAAACGACAAAGAATGTTATGCGTTGAAGATAAAGGAAGCAGTAGAAGTAATGGGAATCAGCGAACGCAAGATACGCGAAATGATTGCAACCAACGAGTTGCCACATTTCAGGGTTGGGCGTTCTGTACGTATTCCATGGCAGCCATTAAAAGAATGGATGGACAACGGTGGTACTTGTACTGGAAAATACGAAGCAACTCACAATCCCCACAAGAAAGCAGGTGCAGTATGACTTTTGAATACAACCCAAAAGAAGTGAAAACCGATTACCCTGTTTTGCCCAATGGCGAATACGAAAGTGAAGTTGTTGATGCGGTTCAAACGGTTTCCAAAACCAGTGGCAATGACATGATTAAACTTGTGCTGTGCCTGTATGGAAACGAAGGCGAACAGGTGCGTGTGTATGACTACATTGTTAATCCAACAGCGTTGTGGAAATTGAAATCAATTTGCCGATGTTGTGATATTAAGTTTGATGGAATCTTGGATGAGCAGTTGCTAATTGGCAGGCGTATGCGAGTATTAACAAAAGTCGAACCCGAACGTGAAGTAGACGGTAAGACCTATTCAGAACGTAACTCAATTGTGAAGTATGTTAGTGGGCTTGGTAAGCAAACAACAGTTACTGACCCGCC
>Ga0208813_1001233_pt1 | contig 14360 bp, 13 predicted proteins | sample MalvireepMed_904_FD_184250 | JGI IMG/M metagenome (GOLD analysis project Ga0208813, IMG submission 184250) | Marine viral communities from the Global Malaspina Expedition - Malaspina viral metaG DeepMed_904 (SPAdes) (version 2) | ecosystem: Environmental > Aquatic > Marine > Oceanic | place... | reverse complement strand
TTTCGAAAAGCTGCTGGGCGATGGCTCTCAGTTCGGTATAGAGCTTAGCTACAAAGAGCAGCCAAGCCCCGATGGCTTAGCTCAAGCCTTTATCATTGGCGAAGAGTTTATTGGTGATGACAGTGTCTGTTTAGTACTTGGCGATAACATTTTTTATGGCCAAGGTTTTAGTCCGAAACTTCAGCATGCTGCAAAACAAACATCGGGTGCAACCGTATTTGGCTACCAAGTAAAAGACCCCGAGCGTTTTGGTGTCGTTGAATTTGATGGAAATCAGAAAGCGATATCTATTGAAGAAAAACCGTCAAAGCCCAAATCTCATTTCGCGGTTACCGGTCTCTATTTTTATGATAATCAGGTAATCGATATAGCTAAGAAAGTGGAGCCATCTGATCGTGGTGAGTTGGAAATAACTGATATAAACCGTGCTTATTTAGAGCAAGGTAGCCTAAATGTTGAATTGTTAGGGCGTGGTTTCGCATGGCTGGATACAGGTACACATGAAAGCTTGCTAGAGGCAGCCCAATTCGTAGAAACAATTGAAAAACGGCAAGGTTATAAAATTGCCTGCCTTGAAGAGATAGGGTTTAATCAAGGTTGGCTAAGTAAAGATTTGCTTGAAAAGCAGTCAGAAGAACTTAAGAAAAATGGTTACGGAGAATATCTTCAAGCAATTATAAATGACGAAGTTTGAGGAAGAACCTAAGGTGATCTTACACGTAGCTAGTTTAGAAACATTTATTCCACCTTTCGTAAAATTAATAAATAAAGAATTTAGTGAGAAAAATCATCAGTTCTGGTTAACAGGGGAAAAAAAATCTAAGCAAAACCCCATCGAGAACGCTGTAAATGTTTTTATTGCCAAAAATTCACCCCTAGGCCAGTTTTCTGCTTACTTACGCTTGCTGATAATGTTTCATCGGAGCGAAAAAATAATACTGCATGGCCTATTTAATCATCGTGTTGTTTTACTCCTAACTCTTTCCCCTTGGCTGTTAAAGAAATGCTATTGGATCATATGGGGCGGAGATTTATACCAATACCAAAAGCCTAAATTAAGCTGGCGAGCTAAGCTAGTAGAAAAACTGCGCAAGTTTGTAATTAAACGCATTGGTCATCTAGTTACCTACATACCGGGAGACGCGAAGCTTGCCCGTGAATGGTATGGAGCAACAGGGGCGTATCATGAATGCCTAATGTATCTGAGCAATGTAGTAGATCCCAAAATATTGCTAGGCTCGGGACAAGCCAAGCAGGAAAATTCAGAGTTGAGTATCTTGGTGGGAAATTCAGCTGATCCAAGCAATAATCATTTTGAAGTTTTAGAAAAATTAAAACTATATAAAAACGAAAATATAAAAATTTATGTCCCATTATCATATGGTGACCGAAATCATGCTCAAGAAGTTATTGAACGAGGTAAGAAAGATTTCGGTGATAAGTTTGTTGCGTTAAGTGACTTTATGCCATTCGAGCAATACGTAGAATTTTTAAAATGTATAGATATCGTTATATTTAACCATAAACGACAACAAGCAATGGGGAATACCATTACTCTGTTGGGGATGGGCAAAACAGTGTTTATGAGGAAAGACGTTAGTCAGCGTTTTTTTTTAGAAAGTGTAGGACTTAATTTGAAGGATGTGTCGCAATTTTCACTGGAGCCACTGACTCAAAAAGCATTAGAGAAAAATATCCAAATTATACGCTCGCAGTTTTCTCGAGAAACGCTGAAACAACAATATTCGGAACTATTTGAGGTCTAAAATGGCTTATCTCTCTAGAGAGCACCTTGAGAATATAGGGTTCAGAAGTTTAGGACAGAATGTAAAAATTAGTGATAAGGCCTCTATTTATAACCCTGAATTGATTGATATTGGTGATAATTCGCGTATCGATGATTTTTGTGTATTGTCTGGAAAAGTCGTAATTGGGCAGTATTGTCATATTACTCCAATGTGTCTAGTCGCCGGTGGTGACCCAGGCATCGTATTGTCAGATTTTTGTACTTTGGCTTATGGAGTAAAAATTTTTGCTCAATCCGACGATTATACGGGAAAAACGATGGTCAATTCGCTTATACCGAAAAAGTTCAAAAATGAGTACTTTTCTAAAGTTGTATTGGAACGTCAAGTTGTTGTCGGAGCATCGTCAGTGATATTCCCCGGAGTAACAATTAAAGAAGGCTGCTCTATCGGTGCTATGAGTCTTATAACTAAGACTACCGAGCCTTGGGGAATATATGTGGGCAGCCCTGCGCGAAGAATAAAAGCTCGCAAGAAAGACCTTTTAAAACTTGAAGAAGAATTTATAAAAGAGAACCTAAATGATACCGTTTAATGTCCCTGCGCGTACAGGTTTGGAAGAAGGCTATATTAGTGACGTTCTAGGAAGGAATAAGCTCTGTGGTGATGGTTATTTTGGGAAAAAGTGTGAAAATTGGTTTGAGACACATTTAGATATTCAAAAATCTCTATTTACCCCTTCTTGCACAGCTGCGCTTGAGTTGGCAGCAATTCTTATCAATATAAAGCCCGGCGATGAAGTGATAATGCCCAGTTACACTTTTGTGAGTACCGCAAATGCCTTCGTGCTGAGAGGGGCGAAAATCGTATTTGTTGATATTAGACCAGACACAATGAATATTGACGAAAGACTGATTGAAGGCGCTATCACGTCAAAAACTCGAGCTATTGTTCCTGTGCATTATGCGGGAGTAGGTTGCGAAATGGATGTCATTATGGACATAGCTAACCGCCATGAGCTGTATGTAATTGAAGACGCGGCGCAAGGCATGATGAGTAGTTATAAAGGTCGGGCTTTAGGAACTATTGGGCACCTGGGGGCGTTCAGCTTTCACGAAACTAAAAATTATACTAGCGGTGGTGAAGGGGGGCTTCTTATTATTAATGATAAGCAGTTTGTTTCCCGTGCTGAGGTAATTCGTGAAAAGGGCACAAACCGGAGCCAATTTTTTAGAGGTATGGTTGATAAATACCAATGGGTCGACGTCGGTAGTAGTTACTTACCAAGCGAATTGCAATCGGCTTATCTATGGGGTCAGTTAGAGTGTGCTGAAAAAATTAATGATGCACGACTTTCCCTGTGGAACTACTACTATAATAACTTAAAGATGCTGGAAAGGTCTGGGCAAATAGAACTGCCTAGCATCCCCGAAAGCTGTATTCATAATGCGCATATGTTTTACATAAAGACGTCTGGTCTGGATGAGCGAACAGCTCTGTTAGAGCATTTAAAAAACGAGGATATATTGGGAGCTTTTCATTACGTACCCCTGCATACCGCGAAAGCGGGATTACAGTTTGGGAAGTTTCATGGCGGAGATAACTTCACTACTCGAGAAAGTGAAAAGTTAGTCAGGTTGCCTTTGTGGTATGGTCTTGAACGGGTGCAACAACAACAAGTTATAAATGCAATTTTTGAGTTTTATAAGTGACACCTAAACAAATAGCGGCCTTCGCTATCGGACCGGTAGGTGGGGCGTTACTTAGTCTTGTTTCGTTACCTTTAATAACATGGTTTTTTTCCCAACAAGACGTGGGCCGCATGGCAATGTTCCAGGTAACACTCTCTTTTAGTACGTTGCTTTTTAGTTTGGGGCTTGATCAAGCTTACGTTAGAGAGTTTCACGATGCTAAAGATACTCCAGCATTATTAAAACAATCCACTTTACCGGGTTTAGCGTTATTATTACTAACGCTTACCGTGCTTATTACGTTTGGTGGAATGCTGTCTGACTGGCTATTTGGTGTGCCAAAACTGTACTTGAGTGTTTTGGTTGTAATAGCATTATTAGCTAATTTTATGTCGCGTTTCTTTTCTCTTGTTCTTCGGATGAATGAACGTGGTTTGGCTTACTCAATGAGCCAGTTACTCCCTAAATTACTATTATTATTAATTGTTGGTGGTTATGTGCTCGTTGATGCGCGCAAAGACTTAACCAATCTTATTCTCGCCAACACATCTGCTATTGTTTTTGTCTTTGTCATCTATGCCTGGAATACGAGAAAAGAATGGTTGGCTAGCTTTCATAGTAAACTAGATATCAGTCAGCTGAAGCAAATGCTTCGGTTCGGTTTACCCCTCATCCTTGGCGGGTTAGCCTTCTGGGGGCTGACGGCTATAGATAAACTCTTTCTGAGAACTATGACAAACTTCGAAGAGCTAGGAGTTTACTCCGTTTCAGTGAGCTTTGCTGCCGCTGCAGTAATTTTGCAAAGCGTATTTTCAACTGTTTGGGCTCCAACTGTTTACAAATGGGCGAGTAAAGGGCAAGGCCTTGAGAATGTTCACCTTGTTACTCGATATATACTGGCCTTAGTCGTTCTCGGGTTTTCATTAGCCGGGCTCTTTTCATGGGTTGTCACCTTATTCCTACCTAGTAATTATTCTGCAGTACAATGGATTGTGGTTTCATGTATAGGATACCCTTTATTATATACATTATCGGAAACCACTGTTGTTGGCATAGGTATATCCAAAAGAACATCGTACTCAATGCTCGCTTCATTGATCGCCTTTGCCATTAATCTGGCAGGTAATTGGGTTCTTATACCTATTTATGGCGCTGCCGGAGCTGCTGTAAGTACATGTTTGTCGTTCTGGGTTTTCTTTTTGATGAGAACTGAGTTTGCTATATATTTGTGGAAACCAGTCCCTAGGCTCTTGGCTTATGGGTATACAACTATTGTGGTAGCCGGAGCTGTTGTTTTCACTCTATGGGGAGAGGAACTGGGCATATGGATGGTCGGCTTTTGGTTGATGGTGTTAGCAAGCTGGTTAGTTGTTTTTAGAACGGAAATTTCAAAAGCATCGGCATTTATTTTTAAACGTCAGCTGATAAATGAAGTTTGAGATAAGAAACCTATGTTAGATAGCTGCAGTTTATTTGGAAATAAACTGATTAACGATAAGACTATGATAATTTATCGAATTGAGGTCAGAAAAGGTTCATGGATTCAGAGATGCATAAGCAATTAATAGAGAAATTAGAAAATAAGTCAGCGGTTATTGGCATTATCGGATTAGGCTACGTTGGGCAGCCCCTGCTTATTCGTTATAGCGATATCGGTTATACGGTCATGGGGTTCGATATCGATCAACTTAAGGTTGATGGACTAAACAATGGGCACAGCGAAATTGAACATATTTCAGATGAGAGTATTACCGCCGCACTAGATAGTGGCTTTAAAGCTACTAGTGATTATAGTCGCGTTAAAGATTGTGACGCATTGATACTTTGTGTACCGACTCCCCTAAATAAGTATCGTGAACCGGACATGTCATTTGTGATAAATACTACTGACATGCTAAAGCCTTATGTAAGAGAAGGTCAGGTGGTATCTCTTGAAAGTACAACGTATCCAGGCACGACGGAAGAAGTGCTAAAGCCTAGACTTGAAGAGACGGGATTAGTGGTAGGTAAGGATATTTTTCTGGTTTATTCTCCAGAAAGAGAAGACCCGGGCAATCCTAACTTTGAAACCAGAACCATTCCAAAAGTAGTGGGTGGCCATACCGAAAAGTGCAAAGAAGCTGGAATCTCACTTTATCAACACGCTATCGATAGAATAGTCCCTGTTAGTTCAACTAAAGCGGCAGAGTTAACCAAACTACTAGAAAATATTCATCGAGCCGTGAATATTGGTTTAGTCAATGAGATGAAAATTGTTGCGGATAGCATGGGTATCGATATTTTCGAAGTTGTTGATGCTGCGGCAACAAAACCATTTGGCTTTACAGCTTATTACCCGGGACCTGGACTTGGCGGGCACTGTATTCCTATCGATCCTTTCTATTTAACATGGAAAGCTCGAGAGTACGGGCTTAATACACGCTTTATCGAGCTGTCGGGGGAAGTGAACCGCGCTATGCCCGAGTATGTGGTGAATAAATTGATGGACGGTTTAAATCAGCATCAAAAATCAGTGAACGGAAGCCGGGTTCTCGTATTGGGCATTGCTTATAAGAAAAACGTAGACGATATGCGCGAGTCTCCTTCCGTTGAAATTATGGAGCTTATCCGCAATAAAGGTGCGGAAGTTGCCTATAGTGACCCTCATGTACCGAAGTTCCCTAAAATGCGCGAGCACAGCTTCGATTTAAGCAGTACAGAATTAACGCCCGAGAACTTGCGTAGTTTCGATGCCGTTGTTCTTGCGACTGATCACGATAAATTCGATTACGATGCGATTTATGAACATGCACGTATCATCATTGACTCACGTGGAAAATACCGTGATAAAAATGGAAAAGTAATTAAAGCGTAATGGCGGATTTAATGGAAAACAAAAACTTTGCTCTTATTGGCGCTGCGGGTTATATCGCACCGCGTCATATGAAAGCTATAAAAGAAACTAATAATCAGTTAAGTGTGGCTTACGACATTAATGACTCTGTTGGTATTATCGACAGTATCTCGCCACAGAGTGAATTTTTTACGGATTTTGAGCACTTTTATGATCATGCCTGGCGTTTAAAGCGCGATGAAACGAGGAAATTAGATTACGTATCTATTTGTTCACCTAACCACATGCATGCATCCCACATAGCGGCCGGGTTACGTTTAGGCTGTGACGTAATTTGTGAAAAGCCATTGGTACCGACTAGCAAAGATCTCAATGAGTTAGAGTTAGTTGAACAAGAAACTGGCAAAAAAGTATATAACATTCTTCAACTACGCCATCATCCGGCAATTATTGAACTGCGGGAAAAAGTTGCTAATTCAAAGAAAAATGAAAAGCACGAAGTTGAGCTTACCTATATAACCTCTCGCGGTAAATGGTATCTCGAGAGCTGGAAAGGCGACCCAAGAAAGTCATTTGGTGTGGCGACCAACATTGGTGTACATTTCTTCGATATGCTGCATTTTATTTTTGGCAAATTACAGAAAAATGTTCTTCACTACGCTGATGACTTAAAGGCATCAGGCTATTTAGAATATGAAAATGCGAGAGTAAAATGGTTATTGTCCATTGATGCCGATGACTTACCTGAAGAAGTGAAAGGCGAAAAAACGACTTTCCGAACCATCAATTGTGACGGGGACGAACTAGAGTTTTCAGGTGGTTTTACAGATCTTCATACCGTTAGCTATCAAGAGATATTAGCGGGGCGCGGCTATGGTATTAAAGATGCACGTCATTGCGTGGAGACGGTAGAACAAATTCGCACGCAACAGCCTCAGCAAGCAGATGCTAAAGAAGCTCATCCTTTTCTGGAATCACTTCTTAAAAAATCGGACTAAATACCTCCAAGTAAGCAGGTGCATATTATGAGTTATTACCAACACGAATCTGCAATTGTAGATGAGGGAGCCAAAATTGGTGAAGGCAGCCGAGTCTGGCACTTTGTGCATGTATGTGGCGGTGCCCAAATTGGTAAAGGTGTATCGTTGGGTCAAAACGTTTTCGTTGGTAACAGAGTAAAGATTGGTGATAACTGCAAAATACAAAACAATGTTTCGGTCTACGACAACGTATATTTAGAAGAAGGTGTATTTTGTGGGCCTAGCATGGTTTTCACTAATGTTTATAACCCACGTTCATTGATAGAACGCAAAGACGAATATAAGGACACCCTAGTTAAGAAAGGTGCCTCTTTAGGAGCTAATTGCACTATTGTCTGCGGTATTATTATCGGTGAATACGCATTTATTGGAGCAGGAGCCGTTGTAAATAAAGACGTGCCAGCGTATGCGCTAATGGTGGGTGTACCCGCAAAACAAATTGGTTGGATGAGTGAGCATGGTGAACAGTTAGACTTACCGTTGGTTGGAGACGGCAAAGCTGAGTGTTCTCACTCAGGTGTTACCTATACGTTAAATGGACAAACCGTGAGTAAAGAAGGTTAATTAAAATGCAGTTTATTGACTTAGCCGCTCAACAGGCAAAAATTAAAGACAAAATAGATGCAGGCATCGCGCGCGTTCTTGCCCACGGCAAGTATATTTTAGGCCCAGAAGTCCAAGAGCTAGAAGAAAAGTTAGCCGATTACACAGGTGCAAAGTATTGTATTACGGTTGCGAATGGTACCGACGCGCTTCAAATTGCTCAAATGGCGTTAGGTATTGGTCCGGGAGATGAAGTAATAACACCTGGGTTTACGTATATTGCGACGGCAGAAACCGTGGCCTTGTTAGGTGCAAAACCGATATATGTTGATATTGACCCCAACACTTATAATATTGATCCTGATTTAATAGAAGCTGCTATTACTGAAAAAACGAAAGCGATTATTCCCGTATCTCTATATGGACAGCCTGCCGACTTTGATCGCATTAACGAAATAGCAAAAAAGTATAATATTCCGGTTATTGAAGACGGAGCTCAAAGCTTTGGAGCAACTTACAAAGGGAAAAAATCTTGTAATTTAAGCACAATCGCGTGTACTAGCTTTTTCCCTAGTAAACCATTGGGTTGTTATGGCGATGGTGGGGCTGTTTTTACTAATGATGAAGAACTGGCAACAGTTATGCGCCAAATCGCTCGTCATGGGCAAGATCGTCGTTACCACCATGTCAGGGTTGGAGTGAATAGTCGCCTTGATACCTTACAAGCGGCGATCTTGCTGCCTAAGCTTGAAATACTCAACGATGAAATCTTATCTAGAAACCAAGTATCTGAGATGTATAGTCGTGCCTTTTGCGATACGGAAATAATAATGCCTTTTGTTGAAGAACATAATCAGTCTGCTTGGGCTCAATATACTATTCAAGTTAAGAATAGAGAAGAGTTACAGAAAAAGCTGCTAAGCGAAAATATTCCAACAGCCGTACATTACCCTATACCTCTGAATAAACAGCCTGCGGTTGCTGAAGAAGGCCAAGTTTTGAAGGTTGGTGATAGTGTAGCAAAAAACGTTCTAAGCATACCTATGCACCCATATGTGGGAAAGGAGCAACTTGAATTACTTTCTAATATAATTAGAAATGCGGTAGGTTGATATCTCCTGAATTCATTAAAAATGTCAACGAATCATTAGCGAATGAAGGTAACTATTTATATTTAGGGGATTGTAGTTTGGGACTGAAAAACACGATATTACGAGCTGTATATATGCTCATCTCCTCCTTTCCAGGTTCGAATTCTAATAGCCTTTTTAGTAAGTTTCGTATCTTTCTACTGAGAAGGATGGGCGCCAAAATTGGAATTCATTGTTCTGTTTTAAATAATGTTGAGATATCTAATCCTAGAAACCTTCTGGTTGGAGATTGTTCGGGGTTAGGAGCTAGAAATACTATAAATTGCCAAGGAAAAGTGGTGATTGGCGAACGCGTTTTAATGGGGCCCGAGGTAATGATATTTACCGCGACTCATGTGTGGAATGATGAAATTAAAACTTTTTAGAAGCAGGGAATCGAAACATCAAGAATCGATATCGGTGATGATTCATGGATAGGTGCCAGAGCTATAATACTTCCTGGTGTAAAAATAGGTCGAGGTGCTGTGGTGGCAGCTGGAGCGGTTGTCACAAGCGATGTTCCGAGCTATGCGGTTGTTGGTGGAGTTCCTGCACGTATCATCAAACACAAAGGCCCTTCTACCAAGTAAATGCAGAAGTTTAACTCAAATAGCTTTATTGTAACTTAAGAGCATCATGTCAAAAATTCTAATTGTTGGTTTGCCGTTTTTTCCAAAGAAATATCAATATGCTGTCGATGCATATCGTGAGTTGGGTTGTGAAGTCAAAGTTCTTCTGAATACAGGTGGCGAAGGAAAACCAGAAACTCCTAAATCTCAAGGTTTGATTGAATATGCCGGAAAAAATAATTTAATTAGAATGATTATTTTTATAAAGGTTCTAATCAGATTTCGCCCTGATAATATTGACTGTTACAACTACTCTATACTATCACTGATGTATGTTCTCTTATCGCGAGTATTTGGCATTAATGTCAGGTTTTGGATAATTGGTGGTGAGCTAGTAGGGGACAGGCAAAACTCGAATTCAAACTCTTTTTTGATGAAGATATATGCCAATCTTAAGAAAAAGCTGACGTGGCTTTGTGTGAAGTTTACTAATGCGATATTTGCAAAAGAGCTACATCATGTAGATGCTATTAAAAAAAGGCTACCGCGATCGTTAAAAAAAATTGTTCAAATACACAACTGTGTGCCAGTTCCAGAGTTTGAGCCAGATACTAGGCGCAATTTAACACTAGACTTCCTATATGCCAATGCGGTAATCGAAAGTCGAAACGTTATATCTTTAATTAACTCCTTTGATGAATTGCAAAGAGAAAACATAAAATTCCGAGCGGCTATATATGGATTCAGCTCTATTTCTAACGAAGTTTACGCTCCACGAGGATTTTTATATTCGGAAGTCGCACTTAAACACTATAAATCTCTCAACTTAGCTAAAAATGTGGAAGTTCAAGGCTTTGTAAAAGATATAAACCAGGTTATGAAGCAATATCGGTTTTTCGTCTTTCCTTCTGACGTCATACTCGCTAATTACGCACTCCTGGAAGCTATGTCGTATGGTTTAGTGCCAATAGTATATCCCGGTAACGGCTATGATAAGTTAGTAGAAGATGGTATTAACGGATTTGTGGCTTTTGACAACGACTTAGCTAAAGCGTTTAAGCGAGCGTTATCTTTGTCTGATGAAGAGTATGTGAATATGTCTGGATTGGCATATGAAACCATAAGCCAAAACTTTTCCATGCAGGTTTGGTTGAAAAAACTAAATTCGAATTTACGTTAATTTAGGTTGTTTTATGAAAATTTTATTTGTTTTCGGGACTCGCCCAGAAGCCATAAAAATGGGTCCTTTAGTTTCGGCTATGGCAAAAGACTCTAATTTTGAAGTAAAAATTGCAGTAACAGCGCAGCATAGAGAAATGCTCGATCAGGTTTTAAAGCTATTTGGTATAGCTCCTGATTATGACTTAGATATTATGCGAAGCGGTCAAGATTTATATGACGTAACGACAAAAATTTTACTTGGCCTGCGCACCGTGTTGCGGGATTTCGAACCTGATTTGGTTTTGGTTCATGGAGATACGACGACTTGCTTTACTGCTAGTTTGGCAGCATTTTATGAACAGGTAAAAATCGGGCACGTTGAAGCGGGATTGAGAACAGGTAATCTTTATTCGCCGTGGCCAGAGGAAGCAAATAGGAAATTAACAAGTGTACTGACAGATATCCATTTTGCTCCGACACAGCGCGCAAAAGATAATTTAGTATCTGAAGGGGTTGATGAGTCAAAAATATTTGTAACCGGCAACACGGTTATTGACGCCCTTTTTTCAATAAAAAATAAAGTCTTGGAAAACGGTGATTCAAAAGCTTCACTGGACCAAAGCTTTGATTTTATCGATAACTCAAAGAAGTTGATTTTGGTAACTGGCCATAGACGAGAAAGTTTCGGAGACGGTTTCGAACGAATTTGTGCTGCTCTAAAAGAGATAGCAGAAGAGCATTCAGACGTACAAATAGTCTATCCTGTTCATCTCAATCCTAATGTCGAAAAGCCGGTTAACCGCTTATTAGGTGGCTTAGATAATGTATTTTTGATTCCACCACAAGACTACTTGCCGTTTGTCTACTTAATGAATAGCAGCTATTTGATTTTAACAGATTCAGGTGGCGTTCAAGAGGAAGCGCCGTCTCTAGGCAAGCCCGTACTTGTTATGAGAGATACAACTGAACGTCCGGAGGCTGTCGCGGCTGGTACGGTGGAGTTAGTTGGCACTGATTCTATAAGAATCGTCGAACAAGTGAGCAGGTTGCTCAATGATGCATCTGAATATGAAAAAATGACTCGGGCACATAATCCGTACGGTGATGGAAAGGCTGTCAGCCGCATCATTAGTATTTTAAAAGAAAATGATAAGTAAAGAAGTAACTTGGTTCAGCTGGCCGAAAGCACAGATGAGCTTTAACTAATGTTCTATGTGCTTTTAATCGCTACAGCATTCTTCCTTCATTTCAGTGATAGAACTCGAGTTTCTACCCCTATATTCTATCTGTTTTCGAGCTTTGTTCTGCTTGTTATCTCACTAAGGGGGAATGGTACCGGGCTTGCAGATTATGATGCTTACATAAGAATATATTCTAGTATAGTTGACTGGTATGATGTTCTCAATCCAACCACTCACGTGGAGATTGGGTTTAGAATAGTGTCTTATATTGGGAACGCACTGAACTTAGGAGGACAATACATAATTGTCGTAATGGCGGTTCTGTCGTTTCTTCCCGTTGCTTTCCTAATCAAAAAATACTCGCCTTACAAAATGCTATCAATTTTAGTCTGGTTTCCATATGTCATGTCAATGAATATGCAGTCTTCTAGAATTTCAGTAGCGGTTGGTTTTGGTGTTCTATTTTTTATTTGTTTTTATAAAAAATATAGAGTGATGTCATTAGTTTGTTTCTTACTTGCGTTTTCGTTTCACATCTCTTCTATCTTACTTTTGTGTACTTTTCTTACTCGTTTGAAACTTTCGATTCTTAATTCTATATACTTTATACTTCTATTCCTCTCATTTATCGTCGGCTTTGTTGTAATACTTTCAGGTGTTCTTAGTCTAATTGGTCTGGATGTTTTTACTGCTAAATTTATAAGTTACGTTAACTCAGAGGACTATGGATATCCTATGCCAGTGTATGATCCTAGGATACTTATTTCTCTTTTTATGGTAGCGAGCATTACGCTAATAAAGAATAGAGTTACTGATCCATTTCATCTTTATCTCTTTAAGCTATTTGTCATTGGTTCAATGATAATAGTCGTTTTTTTGGATGTTACCATACTAGCCTGGAGACTAAGTTATATCTTTTTGATTATTGGTGTTCTTGTTGTGCCGATTATTTCAAAGTATTTCATAAGCTTCTTGCCTCGAGCCCAAAAGGTTGCATACATAGCATTCCCGGCGATGTATTTGGTTTTGGGTTTGATAATAGCCGTCGTCGCCCAGCCATACATCCTTTATTTTGGTGCTATATGAGAAAAGTACTTATTGTCGATACAGCATATCCAATTAATAGTAGAACCAATAAATTCCGTTCTTCTTTGTCTCACGAGTACAATGTTAAGGTTTTAGCTTGGGATCGGGCGGGGGCTCAATCCTCTGATCCAAAAGGTTACATCCTATTTAAAATGCGCTCAGCAGTAGGGAATCGGTTGAAAAAATTGCTCCTTTTCCCTTTGTTTATTCTATTCGGAATAAAGACTTTCTTAAAATTTAAGCCGGATATTTTATTTTTGAGTCATTGGGACTCTCTTTTTTTAGGCTGTTTAATGAAAGTCTTTAGGCCTAAGGTAAAATTAATTTATGACTGTCTCGATATGCCGGCGGCTGGTAATAAGTACACCTTGTCTATTCTTAAATGTTTAGAATCATTTTTCTTGAAGTTTGTTGATTTAACTATTTTTGCGTCTAGGTATTTTCCTGAACTATACAATAAGAAAAGTTGCAGTATCGTTTTCGAAAATTATCCTTCGAAATCTTTAATTGAAAATGGTGCGGATAAGCCTGAATGGTATTCAGCGGCGGAGAGCCTAAAAAGCCCAGAAAAAACAGTTGTTTCTTGGGTAGGTGTTGTGCGTTACCCATCCGTCTTAAAACGTCTTATTGACTCCTTTCAAGAGTTAGACATGCAGTTGTTTATATTCGGTGATGGCCCTAGCTTAGACTTCGCTAAAAAATTAGTTAGTCAAAAAGGCATTAGTGATAAAGTTTACTTTTGGGGAAGATACGGTCAGGATGAACTACCCTATATTTACAGTATTTCAGATTTTATATGGGCTGCTTATCCAACCGATAATTTGAATGCTGTCTACGCCATATCCAATAAGTTTTTCGAATGCTCAATGTTTGAAAGAATTCCAATTATATCATCACGAACTCGAATGGCCGACGATTTAAAAGGTCGATACTCTAGCAATGTTATATTAGTTGACGAGTTCGATACTGATGACATACAGCAGAAGCTGGTTTCGGGGGCATCCGGAGGAGTCACCTTTAAACAATATCAAGAAATTCAATTTTGGGAAGCTCGATCCAGTGATTTAATGAATGAAATAAGAAAGCTTTAAACATCCGTATTTATAGCGATTTAAATAATTTAGTCATCTGCCTGCGGTTTTACCTAGGTAGAAAAGGTTTTATGAGAGAGTAAAATGTCTGTTTCTATAATTATGCCCATGTTTAATAGCGGTCAATTTATTGAAGGCACAATCAATTCCGTGCGTGACCAGATGTAGTGGCAGACTAAACCCGAACACTCTTTTAAGTGGTAGTATTACCCTTAACGAAGAGGTGTTCAATGGCAAGAAGACAACGTCGATCATTTAGTCCTGAGTTCAGGTATGAGGCCGCTAATTTA
>Ga0208813_1001230_pt1 | contig 14388 bp, 7 predicted proteins | sample MalvireepMed_904_FD_184250 | JGI IMG/M metagenome (GOLD analysis project Ga0208813, IMG submission 184250) | Marine viral communities from the Global Malaspina Expedition - Malaspina viral metaG DeepMed_904 (SPAdes) (version 2) | ecosystem: Environmental > Aquatic > Marine > Oceanic | place... | reverse complement strand
CATTAGTGCTTATGAATGGTCGCCGGTTGGTCATGGGCTCGCCATTACAAGGCGCTATCGCGCCAGACTTAAATCAGATCCCAGGCGCTCTGGTTGAAAATGTTGAGCTACTCACGGGCGGTGCATCGGCAACTTACGGTTCGGATGCTGTCGCGGGTGTCGTGAACTTCATCATGAAAGATGATTTTGAGGGCGTAAAGCTAGATTATCAGCACAGCTTTTATCAATATAATAACCCCAATAGCAATGATGTAGCGCAATCTGCTCGTGACGCGAACTTTGACCTGGCGCCGGGTTCTGGTCGTGATGGTCATATGAATGATTTCTCGATCATTTGGGGGGTCAATGCGGACAATGGCAAAGGTAATATTACCGGCTATGCAACTTATCGCGATATCAAAGCGGTTACACAAGATAATCGCGACTATAGTGTTTGCTCACTAGCGGGTGGACCTGGTGATTATTCCTGCGGTGGCTCCGGCACCATTCCAGACGGTCGGCTAACTGATTTCGTTGACTACGACTACTACATCGATCAAGGTACTTTCCAAGAGTATGACGGGCGTTTATACAACTTTGGTCCTCGCAATTATTTTCAGCGTCCCGATGAGCGTGTCACACTCGGTGCATTTGGTCATTACGAAATCAACAAAAACATGGAGTTTTTCGGTGAAGTTGGCTTCGTTAAAGACCGAAGTGTTTCACAGATTGCTGAATCGGGTGCCTTTTTTCCACAGGTTGATTTGAGTTGTGATAACCCGTTCCTATCGCCGCAACAAGCAAGCGTATTGTGTGGACCGGGTGGTCCCGCCACTGTATCAGGTGATCCGAATGTGTGGGAAGGTGTTTACATCGGCAAGCGCAATGTTGAAGGCGGTCCGCGTCAGAATGATATTCAGCATTTATCGTATCGCGGCGTGTTCGGAATTCGAGGATATTTGAACGACACGTGGAGTTATGATGTTTCTGCTAATTTCGGTAACGTGACATTAAGTTCGACCTATCTAAATGATTTCAGTATTACCAACATTGGACGAGCACTCAACGTCACGACGGATCCCGACACTGGGGAGGCGGTCTGTAGCGCAGCTTTGAGTGGTGTTGATCCAAATTGCGTACCTTGGAATATCTTTGCGCCAAATATTACCCAAGACGCTCTCGATTATCTAACGCTACCGCTCTATGCCAATGGTGAAACTAATTTGCGTGAATATACTGCCTATGTGATCGGTAACCTCGGTGACTATGGTATCCGCAGTCCTTATGCCGTCGGTGGAGTCGAGCTTTTGCTGGGCGCGACCACACGCAGCGAAGAGCTCGTTTTCCAACCCGATAGTGGGTTTACATCAGGTGATGGGGCTGGTCAAGGCGGGCCTACAATCGGAGTTTCCGGCAGCTTAAGTGTTGATGAAATTTTTTCGGAAGCAAAAATCTATTTGGTTGAGGGAGCCGACTGGGCGGACACTCTTACAATGGATCTTGGTTATCGCTATTCGGAATATTCAACAGCCAAAGAAACCGATACCTACAAGTTAGCTTTAGGTTGGGATATTAACGAGATGTGGAAGGTACGTGGTAGCTTCCAGCGTTCGGCACGTCATGCCAACATTCGTGAATTGTACCAAGCTCAGTCTATCGGTTTGTACGATATGGATTCAGATCCGTGTGGTGGTGCTGATCCAGAAGCTACTCTAGAGGAGTGTCAACGCACCGGTGTCACTTCGGCGCAGTACGGCAATATTCCACAAAGTCCAGCTAACCAATACAACTCGATTTCAGGTGGTAACCCCGATCTAGAGCCTGAAACCTCAGATACAATATCTGTTGGTTTTGTCTATCGCACAATGGAAGGGGATTTCGATGTTTCTTTAGATTACTTCGATATAAAAGTTGAGGATGCCATTGGTATTGTCGCAGCTGAAACCACGCTCGATTTGTGTTTGGATACCGGTGATGCGCAGTTCTGTGATCTCATTAATCGCGGTCCGGAAACAGGTTCACTTTGGTTGGGTCAAGATAATATCATTGCGACTAATGTGAATATTGGTTTTGAGCAGCGGTCTGGTTTTGACTTAAATTCAAGTTATACCATTCGCTTTGATAATGATTTTGGCAAGCTCAAATTCAACCTAGTGGGCACTTATTTCACCAAGTTTGATACTCAGCCGGTTGTCGGTCTTCGTGTGTATGAGTGTGCGGGCTATTGGGGAGGCGTATGTGGTGCGCCGAATCCAGAGTGGCAACATAACTTGCGAGCGACATGGGAAAACAACGACGGCTTAGCCGTTTCTGCAAATTGGCGGTACCTGGGTGAGACTCAGCAACTTGATAGTGGGCCGCAAGATATCGATGCAGAAAACTATCTTGACTTAACTGCTCGTTACCGTTGGGGAGATAACACGACGATTAGTGTGGGCGTGAATAACGTGCTTGAAAATGATCCGCCGTACTTAACCGGTGCGCCAGGTAGTAATGGTAATACCTATCCAGGGTATTTTGATGCACTCGGACGCTACGTGTTCGCGAGTATCTCCTATCAATTCATGTAATCTTTTAAATTCAATGAGTTATGTGCAAAAGGCAGCGCTTCAGCTGCCTTTTTTACATCCAAAGAACACTTGTTAACCTAAAGTGATACATTTGACTATGAGTTGTGCATATCGACTAAAAGGTGGTCAAACAGTTCGTTTAACAGGTCCATTTAGTTGAATTTCTCCTCAGCTGGCGTTAAAAGTCGGTGCGGCATCGCAAAGACCTCAATTGAGCGATGACCGCTCATTCACGTCACTTATCCTCTGATGAGCGACAGAATAAGAACATACACCAGGGAGAAAAACATGACGAATAGTACCTTCCGCAAGAGTTTAACTGCTCTCGCTGTAGCGGGTGGTCTAGCAACCCCAGCGTTGGCTGTCGCGCAGGACAGCAATACTGTTGAAGCGCAAGGCAATATCGAAAAAATTCAAGTTACGGGTTCACGCATTAAGCGTTCAGACCTAGAAAGTGCGTCTCCTGTAGAGGTTCTTTCGGCAGATCAACTGACAGATCAAGGCCGCTTATCGGTTGCCGATGCGTTACGTAATCTTACCTCGAACTCGTTTGGCTCATTTGTACCAAGCTCAGGTAGCTCAGCACAATCACAGTCTACGGTTAACTTACTTGGTGTCGGCGCAAGTCGTACGCTAGTTTTACTCGATGGTAAACGCGTAGCCGGTTCACCATCGTTGGGTGGCTCTTCGGCTAATTTAAGCACGATTCCAATGGCGGCTGTGGAGCGCATTGAGGTGCTTAAAGATGGTGCTTCAGCGGTATATGGTTCTGATGCCGTCGCAGGTGTCGTTAATATTATCCTAAAAGACGACTTCGAAGGTGTCGCAATTAACACCAAAGTCGGTCGTCCGGAGGCTGAAGGGGGTGATAATGAGAGTTTCAGTATCACCGCAGGTACGTCGTCAGATCGTGGTAATCTGACTATGGTGTTCGAGCATCAGACACGTGACGCGATCTATGACCGTGATCGTCCGTACACAGCACCACAGATGTTCGACGAAAATGGTGATGGTGTCATCTCGTTAAACGATGAAACGATTGGTATTTCAAAATACGGTGCGACGCTTGTTAATCCTGAGGGAAACTATGAGGCATCGCCGTTATGTGGTCAACTGACAGAAGACGTGGATGGCTTTGTGGGTGTACTCGACCAAGGTACCGCAAACGGTGGTATCGGTCAGGGGACGGTATGTGGATATGCCTATTCCAGTGTATCGACAAACATGGCTTCGACTGATCGTAACTCATTAATGGTGAATGGAAACTACCAGATTAACGACGACGTTGAACTGTATATGCGCGGTATGTTCGCTAAAAACAGTTCATTTGGTCGATATGCGCCAGCCGCGGCGAAGTGGGAAAATATCCCAGCGAATGCATCCCACAACCCTTATGATGAAACGCTCGATACAGGTTATTTTCGTTGGTATCCAGCAGGTAACCGGGATGGCTATGTAGACGATTACCAACAAGACTATGTCGTTGGATTCCGTGGCTTTGCTTTAGATAACATCGACTGGGAAGTCTACTATCAGCGTGCCGAAATGGACTATAAAACGGTTGGGCGTGACTATTTGAGTAAATCAGCCCTGAACTGGCTTGCAGCAGAAGGCCGCGACCCATTTGCACCCGAAAATTCTGACAAGCTGGGTATCACTACGTTGACCGAAGGCAAGACCATTTTTGATCACTATTATGCCGGTATGGGTTTTAATATCGGTGAACTACCAGGCGGTCAAATTGCGCACTATTTTGGCTGGGAAATGTATGAGCAGGTGTTCGAAAATAAATACGATGCACAGTCAGAAGCCGGTTTGGTCGGTGGTGGTGCAGGTAATTCCGCATCAGAAGATCGTACCGTTAGAGCCTATTTTTATGAAGTAGCGATGCCATTCACGTACGACCTTACTGTCAGTGCAGCATTTCGTTATGACGACTACAGCGACTTCGGATCTGCAAGCACCAGTAGTTTAAAAGCTGAATACCGGCCTATGGACGCTCTCTTGCTACGAGCTTCGTATAGTGAAGGATTTCGTGCACCGTCTTTAGAAGAACTGTCAGCACAAGATCAGTATTCGTCAACCTATGCTTACGATTATGTGGCGTGTCAGTCCAGCGGCGTCGACTTAACCGAGTGCCCAGAGATTCAGGTTGATAACCAGATTCAGAGTAATAATAACTTAGGTCCTGAAGAATCAGAATATATCAATGCGGGCATTGTTTACTCAGGACTTGATAACTGGGATTTCCGGTTAGATTACTTTGATCTAAAAGTTGAAAATGTTATTTCAGATGTCACAGTGCAAGACTTAATTAATATTGAGCTTGGCGGTAATCTAGACTCATTCTTAGCGGCAAATCCGGCGTTCGATTTGCAACGCCGTGACAATGGAACTATTGCGGGTGATGTTTACACGCGCACTGAAAACGGTTCTATTTTGGCGCGTCGAGGTTTCGACATGGAAATCGCAGCCGAATATCCGTTAGGTGCAGGACTTTTTAACGCGACATTTGGTACCACTTATATGATGGACGTCGAAGAAGATGTTTATTTTGGCGGACCTAGCCAAGATATGTCAGGTTCTTCTGGTGCCCCTGAATTGCGCTCGCAGCTGATGTTGCAATATGCGATTAACGACTTCAATGTGACATGGACAACGGACTACATTGACTCAACGGGCGAAACCGATGTGCTTGACACGTCTTGTGGCGATTCGAATTGCTTTAAGTACAACTTTGCTGGTGAACTTGAATCAACGACTTACCACAACGTGACTTTCTCATATAATTTTGGTCAATATGGCAAAGCGACATTGGGTGTTCGCAACGTATTTGACGAGGATCCGGTGCTGAACAGTAGTGGGCAATATACGAATCCTGAGCTGTATGTTCGAGGTCACATTGGACGCGAATTTGTAGCAGGCTATCAAATTCAATTCTAACTCAACGAATTGTTTTAAAAAGGCTCCTTCGGGAGTCTTTTTTTATGCGTGATTATCGGGGTATGATAGAACTGTTTGTTTTAAACCATAACCACAAGAGCAGTATATGAACAACACAAAAAAGCAAGTAAATAACGTGTGGGATAATTATTGGCGTTCAGGAGCGGAAGCGAGTTTCTTAAATAAAAATACCTCGTTGCAACGCTACCAAATGCGGAAGTTTTGGTTTGAGCGCATGAGCGAATTTGAAGCGAAGTCACCGATTGTCGATATTGGGTGCGGGAATGGCATTCTAATTGGCTGGCTGAACGAATATAAAAATGAAAAGAACAAATCAAAGTGGCAATTAATAGGCGTGGATAGCGCGGCATTGAGACCTACTAACCCCGAGCTGGATGTTCGTGAACTAACGCCATATCAAAGCTTTAAATTAACCGGCAACAAAAAATTGGGCACGGTGGTCTCGCACTACGGCTTAGAGTACGGCCCATTAATCGAGGGGTTGGCGCATTTGCATACGCAACTCAAGAAGGATGGTGCGCTTGTTGCTCTCGTGCATTCAAGTAACTCAACATTAGTGCGCAATAATAAAGCAATGTATGAATTAATGCCGTCACTGATTCGCCACTTAGAGAAACATGTATATAACTTGTATACCTCTATCCTTGAAGCGCGTGGAAAGCCGTTAGGCAAGCAAGCAGCGTTGTCGCAGCGTAAGCTCGATCAACTGGCTCATACGCATCGTAATAACCCAACATTTAAGCGTAGTAATTTTGTTCCGGCTGTACGGCATATTTTACAAGCTGCTTCAAATGGTAAGAAACTAGAGGCTCGGCAGGTATACAATGATTTTCTCAATAACATGAAATTTCATTATGCCCAAATGGACGACATGATACAGGCAGTAGAGCAAGTGAAATCAGCTGATCACCTCGCTCAAGCGGCTGAAAAGGCAGGCTTCAAACGAGTTATGGTACAAGACGTCGAGTTTCCAGAAACGGGTGAAGTCGGCTTCTGTTTACAGGCGATCAAGTAATGATCAGAAACTGTTAAAAGTGTTATAAAAAAGTTGCCTTTGTTGAAAAAATGTGTTTTTCTTCTTCCTGAGCGCAGTCTTGTAAAGGACTGCGTTGAATAACGATTCTATTAACAAGTTGTAGAGAATCGTCATAATAATAATTTTCGGGGAGACTGAACATGAACGAACAGTCATTATTGGCGCGTTCTATCAGAACGATTTTGATGGCGGGTGTTAGCTCTGCGTTTATCGCAGCACCTGCTTTAGCACAAGATGCTCAGCAAGACGATCAAGACGTGGTCGTTTCTGCTTCTGGGCAGGAAGTTGTACAAAGCGAAAACGCACAAGTTGAAGAACGTATTCAGGTTACTGGTTCGCGTATCGGCCGTATTGGTGCCGAAGCACCTAGTCCTGTTACCGTAATCAGCGGTGACGATCTCGTTGAAACCGGTGCAATGAACATCGGTGAAGTACTGAGTCGCTTACCTGCATTGGCAACAACATTCACATTGGCTAACTCAGGCCGTTTCATCGGTACGGCAGGTATCAGTACACTGAACCTACGTAACATGGGTACTGACCGTACGTTGGTATTGGTCAACGGTAAACGTCACGTGGCTTCAGCGCCAGGTTCTAGCTCGGTTGATACCAACACCATTCCAAGTGCTTGGATTGATCGCGTTGAGATCATCACCGGCGGCGCGTCTGCGGTATACGGTGCCGACGCTGTAACAGGTGTTGTCAACTTTATCCTTAAGAAGAACGTCGAAGGCTTAGACGTTACCGCCACTCGAGGTTACGCTGAAAACAGCGACTATTCAAACGAGAAGTATACTTTCTCATACGGTACTGCATTTGCCGGTGGTAAAGGTAACATCGCGGTATCAGCAGAATACAACGCACAAGACTCATTAAATGCGTTGGATAACCCGTGGACTGCAACGTCAACGGCTAGCATGCGTTATGAAGCGCTGTACGGCCCGCGTACCGAAGATCAACTCGACGATCCAGCATACCCAGACAACATCGTAGTGCCTAATGCAGGTTACTATGCGATTTCTAATCAAGGTACTGTATGGGACCCGTTCACCGGCGGTATCTTAGGTACATTTAACCCAGACGGTTCTTATCGCGATACCTATATCGGCGATGTAAACGATACGGCTAGATTGTACTGTCAAGACTGTGATTACATCAACTTACGTCGTTACAGCGAAGTACAGCCAGAATTCTCACGTGTAAACTATAACCTCAAAGGTAACTATGAGTTTACGCAAGACGTGAACATGTACTGGAACGCGAAGTACGTTAAGAGTGAAGGTCAAAATATCGGTCAGCCATTCTTCCGCTTCTTCTCAACGGGTGCCGCAGCGGATAACTACCCTTACTTGTTCAAACGTGACAACCCATTCTTGCCAGAAGCGTTGGCATCACAAATGGATGAGCTTGGCGTACCTTTCCTTGGTTTGAACCGTATGTACGATGATGCAGGTCGTCGTATCGAAGAAAACACGCGTGAAACAAAACGCGCAGTTATCGGCTTTGACGGTATGCTCAACCAAGATTGGAGCTATGACGTTTCATTGGTGTGGGGTAAATCAGACATCGAACGTGTCAATGGTGCTAACGTAATCCTCCAGAACATGGAGTGGGCACTGGACGCGGTTGAAGACGAAACCGGTAACATCGTATGTCGTAGCGAAGAAGCACGTGCTGATGGTTGTGTGCCTTTCAACCCATTCGGTTTGGGCATGGCAAGCCAAGCGTCGCAAGACTACGTTACTACGACTTCTGTCGGTACCTCTGAAATCGAACAAACTGTATTTAACGCAACCTTCTCAAATTCATTCTTGTATGAATTGCCAGCCGGTCACATCGGTTTTGCGGGTGGTGTTGAGTACCGTGATGAATCAAGTGTAACGGTCGAAGACCCCTTTGCAAAAACGGGTGCTACCTTCTTTAACGCACTGGGCGAAACGGACGGTCAATACGACGTTTCAGAAATCTTTGGTGAGATCAGCGTTCCATTGTTACGTGACATGTTCATGGTACAACACCTGAACTTTGATGCTGCAGTGCGTTACGCAGACTACTCAACCATCGGCGGCGCTACTGCGTGGAAAGTTGGTTTAGACTGGACTATCAGCGATGAATTACGTTCACGTTTCACATACTCTGAAGCGATCCGTGCGCCAAACATCGATGAATTGTTCTCAGGCCAAAGCCAGTCATTCGCAGGTGTTGACGATCCGTGTAAAGTGTCTAACTTAGCTCAGCTATCAGCAGACGGCCGTGCGCGTCGTGAAGCTAACTGTGCGGCGTTAGGTGTACCTGCGGACTTCGATTCGAACTATGACTCAGCAACACTTGAGACATTAGTGGGTGGTAACCCAGACTTGAGCGAAGAAACATCAGAATCAATCACTGCTGGTTTCGTTTATTCACCAGAATGGTTGGAAGGTTTCTCTGCAACAGTTGACTATTGGGAAATCGACATCGATGACACGATTAGTGGCATTGGTTTCCAAACTATCCTAAACCGTTGTGTGGATGCTGAGACTATCGATAACCAGTTCTGTAACCTGATCACACGTGACCCAGATACGTCTGAGATTACATTGATCCGTGGTTTCGCACTGAACATCGCGCGTTCATTGAACTCAGGTGTTGACTTCGAGTTCGCGTACGACTTTGATGCGTTAGGTGGTCAGTTCCGCACTAACTTAATCGGTACGTACACAATCGAAGCAAAAGACTACCCATTTGCTGACGAGCCTGATAACTACACTGATTACGCGGGCGTTTTGGGTGACCAAGACTTGCAAATGCAATTGTCTGTACAGTACGGCATCGACAACTGGACGTTTGGCACAACCACTCGTTACGTTGACCGTGTAAACTTGTACGATCCAACCAGTCTTGAGACGAACCCTAACCCAAGTAACGAAATGCAGTATGGCACTTATGTCATTACTGACGTAACAGCGGGTTACAAGTTCGATAATGGCCTAGGTCTTACTTTAGGTGTCGATAACTTCTTCAACCGTGAGTTACCAGGTTATACAACAGGTACTGGCGCAGGCTCTGCAATCTACGACAACATTGGTCGTTTCGCATACCTTCGCGCATCACTTAGTTTCTAAGTGTAAAAAACGCAATCAAAAAGCCCTCTTCGGAGGGCTTTTTTTATGTTTGTCTTACAGAGAGATAGAACAAAATACGGCATTATTAATCATGTTATTTGATGCGTTTAGGTTGAATGATGTCGTGTTAGTCACAAAATATCCCATCTTGAACTGGGTGCCATACCATCAGGTTCTAAACCTTTCTGAGCCTGATGGATGCTGGCGTAGTATGGATAACGTATTTCCCGTAAGGATGGTAGGTAAAATCGTTTTCATTCCTGTCGACGATATTATCTGTATTAAAGGGGCCGCCAATTATGTTGAAATTCACACTCCCGATGAACGACTCCTTCACCGCGATACTATGAAAAATGTGGCAGATACGCTTTGCGGTAATCGTTTTCACCGAGCGCACCGCAGTGTTATCGTCAACTTAAATCATGTGAGAGAACTCACGAGCGAATTAGGCAGACTGACGCTTCTCGTGTTAAGTAATAATGACGAGATACGTATCGGTCAGTCCTACCGCGAAGGTCTATTTAAACGACTAGGCATTAGTTAAGCGCACTAACCAACTAAATTATTTCGATTTCGAGCCGATACAACACCATCACTCTTAATTCAGAGATACCTTATGCGTGTATTGGTTATATTACTCAGCTTAATGGTGCTGCCAGCTAAAGCGCACTCAATTAGTCCGTATGACGAGATCGCTGATAGGTTAGCGCAACAACTGGTAACACAGTTAAATCAATCATCACCTCGCCAAGCGCATGCCCAAGTAGGGATTACACGTTGGGTGATGTCCGACACGCTTGAATTACCGACGTCTGAAAACGCATTGTATTCCGTCAGCCATGAAGTCAGTGAAGCACTGTATAGCCATCTGACAGAGCGAAATGTCAAGCTTATCGACTTTCGCGCTCAGAATGGTGTGACGCTGACATCTGCGGGGGCGACGATGCTAACCAATGATAAACAGCAGTTAAATCTTAATCCCAACTTAGACTGGGTATTAGTGGGGACCATGAGCCGAGAAGATGATGGTGTAATGCTCAGCATTCGGGTGCTCGATCGTCGCTCTCAATCGGTGCTGGCGGCTGCTAATCATTATGTACCCAAGCATTTATATTGGCCGAATAAAAGTGCCCAGATCATCGATGGTCATCTGCAAAGAAGTCGGTAGGAGAAAAGTATGCGATTAACTCTTTTGATAGCGGCGGCATTGAGTTTGAGCGCCTGTACAGTTTTACCTAAGCCGGAGCAAAAAGTCCGCTACGATGACAACGGCAAAAGCGCAATACCCGCGCCCATCAATAGCTACAGTACGCAGTTGGCGCAGCAATTGGTAGCAAACAGTCAAATCGATTTATCGCAGACACACGTCGGCGTCACGGACTTTGTCGGTGTAGAGTCATCTTATCAGCAAGCATCGATACTGGCGCAAGCGATGTCTGAGCAGTTGCGTGGTGAGCTCGCGAGCCGAGAAGTGCCCATTATTGATTACAAAACAACGGACTTTATTCGTGTTACGCCCAAAGGAGACTTTGCCTTAACACGCGACTACCTCGAAGTCGATGAAATCATGCCCATCACCCATGTTGTTGTCGGTACGTATAGCTATTATCGTGACGGAATCTTAGCAAACGCTCGCTTGGTCGATATTAACAGTCGACATGTTGTTAGTACGGGGAGCATTTATATTCCGCGCGTTGATGCGGCACGTCTTAACTCATCTGAAGGACAACCTATTATTCGTTGATCTGGCTTAACCACGCTTTCGTAGTCTAATATCTTATAAAACAATAATTTGTTCGGGACAGACTATGAAAGCGTTGCACTCCATCTTAATTTTTCTTGGGTTACTTTCTCTTATTTTAATCGGCTTGTCCGGCCCGCTTTATCAACTCGAATGGCTCACTTTAGGTGGTGCCTTCACGTTGTTGCGTTGGGCTGTGTACCTTGCCATCGGTGCGGGCATATTAAACATTATTGCGTTATTCGTGCGCCGACCTAAGGGCGCTCGCGCAGGGCTTAGCGTTTTAGCTATTATTGCTGCATTTATTGCGTTTTATTTACCTTATACGCAGTACCAAACGGCAACCTCGGTGCCGCCCATTCATGATATCTCAACGGATACGGTTAACCCGCCTGAATTTGTGGCTATTGCACCTTTGCGTGCTAACGCGCCTAATCCTGTGGAATACGCGGGTGAGGAAACAGCAAAGCAACAAAAAGAAGCGTATCCCGACATTACCACCTATGTTTCTTCTAAATCACCGGACGAGCTCTATCAGCAGGCATTGACGGTGGCTAAGAATATGGGCTGGGAAATTATCGATACGTCGGATGAGCAACATCGGATTGAGGCAACAGCCACAACAACATGGTTTGGTTTTAAAGACGACGTGGTGATCCGCATTCAGGCGCAAAATGACGAAACACTGCTCGACATTCGCAGTAAGTCACGCGTGGGTCGCAGTGATGTGGGTAAAAATGCAGAACGTATACGCTCTTTCTTAAGTCAGCTATAAAAAGGATTTCCCGATGAAGTACGCGTGGTTGGCACTGCTTCCGGTGTCGGTAATGGCACAAGAACCTATCGAAATTATCGAGGTCACCGGCGAAGGGGAAACTCTGGTATTGCCGAGTGAAGAACCGGTCGAAGGGGTGTTTGGCTTGTCCGATGCATTACAGGAAATCCCGCGCTCTGCCACCATGATATCGCGTTCGCTGATGGATCAAGCGGCGATTAATGATCTGCATGATATCGCTCGGTTTGCCCCCAACAGTTTTGCTGCGGCGGGTTTTGGCAATCCTTCACTCCCGAGTATGCGTGGACAGCTCGGTGAGTTATTCGAGGCGGGTATGCGCCGTCAAGCCGGTAACAATGGTTTGGGTGTGCCAATGTCGTTTAACAGTATCGAAGGTATTGCCGTAGTGAAAGGAGCACCACCGGTGATGCTGGGTACGACTCAGCGCGTCGGTGGCTTTGTTAATTTATTGCCGAAAAAGGCACTGACAGATAAAGAGCGCTCACGGGTTCGCGGTGAATGGGGTCAGTGGAGTCAATACCGTCTGCAACTCGATCATAATGAAGTGCTCAAGCGTGACAAGCATGGGTTACGAGTTAGCGCTGAGTTTGTCGACCACGATAGCTTTTACGATTATACCTCGACTCGCAGTGATGACGTATTTGTCGCCTATCGCTTTACGCCGAACAGCCGCACTGAGTGGGATATCGGGCTTGAGTACTATGATGTCGAGTGGACCGATAACGCGGGTATCAACCGGCCCACCCAAGCGCTCATCGATGACAACCTTTATATTACCGGACAAGGTGTACAGCCTAATGGTTCTACCGTGCCAGGTGCTTACGCGGTTGTCAGCCCGACGGGCCAGGTGGAAATTGATCGCAGTCGCGTACTGACCGATCCAGCGGATATCAATAATGCCAAAACGACGTTGGTTCATTCGACGTTTCAGCAGCAATGGTCTGACGCACTTATTTTTGTAAACCGCACGTATTATCAGTATTTAGAGCGTGAGGGGATTAACCAAAACAGCTTTGTTGAGATTATTGATGGCGCACATACATTCGAAAACCGTGCTGAATTGCATATTAACGATCGCTCTATTGTAGGCATCAACTTACGCATCAATGATGTATTGGGTTACAGCCAGTTCAGTACGGAAGCCGATTTACCGACTGACCTGACCGGTCCTATTTCAAATCGCCGCATTCCACTAACGGCAGCGCAACAAGCCCAATTAGTAGAGTTGCGTCCCGGCTTGTTTGTGTCACCAGGCACCAACTATGACAACGACGGCGACGGCGTGGGCGATTATATCTTATCGGATACCACAGACTCGCTAAGCCAACAGTGGGGTCTGTTCGCACAGCATGAGCTGGCACTGACTGAGCGTTGGCAAGTCACCGCAGGGGCACGGCTTGATTACTACGATGTGACCGCGAAAGATCCGCTGCCACCCGCTGGATTTGAAGCAGCAGAGGACAGTTACAATGACTGGTTGAGTGCAGTTAGCCTGTCGTCTCAGTATCAACTTTCAACGGCGGTGATGGTTTACGCATCGGCGTACGAAAGCGATTCGACTTCGAATTCAATGGCGGGCGGTACGGTATTAAATGGGAATCAAGTCATTGATTCACAGAATTTCGCCACCGAAAATACACTGTATGAGATTGGTATCAAAATTGCGCCGGTCAACAGTCGTTGGTATACCGATGTGGTGGTATTTGACCAAACACGTAGCTTGCGCAACCGCGACGGTTCTAATAGCGGTATTGCCACACAGGGTGTTGAGGCGCAGTGGAACTATCGTAATGAAAACGGCTTTTGGGCGACACTGGCTGCCAGCTATTTAGATGCGCACTATGATAATTCGGCTGCGTTTCAAGATACGCGTCAAGTCGCGGACTTGTTTGATAATTCACGACCGGACATTATCAATGGTACCGGTGTGGGTGCGCCTAACTTTGCGGCCTTTCCAGCCTCGAGCCAACGTTTGCAAGGCGTTCCTGAAGTGCAAGCGTCTGCTGTCGCAGGTTGGCAGCTAACACCACAGTGGTCGGTGGGTGGTGATTTGAGTTATACCCAGAGCTACCCGCTTGATTACCTGCAGACTGTGATGATTCGTGATCAGTATATGTTGAACTTAAACGCGACTTATCAAGTGACTGCCCAATTGAGTGCGCGTTTAGATGTGTTTAACGCAACCGATGAAGAAAATT
>Ga0208813_1001210_pt1 | contig 14596 bp, 4 predicted proteins | sample MalvireepMed_904_FD_184250 | JGI IMG/M metagenome (GOLD analysis project Ga0208813, IMG submission 184250) | Marine viral communities from the Global Malaspina Expedition - Malaspina viral metaG DeepMed_904 (SPAdes) (version 2) | ecosystem: Environmental > Aquatic > Marine > Oceanic | place... | reverse complement strand
TTCGATATCTTTTATTAAATCTCGAACAAAATGTTCTGACCCGTAAGCATGACCAAGTTCAGGATTTTCAGCCCAATCAATAATAGTTTTAGCAAGATGTTCATTAGTTCTATGAACTGGCATGTCCATATTAGTTCTTGTATCTTTATAATAAGAATTAGCTATAACTTTTGGTTGTATTATATATCTAAGTATTAAATTCATAGCTTCAGCTTGGTTATATTTTGTGTCTACTCTGCCTATCCATTCATCTACAAACTCTGTTATAGCTCTACCTTCTTTCGATTGATTTATAGCATACCTTCCCTGACTTAACACCCGATTGGATAAAGCATCCCCTACAGTTTTAATATAATCTGAAGTAATTTGAGCTCTAAGTACACGTACACCATCCCTAAAATCTTGAGGACTATCTGTTAAGAAAATGTCTGGATTAATTTCATTAGCATAAGTAGCTTTAAATAAAGCATTATTATATTTAGCTTCGGCACCACTTATAGGTATCATATTCTTAGGATTATTATCTACTAAATATGTCCATCCTTTCTCTGTAAATTCAGGCTTACTATCTTTAGTAAAGCTACCTACATAATTAAGCTGTCCATAATTTAATGATGCACCTTTAAGTTTATGATCATGCAACGTAAGTTCCTTACCTTCTTCTGGTGTTATAACCTGAACATCACCCTTAATTCTATAGACGGCAACCTTCTGGCCCTTCTTCATATTATTGAATTGAAGTTTTCCACCCTTTTTTATAGGGCCAATAATACTACTACTTGCAAGCTCAATAACCATATTCTGAGCAATCTTGGTATCCATAATATCAATAGCGTGCTGTAAATTACCCAATCTTGTTTGCAACTTTTCCATCTTCCTATTGTTAGCAAACTTTTCACCTCTAAAATGTTCCAAAGTACCAAAAACATCTTTATATTGTTGATGAATAAACTCTCTCAAGACACCATTATTGAGAGCATTTCTTATATATGATGGAATAGCAGGAGCATCTGCACCTCTGAATGATCCTATAGATATATCACCAGCAGATTCAATAGCTTCACGATATTCCGCAGTACCCTCGCCTTCAAATAACCGTACAGTTTCTACAAAACTTTCTATATTTTTTACAAAAAATCCAGCTGCATTATACATTTCCTTATCACCACCTGATATTGATCCAAAACTTTCTTGCCAAAATCCATTAGTTCCAACAAGTTTTTTCATAACATGTCCGCCAATAGACATATCAAAAGCCTTGTCTGCAGATCTTACATTAGTAAAATTAAATACTTCTTTAGGCATTGCATCAGTCTTACCTTTTAAGATATCAATATAAAGCTTCTGTCTCTTTTTACTATCTTTCATATCAAGATCTTTACCATAGAATAATTCTGCATATTCTCTAGCAAGAGCTTTCCTTTTACTTTCATTGCGAACATTACCTATTCTTCTAACAAGCTTTTTAGATAGATATAAACTTGGATTCTCAAAGAAGTTTTTCATATCATAATAAGCATCTTTAATTTCATTTGGCTCAGGAGCACGGCTACCTTTCTCATCCCAAGTATCATTCTGGATCATGTTAGCTTTCTTTAACGTTCTAAGTATCTCATTAAATATTTCTTTATGAATACCTTTGGATCCAAAATTGTGCTTTGGATTAAAAAATCCAAGTCCGGGCTGATTGTGACCATCAAATACTGGATCACCAGTCAGTTCTGCATATTGATCAGTCAATCCATAATATAAAAAATCCTTTAACATATCTTGAGTTTTTAGTGCAGCATGAATACCACCATGTATATCTAATGCATTCTGAACAGTATCATAGAACTTATCTAAAGCCTTCCAAGAATCTGATGTCATACCTTTATCTATAAGAAATTCTTTCAATAAAGGATCACCACTCATATGCAGATTCATTCTTGCCATCCAAGAGAGAACATTTCTAGCACCAATTACTTGGCCTGTCATCATACGAGCATTGTGTAATTTATTTGCATAATTTTGAAACCCTACCTGACTAGGCTCCATACCAGCAACTCCATTTTCATCCAGTCCAAATATATTGATATACTTTCTATCCATTACATTCTTTCTTTCAAACATTCTGAAATCATCTTTACGACCATTCTCATTAGAAAATCTTTTAAAAACATTCCAAGGCAATCTAGTATGTGTATACAAATGATCACCATCATTATCTCTCTGCATAACAGTCCTAAGATCGTGTACATTAAGTTCAGTTAAGCCTTGCATATTATTTAATATTTTTTCTACACGAAAGACAACTTTATCATGCCCAATAACAGGAATGGCATGAGATAATACACCTAACTGCATCTTTAAACCCTTATTTGTAGGCAAACTAACCGACTGATCAACACCATTGATGTCGGTCTTTGTAATAGTTTGTCCATTTAATACTCTAAACACATCAAAGAAATCAAGATTATAATCAAAGACTATTTTTTGAAGAGCTTTAAGTTGTTGTTGTGCTTTAGCATGGCTCTTAGTATCTAGTGACATATCCGCATCACGAAAAACATCCTGTCCATTTTGAGTGCCTTTATACTGAATATCTTTAGCCTCAGTTTTATTATAGAAAGGACTATCATATTGAAACTTACCATTTTGATCAAATCCAATAACTATATCCACACCATTAGCATCTCTATATATAAACTTCTCTCCAGAAAGATTAGATCTTTGACTACCATCTCCCATCTGCCTACTAGCAGTATGTTTATTAAGACCTATGCCACCAAATTGCATTGATACTCTGTCTGTTCTATCTCCAACTTCTTTTTCATATATAGGTATCATTTTTCCAGCCTTATCATACTTCGGCTTTCCTTTCTTATCCTTTACATACCCTTTGATAGGACGTTTAGCACCATAAAGTTCTGCATATAATGGTACTGATAAATCACCTTCAACATTTGGTACTATAAAATTATCTTCTCCATATTTATTAGGGACTTTAGATAAGTGTCTAAAATTTGAAGCCCGTATCATCCGTTTAAGAGCCTTTTGTACCCAAGGCATATCTGGCATAGCCCCATAGGTAAAAAGCATCTTAGAGAGGCCAGTATCGCCCTTATCCATAGGAGCACCCATCTGTGCATTGATATCATATAAATGATTTGCTAAAGAACCACCATCTGAGAATCCAAATCCCCATTCCATATTTATTTTGTCTAAAGTATTAGTAAAATTCATCCAATCTATACCATCTTGTATAGCTTTAGGATTTTGAAAATCAAAAATAGAAGAAGATATAGTAACACCATCTTCGTTCTTAGATGTGAATGAAACACCTATAGATTCTACTGGTAAAAGCATAGTATTCTTTTTACCAATCTTTTTTAAAGACTTTTTCCAATCTCCCTTAGCAGTAGCTAACTCAAATAGCTCTACAGGATTACCATCTAAATTCTTACCATGCTGAGTTTTTGCAGAAGAATCTCCAAGCAATATATCAACGCCCTTAGGCATATGTTTGGCTATCTCTGGATGATATATCATATAACCTTTGCCAAGTAATTGGTTATCACCAGTGGCAAATATAATTGTCTTAGCTCCATTAGGACTAGTAGAAAAATCAGTTCCTTCCCAATGTTTTTGTGCCATTAATAATTTCATAGTATTTTCAGATGCAAACTTAGCCCCATCGAGCACAGAGTTCATTAGACTTTCCATACCGCTCAAACCACGTATCTGAGCTTGTGCTATTTCCTCTACCAACTTAGAAGCACCACGTCCTCTTACATTTAACTGTCCTAAAGCCAGGCTCTCTATATTTAAAGGATGAGATCTATCACCATCCTTACCAGCAGCTGAATTATCACCAGCAACAACAGCATGAAAGCCACCTTGTTTAACAATACGTCTAGCTTCATTTCTTATTGCTTTATCTGGATGAGTTGAAGAAACCCATCTTAAAGTTTCAATATTTAATGGCTGAGTAGTCCCACCATCAGATAAGAACCCACGTTTAAACATATTAGCTTGTATACTTGCAATTTTCTGTTGTGCAAAACCTTCAGCTGTAGAAAATTCTTTTATCATAGCTTCAATTTCACTACGCTTACCAGTATGATCTAAATAAGGAAGCATCATTTTTAATTCTACTATACTACGAGAAGTATTAGGCTTATCTTTTAAACTCCCAAACATATTCTTGAAAGTTTCCGCCTCAATACCAGAAAACTCTGCAAGAGTTCTATCATACCAATCAGCATATTCAGTATCAAGAAGCTTCAGATTTTTGTCTGAAGCTATAAACATCATCTTATCCATAGGAGAAAGACGTAAATAGAAAATATACTCACTAGGATTCTTTAACATCTTAGCAATATCTGCCTCACTTATACCATGATCTACAGACCTAAAGCCATCAAGGATATCCTTGCCAATCTCATCAGACCTTATAGCTTTGTTGAGATATAGTTGAATATCAGCTGGAGAAGAAATAGTATCCAAACTAACATTTCTCAGCCTACCGCTACCTATATCAACGCTCATAGTATCTTCTATCCAGTGAACTTTAAAGCCTTTATCCGAAAAATATTTATTATTTGGATGCATAATATTTGGAACACCATTCTTCCAGACTATATTTCCACCCTCTTTACTATATCCTACAATGCTAACCTTATTAATAGGTGCAGAATTATGTACATTATTCAACAGCTCAGTAGCATCGTTGAGTCTAAAATTAAGCCATTCTCTTTGCTTTTCTTTGAAAGTCTTATCTGTTTTAGCAAATATCTTATCTCTTACATGTGTTTGTAAAGCTCCCCTAGGATCAGTAGCTACAGCATTTTTAAATCCCTGACTTAACTTACCATCTTTATCTGCAAGATCATATTCCTTCATAATTTCAACTACAGATCTATGATGTTCGTGAGTCTTGTGACCTTTTTCTAATAATTCAGCTACCTGCAAAGCTTCTTCATTTAAAATATGATGTTCGTTATTAAGTATAATTCTTCTGTTAACTTCCATATTGATACTTTCAAGAAGGCTGACAGCATCACCAAAGAAACCATTTTCATTTACATCTTTTATAAGCTCAGACAATACTTTCACACCCTTCTCTTTCTCTCCAGTATATAATTTATACCAATCACGAGAGAGATTTTCAATTATAGCCATTGTATCAGCCTTATTCAATCCCATACCTGCCTTACCAGAAGCTGCAAGATTATTTATTCTAACAACAAGTTGCTGCATTCTGTCAAGACCATCAGCCTCAGCATTAACAATCTTAACTAAAGTTTCTTGTAGCGGTCTTGTTAATGCACTATGTATTCCATATGGATCTCCCACCATTTCTTCCTCAGGAGTCAAATTATCTTTAGGTAATATTTTAAATTTCCCTGTATCGATATCTATCTTATCTATAAGTAATTCAAGTTGACCACTAACTTCTTTAATATTACTAATCCGTTCTTTAGCAGCATCACTAAGTATGCCAGTCTCATTCAATTCATTTACTTTGAGCATTCCTTCTAGCTGCCCTCTTAGATTTCTAAGCTCACTAACAGGATCTTTCACCGGTTTTCCAGTAGTTGCAGGATCTAATGTAGTAAGAAGATTAGTAATTTTATCATGTATCTCACGTAGATGCTTACGATTACCTTCATTTTTAGTTACGATATTAGAAAGAATATTTTGAGTCTCTACAAGTAAATCTGAATACATTCTATTACCAAGCATTTTAGCAGCCTTTAAATAGCTCCCCATATCTACTTCTTGAAACTTTCTTCGACCACTCTCAGTCGGAGCATAAGGAATTTCTTCTATTATTTCTTTAGGTAAAACTTTTTCAATAGTGGTTAAAGCTTCACCTAATTCATCAATATCTTTTTGCTCCCATTGTCTATCCTTAGCTTCATCCATTAGAGCTTTACGAGAAAATATACCTATTTTATTGCCTTCAGCAGGTAAAGCCATACCTTCATTATGCATATAAACAATTAGATCCCTAGCACGTCTATCTATACCTTTAGCTTTATACAATCTTTCCATAAAGATAGTCCTAATATGTCCAGACCAATTTTGACTCTTCCACTCTACAGGTAGACCTTTCATTATATCTTGCCATGAATCTGCAACCTGTTTAAGAGCAGCAGCACTCATTTCACCTTTTTCTTTAACACTTTTTCTAGAAGAACCTCCTAAAGTTTGTTTCCTAAGCTCAAAGATTGTTCGTAAGTTTTCTATATTAAGCATTATTTCTGCATTTGCAGCCTTTTCTTCTGGAGTTTTAGGATCTTCAATAAGATCTTTTCTAAGAATATCCTTATAGGCATCTATTGAATGAGCATACTTTAAATCACTTAACTTAAATATAGTATCTAAATCGCCAGCAAATATAGCATCCCCAGACTTATCTCCTCGTGGAAAGGCACCAGTCATAATATTATAAACTCTCTCATTGGCTTCTATATATTTAGCTTGATGTAAGAAATCCATCATAGGATTATCATCAACAGGATCTCTCAAGATATTCCTATCACCATATTGTTCGCCAAGTATATCCATATGTTCTCTTATTATTTCACGAACTCTAATATTAAATTGATCTGGAGTAAGGCCACTATCCTTTACAATTGATTCATAATTCGTAGTTTCTGAATCACCATTAGGTTTACGTCTTATAACATGATTAGCAGGATCTAAATTATGTAAAGCTGATACTATTCTATTTACAGTATTAGCATCATCTATAGTCTTACCATCTATATTTGATACAATATGATAAGCAAGCATTCGCCCGTCTTCACCAATATCTATAGGGATTCCAAGCTCAGAATTTAATTTAGATAAAGCTCTCTTATATATATCTAATACACGTGCAGCAGGTTCGGTAGTAAGCCTTGATAAAGTTCCCTCATATTTTACATCGCCTATAGTTTTTCCATCTGCAAACTTGATAGCTTTAAGATGAGTAGCTAATGTTGCAAGAGTTTTAGCATCTAAGTTCTGTATTTTTTCAGGAGTATAGTTAGGATCTGAATTACTTTTTATTAAGGAATATATACCATTAAGCTCCATAACTAAAGCATGATCTGGATTACTATAATCTCTTCCACTAGGATTTGCAGGAGCATCTTTTAAGGCTGTATCAAAGATCTTTACAATCTCTTGTCCAACTTCATGAGTACTAATAGCAGCACCCATTCCTTCCCACACATTAGCCCCATCATGGAACAGAATTCTATCCTGAATATTCTTAACATTAGCTCCCAAGATATTTAATGCTTCATGTTCTTTTGTAAAATCTGCAAGATATGCACGTTGTTCCTTATGACCCCAAGCACCTCTTCCTTTAGTCATAAGAGCAGAAATAAATAAATGTGATGCCAATTCAGGGCCTTCCATACCCTTCCAAGCATTCTTTTCTAATATCCAGGGATTCATAATAGTAATACCTGCTGCCATTCTTCCAGAGGAACCAATTGCATCCTTAATAAATTCTGGCCCCCACTTTTTGAGCATTGATTTATTAACACTTTTATTCATCTTATTAAGAAGAGTAACTACATCTGCACCTTTCATATCATCCAGTTTCTCTAATATCTCAGAACCATTTATAAACCTATGTTTACCAATAGTAAAACTTGAGTTATATAAATCAGTAGTATTAAGAAGATCTTTCTTAGATCCTTTTAACATAATCCTTGCCATATTTTTAGTTACCTCATCTCCATGAGCATCTCTTATAGCTTGATAGTTAGTCTTTTTAAATATATTCATATAAGATTTGATACCCTGAGAAGCACTGACCATTCCACCTTTACCTAGTCCACCGATATTTGGAATAGCTCTAATAAGTGGAAATCCTAAAGACATTAATCCAGCATGACTAAGAGATTCACCTACATTAAACTCTTCACCATTAGCAAGGGCTTTAATCTTACCAGATATTAATCCATGTGTACCCATCATATAGGCATCCTGTGCTGCCATACCTAAATATTTAGAGAGAACTTCTCTTGTTTTTCCGGGTACTTGTCCACCAAATTTACGAGCCACCCATTCAGCTACATCATTTACATAAGTACCCTTTCCTAAGCTTTCTACAAAATCACCAGCTATTCTTTCAGCCTGATCTCCAGCTATATCTACACCAGCCTCATCAAATGCTTTCATTACAGCTCTAGTACTACTATTGGTTAACATATTGCTAGCATCTCTAGCAGTCTTACCAGTAGCACTAAGATTCTTAATCCAAGTAATTCCTATATCATCCTGAGCAACCTTGTTGAGGCCTTGTATTATATCATCAGAGAAATTAACACCTTTTCCTGCAGCCTTAGCTACAGCTGCTCCCTGTTCTTTAGTAAGCGCAACTGTTCCTTTACCAACTGCACTTTCTGCTGCTTCACGCACAAATTTATTACCTAATCCCTTAGCTACAGCCTTAGATCCTTTAGCCATGAGGCCAAATGGGCCCCAAGGAGCAAATAATGAAGCACCTTCACCAAGTATCCACCCTGCCTTTTCAGTACCAGTCATTTCTTCCCAAGGTTCCTGGCCAGTAATACCCATTAAGTCAGTAGCACTCCAAGTCATACCTGAAGTAAAACCTGTACCAGCACTCCATAGAAAATCTCCAATACTACCCCATGCACTACTAGGATCTTCTTGTCTTTCTGGCATTATACTTGGATATAATGAGGATCCTTGCATAGGAGTATTGAGAGGTTTATCCCCTGATTTTAGTATATCATAATATTCTTTTGGTAATGGCATTAATACATTCTCCCTTGTCCTCCGCCTAATCTAGTTGTTCTCATTTTTCCAGGTACCCATCCACCTAATATTTCTTCCCTAACACCTTCCCAAGGAACACCTGCAGCACGAATTTCCTCTACCTGCTGTACAATTTCCTCTTCTGAAAGACCTGTTAGGCTGGATAGTTCAGTTATAGTAGTGTCCATTTCTGCTTGACTCTTCTCTACTCTTTCTGCCTGTGTAATTTTATTAAGCTGTATTTCAAATCTTAGTAGCTCCATCTTTCTTTCAGTAACTTCATCGGAAGTAGCTCCATAAAATTGCGACAAAGCTGTAATCTCTTTATTAAGCCGAGTAATCTCCGTAGTTAATTGTTGTGCATCTTCACTTAGAGGTACAACTTCAGTACTCAAACCTTTATGCTTTAGATATGCCTCACTTGCATCTATTACACCAAGCTGTGCTTCTACTGCATCAAAAAATGGATCATTTTCAAAATCTATATCCTGACCCTTTATAGCTTCATCATAAAGTCCAAAGAGTACTTTTGGATTGGTCACATTTGAAATTTCATCTATAAAAATGTTTAGATTTGTCTCAATAGGTGCATCATTTATACCAGCAAGTTTATTATCTAAAACATTAATAGCTTTGTAGTTTTTTTGAAGATCATTAAATACTAGATTAATTTGAGGATTTGTTATTAATTCTGCTCTAATATAGTCTCCACCTCCCTCTGATGGAAAGGCAGCTAAATTATCCATAAAATTATCATAAGTAAGACTTTGACCTGCCAACCTCTGGATAGCTCCTATTACTTCTTCACTAGGTTCTACCTCAAATCCAGTAGTTTGATCTTCATAAGTAAGAGCATCAATCATATCATCAGCATCATAATCTTCAGTCGCTGTAAAGACTCCACGTAATATCTCATACTGCCCAGCAGCATCCCCTTCTAAATCTGCTTTCATATCCTTTGCTTGATTTCTAGCAGCAATTTGTCTAGTAGTAACATCAGTCTCATAAAACCCTACATCTGCACCTGCTGTAGTAGTCCATCCAAGACCACCCTCATCCATTGCTGTTAAAGCATGTTTTCTAAATTCTTCATATTCATCCTGTTCTAATACTCCTTCAGGCCCTGCATAATCTAATTGCATTTCTTGTAAGATTTGAGCCTGACCTCTTAGTTCACCAAGGCTAGATTCTAGGCCAGATTGATAGCTGCCTAAGGCATCTAGATTTTGAGTAATAGCGTCCATATCAATATTGTTCTGCTCATCTATGAAATTAACTATATCAGCTCCCCCTGGAGATACATCTGAAGGACTTAAATTGCTATACTTATCAAACATAGCTTCAGTCTGTCTTACTTCAGCCTTCTTATCATAATACTCCTTTAGAAGTATTCCCTGTGTAGTAGCAGCTTTACGCTCCTCTCTATCTAAAGCTCTCTCTTCCATAGCCCATTGCATCTGCTTATATTGCATTAACAGACCTGGAAGTTCATCCAAGAAATCTGCTATTGCACTTCTTTCTACCACTATTTGTGCCATAAATTTATCCCTTTTCCTTTTTAATCTTTCATATTAGTCAGGTATAGCTGCAACATCAGCATACAATTCATCAAGCTGTCTCTTCTTTTCTTCATATTCAGATGTTCTAAAGTCTAGATCTGCTCCAGCTGTAGTATAGAGATAATCATCAACTGCCACATCTTTACCTAAAGTCAATGTTTCTAATGCAGTCCCTCTTTGTCGCTCAATATCTCCCATTGCTATATCAAGACCTCTCCCTGCTATATCAACACCTTCTCTTCCTATTTGAATACCAGCCCTCTGTCGTCCAATATCTTGAGTTCCTGCTGTATAATCTTGAAATAATTGTTTTTTCTGTGTTTCTAATCCTTGAGTTATGGTTCCACTAGTAGCCAAACCTGATCTTGAAACTGCTGTAGCTGCAGCACCAGTAGCCTGAGCATAGCCACGTCCTGTAGTCCTACCAAGAGTTGCCTGTTGAGCCGTAAGACCTTCTTCTTGAATATCAAAACCCCTTGTTTTAAGTCCGAGACCCTCCCTTTGAAGTTCTAGAGATTGTTCTCGACTAGATAAGGCACCCATAGTAGCCCCATATGCACTTTGTAATCCTCTTTCTGTAAACCTCTTTTCCTCACCTGCCCTGCTAGTAGTTAGTTTTTGTTGCTCTTCAAGAAAACCAAAAGGTTCTTCTTGAAAACCTTCCATATATTGCATCTTATCTAACATACCTTCTACACCAAACGTCTGACCCAAATAATTTGCTAGCTGGTATTTATTCAGACCTTCTAAATAGTCATAATCTGGTCTTTCACCTTTTCCAAGAACCTCACCACCACCAATATGGATATGGCCTTCAGGATAAGTAGTCTCATCATCATGATACTCAGGCATACCAGTAAGGGGATTAATAGTACCAGCACCAACTCTTTTAGCATACTCTTCCCCTGCCTTACCATTAACATCAATAAGATATGCTTCTAAAGCATTAACATGAGATCTCCTGCCACCTACCTCACGTATCTTAGTATCACCACCACGACCTAAGCTGGCTTTATTCTTCTCATTAAGCTTACGTGTATCTACTATACCTTTATTATATCCAGCCATTATCTATCTCCTAATTACAGTTGACGCTCCAGAAGTATATTGTTTAGGCAGAGAACTTGCCCCTTCAAACATTTCAGGATAACGATCATAAAGATATGCATTTCTCTGTTGTTCACCAGGAGCAAAATAGTTTTCAAGCAAACCTTTTATTGATTTCTTATTAATCATCTTTTCCGAGACACCTTCTACCTTAGTTGGAGAATATTGATCCCATAAACTACCTGCATCTCCAGTACCCATTCCTGATGGAGCTGACATCAAGTCTAACTGTTCTGCTTTCGTTACCTTACTAGTTATTTCTCCTGGAGCCATATAGCCCCTTCTACCAGCAACACCTCTACCAGTTGCTAAACTGGCCTCACCTTCTGCTACCAATTCTTTACCTAACTGTTTACCAGAAGATAAACCACCTTCCTTCATAAGTTTTAATTTCTGCCCTATACCAGCAGTAATACCAGATTGAAGAGATCCAACTATATTTCGAGAACCAAATGCTCCTAATTCTTTTTGTGCACTTTCTCTATCTGCCTGAAAGAACCTACCTCCAGTTAGCTTTCCACCAGAAGCCTTAGCTCCAAGAGCACCACCTGCAAAGCTAGTAGCTGCAGTTATGGCTCCTACAGTCCAAGGATTTACAATACCTCCAGTTAAACCCATGGCCGCTAAGCCACCCAAAGTTCTTCCAATACTACCCCATAAGCTTTTCTTTTTAGCCTTTTTCTGGAAAGCTTCCTCTTCCTGCTTTACATCTCTCATTAATAATGCTCTTCCATATCCCATAATCTTACCCCCTATCTAATACTTTCTTATATAATACACCATTGTGCCGTACATACTCTACCACGCCCTCATCTGTGGATCTTAACACTGGGACACCTTCATTCAAATCAGACACTGCAGGTACTCCAGACTTTACTTGTAACCTCTCTTGCTTCTTATGCAGGGCTATCCTCTCTTGCCTAGTCATACCCATATTATCTAATACCCTTCTGTCTATAGACTATAGTCGCATCATTAATTTCAAAATTGGCAGGAGTACTTCCACCGCTACTTACAAATTTAAGTTGTAACGAATAACAGCTTGTTACATTAACTGAAACCTCAGTTGTCACCCATGCAGTTGTAGGGCTTGAGGCTGGAAGCACTGAACCAGCATTACTAAATGATCCAGTACCATCTATTGCATATTGAGGTTGTAGATTACTCAAATCTCCTCTATGGGTCACATATACCTTGTATATCTTCTTCCTGACAGCTGGTTGTCCAAAGTCTATATCTTTTGTCTCTATATCTACAGATGAACTGCTAGCGGATGCATCATCCCACTTGACAAATGTGCCCATGTCACTAGTATGTGCATGTACTAAATCGCCATTCCAATCTGTAACAAAATTTGTTTGAATCTGATTGTCTGTAACCTTAGAGTCACCTTTGATCCAGCTTTGAGTTACTAGATCAAAAAGATAAATATCTCCAACACTTGTCGCAGTACAATCTTTCAATACTATTATCTGCCTTTTCTTTGGAACATACCCAATTATAGAATTATCAGTTGTAAAACCATTCCAATCACTTTCCTTTATTATTTGTCTACCGCCTTTCTCAAGAAGATTACTTACCTTCTGTCCATCGTAAAGATAACACCCCTCTCTATTGACCCATGCGATACCGAAGTCAGTTTTACATGTAGCAGCAGGATGAAATACTCCTTTATGCAGAAACGTATCTTCCAGGAATTCCACATCTTGAGATATATTTAACAATTCTAATTTACGCTTCTTAAAGACCAAAAGCCTATCTGCATAAGTTTCAAGTTTAACTATACTATCTCCATCGTTAATACTAGCCTCTAATCTTCTAGCATCAGTAAAAACATCAAATTTATTAATAGGACTCTTGAATACTGCATCTCCATAAGTAATTCCATTATATCTAACATTGCCAATATATGCAATCCTATTTGCCACTAAGGCTGTTTTGTATTTAGCTGCATTAGTATCAACATCTTGCGACATTGAATTAAGATCCTCCCAAGTAACACCACTTGCTGAATCTATTGTATTGCTTGAGGCACTCAAACATAGAGTAGATGCACCAGAATCATAAGTTGACCAGGAATCATATGCTCCAAGTGAAAATTGTCTCACACCATTTTTGAGACTAATGTCGAGAAGATGTAACCAATCACCACCACCACCAACCTGGGTTATCCTCCAATAAACTCTTCCCCCAGTTAATCTTGGATCATATGGACTAGTTGCAAAAACTTCTACTGCAGTAGTCTCTCCCACTGCTATAGTAAAACTGGAACCATCTGGGCCACCCCCATAAAGTTTTACAGGAAAACTTTCTTGAGCAGCAGACTCTCCAGGCTCTGCATCATATATATAACTTATTGCCATATCATAAGATCCTGCAGGAATAGTGCCGCCTGACCCACTGCCCGCAGTAAGATTGAGATGGAATCCTTCTCCAGGTTTAGGGAAAAGCGCCCATTTTATACCATCCCAATTTCCTCCAGTTCTTGCAGGGGTATTAATTTCATCTTGATCTTTTCTGGCGCCAGAACCAAGAGTAAGTTGTTCGTCACCATCCCTATCTAGAACAATATTGCCATCCAACATGGCATTGGTCACAGATGATGGCATCAGGAAACTACTATCAGTATTCAATACTATGTCACTGCTACTAGCATCTGCAGTCCCATCTAATTTTGAAGCAAGACAGATAGGAGGATTAGCTAATGCTGTTTCCTTAACATACCATGCATCATAAGTGTCAGCAGATCCCCCAGGTGTAAGACCACTAAAATGTGTTCTATCAATATACCCATACCACTTATTAGAATTACTATTCCCAAAATCACTATCACATACCCTTAAAGCTCCATCTACAACATAGAATACATCTGCTCGTAATCCTGAACTATTACTAGCCATTCCAGTTATAGGATCACCCCAAGTAGTGCCTTCATTACTATAAATATCTACCTGTCCTTCATCAGAATGAGGATCAGAAAGTGCTAGATAATCAGTTTCTACTTCTGTTCCCGCTCCAGCTGTATGTCCATCACGTCTATCATGGCTAAATTGAAATAAGCCATATCCAGGATTAATCTGATTAGCCCTAGCAGCTGGCATACTAGAGGTTGAAATACCACCCATCAACCTAATCTTACCAAGCTCATCTACCATTACATC
>Ga0208813_1001207_pt1 | contig 14609 bp, 9 predicted proteins | sample MalvireepMed_904_FD_184250 | JGI IMG/M metagenome (GOLD analysis project Ga0208813, IMG submission 184250) | Marine viral communities from the Global Malaspina Expedition - Malaspina viral metaG DeepMed_904 (SPAdes) (version 2) | ecosystem: Environmental > Aquatic > Marine > Oceanic | place... | reverse complement strand
TCGTCTTTTGGCTCATAGTTTGCGGTATCCAAATAGTGTACACCGGTCTCCAGACAAGCATCCATAATCGGCAGGTCCTGATATGGCAGAGCCACATTGATTACCAACGACGGTTGTACCTGACGGATCAAATCGGCTACTTTGGCGGCGTCGTCTGCATCAACCTGGTAAACACCGACAACACGGTCTTTACCGGCTTTTTCCTGCAGCGCTTCGCATTTAGCGAGGGTGCGGCTAGCCAAATGAATTTCTGAGAACACTTGCGGTAGCATGGCACATTTTTGCACCACAACGCTTGATACACCGCCGGCGCCAATGACAAGAACTTTTGACATGATTTTAATCCTTAATCTGTTCGCTTCGTTAACTCAATAATTGACGCGAAAGATAGCACATTTTTGCTAGTGCATCATTGCTGTTCGGAATTTTTGAGCCAATCGACGTTTAATTGGTTAAAGGCAAAACTCCACTGTCGGTGGGTGCGTTCTATCTGCAGCCAAACCGGCGTTTTATTGCCGTGACCTGCGTTGTCATCTACGTCTAGTAAGATCGGTTTTTTGCACCCCTGGGCGCGTTGTAATGTTGCGGCCAATTTAAAGCTATGCCATGGCGCAACCCGCTGGTCTTCTGCTCCGGTACTCAGCAGAGTCGCCGGATAACAGGTACCCGATGTGACGTTATGCAACGGCGAATAAGAACGCAGCGTTTGAAACTCTTCGGCGTTGTCGCTTAAACCAAACTCTGATTGCCAGCTGAGTGCGTTAGCATTGGCGTATTGATAGCGCAGCAGATCGAAAACGCCGGCTGTGGCCAAGACCACACTAAATCGCGATGGTCTTTTTAGCATTGCAGCGGTAACCAGCATGCCGCCATGACCTGTTCCATAAGCAACTAGCTTGTTTGCTTCGGCATAGTCATTGCTAACCAGCCAGTCAGCCACAGCCAAAAAGTCGTTTATCGCATTGGGTTTATTGTTTTTAATGGCAGCTTGGTGCCAGCCTGAGCCATAAACGCCGCTACCCCGGACATTCGCTATGGCCAGGCTTCCGCCCATCTCTAGCCATGCCATAAACTCAGGCTGATAACGGGGTGTAAGGGTTTGTGCAAAACCGCCATAAGTGTGCAATAACAGCGGCCCTCTGCGTTTTTGCTTGGCGTTTTTGCTGTGCACCAGAAAAACCGGAACGTTAATGCCCGGGCTGGTTTCTACAAAAACCTGTTCGGTTTGATAACGGCTGTCGTCTACTGGTAACTGTGATTGGTGCCATAGCGTTGTGCGCTGATTGTCGGCGTTGTAGCGATAGATATTACCTGGCGTGGTATAACTGGAAAATTTAAAGAATGTTTGTGACGAATCGGTCCCACCTACAAATCCCTCGACGGTACCAAATCCCGGCAACGCAAGCTCGCGTAAGTAGTTGCCCGATAAATTAAACGTCATTACCCGTGATTGAGCATCTTGCAGGTAGTGCGCGAATAGTTGCTCGCCAACGATAGCGGCGTCAGCCAAAGGTAGCTTTTGCGATGCAATAACGACCTCAGCATTGTCCCACTCAGCGTTGCTAACACGGACAATCTGACCGGTATCATCTTTCTGGCTACTGTAAAAATAAAGGTGGTTATCGCGTGAACCCAGGTAGCGATGTTCGCCAGCAGCTAATCGTATTGGCTTGAACTCAGCCGTCGTTTGTTTAAGCGGGCGAATATAAAAATTATTAATGCTGGGACCATGCTGTAGCCGCAGCAATAAATATTCGCCGTCGCTGGATACTTGTGGGTAAGGATTGACGCCCGGTTGGTAACCGCCCGGAGTTACTTGAATATCATTATCAACCGGGGTGTTGAGCTTGTGGTAAAAAACTTCAACCGAAACTTGCTCATTATAACCATCGTCTGTTCGGGGGTAGCGGCTGTAATAAAAACCTTTGCTATCAGGGTACCAACTTATGTTGGTAAATTTTGTTCCGGTGATGACCTCATCCAATACCTCTCCCGAGCGGAGGTCTTTGATATACCAGGCACTCCAGTCACTACCCACTTCAGAGACAGCATAGGCTAAGTAATTGGCGTTGGGCGATACACTAAAGCGGGTTATTGCCTTTAGTCCGCTGCTATCAAGTTGAGTTGCATCCACCACGTTAATCGGGGGGCTGTCTAAATCAGTTTGCATGTAAAGGCTTGCTTGGCTTTGTAAACCATCATTGCGCAGGTAAAAGATTTTTCCGTTCTGCTCAATAGGGGCGCTAATTTGAACGACGTTGAATAACTCGGTTAATCGCTCTTTAATGAAATCGGTTGCACTTAGTGAAGCTAATTGCTGTCCCGAAAACAATTGCTGTTGCGTCACCCACTGTTGGCTTTGTTCTGAGTTTAACTGCTCCAGCCACTTATAAGGCGTTGCAATGGTCTGGTCGTGCAGCGTTACTTGTTGTTGCGAACGAGGTGTGTTGGGGTATTCAAGGCTTTCATAAGCAGCCTCAGGAGCAGGCTCTTTGGATACACTGCAGCCGCCGATAACACTGCAGCCGCCGATAACACTGGCTAGCAAACATAGGCTAAACAATTTATAAAATGACTGACTCACCATAGTTCTCTCTAAATTAACGCCTTGTTATTAACACTAGCACGAAGTGGGCAGGCCCTCTGAGTATCTTTACTTTTTCTTAACCCTGGCTGAGGGCGAAGGCTGCGGCGGCTTCGGGCATATAACCATTGGCAACGGCCTTTTTGATTTGCTGAATTATCAGGTTAGCGGATAGTGAGCAGCCGGGTGTGCCGTTTATCCATTGTAATTCAGCCTGCGCGTAATCAAGTAATGGGTGCCAATTCGTCGGCGCAGTGTCAGTCAGCCAGCAGGCCCGAATATGCTGATGGCGAGCACTTACCCTGTCACGTTTATTGCTGGTACGAATCGCAGTAAAACTATTGTGTTGCCAAAATTTAGCTAATGTCGGGCTATACCCGAAACTCGTTCCCAGCGCTTCGCATTGATTATGCTTAGCCCAAGCCTTTACCTCAGCGATCAACGCCGAAGCATAATGGCGGCGGCGAAAATCCGGATGTACCGCAATGCGAGTGATGCGGCACCAGCGTGTTTTTAGCGCCCACGGTTGTTGCAGATAATAGCCGATAGCTTGTGGCAGCAAATTACCCGGCGGGCGCCGTTTGCCTTGTATAATGGGCTTGCACAAATCGTCTTGCAGTGGCCCCTCCAATGCGTGCCAACACACGCCGATAACACGCTGCTCCTGATAAAGCAGGGTGATAAATTGACTGCTGTCATCCAGTAATAGGGCCAGATCGTTGGGGCTGCTTTGGTAATGCGCTTCAAGTAGCAGTTCAAATGCCTGATGCAGATCGGCTTCGGGTAAGTGGCGTGCCTGTGTTGTCAGCAGACCCTCATTCCGTGATGCGTCAGCGGGAGCTTTTGTTAGCAGCAGGGTTTGCTGTAACCAGCGCTCCAGCGGGTCATTAATGGGCCAGCGAATAGGTTGCTCTAAAGCGTGTTGCTGCACATTAGCCAAGTGCTCAGATGCCCATTGCGAAAAATGAATCGCAAAGCCGCGACCACAGCCCTCGTAGCCTTCCACTGTTGTGGCCATTAACCACGGGGTATAGTCATTACAAAGTTGCTGGATAGCCCATAAGGGCAGTCCCGCCGCTTCATCGATAACCAGTAGCGCATCAGCTTTTTTTTCTTTTAACAGTTTGTCCCAGGCGACAAATTGCACCTTAGGAGCTTTGTTAAGTAACACACGTGCATTGGCTTTACGTGGTGCGGTTACGACAACCCGGCGGTCAGGCTGGTGCTCTGACAGCTCTGCAATAGCCGCACCCAGAACATGACTTTTACCTCGCCCGCGGGGGGCGGTAACAATATGCACTGCAGCCGTATTGTTGAGCTCCTGGATTAACGTACGCTGCTGCGGCGTAGGTAACGCCGGTAGTTCGGAGGCTTGCGGCTGTTGTCCCTGAGGTGTCTGCTGCAATTCTGACCAGGCGCTTTTAAATCGCTGCCATATAGCTGACGTTGGGTGATTCCCGACTAATACCAGATAGCCGCCTGCTGTAATCGTGCCTGCTAAGGCTGCAATTGCATCAACATGGATAGAATTGGTGCAGTCTATAACAACGCACGGGTACTCGTGGCCTAAATAATCACGGTAACGGGACAGCGTAGCATCACCCTGTGACGGACTGTCTGATAATACTAAGGTGAGGTCGATGGGAGCTGGCAGCAGTTGCTGCCAGCTGTTCATGTGGGTGGCAAAAATTAATTGGCGATAGCCTGTTGCTAACATTAAAACATGGCGTATTGAGGGCCAAAGAATTTAGCTAATACCGTATTGACAAAGACCACCGCCAAAATCAGCGGAATAAAGGTGGTAATTGATATGCGTACGTACTTGGCCAAAAAGGTTGTCGGGTATTTGTGATTGCCATGAGTTAACTCTTGTTCCAGATTGCTGTTGCGCCAGTGCAACCACACAAACAAACAAATTAGCAGTCCGTTAAGTGGCAAAATAGTGTCATAAAAAACATCATAAATGAGATCAAACACTGATTTAGGCTGGCCGGCGTACTCTACAAACTCAGTAAAGGCCGGAATAAACCCGAACGAGGTCGCGGCAATAATGGTTAAAATGGTATTCGCAATAACCATAAATAACAGCGCTTTTTTACGGCTGGTTTTACGTTGCTCAATAATAGCTGCGGTTGGTACTTCCAAAATTGAAACCAGCGACGTGATGGCGGCAACAAAAGCCAATAAGAAGAAAACTGATGCCGCGACACTTGCTGCCACGTAGCCAATGCTGGCTTCCAGTTCCATAAAGATTTGCGGGAAGAACGAGAAAATCATACCAACCGATGACTCGCTTAATTCAGCGGGGTTGGTATCAGGATTGATGGCAAAGATTGCCGGTAGCGTCATTAAACCGGCAGTAAAGGCAACCGCGGTATCTGTAATGGCTACCAGCTTACCGGAAGTCACGATGTCGTCTGAGCGGCTAAAGTATGAGCCATAGGTAATGAGAATGCCCATACCTAAAGACAGCGAGAAGAATGCTTGTGATAGCGCGCCGCTGACTACCGAACCATCGATTTTAGAAAAGTCTGGTACCAGGTAAAATTGAATGCCCAACTCGGCGTTATCAAGCGACAATACAAAAATCACTAACAGAATCAGCATTACAAACAGGGCCGGCATTAGAAACTTAGCCGCCTTTTCTATGCCCTGACGCACACCACCCATCAAAATAAAGTTAATGACCAGCGTTACGGCAACTAAAAAACCGATAAACTTGTAATCGTTAACAAACTCACCAAAGTAACCGGGCTGCGCTAATTGTGCCAGATCGCCGGTTACGGCATAGAACAAATAGCCGAATATCCAAACGGTGATGACCATGTAAAAAATGGCAATCATAAAGGGCGTTAAAACAGCCAGGAAGCCGGCAAAACTCCAGAACTTTTTACCTCCGCCTAACTTGAGGTAAGAGCCTAACGGGTTTTTTTGCGCGTGACGGCCTAGCCCCATTTCGGCGAGCATGATCGGCAAACAAATAAATGCAACGAATAGTGCATAGATAAGCAAGAATGCACCACCACCATTTTTGGTAGCTGCGACAGGGAACCCAACGAGGTTACCAATACCAACGGCGGAACCGGCTGCCGCCAGGATAAAGCCGATTTTAGAGCTAAATTGATCGCGTTGCTCGCTCATGGTCTTCCTTCTTTAATCGTTATTATTATCAGGCGCCATTATTTATCGTGCGCAGAAAATTCCAGCAATCCTAGCAAGGGGCTTGCGAGTCGGCAAGCGCGGCAAGATGCTTTATGCGATTAAAGGTGTAAAGCATGCGCTCAAACTGAATCGGGAAACTTCCAACTTTGCATTTCGATCAGGCGCGACGCGCAACGTTGAAAAGGAAACTTGAGGTGCTCGGCCTGGTAAAGCTCGTCAATGGGAACAACGGCATTAATTAGCAACAAGCAACCGCGGTCATAGCATTCGTCCACTAGTGCAATAAAGCGACGGGCTTCGTTATCAAGCCGGCTCAGATGCAGCGACTGCTGCCGTTGGAAGCCGTCTTCAATCCCCTGTGCCGCAGCTTGTTCGGGGCTGGCACTAAATTGCGGCACGGCGTCGACCGCGATAACCTTAAATTGGTTGGCTAGCTCCATGTAATCGCGCTGACTACGTGGGCCTGAGCAGAGCTGCCAAAAATCAAAGCCGATTACCGTGTCATTGCGCCATAAGCAACGCAACGGTCGGTTCATGATAGTTATCAGCGAGTCGGTGGTGATGGTACCCGTTTGTTGTAACAACTTGGCAAGCGCGTTTTGATTGTCATTAACAAAAAAATACGGGCAATGCTGAGACTTAATACGTCGGTAATCAATTCCTGAGTCGAGGTTAAGCACATTGCATTGTTGTTCAAGCAGCTCAATAAATGGTTCGAATCGGTGACGCGCTAAACCGCCTCGGTACAACTCTTTTGGTGGCGTGTTGGAGGTGGTAACTAGTACGGTGTTGTTGTTAAACAATGCAGTCCAAAGCGTGGCTAACAGCATGGCGTCGCCAATATCTTCAACAATGAATTCATCCAGGCAAATAACCCGATAGCGCTGTGACCATTGTTCAGCAACCTGAATTAACGGATTTTCCTCGCCTTCATATCGATTCAACTGCGCATGTACTTCTCGCATAAAATGATGGTAGTGCATGCGCACCTTAGCGGTGATGGGGAGTTGTTGGAAAAATAAATCCATCAGCATCGACTTGCCGCGGCCGACGGGACCGAAAATGTAGAGGCTGTTTACTGACTGATTATTGCTGAGAGCCTCTGATACGGCGTCCAGTGCCTCGACTGCCGCCAGTTGATTGCTATCTGCAGTCAGATTTTGTTGCTGACAAAGTTTTTTGTAGGCGGATTGCAGCATCGTAGTCTTTAAGAAAAAGTAAAAAAACGGCCGGCAGAGGATGCCGGCCAAACTCGTTGCTAGTGAACAGCCATTAATACATCATGCTGTACAAGGTTCTACGCGCGCGTGATGCGAGCGGATCACCATCGGGGAGAGCATTGATAATATCCAATGCAAAACGTTTTGCATCCGCATTTGCAGGATCTTTACGCATCACAAAAAATGCCTGATCCAGCGCTTCTTCGTCGCGATGTGCCTGTTGCAGCGCCAGCGCCAGTTTTAAACGCGTATCATAGTCGTCTGGTTGAGCTTCGACATGCTCCTGTAAATTTCTTATCTCCGGCGAATCCGCAGCCTTTTCTGCTAATTCGATTTTACTCATTAAGCGCTGATAGTCGTTGTCTTGCTCCACCATAGGAATTGCCGCGGCTAACTCTTTAGCCTGGTCTAAACGACCATGATCGACAGCGGCTTCGGCTAACAATTTAATCGCCTGCATATTGCTACTATCGAGATCGTAGGCTTGCTTGGCAAAAGTGTAAGCATCGGCTGCATTACCTTCACCCAGTGCCTGTTGCGCTTGTTTTAAGTAGTCATCAGCTGGGCTTGGCAAATGTTTGCTGAGCATTTCTTTAATTTCGGTCTCGGATTTTACCCCACCGAAGCTATCCAGTGGCTGACCATCCTTAAAAAATGCAACAGTCGGCAGGCTGCGAATACCAAACTGCATGGCAAGTTCCTGCTGATCGTCACAGTTAATTTTAGCCAGTGTAACTTGCTCGGGATATTGGCTCGCGATACGTTCCAGAATTGGCATTAATTGCTTGCAGGGCTCACACCAGTCGGCCCAAAAATCGATAATAACGAGTTTTTCTTTTGAACCTTCCAGCAACACCTGTTGGAAATTCTGCAGTGTTACGTCGATGATATTGTCAGCTGCCATAACCAGCGCCTGCTCCCTTTAATTGCTGTTAATCGCGTTGTTAATTAAAGATATGCTGGCGCCGGTGGCAAAATTCAATGGCTAGTTAGCTAAACCAGGACAAAAGTTTGTCTTTTAGTTTGCTGTATGGGGGGTAGCGTAGCGCTACATCCAGTATAAAGCGTCGGGTCATGACCGGCTTTAAATGGCTGAATGTGTCGAAACCGAATTTGCCGTGATAGCGCCCCATGCCACTGCGACCAACGCCGCCAAATGGCATCTCGTCATTTAACATGAACATCAGGGTATCGTTGTAGCAAACATTACCCGCAGCGATGTGGCGAGTAAACTGGCTCAGGGTTCGTTGGTTTTTGCTAAATGCATATAACGCCAGTGGTTTAGGCTTGGCATTAATTATCTCGATAGCCTGGTTGGCAGAATCTATGGGAACAATGGGTAAGATCGGGCCAAAAATCTCATCAGTCATCAACGGGTGATCGGCAGCCACATTGGTTACCAGTGTTGGTGCCAGGTAGTTATCTTTGCCCGAACTATCACCGCCAAAGGCAATAGTTTGCCCTTCAAGCAGGCCGACCAGCCGTTGATGATGCTGACTATGAATAATACGCCCGTAGTCATCGCTGTGCTGCGGCTCATCACCGTAAAACTCGGTAATGGCGCGTTTAAGTGCATTGATAAGTTGATCCTGTACCGAGGACTCAACCAGCAAATAGTCGGGGGCGATGCAGGTTTGCCCTGCATTTAAAAACTTACCCCAGACAATGCGTCGGGCTGTTACGGCTAAATCACAGTCGGCCATAACGACAGCGGGACTTTTGCCGCCCAATTCCAGCGTTACCGGGGTTAGATTAGGAGCGGCAGCCGCTAAAATTGAGCGTGCGGCATTTTCGCCACCGGTATAAAAAATATGGTCAAAGGGTAATTGGGTTAACTCGGCAGAAACCTGAACATCGCCGGTGACTATTTTAAATGCTGCACTATCCAGATAGTCGGGCAAATGCCTGGCAATGACCGTAGCAACCTCTGATGCGTGTTCTGAGGGCTTAATGATGGCGCAGTTGCCTGCTGCAATTGCAGCAATAAGTGGTGCTAACAACAATTGCACCGGATAATTCCAGGCGCCAAGGATCAAAACGGTTCCTAAGGGCTCAGGAACAAGCTCGCTTTTGGCCGGCCAGGCAAGCATTGGAGTGCCCACCTTGCGGGGCTTGGCCCAGCGGTTGATATGTTTCAGCGTGTGCTTTATGTCAGTTAATAAAAACTGCAGTTCGGTCAGGCGGGCTTCACTGGGGTGTTTACCTAAATCTGTGCGCAAAGCCTCTAATAACGGCGCTTCTTGCTCAACAAGAAATTGACGCAACTGTTGTAGTTGTTGTTTACGCCAGGACACCGGGCGGGTTAGCCCGGTGTGGTAGGTGTGATTTAATTCATCTAACAGATTATGCCATGTGTTCATCCGAGTCCGCCGAGGGTCACCGTTTTAATTTCCAGGTACTCATCTATACCGTATTTTGACCCTTCGCGTCCAACCCCGGACTCTTTGATACCGCCAAAAGGGTTGTAAGCATGCGAAATACCACCGGTATTAACACCAACCATGCCGTATTCAAGGGCTTCGCTGACACGGAATATGCGAGCGGTATCTTTGGCGGCAAAGTATGAAGCTAATCCAAATGGCGTATCGTTGGCTTTCTTAATGGCTTCTTCTTCGGTCTCGAAGGTACTGATGGCAATTACCGGCCCGAAGATTTCGTCATTGTTGATATCCATCTCTGTTGTTACGCCGCTCAATACCGTAGGGGCATAGAACAGGTTACCTAAATCGGTGAGTACTTCACCACCGGTTTCGATAGTTGCGCCATCCGACTTAGCTGACAATACCAAACGTTGCACTTTGTCGACCGCATCCTGATCAATCAATGGGCCTAATTCGACGCCTTCTTTATCGCCCGGACCGACTTTAAGTGCGTTAACCTTAGTGGTTATTGCTTTGACAAAATCGTCTTTAACTTTCTCATCGACCAACACGCGGTTAGCCGCAATACAGGTTTGTCCTGCGTTACGGAACTTGCAGGCCATTAACTGCTCTGCGGCAGCATTTACATCGGCATCGTCAAACACAATAAAGGGTGCATTACCACCAAGTTCAAGCGATATTTTCTTGACGTTTTCGGAGCACTGCTGCATTAGCACTTTGCCAACACCGGTTGAGCCGGTGAATGATAGTTTTCTGACCTTTTCGGAGGTGGCGAGTATTTTACCCACGGTTTTAGCATCACTCGTAGGAATTAGGTTAATCACGCCGTCAGGAATACCCACCTCGCTGGCTAACTGCGCTAATGCCAGACTCGAGAGTGGCGTTAACTGCGGCGGCTTAACCACAATGGTGCAACCGGCAGCGAGTGCTGGCGCAATTTTACGGGTAATCATCGCATTAGGAAAATTCCATGGCGTAATAGCTGCACAGACGCCGATCGGCTGCTTCATCACTAATACGCGTTTGCTATTGTCAGCAACGGGTAAAATATCACCATCGATACGTTCTGCTTCGCTGGCGAACCAGTCAACAAAGCTGGCACCGTACTCGACTTCGCCGGCTGCCTCAGCGACCGGTTTGCCTTGCTCAGCACTCATTAGTTCAGCCAGTGCTTGTTTGTTATCCATCATGGCCTGGTACCACTTACGTAACAGGTCGGCGCGCTCTTTGGCCGTCTTTTTTGACCATTTTGCTAATGCCGTCTCGGCTACGTTAATGGCGCGATGGGTCAAATCCTCACCGGCGTCGGCAACCTCGGCAATGACTTCACCGGTAGCCGGGTTAGTGACCTTAAAGCGGTTATCGGTGGGAACCCAGTGCCCTTCAATAAAACAATCCGTTTTTGTAAGCGATGACATAGAATGCGCTGACATAGTGCCTCCTTCCTAAAAGTATCTAGTATTAATGTAGGCAATAAAGTGTGTATTGGTTCAACTTTTTCGAAAAAACTATGCTTACCTCAGGGCAACGGTAGATTTAGCTTGTAGTTGCGATAAAAGTGCGTATAATGCGCACTTCTTCAAGGAAATCCGCTTTAACCCGTAATGAAACGGGCATCTAGAGGCTGCGGTAACCCTTGATTCGTGGGGTTGAGCGCCTGATTCCAGAGAGTAATTTCAACATCTTGCACACGCACAGCGTGCGCTATCGTTGCGCTTATCATTGATTCCTGTCGCCGGGCCGAACCCCTTTTTTTAGTTGTATGTTTGCTTATGGCAAACAGGAATGAGTGAGTAATTCATGTCAAATTCTAATTCTGTCATGTCGTTTGCCGACATGTCTCTGCCGACTACTGTATTAAACCAACTGGAAAAGCTCGGTTTTAGCCAGCCTACGCCTATTCAGCAGCAATCTATTCCTGCGCTACTAGACGGTAAAGACGTGCTAGGCGAAGCGCAAACGGGGACCGGTAAAACAGCGGCATTTGGTTTGCCTGCACTTGCAGCGATCGATCCGAGTGTGCGTCAGACCCAGGTGTTGGTAGTTACACCGACGCGTGAGCTAGCCATTCAGGTGGCTGAAGCCATGGAAAGCTTTGCCCAGCAAATTAAAGGCGTAGAAGTTGCAACTGTTTATGGCGGTTCTGCGTTTGGACCACAGATCCAGGCTCTTAAAAAGGGCACCGCAGTGGTTGTCGGCACGCCCGGTCGTCTTATCGACTTGCTCAACAAAAATGTGTTGAAGCTTGATGGTTTGCGTGTCGCGGTATTAGATGAAGCCGATGAAATGTTAAACATGGGCTTTATCGAAGACATCGAAACTATTTTGAGCAAGGTTCCGGAAACCGCACAGCGTGCGTTGTTCTCGGCGACTATGCCAACTGCTATTCGTAAATTGGCAAAAACCTACTTGACCGATCCGCTTAATATTCAAATCGAAGCGATTGCACGCGAAAAAGCGACTATTAAGCAAAAAGCCTGGAAGGTTGCCGGTTTAACTAAGATGACGGCACTTACGCGTTTATTAGAAGTAACGCCTTATCAGCGTGCGCTAATTTTCGTGCGCACTCGCCAGGACACCATGGATGTTGCAGAACTACTGCAGCGCTCGGGTTTTAAAGCATCACCATTAAGTGGTGACTTAAACCAGTCACAGCGCGAGCAGACAGTAGCACAGTTGCGTAGTGGTCATATCGAAATTCTGGTTGCAACTGATGTGGTAGCTCGAGGTCTTGATGTGCCAGAGATTACCCATGTTATCAACTACGACTTGCCGGGCGATACTGAATCTTATGTTCACCGTATTGGCCGCACCGGCCGCGCCGGTCGTGAAGGCGAAGCGATTTTGTTTTTCCGCCCGAAAGAGCGCCACTTGTTGCGTCACTACGAACGTTTAACTAACTCGTCAATTGAGTACTTTGAAGTACCCAGCGCGCAGCAGTTGAGTGAGCACCGTCAGCAGCAGTTACTGTCGACAATGCAAGCGACACTGGAGCAGGAAAATCATCAGCCGGTTGAGCAGTTACTGCAAAAATGGCTGACTGAGAGCGAGCTTAGCGCAGAGCAGATCGCATTGGCATTGCTGAAGCAACAACATAAACAGCGTCCATTGTTCCTGAAAGAAGATCGTCCGGTACGTGAACGTGCTGAGCGCAAGGACCGAGCTGACCGTGGTGATCGTAAAAAGGCACGCGGGCCGCGTCCGACAGATGCCGATTTTGATACCTACAAAATTCAGGTTGGCCGCGAACACGGTGCACGTCCGGGCGATATCGTTGGTGCAATAGCTAACGAAGCATCAATGGACAGTCGCTTTATCGGGCAAATTCAATTGTTTGACCAACACTCGTTAGTGCAGCTGCCAAAAGGTTTGCCGGGCGAGGTTGTTAAAGTATTGAAGCGGGCTCGTGTACGCCAGCAGCCGATGTCGTTGGAATTGACCTCAGAGCAGGTAAAACGTGCACCTCGCCCACCACGTGGACGTGACGGTGGGCGTGACAGTGCGCCTCGCGGTGGTCGCCGTGACAACGGTCGTCGTGGCCAGGGCGCAGCACGTCGGTTTAACTAAACGGCTGCAACCCGCACGCCCGTGTTAAACGGTTGTATTAAGGTAACGTGGCCGGATGCTCCACCTGGATCATCCGGTCAATATCAAATCCCCATTCATTCGCTTTAGCCAGCGCATAGTCAATATCGCTTTGCTCAACGTCAGGAGAGCGGGCTAACAGCCAGAAGTATTCCGTTGAATCGCTGGTGACTATAGCCATTTGATAGTCCTCATCCAGCCAGCTGACATAGTAACCACCGTAAAAAGGCCAGAAGAAAGTAACCTGGTAGGCTGCCTGCATGCCTTCGACGGGTTCAGCTTTGCCAATAGCTGTTTGCCACTCTTTATCGTTGGTATGCCAGCCGCGGTTGGTAACCTCGAGCGTGTTATCGGCGTTAAGCCGATATTCTGCGGTAACGGCAATCAGGTTTTGCTCAAAGCCGTGGGGCATACGTAAAATTTCATACCATTTGCCCAGATAACGTTCGGCGCTAAATTGTTGCACCGGTGGTGCCACCGGAGTCGGCTCCGAACTACAGGCGAGTAAGGTAAAAGTAGTCGCCAGCGCGATAATAAGTTTTTTCATCAATGACATCCTTGGCTAAAACGGGTTACAACTGCTCGATATTATCAAGGTAATGATCAGCCTGCTGGAGTAATTCAGATTGCTCTTGCGGGCTTTTCTTGTGCCACAGAGAATACATCATCCCCATGCGGTGGTTGCTCTTGAAGCGTTGCTCGTGACGGCTGAGGAAGTGCCAGTACAAACTATTAAACGGACAGGCTTTGTCACCAGTTTTAATAGACTTGCTGTAGTAGCAATCACCGCAATAATGGCTCATCTTATCAATATAATTGGCACTGGACACATAAGGCTTGGTTGCCAGTATGCCGCCATCAGCATATTGACTCATGCCGCGCGTATTGGGTAACTCTACCCACTCGATGGCATCGATGTAAATGCCTAAGTACCAGGCATCGACCTCATCAGGCGCAATCCCTGCCAACAATGCGAAGTTGCCGGTAATCATCAGACGTTGAATATGATGCGCATAGGCATAATCGAGCGATTGCTGCACACAGTTTTTAATGCAGTTCATCTGCGTATCGGCATCCCAAAAATAATGCGGCAAGCTACGCTGATGTTGTAATTGGTTGTTATTCTTATAGTGCGGCATAAAGTGCCAGTAAATACCGCGGATATACTCTCGCCAGCCTATAATCTGGCGAACAAAACCTTCGACCTGGTTTAATGCAATTTCGTCGTCGCTTGCCTTCCAATAATCAATAGCCGTGGTAACGACTTCGAGTGGGCTGAGCATTTTACAGTTAAGCGCAAATGACAAACGAGAATGATAGAGCGTCCAGCTGGACGAATGCAGAGAACTTAGCGACATTGCATCTTGGTATGTGCCAAAATGCGGTAGTAAGTGCTCACAAAAGTAGTGCAGAAGCTGGCGCGCTTGCTTTCTCGAGGTCGGCCACAAAAACTGCCGGGCACTGACAGTGCCCATCATGCTGACGTTTTGTTGCTCAAGCATGGCGTCTATGTCGGAAACATCATTTGCAAATAACAGAGGCTCAGGTACGCTCTGTTTTTTGGGGATTTTCTTGCGGTTTTCGCCATCAAAATTCCACTGCCCGCCAACCGGCTTGTCGCCGTCCATTAACAGGCCCAGGCGCCGCCGCATATGACGATAAAAGGCTTCCATAAGT
>Ga0208813_1001198_pt1 | contig 14667 bp, 12 predicted proteins | sample MalvireepMed_904_FD_184250 | JGI IMG/M metagenome (GOLD analysis project Ga0208813, IMG submission 184250) | Marine viral communities from the Global Malaspina Expedition - Malaspina viral metaG DeepMed_904 (SPAdes) (version 2) | ecosystem: Environmental > Aquatic > Marine > Oceanic | place... | reverse complement strand
GCGAAGACGACGCGGAAGAAAAACTGGCCGAGTTGCTGGGCTACCAGTACCCGAAGCGCGGTGCCAGCAAAGCCGAACACTGGGGCATACCCGGATTGCTATGGGTGGAGCAGGGCACCGGGCAGGACATCGAACAGGCCATAGAGCATGCCGGGGACCATCTGAAGTCCGCCCTGAATTCCATGGTGGGAGAGGTAGCCAGTTCCGGCGGCGACGACCTGATCGAGACCGTTCGCAGCCAGCGGGACACCCTGCTGACCGGCACCGTCAAGCCCCGGGGCGATTACCTGAAACTGGAGAAAGACCGCGCCCTGTATGAGGCCGAAATCGAAGAGCTGAAGGAGCGGGTGCATAAATACCAGGAGCAGGTCGACCGGCTGGGCAGACTGACCCAGGACTACGACCAGGCCGAGGCCGAGCGCCCCTGGGAAGAGGCCCAGCGACAACTGGAGCAAGCCCGCACTCGCTATCAGCAGGTGGAGCGCCTGGAACAGCAGCAAGCCCAGGAAAGGGCCACGCTCGGCCAGCTGCAGCAAAACCGCCGCCTGCTGGAGCAGAACAAAGAACATCTTGAAGGTCTGAGCCGCCAGCTTGAAGGCCGAAAAGCCGAACTCGACCGTGCGGAGCGAGACCTCGCCACCGCACAAGCGCAAACGCCGATGATTGCAGGCCGATTGCAAGAAGCCAGAACCGCCTACGAGCAGGCCGACAAGCAGCGCAAGCTTGCCGGATTGCTGCAAACCCGTGAACGGCTGGAGCAGGACGTCCGGCGGCTTGAGCAACAGAAACAGGTGCTGACCCAGAACCTCGCCAAAGCCAAGGACTACCATCAGCAGCTGGAGCAGGCCAGGCAACAGGCCAGAGACAATAGGATCGATTCCGCCGCAGTCAAAAACCTCAAAGCGACCGCGAACCAGCTGAACGAAGAAACCATCCGTTCACGGACCATCGCCACTCGATTGAGCTGGCAGCTGGAAGGCAGCGCGTCGTTAACGCTGAACAACGAGCAACTGACCGGGCAAGGCGAGCAGCAGCTTCTGGAAGAATCCACCCTGGTTATCCCCGGCGTGGGTACCCTGGGCATAACGCCCGGTGGCGAAGAACTGGCCAGCACCCGCCGGAAGCTCAAAACCCTTGAAGACAGCTTTGCAGAACAGCTGAAGACCCTCGGCGTGGCATCCTTGGAACAGGCCGAAGACCAGCTCTCAGCGTTTGAAAATGCCGGAAGAGCCCAGAAGCACGCCGAAGATTTGCTGAAATCCGTGGCACCGGCCGGCATTGAGCAACTTGTCTCCGAACAGAGCGAGGCGGAAAGCGAACTGGCGAAAGCCAAAAGCCAGTTGCAGGCCACGCCAGAACCGGACCAGAAAGAGAACGTACCCGCCCTGGAGGAGGCAGAAGCCGCTTTCGTTCAGGCCGGCACCGCGCTGGACAAGGCCGAATCCGATGAGCGTGAGCACCAGGCAAAGCGGTCGGCACTGAAGCAGGCGCGGGACAACGCTAAAACCGAATGGCAGCGGCTGGCGGATGAAGAAAAGAGCCCGGAACGGCAACAGCAGCTTCAGCAAATCACCACCGACCTGGCGAACCTCGAAAAACAACAGGCCGAGCTGCAAGCCAGCCTCGAACGCCGCGAACGGGAAATCCGCGAAGCCCGACCGGACTTTCTCAAGCAAGACATCGAACGCTACCAGAATGCGGTCAATCAACTACGCCAGACCCAGGAAAACCGCGGGCGTGAGCTCAGGGATATCAAAGTCAGGCTTGAAGCCTGGGGTGCCGAAGGGCTGGAAGAACAGCTCAATGAGAAAGAGGCGGAGTACGACCAGTGCAATCGCCGCTATCAGGAATTGCACCGCCGCGCCCAGGCCCTGGATCTGCTGCTGAACCTGCTCACCGAAAAACGCCAGGCCCTGACGCGTCGACTGCAGGCCCCCCTGCAGAAACACCTGAACCACTACCTTTCAGTACTGTTTCCGGAAGCGTCGCTGGAAGTGGACGAACAGCTACGCCCGGGCACCTTCAGCCGAGGCAGCGAACTGGGGCAGATCACCGAACTGAGCTTTGGTGCCCGCGAACAGATGGGCCTCATCAGCCGCCTGGCCTATGCCGACCTGCTGCGGGAAGCCGGAAGGCCAACGCTGGTCATCCTGGACGACACCCTGGTGCACAGTGATAGCGATCGCCTGGAAGATATGAAACGCATTCTGTTCGATGCGGCAAGCCGGCATCAGATACTGCTGTTTACGTGTCATCCGGAGAAGTGGCAGGACTTGGGTGTGCCGCCTGTGGATATTCAGGCATCGAAGGGGCAGGGGGACGATTTTTAATGCTTGAGTCAGACACACTTAACTTTAAAGAGGCCCGCACACAGAGTCAGAGGAAAATTCCGTTTGGTTGGAGGAGACTTAAGCTGGTACCTTACAGATTCTCGGAATGCAAATTCCACCTTTGGAGTCGCGATGAACTTTCGGCAAGTCATCATCACGATGAAACCTAAGCATAGCAGGTCCAAAAAGAGCTTAAGTTCACCGTGATTCGTAAGACTTTAAGTTTAAGTAAAATAGGTTCTACACAGAGCTTACTATCGTTAAAACAGGTGCGGCCGTAAAGCTATTCCGGCTATAAAAATCGTCGAATTCTATCGCACTGGCTTTTCTTTCTATGCGATATATATAACCAAAGTTGAGTGTTATGCCAGTCCACCACTTGTATTTCGTTTGAATGATCGGCAGTAGGACCTGTAGAAAGACCTATAGCTAAGAGGGCGGAATGTCACTGTGTACGGTTCACACAAGATGATTGGTTCTCGGGGCAATAATTATTTAATTTAAATTTTCCTCTAGGAATATTATGGAAGATAGCAACCAAAATAATAATCCGACTGAGCTTGGTTCTGATGAAGTCGTTCCTTTTTTTAAAAGTTCGAGGAGCCAGATTGTATTTGAATTTTGGTATTTAGTTACTCTGTTGGTGGTTTCTTGTTTAGTTCTCTTGTTAATTCAATTGAAGGGAAGCGAGTACGGAATTACACACAGCGATAAAGTGACAATGTTTGCTCTGATTGGTGGCTTTCTTGGAGGTTGGGTCTACGATACCAAGTGGTTTTATCGAGTCACCGCTCGAGGGAAGAATAATCAGTATGGGTTCCCCTGGCATTCACATAAGTTCTATTGGAGAGTGTTGACTCCGTTTCTAGCTGCTTTAGTTGCGTTTTCGACGTATCTTTTAGCATCGATGGACGTTTTTCCAGTAATTATCAACAATACAGATTCTGCAAAAGTGTCCTTCGCTGTTTGTTTTTTGCTAGGATACTTTTCCGATTTGGTGCTAAGCCGGCTGGCAAAATGGGCGGAAACATTTATTCCTAAGGCTTCTGAAAATGGTTAATGACTGTAATATATGCAGAGAGCTGTCAGGGTCCCCAATCGCAGAGTTTGGGAATGATTATGCAGAAATTGTGCTATCAAGAAGTAATATAATTTATGAATCTACAAACTTGGTTGTGATTCCGAGCTTAGGTCCTCTTAATTATTCTCATGTTATGGTTGTACCAAAAACTCACCTCAATTCTTTTGCAGAAGCGGGTATTGGAATTTTGGATGAGTTAAATGTGGTAAAAGAGAAGATTAGAGTTTATGGTAAAGAGGTGCTAGGTTGTGAGTATGTATTTTTCGAAAGTGGCGCCGGTGCTTTGACCAATCATACTGGCGGTTGCATTATTCATGCGCATTTACACGCTCTCTCTCTATGCGCAGATTTTGACGAGAGACTTTTTGAAGAGATTAAGTTGGTGCCCGTCGATAGTTCGAGTTTTTACGATAAGGCAGACATAAGTTTGGGATATGTGTTGTACATAAACGGGGAAGATGACTGGTTTCTGTGCAATGAGCCCTTACTACCCTCTCAATTCCTCCGATACCTTTATGCTCAGTGTAACAACTTGGAAGCATATTGGAATTGGAGGCGTCATATTAATATCGATGGTGTAAAAGAGGTGGTCTCTCAGTTTTCATTTTTTTGTTCTCATCAGCCAGATGGGTCATCCTCCCTGAACAAGTCGAGTTGAGGACCTGTCGAGTATAGAGTGAGTTCAATTCTCAGGTTTCCTGACGTTCTTTTGCCTTTTAATCTGGCTTTGGAAACCCCACGCCGACCATTTGGGTCATATAATTCTTGGGAGTCTATTGCCCACGAATCCTCTAGTATAGGAACCACAAAATTAACTAAGAGTTCTTCTGAATTGCCGCTACGTCTCTTATCTTTCCAGGATGACGATGGCCTATTTGCTGTTTGATTAGTAACTTGTATTCCCGTATCCATTGCTGGACTTAGGTCAAGCTCCAATGAAAGATTTTGATTTGAACTGTTTTGGATCGAAGGATTACTAGTACCATGCAAAACTAACCCTTCGTCGAAGCCTCCAAGCTTTCGGTGTTTACTCTCTTGAATTCTGTTGACTTCATCTATACTTGAATCGATCTTGGTAACAATAGCTTTTATTACTTCCTGGACATCTGCAAGCTCTTCTAGTAAAGATTCATAATTCTTCGAGTCGAGTACCTCGATAGCCTCTTCTACAAGCTTATCTTTGAGCGCCCTCATTAAAGAATCCCCGCTGAGGGTGCTTATATCGACTCTCTCTCCACCCTCTGATATTCGGGATGGTATACGATCCCTGACGAGTTTATGAAACTCTTTGACCTCATTATCTTCTTCGAACCAAGCTTCTGCCTGAACTAATGCTCCAACTTGAATAAGTTGGTAGTAGGCATGACTTAGAGTTGCGCCTTCTAAAAGAATGACCTTGTCTGACTCTTTAGCAATCTTTCCAATTCTCTGTAACGTCGCCTTCTCACGTAATAATCGCTCTTCAACCGGCTTCACTCTAATGTGCGTAATAGTAGAACTTTCTGATTCCAAATTCTTAATCAGTTCGTTGATATCTTCTTCATACCTTACGTCGAACACTTTGTCCTGTGGAGTCTTTTTTTGAAAACGTGTTGAGTTGTGGGGATTTACTGTATGACATTCTTCATGGAACCAAGGTATCAACTCTGGATGCTTATTTTGGCCTGACAAACCCACGAACCACATGATACTGGTCGGTTTATCTTCATATTCGGCTATTTTCCGCGAATAAAATGCTATATATTGAAGCCATTCATCTTTACGAATTGATGACCTCCAATCAAAAGGAGGCTTGATTTCTTGCATTCTCCAGTTGCCGTTCTGATCCGGAGCGACACAATAATTTTTAAATTGAATCTTCTTTGAAATTTTATATTTTTGAATTTTGGTTGGGAGTCTATCTAGTTCTCGATTGAGAGTATCAACCACAAATTTGTCATGCGAATTATAATACAGTCCCTCAGGGATTCCCCAAAGTGATTCAATTTGTACTTTGCGTTCACCCGGGCTGGAAAAAGAAAAGGCTGCTGACTCCGAGGGTATGAAGTTGTGACATATAAAGGCAATTTTCTCATCAGGAATTTTAGGGTCGGCCAGTAATGACTTCGCATGTTTTTTCAGCCACTCTATGGCAGACTTTGCACATCGTAACTCTTCACTCCTCGGAAGCATTTGTAAGAGTGCTTGGTCTTCTGAAGATATGTCTGTTCTTATTATTAAAGAAGTACCTGTAAGTTTCTCGATGTCGCCCTTCAGACTTTCTGGTATGGTGCCGTCTGAGATCTCTCTCAATGTTTCTATGTCGTCTAATATGTATATCGGAGCGGTAGGTAGGTTTAATTCTAAATAAATAAAGACATTTTTTATCTTTCGATATTTTTTTGCGTCATTTTTATCTATCTCTCTGAATACCTTGAGGTCTTTTACCTCTTGGGCTATCGCTATACTAGAGGTATCATCAGGTGAGAAATCTCCAGTCGATATCTCTTTTTCAACCTGCACTAAATAGATATATGAGCCATTCCAAACCCACTCGAAGTGCAGCCTGCTATTGATATTTTGTGCCCAAGCAGCCACTGTCATTAAGCTTTTTTGAAGGTTGATAGAAAGGCTACATGGTATAGGGTTCATGCTCGCGCTGGATATTTCTATGTCAGTTCGCCAGCGGCGATAGTTTACTTTGAATGGCTCTGAGTATGATGATCTTTCTATCTCGCCAAGCCAGTCTCTCTGTTCTTTCGAGCATCTTCTTTCATTCGAAAGATGTCCTTTTTCTTTGGGTGATATATGGGACTGAATGACAAAGTTTATCTCTTGACCTTTCGAATCCGGATCTTTAAGGTTTTCTTCTAAGCAGTCTTTAAGTGTCGCTTTTAGGTTTTCTCTCTTTCCCGTCTTTGAGTAAAATTTCCCCCTATCCTGAAGTGTTTCATTAACCCCTGAAGATCTAACTATCAAGTTCTCGCTTGCAGCCAAATCAGATGACTCAATTATTTTGACGCAGCGTTCATTCCATGCTGAAAGTATTTCGCTTTTTTCACTCTCGGTCTTGGCTCCTGAATAGTCTCTAAAGCACTCTGAAGATAAAATAAACCATGCAGGTGTCCAACTTTTCGGCAAGCAAGCCAGCCCATAAGCTTTCTCTCCGATATGGTTCACGTCAACGTCTGACGGGCTTATCGAATGCTCTCCACAGGAGTCAACTAAAAATACTGTGGAGATGGGCGTTAATGGAGACTTATAATAGTTCTTCATCTGATATAAATTAGTCTTCTGGAAATTTAAGTGATTTTTTGCTTATCAAAAGTTCTCTTCCATTATGGGCAATGTTGGCGCTATAATTCAAGCTATATTCTTGTACTCTATACTTGTTATAGAGAGTTTTTATCTCAAATGTGTTGTCGTAAGAAAGTAACCACTTTGATTTTTCTATTTTCGAAATACAGTTTGAGAGATTTTTGTGGTCTCCATGTTTGTAAAAGTTGAGATAAAGCCTGGCGCCTTTGTTGTAGTAAGGGGGGTCAATATAATAAAACTTGTCAGTAATAGAGTCGTCATTTTCAAGTTTTTTTATGAGATCTATAGCATCTTGATTTTCGATTGCTATTTTGTCGTTCCATTTTCCAATTTTTTCTATTCTACTGATAAGGGTCGCTTTGTTAAATCGAGCGTCAATCTTCCATTTTGATGTTTGATTTCGTCCGCCTATAGGGCCACCATTTGGTAATATTCCCGACCTATTGCAGCGGTTGAGAAAAAAGGTCGCGAACCCTATATCAATTATTCTGTTTCTCTCCGGATGGCGGTAGATATTTCTCAACTCTTCCCAGTTTGATAAATTTATTTCTGTCGATCTTATCAGGTCTATGAAATCGGAGTTATGATCAAGAATTGATTTCCAAAAGGAGTAAATGCGTACATCTGCGTCGTTCAAGACTATCTCTTTCACACTCCCATTGAACAACAAATTTAGGGCAGCGCCGGCACCACCTGCAAATGGTTCGATATACGTAGGTTTGAGAGCAAAGTTTCTAGAAATAACTTGATGCAATAGATTCGTAAGTTTAGCTTTTCCCCCAGGATATCTCAGAGGGCTAGCCGATTTAGACATTTTGACATCCAACAGGGTTAAGTTTGTGAAGCGGAGACTATAATCCACTCGCAGCGACGTTGTCGTCAAGGAGCTAGTTATCCAGATTCAGTTTCATGGTATGCACTGATAGAAAAAAACGCGAATTTCGCCTGGATCGTTCCGTACCTGCATACGTCCATATCAGCCAATGGCAGCCCGGCCTGCTTGGTAGGCGTACTTGCTCTGAGGAAATCTGTGATAGAGAAATTGTGTTCGGAAGAGCATATTTGATGCTTCTTTAATTTCGACCATAACTGGAATGTCAAAATACTGAACTATCAGGATGAAGCTATGCCCCAATCGCCCCTCGCCGAACCTCTGAAACTCCCCTGCGGTGCCGTCCTGCCCAACCGCATTGCCAAGGCAGCCATGACCGAAGGTCTGGCAGACGACCAGCTCCACGCTACCCACCGCCATGAAACCCTGTATCGGCGCTGGTCCGAGGGCGGAGCGGGGCTGTTGATTACCGGCAATGTGATGATTGATCACCGTGTGCTGGAGCGGCCGGGTAACGTGGCGATTGATCCGGCGCCGGCCGAAGGCGAGCCGGAGGGTATGGCGCAGTTGCGTGCCTGGGCCGAAGCGGGCACCCGCAAGGGCAACCATTTGTGGATGCAGATTTCCCATGCCGGTCGGCAGTCGCCGCGTTACGTGACCACACGCCCAATGGGGCCTTCGGCGGTGCAGCTATCGCTGATGGGCAACTACGCTCGCCCACGGGCACTCACGGAGCCGGAGATTCTGGACTTTATCCAGCGTTTTGCCAATGTGGCCCGGATCGCCAAAGAGGCGGGGTTCACCGGTGTTCAGGTGCACGGGGCTCATGGGTATCTGTTGTCGTCTTTTCTGTCGCCGGTTACCAACCAGCGCACCGATTGCTGGGGTGGGTCGCTGGAAAATCGCGCCCGTTTCCTGATCGAGGTAGTGCGGGCGACGCGCGCTGCGGTGGGGCCGGAGTTTCCGGTGGCGGTAAAGCTGAATTCCGACGATTTCCGCAAAGGCGGCTTTACGCTCGACGAGTCTGTGAACGTGGTGCGCTGGCTCAATGAGGAGGGTATTGATCTGGTGGAGGTGTCTGGCGGCACCTACGAACAGCCGCGGCTGCTCGGGTACAGTGGTGATGCCGACACGGCGAGCGAGGGGCCGGCCATGCGGGAAAGCACTCGCAAGCGGGAGGCTTACTTCCTGGATTATGCCCAGACGATTCGAGAGGTGTGCGATTGCCCGCTGATGGTCACCGGTGGATTCCGTACGCGCACGTTGATGGAAGAGGCGATTGCCAGTAGCGAAACCGACGTGATTGGCCTTGGCCGGCCTCTCTGCACGGATCCCGATACGCCCAAAGATCTGCTTGATGGCCGCATCGATAAGACGGTTTGCTACGAAGATTACGTCAAACTTGCTCAACGAGGGTTTTTCTCACCAGCGAGTCCGCTGATGCCAATCAAAGTCATTAACGTGTTGGGCGGCCAGGCGTGGTACTACCAGCAGATTTTCCGGCTGGCGGATGGCGAAGAGGCTGATCCGGACCTGGGTATCCTCAAGGCCGTCGGGGCTTTTGTTAAGGATGAATTGAGCCGGTCCCGGCGGGTGAAGAAGGCCCGCCTTACCTAAAGATGATTCTCTGGATCGACCGGGGAATAAACCGGGTGATAAATTCGGCAGCGTAGGTCTGGGGTGTAACCAGGTATCGAGGCTTGGGTCGTGTCGCCTCTGCTGCCCTGACAATCTTTTTCGCGACGTCCGACGCACTGGCTGTAAAGGGCTTGATTCTGGCGCCTGGCGCGAGCGCTGCTTCCATTGCCTTGTACTTTTCCCGGTGCACGGCGCTGGCCTGGCCAAGCACGGGCTGCAACGCGGCCAGGGCATGCTCTCTGAACCGGGTCACCACGGGGCCCGGGAGCACCAGCGAGATACTTTCCAGGCTGTTGCTGCCCTGTTCATCAAACCAGAAACTCTCATGGGCCGTGTTCATCGCGGATTTGGCGGCACAGTAGGCGCCTTTCATTTTCTGGGGCGCGATGGAGAGAACGGAGCTAACCGCGATGACCCGCAAGGGTTTACCGTGCTGTTCGCAGAGCCCCAGGCAGACAGCAGCCAGCTTGATGGGGCCGAATACGTGGGTACTGAACTGCTTTTGCCACATGGGTTCGGAGAGATCGCGAAGCGCGCCGAATTGCCCGTAACCGGAGTTGTTGACCAGAATCACCCGCTCGGCTGCTGCAATTTCCGTGTCCAGAGCGCCCGCAAGCCCTTCGATCTGGTCAAAGGACTCTAGATCCAGCGCCAGCTCCAGATCGGCAGACTCGACACCAGCTGGCTGTCGGGACAGGGCGATCACCCTGTAGCCTTTCCGGGCAAAGAGGGCGCAGGCTTCACGGCCAATGCCGGCGCTGGCACCGGTTATCAGAGCGAGTTTGGTCATCGGATCAACCTCCAATCCTGCATCCGCAGCTGAAATTCACCAGCCTGTCGTCCGGAAACAAAAAGGCTGACCGAAGCCAGGTGCGAAAGATTCAGTGCTGCCTCATCGGTCAATGTTTTGCCGCGCCAGGTAGGGATGAAATCACTGAAGGGGAGTCGGATGCGGCTCCATTCTTCTGTACCTGGTGTGAATGCATGCTGGTACACAATGCTGCGCCGGTTGGTGCTGTTGCGAAGGCCGATCTTGTAGGTTTTTCCGTCGCCCCGAGCAAGAAGCTCGATACCGGTGTAGTCAGCTGCATCGAAAGGTTCCGGCAGGTCAGCTTTCACAGACGAAAATCCGCCGCCGTTGTCCAGTCGCACAGTGCCGTGAAAGACGCCAACGCCGCCCTCTGCAAGATCAACGGTGCCGTTAGACTGCCCGCCCATCACGCGGTCACCGAGGGGCTGCCAGGTTAACTGGCTTGCCTCTGAATGGAACGAGACAAGTATCGGGTTTTGCGTGGCGTTCCCGGAAATATCCCGGTTCTGCATAGAGTTACCTTCGATAGTTCAAAAACGTATTAAGTGTCGTTCGCCGCAATAGCTTACTGGCTATCCAGTACTTCCGCGGTCAGTGGATGGCGAGCTGGAAAACCATCATGCCCAGAAAGGCCAGTACAATCACAACACCAACTGAAGCCGGCTCCAGCTTTTTATTAGCATCCGGCAGAAGCTCGGCAAACACCATCCAGATCATAGCACCCGCAGCCAAACCAAGGCCGAAGGGAAGCATGGGTTTGAAGGTACTTACGAACAGGTAAGCGGGAATGGCCATCAATGGTTGCGGCAAGCTGCTGAAAATACTCCAGCCGGCGGCCTTGGTGACGGACATGCCTCTTGGCACCAGGATAAGTGCAATGGGTGTGCAGCTGTTTCTGTGTTCCGGGAATTATCGGTAACTACCGAGGAATCCTCGGTTATTGCCTGTTTTCCCAATAATCTGGCTCGCGATGAAGATTCATAACAGCAAGAATGAAAATGCTGTTCTTCTTTTCAACGTAAAGAACGCCATAGGGAAATCGTTTGACGAGTGAGCGACGAACAGGCTTTCGAATGAAGCTCCAGGCCTGGGGGAATTTGACAGCTCTGGCTACTGCTTGCTCGACTTGCTCGGCGAGATCTACTCCGAGGCCAGTTTGAATTGATTCGTAGTAATCGATTGCATCATTCAATTCCGCTTCCGCTGCGGGGTGAAAGGAATAATCCATTATTTCTGCAGCCTGCTCCGAATCTTTCTGAAAACCTCATCGCCGGGCACAGGATTCACCCTGCCGGAATCCAGGTCGTCCAGGCGGCACTTGGCAACTTCTACCCATTTTTCGTCAATACTGGCTTCGTTTGGGTTTAGGCTTTTCAATAATGACTCTATAACCAGCGCTCGTTCGTCGACGGGAAGAGCGCTAGCCTCGTCAATTAAATCCTGAAGGCGCATATTTTTTGCTCCAAGAGTGGTGAGGGGCCAAGTACGGTATCCATATTAACGCTTTATGAGTTATTTTGCTTCCCAGCCCATACGCAAATCCAAGAATAACCGTGGTACGCCCTTGAACGACTATCTCGACAAAATCCTGCGTGGCCAACCGATTAATTATGAAGCCTTCCTGAAAAAGCTTCCGGAGCAGTTTCGCCGGCGCCATCGGGACATGTTTGCCACAGAAAAGGTCCAGTCCAACCGATGGCTGGTCACGGTCCGGGATGAAACCGCTTTCGCGGAGCTGCAGAACGTCGCGGAGGCTCCCTTAAACAGAGTAGACGCCGCTAGAAAAGGTGACTCTCATCGCCATGGTACTGAGGTAAGTTTTCTTCTGGTTTACCATGGGGTATTGGCATCCAGCCGTCCGGATGTGGTTGTTATCAAGAGCGATTCTGTTGACATCGGTTTTCAGCGCGCCGGCTCCGTGCTGGTAATAGAAAACGAGCGTAACTTCTACCAATATCAGCAGATGCTGAAGTTTACCGGTGAGGCTCTTGGCTGGGCCTTGCATCTGGCGGACTGCGATGTGGTATTGGGCAGTGGTAACCGGGTGACCCGGCGCGCGATTCTCGACTGGTTGCAGGGCTATGAAGAAGTATTCTGCGCATTCGATTATGATGCGGGTGGTCTGCAAATGTTCTCGACGATCGCAGCCTCGCTCGGTGACAAAGCCACCTTTGTTCAGCCACCCGACTGGCAGCCATGGCTGGGCCGGTTCCGCAAACTACCGGACACCACCGAACGATTCACAAGGGCGATTTCGTTGGCAGAGGGGCTTGGTTTTGTACCCCTGGCAGAGGCGTTTCGAGCTACCGGCAAATTTATGGAACAGGAGATGATTCTGGATGAGTGACTCCCAGGGGAGCCCAGGCAATTTCAATTTTGGTATTCGCCGTCTGGTGTTGGTGGATTCCGCCGGCTTCTGTTACGTGGAAATTCCGGTGGATAACCACGGCCTGATCCTGGGCCCGGGCAATCTGGGCAAGTCCAGTCTGCTGAATTCCCTGCGTCTGTTTCTGCTGCCGGAAAACAACTTCAAGAACAGTCGCAAGAAATTCGCGTTCCGCAATGCCAGTGCCGGCAGCTTCTACTCTAACGAGGAAAGCTACCAGCATTATTTCCCCAGTCAGTTCAGCTTCCTGATCATGGAAGCGGAGAACCCGGCGGGGGTGCATTGCCAGATTTTGTACCGGGACAGCGCCAGCCAGCTCAGTTATGCCCGCGCTTTCGTGCCGGTTGGTTACGACCAGCTGCGGCCGCTGTTCTGGAATGGCGATGGTGAGGACGGAATCGGCCAGGCGGTGCCGGAGCTGTCGTTCAGCCGTTTGTCCGAGGCCTTGAAAAAGCTTTCCAAAGAAACCCGGCTGGTGAATGACCCGGCCAAACTCAAACAGATGCTGTACAGCAGTGAGCTGATGAACGCCGATGCGGTGCGTTATTCCGTGCTGCCCCTGGGTGAGTCCGACGAGCGCCGGGTGCAGTCGCTGCGCACGCTGATCCTGTTGCTGTTTGAGATGAAGGCAGACGATCAGGCCATGTCCAATGCGGTGGCCAGCATTATCGAGGCAGACAAGAAGTTCGCCGACGATGCCTTCGATTTCAATATCGATGAGTTTCTCAACCGGCACGATCAACTGAAGCAACAGCAAATCCAGCTTAATCAGATTGAAAAAGAGCGTTCACGGTTCGAGAAGCTGCAAAGGGATTATCAGGCCTACCAAACCCTGCTTCGCAGCCAGCATGATTTTGCGGCTTTCCGGGATGGCGTCACCCATGCCTTGCAGGATATTGGCGCCAGGCGTAAAGCCGCAGTAGAGGCGTTCAATGAACAGAACGAGACCCTGCGCCATGTGCTCCAGGCTCTGAAAAAACTGGAGCAGGACGCCAGTGGCCTGAAGGGCGAGATCCGTTCCGCCGACCGTCGCATCAAGCAGGCCGAGCAGAACCAGAAAGATGGCGATCTGCTGGTATCCCAGTACGGGGAGATGACCCTTCAGGAAATCGAGGACATCCAGAAAGAGGAACTCGATAGCAAGAAAGGGCACCTGGCTGCTCTCAAGAGTGCCGCCCAGGCCGAGATCCGTCTGGAACAGATCCAGAAAAAGAAGCAGGAGCTTGAGCGCAAGCTGGAATCCCTGAAGGAACGGGAAAGCAAGCAACATTGGCAGCTTCAGAACCAGCTGGACGAGGCCACTGCCGCGCCGCTGCGGGCGGTGGACCCCCGGTTGGTGATGGCGAGCCCCGGCCAGGACCTGGACGCCGACAGTAAGGCGGCCATCGAGGCATTCGCCCGGCTGTTTGTACCCACCGATAAAGGCTTTGACTGGTTCGATACCGAATATCAGGCCCAGCCAGCGCGGCAGACCGACTTTGCAGAGCAGCGCCGGCATATTGAAGGTGAGCTTCATGGGCTGGAGAAGGAGCGGGCCGAGCTGGCGGACACTGCCAACCAGGAACACGATCGGCCACGGTTGATCGAGCGCACCGAGAAAGAAATCCGTGCCATTGAGAAAGATCTGGAAACGCTGCAGCGTTTCCCGGCCGCCGCGACCACTCTTCGGGACGCCACCGACGAAAAGCAGGCAGCAGAGGAACAGCTGGCCAAACTGGAAGAGCAGGCCCGGCTGGAGCAGGAAAAGCAGGATGCGGTGCAGCAGAAGGCGGCCAAAGCCAGGGCTGAAAAAGAGCGGATCGAGGAGCGGGAACGGGAACTGGCGGGCCTCAGCCGGAGTGTTGGCACGGTAGAGCACCGGTTCCCGCATCTGAAAGCGGTGGAAGCGGAACAGCCTTTGGACATTGAGCAGGTGTCTGTGGCGGCGTTTGATGACCTTCAAACCCAGCTGGACGACCTGGAGGAGCGCCGTCGCAGTATCCTCGACCACCTTCGTCAGTTCGTGTATCTGGGCATCCACGACGACACCGAAGGCGAATTGCAGAAAGACAGCCCCGCGTCATCGGCTATCCGGGAAACGTTCAAAGGTCTCTCAGATCTGTTTGCCGGCATGGCAGAGCGCTGGAATGTGCTTGAGCAGCAGGTGGGCATCCACAATGAAACCGTGGCCAGCTACCGGCAGGCCCTGAAATCCAACCACGAGCACATTGCCCGTTTCGAGGCGCAACTGAACCGTGAGCTCGAAGGGGTGCGCATAAACGATCTGGTGGAAATCCGCGTGGATATCCACAC
>Ga0208813_1001197_pt1 | contig 14669 bp, 8 predicted proteins | sample MalvireepMed_904_FD_184250 | JGI IMG/M metagenome (GOLD analysis project Ga0208813, IMG submission 184250) | Marine viral communities from the Global Malaspina Expedition - Malaspina viral metaG DeepMed_904 (SPAdes) (version 2) | ecosystem: Environmental > Aquatic > Marine > Oceanic | place... | reverse complement strand
TCTGGAGCAAAAGCAACGATGTAAGGTTGAGTTTTATTCAGCCAGGAAAACCAACACAGAACGCTTTTGTTGAGAGTTTGAATGGTAAGTTTAGGAATGAATGTCTTGATCAGAACTGGTTTAGAACGCTCGACGAAGCGAGGTATGAAATAGAGCAGTGGCAACGTCATTACAATTACGAACGCCCGCATAGCTCGTTAAATTATTTACCGCCTGTGGAGTTTGCAAAACAGGTAGCTTAAAACTGAAATTTCATCGATAAGATGGTGTTAGTTCAGGGGAAAGGTCACGTGTAACAAGGCTAGTATGATTAGTCTATCCGTACTCAACTGATAAACGGATTATATAATTTGAGGACACAACGAATTCTAATGTTTTCTTTACTCTGAATCGCCACAGAAAGCTATGTAAAACAAATAACTGGGTTCGGGTATCAAGTGGTTTCCGGCGGTGCAAAAGGTGTAGATGAAACCGCAATGAGCTCGGCGTTAGACAATAACAATACGACTATCGGCATTCTCGCTGGGGATTTATTAAAATCGAGTTCGAGCACCCTTTGGCGGGCGCACCTTCGCAACGGAAAGCTCGCTCTGCTCAGTATTAATGAACCAGACGCACGCTTCTCACCTGCAGCAGCGATGATCCGGAATAAGTTTATCTACCTGCTGTCCCAAGCCTGTATTGTTGTGCGGTCTGATGAAAAAGGTGGAACGTGGTCAGGGGCCACAGATGATTTAAAAAGAGGTTGGGCACCGCTACTGGTTTCCGCCCACAAAAAGCCCAATTACGCAGGTAATAGTAAACTCCTGGAAGGCATTAAGGGGCAAAAAATACAAGCTCACGAACTGAGCACAGACACCGTAAGCTCGTTAATTAATGACACCATCACAACGTCATCCGAACAAAAGCAAACCGTTCACGTTTCTGAAAAGTCGCCCTCTTCTGGGGCTGATAGTGAACAGTTGGGATTGGGTTTTGATGATTGAGTCTGGGGTAATGATATAAATTGTTGTAAGGTAGATATTTGAGTTCAAGATTGATTTTCTTCAATTACACTACCGGAACCTTGGTCACCAAAACTTTTACATTTTACGGCAATGCCGGTGAAATCAGTCACCAGTCATCATTATTTTCCTTGGGTTAGGAGCCTATATCTATAATTACTTAGCGAAAATGTTGAATCCTAAAACGGCAAGCCAAAAAACCAACCTACCACTGAAAGTGGGCTGACAGGGTTAGTTACTTCCTCAAGAAGAGTTTCAGAGACTGCTTCTTCTAGAGAGGAGTTTTCAATTTCCGAATCAATTACTAATCCAGGTTCAAAATTTGCTGCAACTTCAGAAGTAACTACAAACGCAGTTTCAGGGTTTTCAGTCATTGCAGTATTTATATAGCTGACACTATCAGTTGCTTTAAGCTGAAACTCGGTAACATCGGGACTGCCATCAAGTAATTGGATATCAGTTCCTGGATGATTCGTTACCTCAAAAATTTCTGCTTCAATTCCTTTTTCGGCAAGGGCATCAATATACTCCTGCTCAAAAAGGATGCCTTTTACATGATTAATATGTCCTGTTACGGAGTCAACTTCCAATGAACTAAAGTAGTCCAAAATGTCACTGTTCGATGCTAATTCAAGTTCAGAATATCCTCTGCGAACCGCCTCGAAAACCTCATGATCTTGGATCACGATTCAACCTGACTATAATTCTTAAGAAGTTCGACAAGGCTTGAATGCCCATTTTTTGCTGCATAGTTAACAGCATTGAGGTCAGTGTCTGTACAGAGCCTGTTATCAGCGCCCACTTCCAAAAGAAGCTTTGCAATATCATAAAAGCCCTCTCTAGCTGCTATTATTAATGGCGTCATTCCATTTTTAGTTTTACTATTAATAGCAGCTCCAGCTTTCAACATCTGCTCACATATTTCCTTGTTTCCGATGAAGGAAGCCTGATGAAGAGGAGTCCATTTTTTGTCGTTTGGTATATTAACTGCAGCGCCATATTCGACCAGTATTCTCGCAATTTCGTAGTGCCCTAGTTTAAGGGCTAAGTTTAACGCTGTCTCATTCTCTAAAGAACGTCCATTCACATCTGCTCCAGCACTTATTATTGTCTTTGCAATGCTGATATCCCCCCTCTGAATCACTTTAATTAATAATGGCTCGCCTGAATTATCAGCAATGTTGGGATTAACCCCGTTTTCGAGCAGATGCGACGCCGTTTCTAAATAGCCATGCTCGTAACTTGAAATCAAGGCAGCTTCAGCAAATGTTGGTCCAAACTGGGCACCGTTTTCCAACAGTAAACTTACTATATTGGTTCGTTGCTTGAAATAAGCGCCAGTCACGGCATTCCACCCATCATCATTGCATATATTAACGTTTGCACCATTTTTAATAAGGAATTCTACGATGCTTTCATAGCCTTTTATTGATGCCCATATGAGTGGTGTCCAACCCTTATCGTCTCTAACATTAATTTCAGCATTGTGGGCTAATAGCTTTTCAGCTAAACCAAAATTTTCGCTCTTTAGTGCCAAAAACAAAGGGGACATCTTTTGGGAGGGGCTTAGATTTGGATTAGCGCCTTTTTCGAGAAGTAACGAAGCTAAGTTCAAATAGCCTTTGTTAATTGACTCAAGCAATGGCGAACCATCGCTTGAGTTTGGGGAAAAGAATCCGCTTTCTGCGATCAACTGTGCCGTTTGCTCGAATCCCTTCGTAAGGGCGAGTACGTATAACTCTGCAAATATTTCATCTCCGACACTGTGCTCGCATTCACTACTGTCACCCACATTTTCTTCTAAAACTTTTTTAAGAGCTTCGATATTGCCACTGGAAACAAGTTTCTCAAAGTCATCCATAACCTAATCCCCTCTCAAAATTTGCGAACCCTACTGACTAACCCCTAGCGCCTTATAAACGGCATCAACCGGGTCGGCATAAAATGCCAAATTAAACTTAGACATTAACTCGGCTGGTACGGTAGATAGGTCGCTGGCAGATGTCATGGGGATGAGTACACGACGGGCGCCGCTGTCCCAGGCCAACTGAAGACTGTCAGCGAGATTAGTTACGGGGTTAATCACGCCGCCCAGACTCATCTCGCCCAATACAACAAGCTGATCCTGAACCGGCTTGTCTAACAAAATTGAGCAACACGCGATCAGTGTCGACAAGGCCAGGTTCTGTGACTGTCCTCCATGATGTAAGTCCACCACATGAACGTGATACTCAAACTCGGAAAAGCGCGCAGCCTGACTTATACGTGACAAATTACCTTTAAAATAGTCAAAGCCCACGCGTACTAGCTCTCGCCCACTTGGTGTATTGCAGCCATCGCCCGAGGCCGAATGTTTACCTTTACCTGGTGTCATTTGAGTTTCGGTGCGATACGCACCCAACTGCCCTAACGACCCTTGAGCAACAGAGTGAACCACACCCGGCCGAGGCGTTCCCTCAGGGATCAGCGAGCTTCCGCCCTGCTCGGGTACGCTAACATAAAACTCTTCCAACGATTCATTATCGATGTAGCTAAAGTTAACGTCATGAAACTCCATGCCACCGAGCTTTTTCAGTTGCTCTTTAATGCGGCGGCGAACTTCCAATGCGTAGGTTAAAACTGCACGAACGTCTTCTTTGTCGAATTGACCGTCAGGGTGCAACAACTTAAGCAGTCCTGACGCGGTTCGACGCACGCCAATAACGTCACGTTGATTAAGGTTATTACCTAACTTGAAAAATTTATCAATCGAGTCAGAGAAGCTACGTTTGCGCATTTCGCGCATATATTCGGCTAAGTAGTCGGTGATCAAACCATAACGATCAGAGAAAAACTCCGGCCGCATTTTCGGGATCTCCCAGCCCGGAATATACGCATGAAAACGATCAAAAAACGCCGTATCGATCATGTCCGTCGGAAATGGCGCTAGCAAATGGCTGGTTTTAACCAAGGTTTCCACCGACTGATTAATGTTACCCACAAACACCATCGATGCCTTGGCTTCAATCGAATCGCGCCCACGCGCAAAGGATCCCGACGCCATATAGTCCTTCATGATCTGCACGCCGTCTTTATCTTTAAAGTTAATGCCGGCTACTTCGTCAAAGGCAACGATATCCCACATACCGACGAGGCCAACCTGGCGTGAGCTCATGTTATAGAACAAATTCGCAACGGTGGTTTGACCGCCTGAAACCAGAATGGAATTAGGCGAGCACTCTTTGTAAACGTGCGATTTACCAGTACCTCGGGGGCCTAACTCACAGACGTTATAATTGTTTTCGACAAAGGGGATCATGCGGGCGATCAAATGCCATTTAACTCGGTTTTCGAGATTCGCCGGCTCCATGCCAATCGAGCGCAGCAATACATCAATCCATTGCGACTGCGTAAATTGAGCACGCCCTTCTAATAGCTCGTTCATGTCCATCGATGGCATCTGGATCGGATTCAGCTTCACCACGGTAAACGGCGAGGTTTTCTGGCCTTCCTCGTAGTAATACTTAACCGTAATAATGCACCAGATACCGCCGGTCAGCAGTTTTTCATTTTGCTGCACCAGCGTATTAGACACCACGGCGTCTTTAACACCCAAGTTAGACAAACTGGCTTCGTAAATGTCTTTTTTCTGGTTGAGCTTCACACCGACTTTATCGATGATTTTAAACGTACCGCGCTCGCGAATTATCGATTTAACTTTCTCAGCTTCGTCCGGACGAACGTAGTTATCTGCCAAGATTGTTTTAACATTCTTCAGCCCTTGTTCGACAATTTCGGGATGATCCGATGCACAGTACATACCCAACAGGTACTCCAGCACGTAAACGGGTACGTTAGCGCCCTCTTTTAGCTGCTTGGTCAGATCTTTGCGCACCACACGACCTTTAAATACCTTATTAAGCATTTTATCGAGATCTAATGATGCTGCTTCCTTATCGGTCATCAGTTCATCATTGTTTTGGTGGTTTTGATCTACTGCATCCATTGTCATCATCCTTAGAAAAAGTCATCCTGAAACGCCAAGTCAATGCGCACCGGGTAGCTGTTGTACTCTGTTTTGGCGTCATCGTCGTTCTGTAACACCAGTGAGTACAGTTTGGTCCGGTCAAAGCTTGCGCCTTTAAGTTTTATCATGACTGACTTGGTACGTTCGTCAACGGTTTTTGCCGAGCTGTCGAAGCTGACGGTTTCTACCGACGATACCACATCGCCCGCATCATCTCGTACAAAGATATTGAGCCGCCGTGCGATGTGTTTGTCACCCACCGCATCGGTCTGCATAAAGTTAACCGAGTCAATGTTGTTCACCAACTTCAGGCCTTGTGAGCCCATTAAAATAACGCCAACCGGTTGCTTTTGGTGTTTAACGGCTTGTTTCTTGTCCAGCTCGCGGACCTCAACGATAGGTACACAAATTTCCTGTAACGTTGCGCCGCCATGCACAAACTTAGCCCCACCCACAAAATGAAAACGCTGCACACCTTTGGGCAATAAAAACTGGCTTGCTGAGTCACCACCGGTGGTGTCTTTTACATTGCCTTTCAAGCAGCCATCAGGTGTTGGCAAATTCTCACCAACGATATAGCGTTTTTTCGCCTCACGGGCACCATCAGGTTTACTGATCGCCAGTGGTGTTTTATCTTGCTTTAACATTTCCTGTTGCCGGAACAAGAAACCGTGATCGGCAGTCACTACCACCCGACTGGCATTAAGGCGGTTAATGACTTTTCCTACCAAATCTTTCAATTCGCCAATAGCCTTTCGACTCGCCTCAAAGGTATCATGTTCAGTCGCCGCTTTATCACCAATGGCATCAATGGTGTCGTGGTAGATATACACCACTTCGGCATCCTTAACGGCGTCGCGGCCTTGCTGATTGGTCCAGCTCATCAATTCTTTGTACGACACCGCCATGCCATTAACGCGTTGCAGCACTTTATTGCGATTTTCTAAGCCTTGTGTTGATTGCCCGTCGACAGTTACAACCGCAGACCCTGCTTTTGTCTCGTAATCCAGGCCTGAGCCTGAAGTTCTCGTTGGAAGTAAGGCTGCCATACCGAGCTGCGTATAACTCGGCAACACACCCAACTGGCTATCCAGTTTGGCATTAAAGCGCTTTTCGTGATTGATTCTGTCCGCCAGTTCGTGGGCAATTTCGTAGCGCAGCGCATCCGATACAATCACAAACATTCGCTTAATTTGTGTGCCTTGTAACCGGGCTTTGACCTGCTTTTCGTAAAACTGGTATTGATTGGTAACACCCGGCAGCTGCCAGTCGCTTAGACGGTTTTCTTTTTCCAGCAATCGATCCCAGGCCATGCTGGATTCGATCAAATACCAGTTGGAATAAATGCGTTCAACTTCGTCATCCAGCCGGCGTAATATATCAGCGCCTTTGCTCTGCACACCATGCGCAAACTCATTAAACAACCGGTACGCTTGGTCAAACTGGTATAAGTCATTCTGGTAGGCACTGTACATGGCTTTGGCGCTGTCAAAACTAAAGCCGGATTCGTGAGTGCGGCGCAGGTGCAGCAGCAATTCGCCATAGCGCAACGCCTGGTAGATGTCGGCATATTCTTTGCGGCTGTTTGGCCAGTGCGATACCAGCCGGCGCGATAGCATATCTTCAAATTCGCTGCGCTCGATGCTCTGACTTTCGGTTAGCAATGACTGCACTAAACCGCGGATAATCGCTTGTTCGATTTGCTCAAAAGTTTCGCATTCAATCAGTTGCTCAGGCGAGTATTGTTCTAATTGACGACTGAGTTCGAGCTTGTGCTGAATTTCACCGGCGACGGTTTCATAAGATTCTGAATGCTTTTTACTGTCCCGCCAACCGCTCATGAGTGTGTTCGCCGTTGCACGCCCTGCCGGTGTACTCAGTACGTTATGTCTTAACCAGTTAAGCTGCTGCTCGGGAGCATTAATTTGGGTGAAAAGTTCGGTACAGAACAGCCGTAACACAAATTCCCGAATCGATGGCTGCTCACTCTGGTAACCATAATGTTTTTCAAGTTGTTCAAACAAGGTCTGCTGCAAGTCAAAACGTTTTAACTGTTTAACCAGCGGCAGATGCTGTTTTGTGCTGGTGTCGTCATCGTCTTCATTGCCATCATCACTGCTGTCATCCTGCAGTTCGGGTTTTATCACCACATTGGCGTAATGCTCGAACAGGCTGTATAAAATCGACTCTAAACGGCTGTCATCAGCTTTGGTGATGACACTGAGCATGTGCAGATCAAGCTCGAGTTCGTTTTCGTCGCCGACAATCCGTTTTTGCAAATCGCTAATGCGTTTTTTACTGGCGAAGAAGTCTTTGCGTTGACTGATGTGTGCGCGCAGCGACATCTTGGTCAAACCCAGTTCGTTGATCAGGATCGAGCTTTGATCGGCATAAAACTCAGGGCTGTATTTGCGAATATCAAACAGCCAGTCTTTGGTTACCGGTGGTACAGATTCCGGCGAATACAGCAAAAACGTTTGCTCTGGCTCATCCAGTTCAATACGCTTTTTGGTGTTCAGCACAGACACGTCCGCTAAATTAACGACCGCCACATCCGGCAACGTGGTTTTCAACGTATCGATTAGCGCATCAAGATCGTCAACAAAACTGCGTTCTGGATCATGCCAAAACACGATACGACCCTGCTCAAACTTCTTTTTAATGCCTTCGGCGAGTTTTTCTATTTGCATGTGCTATTGCCTGTCATTCTGCCTGCGTGTTTAGGTCACTGCCCAAATTTTTTCTATTAGTCAGTTTCGGGTGCTTTACCGGTAATCTCTTTGACTTTCGCCAGCAAGTCGCCGAATTTTCCGTAATTAACTTTCACGCCGTCGTCTAAATCTAGGGAAATTCGACGGTCGGCGTAGTGCTTGAGTTTGTTATCAAACTCGCGCAGCTCGTTAAGCTTGCTTTGGTAGCCCTTCAACGCCTTCGATAGTTTGTTCTTTTCTGCCGTGGTGGCTGTTTCTTGCTGCTCTTCGATGTGGCGGATCTGACTTTCGTATTTACCCATCAGTGGCGTGACATATTCAGTCCGCATCCGTGACAAGGTGCTTTCGTTATAGCGATGCAGGTACACCAAACATTCAAATGCTTTTTGCTTGCCTGAGCTAAACAGCCAATAAATCGGCCGTTTTTTGTAGGTTTTCATATGGTCTGCGAAGAACTGCGTGGACAGATACCGACGGATGGTCTCCATCGCTGTTTCGCTTTTCTTCGGTTTAATCGCATGCAAACACAAAGATTCAGCAACAAACTCCAGGTTCTCCTGCAGTGTATCTTCACCCCACACCACTTTGACAAACTCACGGAATCGATTGGCCACGTCATCGGTAAACCATTCCTGATCGGTTAGTGGCAAAATTGCATCGTCATCGGGCATAAATTTTGGGGACGGAATTTGTGCCAGGTAATCTTGAATGGTTTCGCCCTGGCTGGCAAGGATAAGGCCAGGTTTGTCGAGGGAGTAACGACCCATCATGCAGCCAATGCTGTACGAGAGCAACTCAATGAGGTCATCAGATCGTAACCTTGATGCAAGGGCGTCAGTTGTTATGTCTGAGTCATACCTATAAGAAGGATTCCGAGATAAAGTGACTTCTCCTAATTGTATTTCTGGTTCGATTTCACCTGATAACCCATAATTCATAATTAAAAGTGCGTTATTTAACTCCTCCGCCTCTTTGATTGCTTTAATATCGTCTTGATTTTCAATTAAAAAGCTCTTATGCAACTCTTTTAATAAATGACTTTCTGTATGGCGTTCAATTAGCGGATTTCGTTGAAAGTCCCAAGATATCTCATAAAAGTCCCAATCTTTTTTCGCTAATTCCACACACAACTGTGCATTTTCTACTATTACGTCATATTCCTCTTTACGAGGGACCGGAATCGAAGAGACATTATTAACTTGATAATTTAATGTTGGATTTATAGTTTTCAAAAAAACAGCCGCAGTTTTAGCACACATTAAAGCAGTATAAAACGATAGCTCAGCTTCATCTTTTGGAAACAAAGAGCAACCTGCCATATCAAAGATAAAGCCGGGGGGTTGTTGCCGAGCTCCAAAGTGAGAGGAGGAGATAAACGACCATGAAACAGATGGTTTGAAGTAGTGGTGCCTTGCTCGAGGTGATGCTCTACCAGAGGATATGATTCGATTACCATTATTCTCCCAATCAACTACACACTCTGCATTACCATACCATTTTCGAAACTGACCTCCTTTTGCGTAAGGAAACCAACGAAAATTAGATGCTGCCGCTTGCTCTTGGCTTTTCATATTTGGGCTGAACTTATTGATACTAATTTCAAACCACTCTCGTACAAACCTTGCATTTTCACCGGTGGTCATTCCACACACTGCGGAAGCTCCATCACCAATTAGCGGAAGGTTGATAAAACAATTTCTCAGTTGATTGCTTACCCAATAAGCCACCGGACTGCCAGGTATCTTCATAAAATCGGCAGCAGAAGCGCGATAAAAGTATTTGCTCATGTCCGTATTTGTTCGTTCAGTCATGTCGTTGTCTCGTCCTTTGTACTAAGCGATTGGTATGCGCACTCATAAGCCTCTATGTATCAGCCAGTTTCAAGTCAGTGCGGTATACCATAACTCACCGTTTTCTAGCCGACCCTGGTTATTTACAGATAAAACTTCGAGATGCTTTTTCGTGGCCAGCCTTAATTTATTTTTGTAAAGCTTTTGTAGCTCCGTTTCCGACATTGAAAACGTTGGGTCATAATGAAATACGGTAAGTTTCTTCAATGCTTTGCTTTGTTCATGTAACTGTCTGAACATGCCGTTGATGTGACCGTCATCACCATTAAACCCAAAGCCTACTATCGCGATTTGTTCACATCTTTCATAGTGCTCGTACAACCGGACATAGCGTTTAGCCATTTCAATACTGGTCAGTGGCTTTATCCCGCTTTGAGTAAATAACAATGGAACGGTCAAACGTTTTTCTAATGTTTTAGGCACTTCGAACATTTCGTTGGTGTAAGGATCGTAGCGTTCTGTCACCTTGCCGTTTAAATAATAAACATGCTGATTAAGCTCGGATATTTCTTCAATCAAATCTGTGTAATTTGAAGTGCCAACGACAAGGCTTCCTTGGTCAACTTGGAGGTGTTTCAGGTCGTGATAGTAGTTTGCGTTATTTTTATCAATGTCAGTTCGTGCCTCTTTACGCTTTTCTTCAACATAAAGCCTGACACCCTCAAGAAAAATCGCGATTTTCGTAAACTTTCCCCATTCTTCTCTCGGGGAGTATAAAAATCGCCAATGGCTGTCAATCAACTCTTGGTAATTAATACAACTTGAAATTAGTTGTCGTAAACTGGCAAAAATGAAATGTTGAAGTTTCTGCCGCTCATTGTCCTGCTGTGACTCTGAGCCTTCCTGTGCCTCAATAACATATCCAAGCGCGCTCATACCAAGCTGGCTGTAGTCCAACCTGAAAATTCCGTCAAAACTCTCAACGATACCTTTGGCTTGTTCATCTAATTCATCATCGACTTCAAACAGATGGTTATTGAGTCGCTCTACGGTACTTTCACCTACTGCACCAATGTACAGTTCAAGTATCGCTTGAATAAACGAACCTAAGTCCTTACGACACGCATTATCTTGATTCAGCTCTGCATCACCGTCATCATGGTTATTGGTCTTTGTTGACTTCTGACTCAGAGCCTTTAAGCAAGCACTGAGAATGTTGCTGTAAAATAGTCCCCGATTATTCTCTTCGCTTTTTAAACCACTCGTTAAGGAAACTTTTTCTGCCAGAGTGAAGTCATCAATATCATGGATGTCTGCAAGCCGCTGCAAAATATTTTTGACTGTCTGTAAGTCGCGCTCTGACAAAACCCCTTGGGCAACTTGTTCGTCAAAATTATCTAACTGATTTTTCAATTCTACTCGGTGCGTTTTCAGACTACTTCTAAAAATTGTTGCCAGCTGTGCTTTGCCAAAAACCGTGACACTCTTTTTCTCGAAGTCCTTAGGGAGAAACTCTGTAACGTAATGCGAAGCCTCTTTATCAACCTGTTTTAACGCAGCTCTGAAGTTAGCTTTTGCTTTTGTTTGTTGCGCTCTAAATACATCGAGTGCAAAGCGGCCGCCATCGGGCATGCCATAAGCAATCTCGGCGCCCGCGCCAAAGAACAATCCTATTTTTTTCGTCATTATCCTCTCCTTGGCAGCTTTCATGCAGTGAATTAATTTTTAGTTTAAATAACTTTCATGGGCAACTTATAGCTAGCTTTGATTAGCCGCTGCTAAATTTCTTTCATTTAAAGGAGGAAAGCTTTTTGGGCGACCTTCATCGTCAAGGTCGCCATACTCGATGTAACAATATGCCCCTCGAGTCAGTTTGTTACCTCCTTTACGCATAACGGTAGCTGATGTTCCAAAAGCAATACCCATTACGCCGTTCGCCATATGCGCTAGGCACTCAATTGACGAATTCTCTAGGATTTCAGCTCTCATTGATTGATAGGATGACAAAAACATCCAACTCTGCATGGTTACCATTGCGTTAAATTTATAGTTATTCAAAAGTCTAAATCCACGCTCCATAAAGATCGCAAACAAGTCCGATTTACTGTTTGGATACGCTTTTTTGGCAAAGTCTTTAAGAGCTTTGTTCATGCCTTTACTGCCCATATAAGGCGGATTGGCAATCACCGCATCGTAGCGCTGTGCTAAAATCCAGGCTTGTTTGATGTAGGGCTGTAATACCTTAGCGGCGTCGCGTTGCATGGTATCGCCGGCTTTTTCCAGTCGTTCAATATCGTTGAGCAATTCTGCTAACGCTTTTTCGTCTTCTGCAGGTACTTCAATCAAAGAGCCAAAGGTTTTCGCCTCGTTAAACCGAGTTAGCGTTTCTTTGAGTAAGGTGTAGCGGTTGTCTGCTGTGTCGCTACTGAGGTCGCTTTGCTCGTCATCAAACAACCCTTGTGAACTGCCGGTTTTCGAGTCTGCATTTAAATTCAACGCACGCCAGAGTTTGTCGACATTAAGTTGTTGGCTCTCTTTTAAGCTCACCACGTTTAATGTCACATCGCCATTCTCAACGCGGCGAAAAAAGCGACGGTCGTCTTCCCTTGCTAGCATCATCAGTGTAAAGCCTGCTAGCTGACCGGCACGGTCATCGATGTCCAACCCGAACAGGTTGTGCTTTAGAATCAACTGAGGAATATCACGCCCGCGGTAACCGCGCTCCTCGTAGATGGCTTTGAGCACTTTATAGGCTTCAACCAAAATATGACCCGACCCACAGGCGGGATCCAGCACTTTTATGCTTTCTGGCTCCAGCGAGTCTGGTGTTATTGTTTGCAGTTGCTCTTCGACTTCCTTGGGTTGTTCGCCCGGCTCAATATAATAAGGCATCGCCGCTTTAATCGGCGAATTTGGATAACTTTGCAACCAGTGCCGGCCTAGCGAATTTTGAACCAGATATTGGACAATCCAGTTCGGGGTAAACAACTGTGTCGCAGCAGGAATGTCCTCACTTTTGACCACCTTGCCAATGACCGAGTCTTTCTTCTCAGAAATGTAAAACTGATACAACCAGCCGATGATCTCGACGTTGTCCCAATCCGCTTCGGGGATTTCATTGACCAGTCCTTTCAACACCGAGTCCGTGCGGGTTAAGTTATCCGGTAACAGCAACTCGGTTTCGTCATCCAGTGCCTCGAATAAAAATGGCATCGCCAGGTGCAACTGATGGCACTGGCCAAGCAGCAGTTCGCGATACAGGGGTTCATCCTGGTCACCGGCCAACTTTAGCTCGACGATAGCTTCTTTATCTAGTCCTAACTCGTCAGCAACATCAGCGGCATGTTCAATCAATTCAATTCGGTCGGCTGATGTGGGATGGGATAGCACCCGAAAACCGTGCGAAAAGTAATTGTGAAGTTCCATGTAGCGAATAGCACACAAGCGGTTAAACCAGGTGTAGGCAACATGCTCCACTAACTCATAAAACCCTAACGTTTGCGCCCGTTCGACGAGGCGTTTGCGCGGCGCGGCCAGTTTTGCGTCAAAATGTTGAGCACCAATTTCAAGCACCGAGCCTTGCACGGTTGCATCTTGAATCTGTAGCTCGGCTTGTTTGTTGGCACTTTTCGCTGCAGTAATGCCAAACAACTGCAACCGTTTAATGACCGCTGCCATAAAGTCTTGGCGTGCTTTGGGCGCGTAGGATTTTACGTGTTTGGTATTCATTGGTGGTATTTCCTTATTTCAACCGAATACGGTAACCGTTGTTCACTTCCTGCATGAGTTTTTCACGCAGTGCGCTTACGTAATCATCAACGTCCTTTTCAGACTCCAAGAACTGAGCTGTGGGAACCATTTGTCCAGGCTGCAACGAGATGATTTGTTTTAGCTTCGGCACCGGTTCATGTACTTCAGCCGCCGGCACATCCGGTGTTGCAGTTGATGGCTTTTCGCCAGCCGGTTTTTGCGGGGCTTGTTGGGTTTGCCTGGCCTGTTCAGCTGCCATGCGTTGCTTTATCAACTTATTAATTTTTTCGTAGGCGACCTCTTCCTCATCGGCCTGTTCACTGGCTAGACTGATGATTTCAGGGATAGATTGTGACGCTTCCACTCTCGCTTTCGTGTTTTGCAGTGGTCGCATGATACGGTTTTTATCATCAGCACTGGCTTCGGCTTTCTCCAGTTCTGTTTTTACCCGTTCAATACATGCATCCAGGCTTAATAATGAAGTCTCGCGTTGCTGGGCTACCAGTTCGTTGTTCTTTTCCCGTACCTTACTTATCAGCGGCTTCACTTTATTGACATGCGCGTACGGCTTGAGCATGCCATAAATGTCTTCTAACTGATTCAGTGCTTCTGCTGCTTCGTCATCCCGACGCAAGAAGGTTTCGTTAACCTCAAAGTCACGCTCCAGCGCTTGCTGCAAACTACGCCAAGTGCTGAACTGGGCATTGTAAAAGTCGTCCAGATCTTCATAGTCATCAACCAAATCAAGCAGCTTTTCCTCATCGTTAACAAAGGCTTCGATCAGCGCATAGCTGTTTTCTTTTGCGAGCAGCTCGTTTACCAACTGCAAAGAATCTTCGATTTCAGTTTTACCGGGGAAATGCCCTGCTTCGGCTTTGGCATTAAAGCTATCGAGCTCATGGCGATAGCGCTTTAACTGTTCGCGGATAAACTGCTCAAGCTCTTTTTCTTGCTGCATTGGAGCGGTGCGTTGGAATACGTCTTTTGCCAACTGTGCTGCTTTGCGAATTTGCCCTTCATTGTGCTGACGCACTTTTCGGACCAGAACTTCCGCGCGTTGACGCACGCTTTGCATGGCATCGTATGCGCGACTCAATGGTAATGGCTCGTTACCACGACTGAGTGACAACCGACCGGCTAGCCCTAACCGCGCGACAACCAACATGATTTCATTAGTCGGCCAGCCATACGGACGACGGCTGTAACGACGTTCAATGTCGCTCAGATATACACGCTCATTACGGTCATTCTTAAGGCTAAGAAATTGCTCCACATCTTTGATGGCTTCTGGGTTAACAGACTCATCCTGAAGATCCAGCCCGAGCTGTGCCATGTCATCGGCTTCGAGTACCGAACGCAGTTCGCGCAGCACGTCGCCGGGTGTGGGTTTGAGTAACCGCAGTTTGCT
>Ga0208813_1001195_pt1 | contig 14678 bp, 21 predicted proteins | sample MalvireepMed_904_FD_184250 | JGI IMG/M metagenome (GOLD analysis project Ga0208813, IMG submission 184250) | Marine viral communities from the Global Malaspina Expedition - Malaspina viral metaG DeepMed_904 (SPAdes) (version 2) | ecosystem: Environmental > Aquatic > Marine > Oceanic | place... | reverse complement strand
ACCTTGCCGGGTGAGTTGTTCTATACCGACTATGCCTTGAGCCGGTCAAGCTCCGGGGAATTGACCTGGTCGGCTCCCGGCGCCCTTGCCGGCGGCGTTGTACCAACGTGGGCCTAAGTGGTGGCGATTAACGGGACTAAAGCGCAGGTCCGCAAGGGATTCCGGCTCCCGGAGAAGACGGCCCGGATAACCTTTGAGGGTACGGACTACGACGGCGCGGAGATACAACTCCGGTTGAGCGTCACCTTCGCCCAGTTCATCGCCCTCCGGGAGTCCGCGCAAGGAGAAGACCAGGAGGTCATGGCCCGGTTATTCGGCCAGGATGTCCTGATGGAATGGAACCTGGAGGATGACGACGGCCAACCTATCCCGGCGGATGGCGATGGTATGCTGGCGATCCCGCTGGAGTTAACCAATCTGATCGTCCAGCATTGGGTGGAGGCGGTGTCGGGCGTACCGGCCCCTTTAGAACCTCAATCAAGCGATTTCTCCACGTTGGAGGCGGCATCGACCGCGATGGGAACCGAATAGTAAAACCGTGGGCGCTGGAGGAGGCCGAATTGATAGACGGTCTTTGCCAGAGGTATAGCTGCCTCCCATCCCAGTTGATGGCCGAGGACGCGACTATTTTAAGAATGATGGCACTGGTCCAGGAGGGACAACCAGAGAGCGATGGCTAACGAGGTCTCAATAAAAATCACCGCCGACCCGAAGGATGCCGAGGCTGGCTTCAAAAAGGTCAAGTCCGGCTTCCAGTCGGTCAAGGATTCCATCGTCAAGAACCGGAAGGCCATCGGCGTCGGCATCCTGGCTATGGGCGCCGGTATCGAGGCACTGGCCCAGAAGCAAGCTGGGTTGACCGAATCATCCCGGAAGCTTGCCAACGCCACCCAGTTCTCCGAGGGCGAGATTCGGACGATGGCGTCCAGTCTGAGCAACGCCACCTTCCCATTGGATGAAGTTCTGGGCTTGATGGAACTGGGAGCGCAACAAGGACTGGAAAGCGCCGAAGCCCTCAAAGAATACGCCGGTTTCTGGGATACGGTCGGGGATGCAACGGGACTATCGTCCGAAGCACTAGCGAAAGCTGGCGCGGCATTGGCGGCGGTGGGCGTCGAGGTCGGGAATGAAAGCGAACTCCTGGGCGCGTTTGGACTCATCTCTCAGGAGAGCACCCAGTCGGTCAAGGACTTCTTGGACGGTATCTCTCGGATGGCCCCGGAGATGTCCGCGATGGGCGTCTCAGTTGACGAGGCGGCGGTCATAATGACCGCGATGGAGCGGGAGCTTGGTCTAACGGCGAGGACGGCCAGGACCGAGTTCAAGGAGGCGATGGAGCAATCGGAGACGGGTCTTGCCGGAGTGCTGGAGCAACTAGGATTGAGCGAGGCCCAGATAGCAACCTATGCGTCCAAGCTGGAAGGTTCCACCGAGGTTATCCAGGCCAACGCCGACGCTCACGCCTCCACCAAGACGGTCATGGATAAACTCAAATCGTCGCTCTCGGATTTGACCTTTGAGAATGGAGCGCTTATAGAAAAGGCGTCCATGCTGGCTCCGATCTTCCTGGCGGCTGGCCCTATAATGGCTGGGTTCGGCGGTATCATGGGGATACTCACTCCGGCAGTATCGGCGGCAAAGCTGGCTTTCATCGGACTGAACCTCTCGATGGGGCCGATCACATTGGTGATTATCGGGATCGGCGTAGCCATCGTTGCCGCCATCGTGATATGGAAGAACTGGGACAAGATAATCCTGGCCCTCAAGAAAACCTTGGAAGTCCTCAAGGCCACTTTTAAGACCGTCTTTGATTTCATAAAAGAGATTGTGTCCAAAGTATTCGCCAAGATAACCGACATCTATAACTCCAAGTTGGGCTGGCTTCTCCCGGCGGGGCCGTTGATCAAGGCTATCCTATTTCTCAAGGACAACTGGGACGAGATATGGGGCGGCATCAAGTCCACGTTCAAGACCGTGACCGATGCCCTGGTCTCGACCTTCCGGAGTGTCAAGGGGACCATACTTGGGATATGGGATGGGCTAGTCAGTGGCATAAAGTCCGGGGTGAATGCGGTCATTGGTGCCATCAATTTATTTATCCGGGGAATTAACAGCGTCAAAATCAGTGTGCCCAGCTTCAAAGCTCCCGACTGGCTGGGAGGCAAGGGGTGGGGCGGCTTCGATATAGGTTTTCCGAATATTGACGAAATACCAAAACTGGCCCGAGGCGGCATCATCAACCGGCCCACGCTGGCGATGCTGGGTGAGTCGGGGCCGGAGGCGGTCGTCCCATTGGGGCGAGGCCGCGGCGCCGGGATGACGATCAACCTGGTGATAAACGGGGACGTAAACGGGTTCGATGACTTCCAGCAGAAGGTGACCGCGGTCGTCCGCGATGCCGTCCTGGGCGGCGGATTCTCCGGCGTACTGGCGAGGGCTTAGATGGTCGTTGCAACCTACAAATTGCAAGTAGACTGGAATAACGACGGGGACTGGGGTGACACCGGGGAGGAGATCGACATGGGCCGGGTCCGCGGGATCACATGTGCATTCGGGAGGGACCGGGCCAGCCAGTTGACCGGCAAGTCCAAGGCCGGGACGCTCCGGGCAGTATTGGACAACCGGAGCGGGGATTATAACCAATTTAACTCTAGCAGCCCGATATACGGCAACATCCTCCCAGGCCGCCCCGTCCGGCTCCTGGGGACATCGGCCACCCAGTCCGACCAGGCGATATGGCAAGGATACCTTCTCCGCATCACGCCGCAAGTATTCCTGGGCGGGGATGCGACGGCCATCCTTGAGGCCACCGGGCCACTCGGCCAGATCAACCTCGACCAGATCGAGGTTGCGATGGTGACCTCCCAACGGACAGACCAGGTGGTGGACGACATTCTGGACGCGGCCGGCTGGGGCGCGGGTAGTAGCTACCGGACCCTCGATACCGGCAAGACGACCATTACTCGTTATTGGAAGTCGGCCACCTATACCGTCCCGGCCCTCCAGGAGGTCGAGTCCACCGAGGGCGGATTCATCAGGGAGGGGAAGGACGGCAAGATCGTATTCGACAACCGCCACCATCGCCTGTCCGGCGTGGGTCTGACTTCTCAGGCGACCTACTCGGATGCCTCCGACGCGGCGAGGGTATATTCCGGCCTCATCATGGATGATCCCCTCCCCCATATTTTTAATATCTTTGAGACCGATGTCCAGACCTACACGACCGCCAGCGTGGCGGTACTCTGGACGCTTTCGGAGACCGGCGCCAGCTCCCCGCCTATTGCTCCCGGCGTGGCCCGGACGTACATCGCCCGGTATCCGACCACCGCCTCGGCCAACAACGCCGGGGGAGTCGCATTATGGACGACCACGGCGGCGACGACCGATATGCTGGCGAACTCTGCCGCCGATGGCTCCGGGACTAACGTAACGGCGTCGATCGGCATCTCGGTCAGCAAGTCCAGCGAGACGATGGAGATCACGTTGACCAATAACACCTCGGCCACCGCTTACATAACCAAACTCCAGGCCAGGGGAACGGCCATCACCGCGGACGACCCGGCCAGCATCAAACAGGAGGACGCGACCAGCCAGACGGCTTTCGGAAAACGGACTTGGCCTAGCAAGACGAAATTCATCCCGGACAGCGGGGAGGCCCTCGACTGGGCCGACTTCAATCTGAGCATCTACAAAGACCCGACCGCGGTCCTCCAGCTTTCATACTGGGCAAATCGCGACACCAACGCCATTAACGAGATGCTCGACCGGGACATATCGGAGCGGGTGACCGTCGTGGCTGACAATACCGCGGACCTTTCGATTAACCGGGACTTCTTCATCGAGGCGGTGAGTCACCAGATCAGCGCAAACCGTCTCCACAAAGTAACATACCTCCTATCGGACGCCGTCCAGTTCTCCGACTTCTGGGTCTTGAATACCTCGGCCCTTGGAACCTCGACCAGGCTGGCATACTGATGGATGATTACATAGTCCAACATCAAGACCTCCAGCCGGAGGACTATCTGGTCATGATCCGGGGGATGTATATGCGGATGGGATTTGGCCCACTCCCCGAGCCGACCGAGGCCAACATCTCCGGCCAGGTCGCGGCCCGGATCAATCATGGCCGGTGGCTGGTCGATTGCGGTGGATGTAATTCTGCCCTCGTCGTTGACCTCTCCCAGCCGGTCTTTATGTGCGTCGAATGCGGGAACGCCGCCAACGACGGGAAGTGGTTTGCGGTGACCGTCCCGTCCAACCGCAAGGCCATCGAGGCCGAGTTATTAAAGAGACCCTGGAGCGGACGCAATCCATCCGAGGCGGTCAACCGGAACTGGGAACCGGGAGAGACCGTGGCGGCTTTGAAACAAGAAAACACCGACCACGGCATAGGAGCTTAGAATGGCTTGGAGCACTCCGAAAACTTGGGCCAGTGGATATGTAGTCCTCGCGGCTGACCTCAATACGCATCTGAGAGATAACCTCAACGTCACCGCCCCGGCGATTATGACGACGGCGGGTGACATAATCTACGCCAGCGGAGCAAACACTCCCGCGAGGTTAGCCAAGTCCACAACGTCCACTCAATACCTCGCCAACACCGGGACGAGCAACGCCCCCGCCTGGAACGAAGTCGCCCTCGGCACCGGGGTGAGCGGCACATTGCCGGTCGGGAACGGTGGCACCGGGCAGACCAGCCTGACGACCGGGGCCATCCTGATTGGCAATAGCTCGTCAGCGGTGACGATGGTCACCCAGACTACCAAGGGCCAGATTCTTATAGGGGATGGGTCCGGCCCACCGCAGATGTTGGGAGTGGGCAGCAACGATGAGGTCTTGACCGCTGATTCCGGGGAAACGACGGGAGTCAAGTGGGCCGCGGCTGCTGGCGGTGGTCAACTGGTTTTAATTGGGACCGCCGAGGCATCTAATAGCGCCAGCCTGACCATCACTGGCCTGGACAGTACATACGATACATATATGATAGCCATCTCCGACTATGACCCGGCCACGAATGGTCAGTTAATGATACTCCAAGTCGGTGATTCTAGCGGTATTGATTCTGGTGCCGGTGATTACGGCTATCACGTACAAAATGCTTTGTTTTCTGCAACAGGTTATGGTACTAGTCGAGTCAGCAATGGGGATTCGGGAATCGAGATGTGTCCTGATGGGGTTGGTAATGCAACGGGGGAGGGTGCGGGAGCCGTATTGTGGTTGCATCGCCCAGCCGATGGGGCAATGTACCCCACCTTATCCGGGACTTGTTCCTACTTGAATGGCTCGACCGTGAATGCGGGAGGCATCGTTATTGCTGTTCGTTTAGCGGTCATCACCCTCGACCGCATCCTCCTCAAATCATCCAGCGGCAACATGACGGCGGGCCGCTTGACGGTGTACGGATACAAACACACTTAAAGAGAGGTGGGGTATGGGTAGGCATCATACCATCAGCTACCCCCGACAATGGATTGACGCGGTTGGCGATGCTCCGGGATACTGGCGAGAATCTTACCAGGAGGATGTCGCATTTACTCCAGCGGAGGAGGATGCGCGGGATGCCGAGGAGATCGAGGCCGCCGAGAAGCTCGCAGCCAAGGCGGTACGCGATGCCGAGTATGATGCCCTCATGGACCAGCTACGGGATGGGACGATTACATCGGACGGCCAGATTCGGATGATGCAGATGGACAAGGGGATGCCCTAACGTGGAGAACCTGGGAGGGCTGGCCGAGATAGTCGGGCCAATCGGAGTCCTGGTGGTCGTCGTGGCCTGGGCGCTGATCTCCCGGCGCCACGGAAACGGCAGCTCCGACCGTTACCAGGTCGTGGTCGCCAAGCTGGATGCCCTTCGGGATGATATCTCCGAGGTCAAGAGCGACGTTCGCGAACTCCGAAGTAGCCTGGTCCGGCATCTGGAAGACCACGCCAACGCCTAGATAAACTTCATCTCTTTCACCTCCTAGAAGCGGCCCGGTGGATTCCCCGCCACCGGGTCGTTTTCTATTGTGGGGCAATCCACAACCAATCCCTAAAACTATGTATAATCCCTTGACATTCTATATAGCCATGATATAAAATGTATACATGGTAAAACTTCTACAGGCTCTAGGGGTCATCAAGCACCGCCACAACTGGATGCCCACCACCCAGGCGACCGGGCGCGGACAGATGGGCGTGTGCGTCGAGTGCCACCTCAGGGGCCGAATATATTAAGGAGGCAATCCCAATGAATCGGTGCTACTTCTTAAACCAAAAGAACTACAGTTTCGGGAAGCTAATCGGGGTTCGATGCCGCAAAGAGGCGACCGTGGAAGAAACAAAGAACGGGCGTATCTACCACTTTTGCACAGTTCACAGTTATACGGTAGAACGGTTCGTGGGAGCCGGAGCCGGACCAGGATATATCCCGGCCTAACCGCCTCTGATGAGGCCCGGTGGCTCCGGGCCGAAACCCTCTCCGGAGGGTCGGCACTAGCTAGAGGAGGAACGGATGATTAAGCTGACCAACATCGAGGGTATCTCCCGACTGAGCGGGACCGATGAACAGGGGAACGCCTGGATTCAATTCGAAGTCGACTACTTCGCTGAACAGTTGGAAGGCGAATGTCACATCTGTGGGGAACCGCTGGCCGATGGGTGGATGTGCCTGGACGGGGGGGATGAGGTCTGTTCAGACCATGTTGAATTTATATAAATGCTTGACATTTCATATAGCAACGATATATAATATAAGTATAAAGTTTAGGTAGAGGAGAAACGAGATGGGCGCAACCACTTTCATGAACTACTACGGGGTGATGAGAAGGACCACACGTGGTCAAGCGGACGAAGTCTTCGAGTATGCCCGGAAGAACGCCCAGTACGAGAACGGCCACAGGGGTTATACCGGGACCATCGCCGAGAAAAACTCCTTCACCGTCATCAGTGACGAGGGGATATCGTATGCCAAGGCCTTCAAATTGGCCGACGATTTAATTGAGAAGTGCGATGCCCGGATAGACGACAAGTGGGGTCCAGCGGGAGCCATCCGAATCAAACAGAGGGCTTCCAAGAACCAGAAGTCCATGGACGGGTGGATGTTCTTCGGATGGGCCAGCGAGTAACCCCGCCTCTGATGAGGCCCGGTGGCTACGGGCCGAAACTCCCTCCGGGGAGTCAGGCAAAGCTAGAGGAGGAAACGAAGATGAAAGACCTAGTCAGCGAAATCGCCCTGGAACTAATCGGGACTATGGGGTCAGAGGTTAAGGGACTCCAGATTGAGGACTTCGATGCCCTAGAATACGAGGGCGTTTGTTACGACTTCGGAATCACCCTCGACGCGGCCCGCGAGGTCTTCCCTCAGGCTTTGGCCAAGGCAAAGGTCGCGGTCGGGGAGATTGAGTTCGACCAGCGGTTACAGTGGCACCTCAACCTTTAACCCGCCTCTGATGATGGCCCGGTGGCTCCGGGCCGAAACCCTCTCCGGAGGGTCAGGCGATAAGCCAAAGGAGGAAAGACCATGCCAGCACCTACCATTGAACGGATTTTAGACGCGGTCCAACGCCAGATGGAAGGCACCGACAACCCAGGCTTTTGCCTCGCTTGCGGGGAGGAAGTCGGTGGATGTGAACCGGATGCGCGGAGCTACGATTGCGCCTCTTGCGGCGCGGAAGGCAAAGTCTTTGGAGCCGAGGAACTTTTATTGATGGGATACGCGTGATAACCCTGCCCTGACGAGGCCGGATGGTTCCCGGCCGAAACCCTCTCCGGAGGGTCGGCAATAACTAATAGGAGAGGCTATGGAAGGATACAACGGTTGGAAGAATTATGAGACCTGGAACGTGGCCCTCTGGTTGCAGAACGATTATCCGCTCTACTGCATCACCCGAGGGTACAAGGGCTATGCGAGTCCGTTCTTGAGTCTTCGCCACGAGTTGGCGGTATCACTTGGATACGCTCAGACCAAAGACGGGGTCAGCCTGTGGGATATGTCGCTCGACGTGACCGCGCTCGACTCGATGATTCAGGAGGCATGATGTTCAAAGACCTAACGCCGGAGGAGACCGCCACGTTCCAAGAATACGCGAAGGCCAATCTACCGGGCCGGTCGGACTGGTCATCGTTCCATCCGGTCTGCCGGAAGGTCTGGTGGGAGTTGGCTTGCCGGCACGATGGCATCGACCCGATGGGCAGTTTCATCGTCTTCAGTAAAGACAACCCGTACTTTCAAGAAGCCCACTCGCACGAGTGGACCACCTATTTACATACGGCTTATGTTCTGGTTAGGAAACCTCAAGACCACCACTGCAAAGTTTGCTCCGGTTGCGGCCGACTTCTATGCGAGGCTGAAGATGTTTAGACCAGGCTATCATTTCGACAATCACAAACTCTTGGTCGACCGCCTCAACATCATAATGGACAAGGCGGCGGTCGAGTATGACACCGACGAGGATGTGGTCGATGACTTCACCCAGTACGTGAAGGATTGGGCCAACCGACGTTCAGAGGCTAGATTAGATAAGTCAGAGGGTATATAATATATATATCCTACTTTAAGGAGACCCACATGAAGACTTCGACTCAACTTCTCTTGGAAGCCAAGAGGCACAAAGACATTCGGGATATCATGCTCGACAGTCTGGAAAAGTTCCGGGCGACCCGGACGATGGTTCAGGACTGTTGCGACGACCTCGGCGTATCTTGGGGAACATTCTACAAGTGGGCCAAAGATATGAACATTGAGGTCGGGGATTATCACTTCGCCGCCGCGCGGCGATAGGATGCACTACGTGAAATGTTTGACTTGCCACAAGACGACGACCCAAACCATCAAGATTGATATTCCTGTCCGGTGCCGGCGATGCGGGTCCGAGGATGTTCTTTGGAGACCGACCGCATGAAACCCTGGCCGCATCAACTAGAGGCATTGGAGTTTCTGTCCGATAAAGCCGGGGCGATGTTGGCGATGGATATGGGGACCGGCAAGAGCCGGATCGTTGTCGACCTGGTCGCTCAGAACGGGTACGAGAAGGTCTTGATACTGGCACCGCTTAGTGTGATGGCCAATGTCTGGCCCGGAGAGTTTGTGAAGCATGCTCCGGGTCTTCTCGACGTTCTGCCGCTTGCCGGCAAGTCGACCAAGACCAGGCAAGAGACCGCCGCCAAAGCCATCGGGTCCGGTCGGCCCACGGCGGTCGTGATGAACTACGATGCCATCTGGCGCAAGCCCTTCGGGGATTGGGCCATGAAACAGAAGTGGGATTTGTTGGTGATGGACGAGAGCCACCGGATAAAGGCTCCGGGCGGGGTGGCGAGCCGGTATTGTTCCAGGCTCTCCGACCGGGTCGAGAGGCGGGTGGCCCTGACCGGAACTCCAATGTCCCACAGCCCTCTTGATATCTATGCCCAGTACCGCGCCCTCGACAAAAGCATCTACGGCACTTCGTTCGTTAGGTTCCGCTCCCGCTATGCGGTCATGGGCGGTTTCAACCGGATGCAAGTTGTGGGCTATCAGAGGGAGACCGAACTCAGGAACCTGTTTTATAGTAGGGCATACCGGGTCGAGTCCGACGATGTTCTCGACCTGCCCTCGACCCTCTCCATCAACCTGATGTGTGAGTTGGGCCGGGATGGGCAACGGCTTTATTCGGAGATGGCCAACGAGTTCGTGGCCGACCTGGAAGGCGGTCACATAACCGCATCCAATGCCCTCTCCCGACTCTTACGACTCCAACAAATCACCAGTGGCTACGGGAGGTTGGAGGATGGCACCGACGTGGAGATTGATACGGCCAAGGCCAGGGTTCTTGAAGATACCCTAACCGATATCGGCCGGGAACCTGTGGTTGTGTTCACAAGATTCACCCATGACCTCGACGTGGTCCACCGCATAGCGGCCAAGGTCGGGGTTCCTAGTTATGAGGTTTCGGGTCGCCGAAAAGACCTGTCAGAGTGGAGCCAAGGAGTTCTGGCTGTCCAGATTCAAGCCGGAGGATTGGGCCTGGACCTTACGCTGGCCCGGTATGCCATCTACTATAGTTTAGGTTTCAGCCTAGGGGATTATAGTCAGAGCATGGCCAGACTACACCGACCAGGCCAAACGCACCCAGTGGAATACATCCACATATTGGCATCCGGAACGGTCGACGAGACCGTGATGGAAGCTCTGGCGCGCCGGGAGGCGGTCATCGACCATATTTTGGAGGAGGTAAAGAGGCCATGACATATATCTCGGACTGCTGTCATTCCGAGGCTGTCGAAGATACGTTGGAACAATGGGTCAACTATCTGACTTCGCCTAACCACTATCTGCAGCAAGATGTGGTCATGTACGGCAGATGCTCAAGTTGCCATGACATCGGCATGTTTCAGGAGGACAAAGAGGAATGATTAAAACGGATAAACCACTCAGTACCCTGGTCGCGGAGTTTGCCGACCTGACCGAACAACGCCGCAAGCTAGAGGCCGAGGTCAAGAAGTTGGCCACCGACCTCGCGGCCCGTGAGGATAAGTTGGTGGAAGGGTTCGCGCAAGCCGGCATCCAGAACATCAAGACCGCGACCGGGCAGACTATCTACCTCAACCGGGAGATATTCGCGAAGCTGACCGGAGACCATAAGAAAGCCTACACCGCATTCCGTCGAGCGGGGCTTGGCGATTTCGTAAAGGAGACCGTGAATGCAAACACATTAAGAGCCTGGGTCCGCGAGATGGACGAGGTTCTTCCCAAGGGCTTGCAACCCTACATCGACGTAACCGAAGTATATCGAATGAGAATGAGGAGCAACTAACATGGCACTGAAAAAAGTGGAGACATTCCTGGCCCTACAAAATACGCCGGTCGGAGTTCTGGAGACCGTGAAAGAGAACATCGGCAACGACCGCATAACCGACCGCGACCTTGACCGCATAACGGTACCCTTGGGCGGCGGTTTGAACTGGACAGTTCCGACCCTCGGAGGCGAGGACTCGGCCAAGACCCTCGACGGCATAATCGTCCACTGGACCGCGCCGAGGGCGTATTGGGCGACCGGTTTGGAGGCCGGTGGCAATGCGCCTCCCGACTGTTCCAGCCACAATGGGGAAATGGGTTACGGCCAGCCGGGCGGGGAATGTTTCACCTGCCCGCTCAACCAATGGGGAAGTGCCGAAGGCGGTGGCGGCAAGGCCTGCAAAGAGAAACGGATGCTGTTCCTTCTCCGCGCCACCGACCTATTGCCGATAGTCATCCAAGCCCCTTCGACTTCAATCCAGACCGTGAAAAAATATCTTCTCCGGTTGGCCTCCCAAGGCTTGCCGTACTGGTCGGTCTTGACGCAACTGTCGTTGGAGAAGGCTCAAAGTTCGACCGGCATCTCCTATAGTCGAATCGCGCCCAAGTCCTCCGGGCCTGTTCCAGAGGAACAGCGGGAGAAGTTGGCCGAGTACGTTGCCGCCATCAAGCCCATTATCGGGTACATGGTCAATACGGATATCGAACGAGACGAGGCCTAATTGGATGCGGGAGAGTTCCTCACAAAGTTGTGGGGAAATCCACCACCGGGGCAAGTCCTGGTCTGGACCCTCCCGCAAAAACGGTCAATCTGGTACAACCGGTTAGATAATGTCAGGGTGGGAGACTTCTCCCGCCTTGATGTTTATACCGGGGTCGGGGTCGCCCCTTCGGACGTTCTTTTGAAGACCGGCCAGAGGGCGACCGCCGATACGATTGCCGGGATTGCGGGGTTGTGGGCTGATGTGGACTATGCCGGCGAAGACCATGCCAAGGCCGGATTACCCACAAACGAGAATGAGGCCTTGGCATTAACTTATGCCATGCCGGTCCAGCCGACCATACTGGTCCACTCCGGTCATGGCCTTCAGGCGTGGTGGTTATTCGAAGAACCGTGGATGTTTGAATCGGCACTTGAGCGTGAAGAAGCCCAAGCGATGATTCGTGGGTGGCAGGGCCACATGGCGCAGATAGCAAAAGACCGGGGTGACTGGGTTGTTGACGCGACCCACGACCTTTCCCGGTTGATGCGCTTGCCCGGAACATTTAATAATAAGTCCGACCCGGTGCCGGTCAACGTCATCTCCTCAGATGGGCCGATACTTGAAAGGGACGCGGTATGGGATTACATCGGGGTCGGGAGCGAAGACGACGAAGTATTCAAGCGATACATAACAGAGGGCAAGCCGGTCACCAAAGCCGGCAACCTGACCCTCGATACAAGTGCCGAGCCGCCTTGGGAACAGTTCCGCGCTCTGCGGGATAACGACCCGAAGTTCAAGCGGTCGCTGGAGCGGCGGCGGTCTGACCTCTCCGACCAATCGCCCTCATCCTACGATATGTCGTTGGCCTCGATTGCGGTCGTGGCCGGATGGAAAGACCAGGAGATTGCCAACCTTCTCATCTTCAGCCGCCGAAGCAACGGCGACGATTTGAAGTTACGGGAAGACTATTACACCCGAACGATAGCCAAGGCCAGAGGTCCGGTGGAACAGGCCGAGGCGCAAGAGCGTCTTGAAGAAGGCGGGTCGCTGGCCGACCTGTCGATTCTGATTGGCGTGGAGATAATCGACCTGGTCAAGCACCTCGGCGACCCTCCCGAATACTGGATGGAAACCGGGGAGGGTAGCATCACCCTCGGCACAATCAACAACATCGTCGACCAAGGCCGGTTCCGTAATGCGGTCGCTGCGACCACTGGGCGGGTTCTGGTCCGATGCAAAGAGGCGGCATGGGCAAGAAGGGCCGAGGCCATATTGTCATGTTGCCGGGAGGTCGAGTTGGGAGAGGCTTCCCATCCGGGGAGCGAGATGGCCCATTGGGTCGACACCTATCTTGACAGCCAAACAGTCTTGAACGACCAGGGCATCGCGGCCGAGCAAGGTCTGCCATTCCGGAAGGACGGGGTGGTTATGTTCTCGCTCAGTGGGTTCCGGCAGTACCTCCGGTTCAGTATGGGCGAGCAATTATCCTCCCACAAACTGGGGCAGAGGCTTCGGTTATGCGGTATCTCGCCGACCGTGGTCCGGGTGGTGGTCAAGGGTAACGAGACCTCCCGTAACTATTGGGCCTATAAAGGCGACTAAAAACATAACTCTATAAAAAAACTAACCGTTAAATGTGTTAAATGATTAAATGCCCAGGCGTGGGCCGAGCCTAGCGGAGCGGCCCACAGTCATTAAATTCTCATTAAATGCGCGAGGAGTCATTAAATGGAACAGCGAGTTATAGGGCCACCGGGTTGCGGAAAGACCACGTGGCTCTCCCGGCAAGTGAAACGTGCGGTTGATGAAGGGAAGGATGTTCTAGTCGCCTCTTTAACCAGAGCGGCGGCAGCGGAGGCGGCAGGGCGAAACCTCCCGATACCTCCAAGGAATGTGGGAACCCTCCACTCTCACTGTTATCAATCATTGGGTCGGCCCTCTTTGGCGGTCGACAAGAAACACGTTGAGGATTGGAACACAAGATTTCCCGAGTGGGCTTTATCGTATTCCGACGACCGCATCGACGGTGACAACCTAGAGGAGTCCGGTCAATCTCCCGGCGACAAGTTGATGGCCACTTATCAAGTCTTGCGTGCTAGGATGGCGACCGTTTACCCGATAGATGTGGACCGGATGGCCTCGGCCTGGACCTCTTGGAAAGCCGAGGCCGGTTTGATGGACTTCACCGACCTCATCGAGCAATCTTTGAAAACCATCCCGACCGCACCGGGTAACCCATCGGTCCTGTTTCTGGATGAGGCCCAAGATATGGATTTGCTAGAGATGAGCCTTGCCCGGAAATGGGGAGAGGCGGCGGGGTATCTCATCGTGGTCGGCGACCCTGACCAGAATCTTTACCAGTGGCGAGGGTCGGACCCGGAGGTTTTCGTGGAGCCTCCGGTGCCCGACGACCAGATGCGGGTCCTAACCCAAAGTTACCGAATCCCGCAAGCTGTTCATGCGACCGCCGTTCGATGGATTGAACGGACTCCGGGCCGGGTGCCGGTCGAGTATTATCCACGCGATGTGGAGGGAGAGGTCAGACACTTGGCCGCGCCCTGGCCCCATGCCGAACCACTTCTTCGGGATATGCAAAGATACCTCGACGATGGCAAGACCGTCATGGTCTTGGCCTCTTGCGCCTATATGCTCCGGCCCATGTTGGCCCGACTGAGGCGGGAGGGCATCCCATATCACAACCCGTACCGTCGAACTAAAGGAGCGTGGAACCCGCTCCAATCAAGCCGCCGCCGTATAACGCCGAAAGACCTGGTTTTGTCATTCCTCAGAATGTCGGAGGAGGGCATCTGGACCGCCGAAGATATGGCCCGGTGGTTGGCGGCGACCAAGATAAGCGGAGTCCTCCAAGGGAGCCGGGGAACCCTGGACGATTTGACCGACGATAGTTCTGCCGGCGTAAGTTGGGAACGCCTCCACAATCTATTGACCGATGAGGCTGTCGAGGCGGGGTTGTCGGGTGACTTGGAGTGGCTACGGGGTAACCTCTTGGCCGCTCGGCAGAAGGGAGCGGAATTTGCGATTCGCGTGGCCGAGACCCACGGCGCGGAGACCCTATCAAAGACTCCGAAGATAATCACCGGAACGATTCATAGCGTCAAGGGAGGGGAGGCCGATGTGGTCTACCTCTTTCCTGACCTCAGTTATGCCGGCATGAACGAGTGGATGGGCGGTGGTCAACCGGCTGTCAGGCGTCTGTTTTA
>Ga0208813_1001194_pt1 | contig 14685 bp, 14 predicted proteins | sample MalvireepMed_904_FD_184250 | JGI IMG/M metagenome (GOLD analysis project Ga0208813, IMG submission 184250) | Marine viral communities from the Global Malaspina Expedition - Malaspina viral metaG DeepMed_904 (SPAdes) (version 2) | ecosystem: Environmental > Aquatic > Marine > Oceanic | place... | reverse complement strand
GCGTGGTGATCCACACGAAGTACACCCGCATCCAGGACAAGAAGGTGGTGAAACTCAAGCAAACGCTCAAAGCACTGACGAAGCGAAACCGGGGCATCGGACTCGCGGCCATTATACGTGAGCTGAATCCGGTGTTACGGGGCTTTGCCAACTACTTCCGGGTGGCGAACTGCGCGAGGGTATTGAAGCAGGTCATGAGCTGGCTAAGGAGGCGGCTACGCTGTATCCAGCTCAAGCAGTGGAAAAAGCCGGGCCGGCTGCATCGGCGACTGAAACAGCTGGGTTATCGCCCGCCGTTTAAGTTCATCAAGATGCAAAGCTGGCGCAATGCAGCATCTCCACTGGCCAGTCTGGCCCTGCCCAACACCTACCTGCACAATGACCTGAAGTTGATGGATCTTGCGAAGGTCAAAACCGGCATCACTGTCCCCGAGTTCGGGGTAAGTTAATGGCATGAGCCGTATACGTGGCCCGTATGTACGGTTCTGTGAGAGGGATGAGGCGGAGACGCCTCACCCTACTCGCTGTGATGCTTTCTAATGCTCACTGCTGATTCCTGCTATTCCTGCTCGCATTTCGCATCCCTATGTCAGTAAACTGCCAATAACAGGCAGGGCAGCAAACTAATCGAGTTAGAAGGAGAAGTTGGGATGGATGCCATTGTTCATACTTTTTTTGAACAAACACCGGATGCTAATGTTGCCAAAGAGCGAGTCGCCTTTGGTACTTCTGGCCACCGTGGCCGTGCTACCGAGCGCACGTTTAACGCCGCACACATCATCGCGATTACCCAAGCGGTCGTGGATTTTCGCAATGAGGAGGGGTATAAAGGTCCATTGTTTCTTGGGTTGGATACCCATGCGCTTTCACGCCCCGCTTGGGAGTGCGCGCTGCGAGTGCTGGCAGCCAATAAAGTACCAGTATTGGTTGAGAAAGATCATGGCTACACGGCAACTCCCTTGGTGAGCCACGCGATATTGCAGCATAATGCCCAGCAACATCAGGCTGCCAAGGCTGATGGCTTGATTATTACTCCCTCCCATAACCCGCCGGAGGATGGCGGTATTAAATATAATCCTCATCACGGCGGCCCAGCCGATACTGACGTTACCAAGTGGATTGAGCTGCGTGCAAACGCTTACTTACTCCGCCATTTAAGTGATGTTTCGCTGGTACCTTTAGATGAGGCGTTAGCCCACGCTCAGGAGTATGACTTCACTGCTCACTATGTAGCGCAGCTGGGCAAAGTAGTGGATATGGTGGCCATCCAAAACGCCAATTTAACTCTCGGCGCCGACCCTATGGGGGGGGCGGCGCTACCGGTATGGCAGGCGGTGGCTGAGCACTATGGCTTGAATCTTGAAGTCGTGAATAACACCGTAGATGACAGCTTTAGCTTTATGCCACTAGATCACGACGGCAAAATCCGTATGGACTGCTCCAGCGCGGATGCTATGGCTAATTTATTAAAGGTTAAAGACCGTTTTGATATCGCCTTTGGCAACGACCCAGATGCTGACCGACATGGCATTGTGGATGCCAATGGCTTGATGAATCCTAATCACTTCTTGGCAGTGTGTGTAGATTACTTGATTAGCCATCGCCCAGAGTGGAGTGAGTCGTTAAAGATCGGTAAAACGTTGGTCTCCTCGTCGATGATTGATCGCGTAGTCGCTTCCCATAAGCGCGAGCTATATGAGGTGCCCGTAGGTTTTAAATGGTTTGTGGATGGCTTGCATGAGGGGTGGCTGGCCTTTGGCGGTGAAGAGAGCGCTGGTGCTAGTCTATTAACCCGCGATGGTAAGGCGTGGTCTACTGATAAAGATGGTATTGCGCTGTGCCTTTTGGCAGCTGAAATCATGGCTGTTACGGGTAAAACACCCAGTGAATATTATCAGACCCTGACCGAGCGCTTCGGTAAACCGTTCTACAAGCGTGTGGATACTGCCTGTACGGCTGAAGAGAAAGCCGCATTTAAAAATCTCACTGCTGAAAGCGTGACCGATACAGTTCTGGCTGGAGACCCTATTTCTGCTGTGTTGGTAAAGGCTCCGGGTAATCATGCGGCGATTGGTGGGTTGAAAGTAACCACCGAGAACGGCTGGTTTGCTGCTCGCCCTAGCGGGACAGAGTCGCTCTATAAAGTGTATGCAGAAAGCTTCAAAGGTCCGCACCATTTAGATGAGTTGATTGAAAGTGCCACAGTGTTGCTTTCGGGCATATTGAAAAATTAGTAAACACAGTTGTTATAAATTAAGGTTTGCTGCCCTACGGTTCGGCATAGCAATTGCATAAAGTTTAGCGTGAATTCGCCCTGTATTTTTCCTTATTCTGGAACGCAACGCTCAGTAAAAGGACGTTAACGATGACCCAAGTACGCAAAGCAATTATCCCTGTTGCTGGTTTTGGCACCCGTCTACTGCCGATTAGCAAAGCAATTCCGAAAGAGATGGTGCCTGTTGTTGATCGGCCCCTCATTCAGCATGTCGTGGAAGAAGCGCTGGCGGCAGGTATCAATGAGATCATTTTGGTCACGCGAGCGGGGAAGTCGGCTATTGAGGACCACTTTGATGCACATTTTGAGTTAGAGCACTCGCTAGCCAGTAAGGGGAAAAATGCGCTGCTGGAAACCCTTTCTGCTATTTCACCTAAAAAGCTAAAAGTCACCAGCGTCCGACAGCCTAATGCGAAAGGCCTAGGGCATGCGATTTACTGTGCTTCGCATCTGCTCGATAAAGAGGAGCCGTTTGCGGTGATTTTGCCGGATGTATTGGTGAAGCCGCAAGTAGGCAACAGCGCGTGTGATTTAGGCAGTATGGTTGAGCGCTGGGAAAAGACCGAAGCAGCGCAAATTATGGTAGAAGCAGTGCCCCAGGAGGATGTATATCGTTACGGCATTGTGGATTGTGACGAACCTGCTGCTGGTGAAAGCGCCGATATGCGTGGTGTGGTCGAAAAGCCAAAGCCAGAAGAGGCCCCGTCACGCCTATCAGTGATTGGGCGCTATGTGTTGCCGTATCGCATTATGGAGCTGTTGCGTGACCAACCCCCCGGCGCGGGTAATGAAATCCAACTGACGGATGCAATTGACCGCCTTATGCAAGAGGGTAAAACCGTCCAGGCATTTAGGATGCATGGTCGTACCTTTGACTGCGGACATATTGAAGGTTGGTTGCAAGCCAATACGACGCTGGCTAGAGAAGCAGGTTACGACGTTTGAGCGTTATATCATGCTGCCACTCTGCATAGAGTGGCTATTTAGCTGGCCGTTTTTGCGGCCTCATTGCTTGCTCTGGAGATGGTTGCATGGGGGAGTTATTGGAACAGTTATTGGAACAGGTGTTAACCATTGCTTATGATGCGGGTGATGCCATCATGGCAATTTATGGCAACGAATATAGTGTTGAAATCAAGGAAGATCATAGCCCAGTCACCGAAGCTGATAAGGCTGCACATCATGTTATTGTTGCAGGGCTACAAGCATTAAAAGAGAAGTTGCCTGTACTTTCCGAGGAAGATACTAGCCATTTTGCAGGGGCAGGGGATGATAAGCGGTATTGGCTAGTAGACCCTTTAGATGGAACAAAAGAATTTATTAAGAAAAACAATGAGTTCACCGTCAATATTGCACTCGTAGAGAATGATTCCCCCGTATTGGGTGTCGTCACGGCACCTGCTTTGGGCATTGCTTATGTAGCAGCCAAAGGTAAAGGGTCTTACAAAATTGATCGTCATGGGCATCGTGAGCAATTAAACGTTGCTAATGCTCCTCACCCGCCAGGAGTTTGGCGAGTGGTAAGTAGCCGCTCACATAAAAGTCCCGAATTATGCGGCTGGCTGAAACAGCTGGGCGACCATGAACTTAACCCAGTCGGCAGTTCATTGAAATTTTGTTTGATCGCAGAAGGTGCGGCTGATGTGTATCCCCGCTTTGGGCCTACGTGTCTGTGGGATACCGCCGCCGCTCAAGTGATCATTGAAGAGGCGGGAGGCGTCGTTCAGGCCATGAGTGGCGAGCCACTCCACTATGGAAACCCTGCTGAGATTATTAATCCGTCCTTTGTAGTCTGGGGAAGCGCTCAAAAATGTATATCCGTTTCATGTGATCAAGAACCTCTTCGGCTACCGGAAGGTGCGCTACAAGGGGCTGGCCAATCTGGTGCTGGAGGCACGATGCGAAGGACGCATTGACAGGGCCAGTACGTCTTGAATCTGCCCTGCCAGCCGGATAATCCGGCTGGCAAGGGAAACAGACCACCTTCGCTGGTCAGAAAGCGACCGCTGATGCAGTGAAAGTGCTCTTATGAGCGTTTCAGCCGCTTAGAGACGAATTGATCAGCGGTTCCTTAGGACAGTTACGCAAAGAAACGGTTTAGAAAAAAATAGCTAATTTGATTTGTCTCAACGCGCACATTTCAGTTGTTTTTGATAAGTTATTTCTTTCGAGCCATGATAGCGTCTGAACTCGCGAGCCTCACTCAAGGAAATTAACGAAATAGGGATTTCTGGTGCGCCTAGCCCCCCCGATCCATCGACTGATTACGTTTCGTTCGCTAAAAAGCCGGCTGCTGCTGGGGCTTTCCTGTGCGCTGGCCATCTTGGCAGGGGCCGTGCTGGGCATGGCGTGGCAGGTCGGCAAAATCATGGTGCACGAGACCAATATCGCCCACCTGCGCTATGAAGCCGATTTGCTGGCCGATGAGATTACCCAACATATCAACCAGCGCATCAACGCACTACAGCGGTTGAACGGGGTCATTGGGCTGTCAGACGATCCCACCTGGTTGAATTACGAGCTGCAGAAGAACGACTCCCTGCTGACTTGGTTCGAAGGTTTGATGGTCAGCGATGAGAACGGCGTGATTTTGAGCGACTGGCCGAGCGTGGTGGGGCGAGTGGGCCTCGAGACCAAAGACCTCGAGTATTTCAAAATGGTGCGCGGTATTCGCCGCCCCTACGTGAGCGAACCCTTCGTGGGCCGGGCTAGCGGTATGCCGCTGGTGCTCATTAGCATTCCCCGCTTGGATGAAAACGGGCGTTTTGCGGGCTTTGTCGGTGGCATCGTCAGTCTCAAGAGCAGTGGACTCTTCGATCGTTTGAGCAGCATTCGTTTGGGTGACAATGGCTATGCGGCCGTTTCGACCGCCTCTGGCAAAATTCTTTACCATCCTGATCACGAGTTGGTGAACGCCGAGATCAGCAACGTCCAATTGAACCCGATGTTAGAGCTTGCGCTGGCGGGTTGGAGAGGGGAAGGGGTTGCCGAACTGTCGAGTGGTCGCGTAGCGCTGCAAGCGTATGCCCAAGTGTGGCCAGCCGATTGGATAGTGGGCCTGTTTTTGCCCACCACTCAAGCACAGTTACCGCTCGCGGGGTTCATTTACAAGCTGCTGGGCATTTGGTTCGTCCTGGCGCTACTCATGATGCCGCTCTTATGGTGGCTGCTGGCTCGCATTCTCAAGCCATTGGACTATCTTGAATCGCAAATTGGTGAAGTGGGTAAGGGCGAGCGCGCGAGTCTCGATCTCGCCACCAGCATGCAGGAGTTGCAGCAAGTCGCGATGACTTTCAACCGCGTAGAGCATGAGCGCCAGCAGTTGGTCGGCCATTTGCAAGAGCGCCAGGCGTTTTTGGATTCCGTATTGAGCGCTACACCCCAGGGCATGTTCGTTGCCAATTTTGGCGGTAAGATCACTTATATGAACCCGGCACTGCTGGAGATGCTGGATATCCCTCCCGATATGCCCATGGAGGTGTGGATGGAGCAGGTGCACCCTGACGACCGAGAAGGGGCGAGGGACATGTGGGTTCACAGCTTGAAAACTGGTAGCGATTTCGTGCGCCAACTACGGTTCGTGCGCAGCGACCATGAAACGCTGTGGCTGGACATTCATGCACGGGTGGTCATGTTGTCTCAAGGGGGGCACTCGCTGGGCTTGGTCGGGGTCGTGAAGGACATCACTGAGCGTCGCCAGCAAGAGGCGTTGCAGCGCTGGGAGGCAGAGCACGACCCGTTGACGGGGTTGCTCAATCGACGTGGATTCGAGCGCCGGTTGGAAGAGGCATTCGCCGACTTCCAGAAGACCAGCACGCCCTCTGCGCTGCTTCTCTTCGATCTGGACCATTTCAAGCCTATCAACGATGAGGGCGGCCACGCGCTGGGAGACGAGATGCTCCGCCGTATCGCTCAAATCGTGGCCTGGGAAGTGCGTGGCAGTGACCATGTGGCGCGCCAAGGGGGAGATGAGTTTGCCGTGCTGCTGCCCAGCTGTACGCTGGGACAGGCCGAACGTATCGCAGAGTCGTTGCGTCAATCGGTGAGTGAGGTGACCGTGACCCATGAGGGCAAAGAGTACAGCGTGACGCTCAGCATCGGCGTGACGACCTTCGATGAATGCGACGAAACGGTGGATGTGGCGATTTCCCGGGCAGATGCGGCCAGTTATGAAGCCAAAGGGGAGGGGCGAGATGCCGTGGTGGTCAAATTGCCCGAACAGTTCGACCCCCTAGAGCTATTCGGTTAAGACGCGTCTGGGAAACCTTCCCGCTGCCAAGTGATCAGCCACTGGGGGAGCGCTTCGGCGGGCACGGGGCGCGCGAACTTCTTGGCCAAGAAGACGATACTCTCTACGATCGCACGATCATCTTCGCTCGCCAGCATATCGCGAACGAAGGCTCTATCGACTTTGATCAACTGCACCGGCAGGCGGCGAAAGTACGCCAGCGACGAGTAGCTGGTGCCGAAATCGTCCAGCGCCACGTCGATCCCCAGCCGTTGACAGACTGTCTAGCGAGTCGACAAATCTCAGTCAACGGTAGAGTATAAGAGGATGCTGATTCGACTGAGAGCGCCTTCGTGGACTTACTTGAACTCTTTACACGCACCCTAGACGTTACCCTGCCTGTTTTTGCCATGGTGTTCATCGGGATTGCCTTGAAGCGCCTGGGCTGGATCGATAGTGCCTTCATTTCGACCGCCTCGTCTCTCGTGTTCAAAGCCACACTGCCCACGCTGATCTTTCTCAGCCTAGTCAAAGCTGACTTGAGCGTTGCTCTAGATGTGCCGTTGCTGCTCTTTTTTGCCCTCGCCACGTTGGGCCAGTTTTTGCTGAGTTGGGGTTGGGCGCACCTGCGCGTGCCAAGAGCCGACCGTGGCATTTATGTTCAAGGAGCGTTTCGCGGAAATTGTGGGGTCGTAGGCTTGGCCTTGGCGGCGGGCATGTACGGCAATTATGGGTTATCCGCCGGTAGTTTGCTGCTGGGGGTGGTGATCGTGATGTATAACGCGCTCTCCGTCGTTGCCTTGGCGGCCTATCAGCCCGGCCAAGCGACCGATTGGCGGAGTTTGCTGGGTCATATTATTAAAAATCCGCTGATTCTTTCGGTGTTCGCTGCGCTCCCTTTTACCGCTTTCTCGGTGTCACTGCCCAGCTGGGTGATGACCTCGGGTAATTACTTTGCCTCGCTCACGCTACCGCTCGCGTTGATATGCATCGGCGCAACGCTATCGGTATCCAGCATGCGAGAGGGAAGCCAAGTGGCGCTCAGCGCCAGCAGTATGAAAATGGTGATTTTACCCGTGCTTTCTACATTGGCTGCGTGGCTGATGGGGTTTTCAGGGAATCAGCTCGGCCTACTGTTTTTTTTCTTTGCCAGCCCCACTGCTGCCGCCAGCTTCGTGATGGTCAAAGCGATCAATGGGAACGTGGCCTTGGCCGCTAATATCATCGCCATGACCACGCTCATGGCCAGCGTGACCGTGACACTGGGTATCTTCGCTCTTCGCCTGCTCGGTTGGATATGACCTCTGCCGATGCAAAACCGCGGTTGGCCGGGGCGGATCAAACCGCTATACTATGCGCCCCGTAAGTCCCTGTAGCTCAGTAGGATAGAGCAGCCGCCTCCTAAGCGGCAGGTCGCAGGTTCGACTCCTGCCAGGGACGCCAAACGCCCCCATATCTTCTTCATTTCTAACCACTAGCGCGGCGCGCCTAGCGTTTGCACCCAGTAGTGCGTAAATCGCACGTCACTATCTTCTGCATGCGCCATGCCCATATCGGTAAAGGCATCGTTCATGAGGTTGCGGCAGTGGCCTGGGCTTTCGATCCAGCTTTTGATGGCTGCGTCGGCGGAGGAGGCGGGCGCATGCGTTATCCAGAGCGTTGTCATCCACGCGATCGAACAAAGCGCCCGGGCAGCCGGGCGCTTCATGAACGGCTTATCCACTGAACTTCTCGTTTTCGTCCAAGTTGGGTGTCGCGTCTTTTTTGAGATTGGCTTTGGCGATTTCGTACAGCTGGAACGTTTTGCTCTCTTTGGCTTTCCAGTGCCCACCCATTTCTACTTTTTGCCTGCCACCAATTTCTCCATATCCAGCAGGTCGTTGATGAGCGTGGCAAGCCGCTGCACGTTGCGCTGGGTGGCAGCTGCGGCGTATTGCGTCAGCCTGGGCGGCGAGCGCCTCACCCGCGAAAGTGCTTTGGGAACGGGGCGTTACTGTCGACTGCCGGATCGAAAACGAGTGGCATTTATATCGAACAGAGCGATTGGATAATGATTAACGCCACCAACGAATAGGCGTTTGAAACGCATCAAACGTGCTATCAACGCAATTTTGAGTGTATAAGGTTAGCGTTAATAAAAAAATAGGGTGAGCTGGTGGGTCACGCCAGCTAGGGGACCGGATGGGTACGTTCAACGTCTTGTTGCGCTTTTTATGCGTAGGAATAATGGCTTGCTTGCTGTTGCTGTCCGGTTCTTTGGCCTACGCTAGCGCGCCTGCACCGCTGACCGATTGGGAGTATCGCTGGGGAGATGCTCCTTTAGAAGATGACGCGCCTTGGAGCCCCATCGATTTTCCTTCTAACCCACCGGAGCGCAACGGCCAGAAGTCCGTTTGGTTTAAAACGGTCTTGCCAGAGGGAGAGTGGCGTGACCCAGTGTTGCACATTACCAGCATTAACTTGGTGGGGCAGATCTACCTCGATGGCACGCTGATTTATCAGCATGGCGATATGGAGGAGCCTCGTTTCATCGGTTGGCCGTGGCATTTGGTTCCGCTGCCGGAGAATTCGGCGGGCAAGACGCTGGCGCTGCGTATCTACTCCGATTACACCAGCATCGGGCTGTGGGGCGATGTAGAAATCACCGATCGTATCGATGCGCTGAAGGGGATGCTCCACGCTTCGGTACAGGACCTTGCGGTGAGTGCCTTCAGCCTGCTACTGGCGATGTTGGCAGCGATTTTTGCCATGATTGGGCCTGAGCGTCGGGGCTTTTTCGCCATCGCGCTGTTTGCGTTTTCGTCAGGGTTGATGCTGTTGGCAGAGACCCCCGTTCGGCAGCTGTTGGCAGACGCGCCGCTTACCTGGGACATTTTAAGAGCCGCCAGCTACTTTACACTGCCCATTGCCATAGGCTTGTTGCTGAGCCACTGGTTGGAGGGTGTACCAAAGCGCTGGATGAGACGTTTATGGCAGCTCCATTTGGCGTACCTCGTGGTTTCGATTGGTCTGGTCGCACTTGGCGTGGTGAACTTGGCACTGACGTTCCCCATATTCGATGTGCTGCTGTTGCTCACGCTCCCCCTCATGCTTCTGCTGGCGCTGCTGCGGGTGCGTCGTTTGAATTTGGAGCAGCGACTGTTCGTCACTAGTTTCCTGCTGTTTGCGCCACTTCTGTTGCTGGACATGTTGGTGGCGCACGAGCTGATACCTCGGCGTGACGTGCCACTGAGCTATGGGGCGTTGGGCTTCTCTTTGGCTATCGTGGGGATTTCGCTGTGGCACTACCGTCATACGCAGCGTCAGCTTGCTTCGGCCAACCAGACGCTAGAAGCACAGGTGACGGCGCGGACAGCAGAGCTAGATACCTTGGTCGAGCAGCTCAAGGGGCTCTCGCTTCAGGATGCCCTGACCGGTCTCAATAACCGTCGCCATTTCGACGCCTTGCTACATCAGGAAATGGCGCTCGCGCAGCGTAAGGGAAGCCTGCTTTCGCTGCTGATGATCGATATCGATCATTTCAAGAAAGTGAACGATAACTTTGGCCACGACGCTGGCGATGCCGTTCTGATTGAGGTCGCGGCGCTGTTAAAGAAGCATTTTCGCGGTACGGACGTGGTGTGCCGGTTGGGGGGCGAGGAGTTCGTCGCACTCCTACCGGGTACCGGAGCGGCCGAGGCCCAAGCGCGTGCCGAGAAACTGCTGAAGGCACAGAGTAACCAAGCGTTGAGTCACCTTCATCAGCCGCTTGGACGCATTACGCTCTCTTGCGGAATCGCCACGTATCCGGCTCACACCATGGACCCTAAAAGGCTACTGCGCTTGGCCGACACAGCGTTGTACAAAGCTAAGAATAACGGCCGCGACCGTTGTGAAGTATGGGAAGGAGCCGTGTCGTCCAGCGAGCAGTAGCTAAGTGCCTGTTCAAAATTAATCGCGCGATCAGTTCCGTAACCACCGAGTAAGCGGTGTACCTCTTCACGTAGACGTTCAAACGAGAGATAGGCGCTCAAAGGCAGCCAGGTGTACTTCATCTGCCGCCACAGAATCTCTATCAGATTCAGCTCTGGTGAGTAGGCAGACAGATAGATCAGATGCACACGTTGCGACATCCACTCATCCTCTTGCGCCTTGGCCCTCTCGCTCGTGAAGCGCTTTCATCAGGTCTTGCGTTTTGCGAAAGTCCGTTTCGTCACGCTGGGTCTTGAGTGAATGCCGAATGCGCTTGAAGCTATAGCCATTTTTTTTCAACGCCCGACGCAGTGTCACCGTGGCGACAGACTTGCCGGTCTCTTCTTGAAAGCGAGCCTGTAAGGCGCGAATCTGATGAGGATGCTCAGCTACCAACGCTTGCAGTCGCTTGTGATTGTGTTCATCGAGAGCGGGTGTTCGTCCACTACGCGGTTTGTCGATGAGACCATCAAAACCGGACACTTCCCATTGCTTGAACCATCGTGATACGGCATCGCGGCGAACCTGAAGTATCTCACTGATTTGGTTAATCGTATGGCCTTGGTCACTCAGTAGAATGGCATGCGCCCGACGACGGAGAGCGCGCTTCTCGCCATGGTGATAGGCGGAGGTCAGCGTTTGTTGTTCAGGTTCAGTGAGAGGGGCAACGAAGCGTTTTTTCATGGTTCTGTCCGTGTCAGAAATCCTGGTATGGATATTACACGAAAACTTTATATTAGGCACTTAGCGGCTATGATGGCTCGTTTTGCCAGACGCTTGGCCATGCCCAGCCATCTTTATGCACGTAGGCAGCCAGTAACCGCTGTTGGCGGGTGGCGAGCTGTTGATGTATCTCTTGGTGAGCGGCGGTGATGTCAGGCAATCGTTGGTACTCTGCTAGCGAAGGTAGCTCTGGGAGGGTAGGGGTGGGGTCGATGAACGCGCTGTCTAACGTCACGAGAAAGTTTTCAAGCGTGATGATGCCCGCCCGCTTTGCTCATCTTACCATCGAGATAGACGGTTTTTTCATGCACCTGTATGGCGGCCCAAGAGGTGCGTAAACTCTCTAATCAAACGGCCGAAGCCACCAAAGAAGTGCAGCGCATGATTGTGAATACCAATCAAAGCGTTATAACCAGCGTGGCCCATACCCGGGAAACCCAGGCGGCCACCCAGCGTATCCGCAATGCCAGCCAGCGCGTGAACGACTTAATGGAAGAGATTAGCCGAGCGGCTAGAGAACAGAGCGACGGTGTTGCGCAAATTGGCCTAGCCATTGCTGAGATTGACAGTACGACTCAGGCTAGCGCATCGGATATGGAGAGTTACCGCCGCGTGGCAGATACGTTAAGTGGCGAAGCTGCCGCATTAACCAACAGCGTGAATGCCTTTAGAACATTCCGGAGCGGGGAGCTGCCGCCAGTGGCGTTGGGTCACCCCCCAGAGCAGCGGGATGAAAGGACAACGGTGAAAGCGCTGCCCCGGAATAAAGCGGCGACTGAAGAGTGGGAGCAATTCTAAGCCCGCCCGGACCGCCACCCACGGCGGTGTAAGCGCTGCCGTGGGTGTTGGTGTTAGTGCTTATTGTGCCAATGGTTCAAGCCAGTAAGCGGGCGTTTAACGCGCTTTCTTTACTAGGCACGTTTCTGTTAACTGATCGAGCCGGTCGTAACCCACAAGTCCAACCGCCCGATCAACTTCGGCGCGCAGAATGTCCAGCGCATGTTCGGCACCTGCTTGCCCACCAGCTGCTAGCCCGTAGAGAGTGGCGCGGCCTAGCCATACAGCGTCGGCGCCAAGCGCCAATGCTTTTACAATATCGGTACCCCGCCTAAAACCACTATCAACAAACAGTTGGCAGCGTTCCCCGACGGCAGCTTTGACAGCTGGCAGTATATCCATCGGAGAGATGGCATGGTTTAGCTGCCTACCACCGTGATTAGATAGCACAATCGCATCGGCACCCAGTTGAGCGGCTTTGCCAGCCTCTTCGGGATCCAAAATACCTTTGATAATCAGCTTTCCAGGCCATAAGTCGCGGAGCCATACGATATCTTCCCAGTTAAGGGAGGGGTCGAGTTGCTGACCAATGATGACGGAGGCTCCCTGGGCGCTGCGTTGGTTGGGCGGCAGGAGCGCATCCAGGTTTTTGAAAGTTGGAGGGCCGTCTGGATAGAGCACATCCAGCATCCACTTCGGCTTGGATAGCATATGCAGCAAATTGGTTAAATTAGGCTGCATCGGGCGTCTAAAATTGCGTACATCCCACTCCCGGTTTCCATATATGGCACTGTCTGTCGTGATCACGATGGCTTCAACATCCGCCTGTCGGCAACGCTCAACGAGAGAGCGCACAAAAGCCCGGTCACGATAGAAGTAGATCTGCATCCACGCAGATAACCCTTCCAGTGCTGTGATGTCCTCCAGGGCGGTTGTCGATACATTGCTTAGCACAAAAGGGATATCTCGGCTGCGGGCAGCGCTCGCCAGCTTGATATCACCATGTTTCGTTAGCATGCCATTGAACCCGGTGGGGCCAATCACCATAGGCAGGCTATACCGCTTTCCCAGCAGTGACGTGGCCAAGTCCCGAGGGCCGATTTTGGTCAGGCTCTTGGGTTTAAAGAGGTATTGGTCGAAGACTTCCCTGTTATGGCGCAGTGTGTGCTCGTCGTCACTGCCGCCATGCAGGTACTCGAACACAAAATTGGGAAGGCGCTTTTTGGCAATAAGCTCTAAGTCTGAAATGTTGAGAGCTTTTTTATGGTTATAGCCTGAGTAGCGCTGACGCTTCATGGTCGCTCCTGAAAGGGTATCACTATTGATCCGCAACTAAAGTATAGGCTCGGAAGGCTTTCGCTTCTTTTGCCATACTACCATACTAGTCATATCAGTCGTGGTAGCAATTCGTCACAGACCCTCATTTACGGATTTAGGTGTTATGCATGCGACCCTACAAACGCTATGGCAGGAAACCCGCGACAGTGACCCGGTACGCCAGCGCTTATACCAAGTTTTAAGGCAGTCAATTATTCAGATGGTGTTGGCACCTGGTCGGGCGCTATCCGAAAAAGAGATTGCCGATACCTTTTCGGTTAGCCGCCAGCCTGTGCGGGAGGCATTTATCCGGCTTTCGGAGGCGGGGTTGGTGGAGGTAAAGCCTCAGCGTGGCACCTACGTTGTCAAGATTTCCCAGCAGGCGGTACTTGAGGCCCGTTTCGTCCGTGAAGCGATTGAAGTTGCAGTGGTGAAGTTGGCAGCCAAGAAAGGCATTGAGCCTAGCGTGCTCAAAGAGCTGCATGACTTAATTGAGCGCCAGCGCCGCTGTCTTGAGCCCCACGATTACGACCGCTTCTATCATCTTGACGAAGCCTTTCATCGCACACTGTCGCTCGGTGTAAGGCAGCAGGCTGCCTGGAAAGTCATTGAAGAGGTAAGAGCTCAATTGGATCGTGTGCGCTATCTCAGCGTCCCACATAGCACTCCTCTGGAGCGGCTTGTCGATCAGCACAACCATATTATTGCGACCATTGAAGCACGTGACGTTAAGCGTGCTGAAGAAGCAATGATGCTTCATTTGCGAGAAATTCTCGTCTCCATGCCTGATTTGATCCGCCGTTTCCCAGATATGTTCGATGTACAAGACAACCCAGTAATGCAGGAGGCGATCCAATGAAGATTGAGCGTGCCTATACCATTGTTACGTCACCGGGACGTAATTTCGTCACGTTGAAAATTGTTACTGACCAAGGTGTCTATGGAATTGGCGATGCAACACTAAATGGCCGTGAGATGGCCGTTGTGGCGTATTTGGAAGAGCATGTCATTCCAATGTTAATTGGTCGGGACCCCCATCGTATCGAGGATATCTGGCACTATCTGTACCGCGGCGCGTACTGGCGGCGAGGGCCTGTCACCATGAGCGCTATTGCTGCCGTTGACATAGCACTTTGGGATATCAAAGCCAAGCTTGCGGGGATGCCGCTGTACCAGCTTCTGGGTGGGAAAAGCCGAGAGCGCGTTATGGTGTATGGCCATGCAACAGGGCGTGATATTGAAGCGTGCCTGGATGAGGTTGCCCGCCATGTAGATGAGGGCTACAAGCTTGCAATTACCCACAAGTCGATGATGCATCTGGATTGGCAGCTTGGAATCCAGCAACAAGATCTGCTAAGCGAATGAAGCCTCGCCATAGAACGGTGGTTCCTGGGAGAGGATCACTTGAGCGATC
>Ga0208813_1001187_pt1 | contig 14793 bp, 10 predicted proteins | sample MalvireepMed_904_FD_184250 | JGI IMG/M metagenome (GOLD analysis project Ga0208813, IMG submission 184250) | Marine viral communities from the Global Malaspina Expedition - Malaspina viral metaG DeepMed_904 (SPAdes) (version 2) | ecosystem: Environmental > Aquatic > Marine > Oceanic | place... | reverse complement strand
TCACTGGGCCGCCTGACCGCCGGCATCGCCCATGAAATCCGCAACCCGCTGGGCGCCATCAGCCACGCCGCCCAGTTGATGGAAGAATCCCCCAACCTGGACAAGGGCGACCTGCAGATGCTGGACATCATCCGCCGGCATTCCCGGCGGGTGAACGGCATTATCGAAAACGTACTGGACTTGTCCCGCCGCCGGGCAGCCGATACCGAACTGGTGGATGTGGCCAGCTGGCTTGAAGAGTTCCGCCAGGACTTCCTGCAAACCCTGGACGACGACACCCCCGTACAGATTGAACTCTTCTGCGATGACGCCATACCCGCCGCCCGGTTCGATAAAAGCCAGGTTGAACAGGTGCTGGTAAACCTGTGTGACAACGGTTTGCGATACAGCAAACAGCACAGCGGCCAAAACAGGATACAATTAGCCGCAGGCACCAGTGCCGATGGCGAGCGGGCCTTTGTGGATGTTAAGGATTTCGGCCCCGGTATTGCCCCGGAGCACCGCAACTCCGTGTTCGAGCCGTTTTTCACTACCGACAAAAGCGGCACCGGCCTTGGCCTGTACCTGGCCCGGGAACTGTGTGAAGCCAACCAGGCGCACCTGTCGCTGGTGGAAGATGGCGAACCCGGCTGCCGCTTCCGGATCACCTTCGCCCATCCGGGCCGGATGATCTGACCGCCGGGCTGCCAACGCACTGCCATTCATCAAAGAACTGAACACAGATAATGACAAAACAGACCGCGCTGATCGTAGACGACGAACCGGATATCCGGGACCTGCTGGAAATCACCCTCACCCGCATGGGCATAGAGGCCTACACCGCGCCCGACCTGGCCAGCGCCCGGAGTTTACTGGCCCGGCACCAGCCTAACCTGTGCCTGACCGACATGAACCTGCCAGACGGCAACGGCATAGAACTGGTGCAGTGGATTCAGGAACACAGCCCCTGCACCCCGGTAGCGGTGATTACCGCCTACGGCAGCATGGACACTGCCATTGAATCGTTAAAAGCCGGAGCCTTTGATTTTGTCTCCAAACCGGTCGAATTGCCCCGCCTGCGGGAGCTGGTAAACAGCGCCCTGAAACTATCAGAACCCAAACTGCAACCCTCCGAAGAGCACGACGAACCCGGCCTGCTGCTGGGCGAGTCCCCGCAAATCCGCAAACTGCGCAACCAGACCCGCAAACTGGCCCGCAGCCAGGCACCGGTGTTTATCAGCGGCGAATCCGGCAGTGGTAAAGAACTGGTAGCACGGATGATCCACCTGCAGGGCCCGCGCGCCGACGGCCCGTTCATCGCCGTCAACTGCGGAGCCATACCGTCGGAACTGATGGAAAGCGAATTTTTCGGCCACAAGAAAGGCAGCTTCACCGGCGCCATCGACAACAAACCCGGCCTGTTCCGCAGCGCCGACGGCGGCACTCTTTTTCTGGACGAAGTGGCCGACCTGCCTCTGGCCATGCAGGTAAAACTGCTGCGCGCCATCCAGGAAAAAGCCGTGCGCCCGGTGGGCGACTCCCAGGAAATCGCCGTAGACATCCGCATCCTCAGCGCCACCCACAAAAACCTGCCGGAGCTGGTGCAGGAAGGCAGCTTCCGCCAGGATTTGTTCTACCGCATTAACGTAATCGAACTGGCCGTCCCGCCACTGCGGGACCGAGGCGACGACATCCCCCTGCTGGCCAACCACATACTGCAGCGCATCGCCCGGGAATACGAATGCGACCCGGCCAGATTAACCTCCGCCGCCGCCGAACGCCTGAGAGGCTACGACTTTCCCGGCAACGTGCGGGAGTTGGAAAACATACTGGAGCGAGCATTTACGCTGTGCGATGAAGACCTGATTGATGCCGACGATTTGCACCTGGGTGGAGGCGTGGTACCCGGGGGCTCTTACTCTGCCGAAGCAGGCAACTCAAACCCGGGAGCCGTGCCCGTGCCTGAGGGAGAGATTGACCTGGAAGGGTACCTGGAGAGTATCGAACGGCAGGCGATTGAGAAGGCGCTGGAGGCGACGCGGTGGAACAAGACGGCGGCGGCCAAGCGGCTGGGGATCAGTTTTCGGGCGTTGAGGTATCGGTTGAAGAAGCTGGGGATGGAGTGAGGTGCGAGAACTGGTTGGCAAAACAGGAGACACGTTCACATAAGATAAGCCGTGATTAGATAGACTTACTTCTGCTCAGGAAGAGCGGCAACACAATCAAGGACGACAAAAGCATGCGATCTATCCCCTCAAAAGCGGCCGGGGTAACCCTGCTTGAGTTACTGGTTACTCTGTCTATTCTCGCCATCACCGTTTCACTGTCCGCGCCAATGATTGGTGAAACACTAAGTCGGAACCAGTTATCCACGACAACCAACACACTGCAGCGAAGTATTTCTCTTACGCGGGCAGAAGCAATAAAGCGCGGGCACAGGGCTGTTATGTGCCTGAGCAACCTTAAGACAAAATGCGACGGCAATTCTGCCAAGTACCTGCTGATCTTTTCAGATTCGGATCGCAGTGGTGATCCAACCTCTGCAAGTGATTTGATAAAGATTCAGAGTCTTGACCACAGGGCGATAAAAGTCTCTTACAACCGACCCTTTCTCGCTTTCTCGTCCATAGGATATGCCTCAGGAACCAACGGGACATTCAAGATCTGCCATCAAAATGGCGCTGGCGAAATGCTTGTAGTTTCAACGCTTGGAAGAACCAGACAGGCCGTCGACTATAACGGCGACGGCCTGGTTGAGAAAACGCCCGGGCATCCCATATCGTGCTGAGGCGGTTCGCGCCTACCAGCACGAGTCCGTTGCAGCTTTTCCTTTTGTGAAAGCCGATTTCCCAACCTCCGTGTGGACAAACCGCCAGCAATCTTCATCTCTTTGCTGGGGGCTACCAGTGGCAGGCTGGGCAGTGAGAGTGAAGCAGGTATACACTTTTGTACCGGAGCTTAATGTCTGCTCACAGCCATTGTTGGCCAGAGTAATTTGGTAATACCCCTCGTCTGATGAAATCGTTTTAGTGCCAGTAGCGATAGACGTATCATTAAGCAACATACGGAAGTCACTTGCGAAACTGGCAGGCGATTGACGGGTGTAGTATCGCTCTTGTGCAGCCGCCAGCCTCGACAAGGTTGTCATTGCATCAGTCCGCTGTGTCCTCATCACCGAGTCCTGATAGCTGGGATAGGCAATTGCAGCGATAATCCCGATTATCGCCACAACAATCATCAATTCAATTAGCGTAAAACCTTTCTGCTTTATCATACCTATCCTGCTTAGAAGCTGAGTGACTCAATTTGACGCCAGGATTGACGACCGCTCTCGGGAACAGTCGTGAATACCTCATCGGAGCGGATAGCACCTGTCGACATGTTGGTTATCGCACGCAACGAGCCAGATCCCCCCTGGTGGAACGTAACCTCAGAGGCCAAACCACGCCCGATGCCAATCACACTCAACGCCAGTTCGTTACTATTTACGACATACTGATTTGACGTAGAGAGCGGCGCATAGGGTGTCGCGGTTCCCGTTGTTACGGACAGCACATTGAGGAAGCTCTCACCATCAAGCTCGCAGCTTTGCGCAGGAGGTAAGTATTCGGTAAAGGCAAAACTATCTCTATTTGCCGGGTTCAGAGTAGCACTGCCAGTTACCCTGCCGGATGGTGCGAGAGTGGGTGACTGAAGCTCTCGCTTCCAGCCATCATACGATCGCAGAGCTGCCTCCAGATCACGGTAATACTCAACGATTTGCGCCCCGACGGTAAGAGTAGTAGCCGTAGCCTGAGTCAGATCCCGAACCTCGCCTGAGCGCTCAAACACTCCAACATCAGTCACGTCGTAAAGGGAAGACACTGATCCGTAGGTCATCTCACCCGAAGTATCCCGCGGCTCCTTGATACCATAAAAATACTGTTGATCCATCAAGATGTTATCGCCTGGCACCAGAAGCTTGCCGGTACCAAAGAGAAGCCAGCGATCACCGTAAGTATCCCTAACAGCTGTAGGTGCTGCCTGGACTGGTTGCCCAACATCCATCATCTCCGTCAACGGTGCAGCAGAGAGCCCATACTTAGCCGTCGAGGAGCCCTGATTATCCTCTATCAACAGTCTGTAAACGCTACCTACAGGCTCATCGGTGGCAGACGGCGCATTATCAACAGTGGAAACATAAAAGGAATCATCACTATTGTTCCGATCCCAGTCCACCACTTCAAGACCACCTACAAAACCGTTGGTAGCCGCATCGAGCACCAGCGGATTGGCCCCTGAAATCGTCACAAAATAATCATCTGAACTGGCGGCAGTTTTTGAGTTGTCGACCAACTGTTCGAGGTCAATAGCAAACAGTCGTGCAGGCTGGTCACTATCAGCGACTGTAGTCGCAGTGTCGCCCCGTGGACCGCTACCGATCACCAGGTACCAGTCGTTGACTGATGGAGACGTCCAGTCGCCTAGCGACGCTTCCGAATTCGAAGGCTGCCTGTCTTTGATAACGGCCGGTTTGCTCAACGTGAAGCCAAGATCAGGTGCTGTTACTTCCCCGAGCAGTTTCGGTGGTTGCTCAGGATCTGTCACATCAAACACGACATAAGCGGACTGCATTGTCCGGTCAGTGCCATCCACTGAAATCTTGATTGGTGAGCCACCAAAACGCATCCCCATCACCATCACCGTCCCCCAACCATGAGGGTGTGTTTCGCTCTCGGGGAAAATGTTGGCATCAAACACCAGGGGCTCGCCATCCATGTAGTACACATGTTGATAGTCCAATTCCGGCAACCAGCGTAGATGCGGAAGCAGGTTGGACGGCACGTAGGCCCAAAGTTCTTGTCCAAGAGGGTGGTCAGCTACAGTGCCTGAGTACGGTTGAGTTGCAAACTCCTTGGTGCCGGCCCGCCAGAAACCACCATTAAATGCGTGAATCATACCGTCATTAGCGCCCACGTAGATGACCTGTCTCCGGTCACGATACTTCTTGACAAAGTCTGCGTAGGTAGTGTCACTGTACAACACGCTGTAATTGTCTTTCGGTGTTGCCACAACCGCAGGGGTGGAATGGATGATATCCCCCAGGCGCCAGACTTCTTCGGTGCCATCACCATCGTAATCAATCGACCGACCCCGGAACCCTGATATCTCTTTACCCCTGATGTAGTCAATCAGGTTCTCCGCCGCTTCGTCAGCCACGGATCCATTAGCGTCCGGCGGCAGCCCCAGGAACTCCTTAAAGTCATTCAAGCGCGTCGAATTGGAGCTTGAGAACTCCGTCACATCATTGTGATCGATCTCTCCGTCAGCATTCAGATCCATAGCCGTAAATATATATCGACGACTACTGTCGGCGCTGGTGTAGCTGGCGCGCTGCGTTTCGGGCTCCGTGACAGCCGCAAGTCTATCAACAGCACTCCAGATAGGCTTCAACTCGTTCAGTTCTACTGGCTGCCCGGAAGGAGTAAGACTAAGGTTGGTACCAACGCTATACCGCTGAACAAATGTCTTTTCCAAATTCGGATCATACTCAAGCTGGACCACCATATCGGTGTTATACCCATCTAGCTTGGCATTACCATTGGAGTCCTCACGGAGGAATCCGTTGTCATCAATAAAAATGGCTCGCAAAGTCCCGGTCCAGGTGACGGTCTTTGAGCCAACCGAGTACTGGGGTTGATAGAGTGCCTGATAAACCGCGCCAACACCGGAACTGCTATTAGCAACAACAGCCGCGTTAGTACCAGACGCAGTTCTTGCTACCAGCGACTCAAATACCCGCTGTAACTGGTTGGCAAGCAAGCCTGGGTTACTCGAGTAAAAATAGTTATCGGGTATCCCATCAGGGCCATTTGCACCTGTCCGGTTGTTTACCAGGTCCCATTCGCGGGTATCTGTTGAAGAGCCTTCAAAAGTGGGGTCGCCACTTTCGTCAAGATCCCGGAAGCCACCATACTTGGCAGCCAGGAAAAGCGGCTTATCCAGAAGTCGATCAGCTCCGCTGGCACCGGGCGAGAAGGTCTCAGACTCTGGAACGTAAGAATACGACGCTGTCCCATTCCCACACCCGATCGATGCCGAGCTGCCGGTTTCTGGTATGGGCATCAATGGCAGCCCGTCGTCACCAAGAACTTCCAGCTGACAAAGGTCATTGCGGTTCTGGTTTCCTGGTCGATCCAACCAGTCACTGATGCCATCTTCCCCGTCACTTCCTGTGACCACGTAGCCGAACCTCAAATCAAATCCGGCCGCCGTGTAGGCAACACCTTGACTGATTCTTAGCTGACCATCACTAACTGCCGTGTCATACGTAGCGCTGCCACGGCCGTCAGTATCACCTTCAGCACACCGATTCCCTGATTCACCAACACAGAAGCTAATCACTTGGCTACCATCGAGATCGTAGTCATTACCCCACGACGAATCTTCCCAATGGAAAAGTAGAGTACCGGCAACCAGGTTACCGTCAGCATTTGTTTGCATTGCGAGAATCTCGACATCAAACAAACTACACGGCTGCCATGTCCCACTCAAGCCATCTCTGGACTGGCAGGCAGGCAGGAAGCGTATTGCGCCACTGCCCACCGGAATCTCAAAGGAAGGCACGGTTTCGGCCAACTCAACACCATAAGTATCAACCGTCTGATCGCCATCCATACCTAGTTCAGTACGCAGATCGGTTGTTTTAGCATGATTCGCCAAGCCGGCAATTTGATAGCTGCCCTCCAGCGCAGGCGCCTCCGGACAAACCCCCAGAGCATCGCCGAGTCCACTCAGACTCTTGGACGTACAGAGGCCATCGTCCGAGGTACCATTACTACCAATGAGGAAACTTTGAGCTGTTTGGCCATATTCCGCATCTCCGACGTCATCTGTTTTATCGGAGAGCGAACTAACACCAGTCAGGCCGGTTATGTCTGACACGGAGCTCAAGTCATCACCATCAAATGAGGCAACCCCGGATGAAATCATGATGATTGAGCAGGCCGCACATCTAGAATCTACGTTCAGAGGGTTTACGCTGAGCCCTGGCCATTCCGCCTCTTTTAAACTTTCAATAACGTCGTAGGTACCGCTGAGAGAATACGCAGGAGTCGCTGATGTCGCGCCCGCAAAATAACGAACTGCTTCTGCGTAGATCTCGGAAACGGGATTGCCCCAGTCCCGACAAGGTTTGTCTCCGTCCTTGAACTGATCCACCGTTATACCGGGAGTATTACAATTGTACACCTCGTCATAGACGCTACCGCTCCACCCAATGATCCGGACCGCATCTATGGTAGAGATGATTCCATCAACATCCCTGAATACACCGGTACTCAGATCAATCTCATCGTCAGTTGGATCATCGTTCGAGCCAAATAGACCTATATTCTTCCGAAGCACACCGCCCGCGATGTAGTTCTCGTAACCACCGCTGATCAAACCAAATTTGAGATCGCCATTTTCACCGTATTGCTGCAGCAACCCAACAGGTTTACTGTGGCCGGAGGAGTATGTTTTGCAGGAATCAGAATCGGCATCCTTACTGTCAACGCAGGCGACAACGCGAACGTATTGCTCGGTTCCCTTATTCTCCTGCTCAGTTGTAGACGGTCTGTTAGAGCCAGATTCCCACTGACACTGACTACCCTCATTAATAGACCAGCGCCGGTGATCACCGCTAGCGATCCTTATTTGAGGAACACTGTTGGCGTCGTAGGGATGGCTGGAGGAGACATTACAGAATGTGGTCGCACCACCATTCACATTTTTATAGGTTGACGGGATATAGTCCGCAATGTCTGAACCCTCATACACCTTTGCGAAGGCATGAACATCACTCGGAATATAGGCGCGCTCCAGCACCGTTCTGGAGTCAGTATCCTCAACTCGCTTGCCGCCGTATAGAACCTTGCGCAAAACATCAACCCGGGTCATCGTCACCCAGTTAAGAAAGTTGCCACTCCAGTCATTAGTATCCGAGCATGAGTGACCATTACTTCCGCCTGCCTCAGCATCTGGCTCAAAAACATGCTGACCAGTGTTGTATACATAACACCACTCGGAGTCGAAATAGCCGTAGTAATCAAAGCTATCGTCATAGGTGGTTTCGATAACACCGTCACTATCAATATCGGTGTAGTCCGAATACGCCTTGTAAAAAAGCTGGTTATCTACAGAAAGACCCAGCATTACCAGGGGTGTTTCACGCGCAGTCAAAACCGGTGGCTGCATGGCAAAGTCCGCCGAACTCAGCGTTTCCGAATTTTGTGTAACCGCGTGCCCCAACGGCGCTAACGACAACAGGGCAACCGTTCCCAAGGTTCTAAAAGCGTTTTTCATAATTCCTTCCCTCAAGCCCTGCATCAGTTAACCAACTTGTAGATTGTCTGGAGCATGACCGCTGAATCTGTCGATGAACCGCTAGCGAGTGCCGTAATCCGAAACGCGGGAACCCACTGCGCAAACATATTTAAATCAGGCTCCGAATTGGTTGGATCCCTGGGTATAAAACATCGGAATTCAACAATATAACGCGCATCTTCCGCCGTTCCCGCTACCTGGTTTGAAGCCGCCCGGGTCTTCGACGCATCTGTCCAAATTGCGCTATTTTCCCATTCTTTCGTTGTCCCGGCAGTACAGCTCGCCACAGTCGTAGATGAGCTGTCGAAACTACCCTGAAAACACAGCCCTCCGGTACATGCCGCCGTATAACAGAGAGCACCTGAACAAGACGGATTGGTGTACGCCTGAGTGATATCAAACGTATTTTCAACAAACTCCTCTGCATCGAGAAGCGCTGCCTCGGCCGCCTGAAACGCAAGGTCATGATCCCTGAAATTACCAGCCATCCGCTCTTCAAGGTTCGTCATATTCATTGAACTCACACCGACGATCGTCAATAGAAGCAGAAAAATCAGGCTCACGATCAGAACGCTGCCCTTCTCTCCCGAACTCATACCCATCAACGGTTCCTCATCTTAACGGTACGTACGTAGCGGCGAGTGACAGGGGCGCCATCTACCTGCGTCAGACTGTCAGCCACAACTTCTAATTGGACCGTAGTTACCTTTCCCCACTCATTTGCCGCAGTTATGACGTCGGCATCTTTAAACTCCAAGGTATCAGCAGACTCATCATACACCCCATACAAAACATCAAGATCTGAAACACCTTCAACAAGTGGCTGAGGACTTATATTCGGATTGGAAATATCTACTTTATACAACGTCGGCACGTTAGATGCTCCATCTTCTCGAATATAAAACCCAATACTTTTAACCGAAAATACACTTGAACCAGGTGAGTACGCCGTATTCGAACTCCCTGAAGTATCATCGCACGTGAAGTTGCCTTTAATGGCTTTTGTGCAATTTCCTACACCAGTATATATACCGTATGTGTAAGTTTTCCCCGTATTGTGCGTTATCGTAGACTTATCGTTACCGGAGTTACCGGAGTTACCGGAGTTACCGGAGTTACCGCCACCCTGGGTATTGGTCATCACAAATATGGCTCGATTAGAACAATTTGCCTCAACCACCATCAGGATTGCACCTGGCTCAAAGCCATGACCACTAGATACATGTAGCGCAGCAGCATTACCGCTTGGTTGCTTCACAACGGTAACTTCTGAACTCATATCAGCAACATGTACTACGATAGCGTCTGTTCCCGGCTTTGCGTTCGGAAACATCGAGGATGGCAAGGTCTCATTATCGCCATCATATCCCTCAATGCCTTGGCTAAATCTCGTAAGTGACGGAGGCGCATTCTTGACAGTATTTGCCGTTGGCATTTCGTTGCTACATCCCGAGAAACCAGCCATTCGAATATCATAGGCAAGGAAGTCAAGGCTAAACCGGCCGTTTTCCTGTACCTGCGAGATGGCGTCTTGCACCTGATAATCCTGCTTTGCCGAAATGAATATGGTAACTACGCCAGTAGACAAAAGAAGCCCAAGAACCAGAGCGATCATCAACTCAACGAGCGAAAGCCCAGCCTGAGAGCCGCTGCCAAAGTTTAGTTTCCGGTAGCCCATTAAATGTTCACCCTATATTGAAATAATTGCGCTGCCGCATTGTCAGAACTTCTATATTCGATTTCTATTGTATAACCCTGCCAAGGCGTAGCTGCACCGGTTGTGTCCGGAGTCAGTGCCACTTCAGCTCCCGGCAAAACGTCCTGCGCCCGATCCTTCCAAACTTTGAAATCGTATTGAGCTAATTGGGAGGGGCTGCACGGACCTTCTGTACAATCAGTAAACGACTCCGGCGTACTTTCTGTCTTTGTGAATGTATAACTTCCAGGACTGGTTCTTGCCGTTTTAAGGTTGGAACGGAGCCTGTCAGCCATATCCATAGCCAACATGGTCGCCTGGGTTCTAAAGTACGCTTCGTTATTAAATCGCAAACTCTGGGTTTGCAATCCAGCTAGTCCCAGCAAGCCCACTGCCAGTACCAGCACCGCTACTAACACCTCGATCAAGCCATAACCATCTTGGCGATATCGTTTCATCATCTTTAGCCCTTCGATGCTCTTCCTGTCAGCCCAACCTCGACCGTCTTATCAAACTGGGATCCGGCAGAATGTGAAAAAGTAATTGTCCCCTGCCCTCTAACAAGAAGCCCTCGACTGCCATAGGTAATCTCGTCATCCCCAGCACTATGGCTTACAGCTACCTGCCCATCTAAAGGGCCAACGGTGCGCACGGGGTCTTCTCCTGAGTCCATAGTTCCGTTGGCATTCGCATCATGGAATGCGAGCCAACCGCCGTTCCAGCCGAGACTGTCATCGCAGCTGGTGCCATTACTTGATTTGCATATCGTGATCGCCGTTCCACGCTTGATTGCCTCGCTCCGGGCAAAGGTTACAAGTGTAAAGAACTCATCCCGATCAAAGGCGACACTGTTTGAAACGATAATATTTCGAAAAGAAGGAACGCCAATAGTGACAACAATCGCGAGTACAGCAATCGTCACCATGAGCTCTATGAGGGTAAACCCTCGACTACCATTTACTTGGCCTATCGCAGACATAATCCACTTCCATTATCACGTAGTAAAACATTAACCAACGTCCATCAAAGCAACCACACTCTGACGACAAGCGGAACTTCTGGAGAGATAAGCGGTATTCAGGCGGGAAAAGATGTGAAGCAGTTCAACCGTGGTTGAGGTCAGTTGACCTCAACCACATCAATGCGCAATTCTTTGGGCATGGAAAACACAATATTCTCCTCCCGACCAGCCACTTCCTGCGGCTCTCCCCCACCCAGCTCCTTCAGGCGGTTAATCACCTCGGCTACCAGCACTTCCGGGGCGGAGGCGCCGGCGGTTACGCCGATAGAGGTTTTGCCTTCCAGCCACTGGGGATCAATCTGGGCGGCTTCGTCAATCAGGTAGGCAGGTGTACCCATCCGCTCGGCCAGTTCCCGCAGGCGGTTGGAGTTGGAGCTGTTCGGGGAGCCCACTACCAGCATGATGTCGCAGTCGCCGGCCAGCTGTTTGACGGCATCCTGCCGGTTCTGGGTGGCGTAGCAGATGTCGTCTTTGCGGGGGCCTTCTATTTGAGGGAACTTGGCGCGCAGGGCGTCGATTACCCGGGCGGTGTCGTCCATGGAGAGCGTGGTCTGGGTAACGAAGGACAACCGGCTGGGATCTTTCACGTCCAGCTTTTCTACGTCGGCTTCGTCTTCTACCAGGTAGATGTCGCCGCCGTTGCTGTGGTCGTACTGCCCCATGGTGCCTTCCACTTCCGGGTGGCCATGGTGGCCGATGAGGATGCATTCGCGGCCGTCGCGGCTGTAGCGCATCACTTCCATATGCACCTTGGTGACCAGCGGGCAGGTGGCGTCGAACACTTTCAGGCCACGGCGGGCGGCTTCGTTCTGTACCGCCTGGGACACGCCGTGGGCGCTGAAGATCACCAGTTTGTCATCCGGCACTTCGTCCAACTCGTCCACAAAGATCGCGCCGCGCTCCCGCAGGTTACTGACCACAAACTTGTTGTGGACCACTTCGTGGCGCACGTAGATGGGCGCCCCGAACACGTCCAGCGCGCGGTTTACGATTTCTATGGCGCGGTCTACGCCGGCACAGAAGCCACGGGGGTTAGCGAGTCGGATTTGCATAGTCAGTGTGTCGGCCCTGCTGGTTCAACGTCGATAATCTGCACTTCAAACTGCAGTGTATGCCCTGCCAGCGGGTGATTAAAGTCCACATCCACCTGGTCACCTTCCACCCGTTTGACCACGCCGGGCAGTTCCTGCTGGCGCGCGTCGGCGAAGGAGACCACTACGCCTGGCTCCAGCACCATATCAGCGCTGAATTCGTGGCGTTTGAAGGTCTGCACGTTACTGGGGTTGTGCTGGCCGAAGGCTTTTTCCGGCGGCACTTTGAAGGTTTTGTGGTCTCCGGCTTTCAGGCCCATCAGGTAGGCTTCAAAGTTTTCCGGCAGGTTTTCGTCGCCGATTTCCAGGGTGGCCGGCTCTTTGTCGAAGGTGGTATCCACAGTTTCGCCGTCTTCAAACTTGAGGGCGAAGTGCAGTTTTACTCGGGTTCCCTTGTCGATGGGCAGTTCTTTCATGGGAATCAGTTGCTCCTGTCGGCATCACCGCTGTCGTCAGCGGGTTTGCGGAATGCGTCGATGATCATCATGGCAGCGCCGATGGTGATGGCGGTGTCGGCCAGGTTGAAAGCCGGGAAGTGCCAGTCCTGCCAGTAGAAATGCAGGAAGTCCACCACGTAGCCATGCACCACCCGGTCGTATACGTTGCCGAGGGCACCGCCGAGGATCAATACGATGGCGATGGCGGTCCAGGTTTCATGGGCTTTGAGTTTTCTCAGCCAGCCTGTCAGCACCACGCTGACCACAACAGCCAGGGTCACGAAGAACCAGCGCTGCCAGCCGGCGGCGTCCGCCAGGAAGCTGAACGCGGCGCCGGTGTTGTGCAGCAGGGTCAGGTTGAAACTGGGCAGCACCGGTACCGGGTTACCGTAGGTGAGCATGGCGGTGGCCATGGCCTTGGTGCCCAGGTCGATGGCGACCACCAGTACTGCCAGCCACAACCACTTCAGTTTGCTGCCTGCCCTGCCCTCAGTCATTACCGCGTCCATCAGGCGTAGGCGCGGGTTTCGCCCGGGCCTTCCACGTTGGTTACGCAGCGGCCACACAGGTCGCTGTGCTGCTCGTTCTGGCCCACGTCTTCACGATGGTGCCAGCAGCGCTCGCACTTGGCGTGGGAAGCCGGGGTTACTTTCACCAGCAGGCCTTCCACGTTGGTTTGCTCCACGCCGGCCGCCTCGCTCACCGGCTTTACGGTGGCTTCGGAGGTGATCAGCACAAAGCGCAGCTCTTCACCCAGGTGGTTTAGGCGCTCGGCCAGGCTACCTTCGCAGTAAAGAGTCACTTCCGCACTCAAAGAGCCTTTGATTTCGCCGCGGGCACGGGCTTCTTCCAGGCACTTGTTCACCGCTTCTTTCACGGCGTAGATTTCACGCCAGTAGTCACGGCCCAGTTCGAAGTCTTCCGGCAGCGCGGTCAGGCCTTCGTACCAGGTTTCGTAGAACACGGTGTCGCCGCGCTTGCCCGGCAGGTGCTGCCAGATTTCGTCGGCAGTGAAGCTGAGGATCGGCGCAATCCAGCGCACCAGGGCTTCGGCCACATGGTACAGGGCGGTCTGGCAAGAACGCCGCGCCAGGCTGTCGGCCTGGGTGGTGTACTGGCGGTCTTTGATGATGTCCAGGTAGAAGCCGCCCAGAGTGGCTTCGCAGAAGTTGTACACCTTCTGGTAAATCCGCAGGAAGGCATAGTTGCCGTAGTCTTCGTGCAGTTCGTTCTGCTGTTGCAGGGCACGGTCGACCATCCAGCGGTCCAGGGCGATCATGTCTTCCGGCGCTACCATGTGCTGTTCCGGATCAAACCCGGTCAGGTTGCTCAGCAGGAAGCGGGCGGTGTTACGGATACGGCGGTAGCCGTCGGCCGTCTGGCGCAGGATATCCTTGGAAACGGTCATCTCGCCGCTGTAGTCGGTGGCGGATACCCACAAACGCAGGATGTCAGCGCCCAGTTCGTTCATCACTTCCTGGGGGGCGATCACGTTGCCCATGGATTTGGACATCTTGTGGCCCTTGCCGTCCACGGTGAAGCCGTGGGTGAGCACCTGCTTGTACGGAGCCACGCCGTTCATGGCGATGGAGGTTTTCAGGGACGACTGGAACCAGCCACGGTGCTGGTCGGAGCCTTCCAGGTACATATCGGCCGGGAACTGGCCCAGCTCTTCACGTACCCGCAGTACCGAATCGTGGGTGACGCCGGAATCAAACCAGACATCCAGGGTATCCAGCACTTTTTCGTACTGATCGGCGTCTGCGCCCAGCAGTTCGTTCTGGTCGATGTCGTACCAGGCGTCGATGCCACCGGTTTCCACCGCCTCGGCCACTTTCTCGATCAGCGCCTGGGTGTTCGGGTGCAGCTCCTGGGTTTCCTTGTGGATAAACAGGGTGATCGGCACACCCCAGGTGCGCTGACGGGAGATACACCAGTCCGGGCTCTGCTCGAACATGGCTTCAATGCGGTTCTGGCCCCAGCCCGGCACCCAGCGAATGCCCTTGATGGCTTCCAGGGCGTCGGCGCGCAGGTTGAGCTTGTCCATACTGATGAACCACTGGGGGGTGGCCCGGTAGATCAGCGGGGTCTTGGTACGCCAGCAGTGCGGGTAGCTGTGGCGGAATTTCTCGGCCCGCACCAGCTTGCCTTCACGCTCCAGCGCGGCACAAACCGGCTCGTCAGCCTTGTATACGTGTACACCGGCAAATTCGCCAGCGGCTT
>Ga0208813_1001182_pt1 | contig 14895 bp, 13 predicted proteins | sample MalvireepMed_904_FD_184250 | JGI IMG/M metagenome (GOLD analysis project Ga0208813, IMG submission 184250) | Marine viral communities from the Global Malaspina Expedition - Malaspina viral metaG DeepMed_904 (SPAdes) (version 2) | ecosystem: Environmental > Aquatic > Marine > Oceanic | place... | reverse complement strand
AGGCAACACAAGAAACTGGACGCCCGTTGGTGACGTTGCGCTAAATCCCTCCAATGTTGAGGAAATTAAGCGTAATACGGCGGTTGCTTAAAACAGTTTTTTTGGACAACTCGGTTGAAAAACACCGTTTCCCTGCCATTAAAAAACTTAACGTTTCTTCTATACTCTCAAGACAAAAAGGCCTTGTAATTAGAAGCCCTAATGGCTGGGAACTTACTGAAAAAGGCAAATTGCACATAAAAAGTCTCATAGGTGGACCAGTAGCGGTTCTTTCAAGCACATTAAGGGAAAACTTAGACACTATTTCCAATTCTCAAACAAAAGCATTTGTTGAGGAAGCTGTACAGTGTTTCGAGACCCATTTGTATCGTGCCGCAGTAGTTCTCTCTTGGGTTGGAGCTGTTTCTGTTTTATATAGCCATGTCTTAGCCAACCACAAACAAACGTTTAATTCTTTTGCTGTTAAGAAAAACCCCAAGTGGAAGCCCGCAAACACTAGCGATGATCTGACTAGAATGAAAGAGACTGATTTTCTCGAGATTTGTGAATCCGCCTCAATAATTGGGAAAAGTGTCAAACAAGAGTTGCAAACAGCTCTAACTTTCAGAAATGGTTGTGGCCATCCTAATAGTCTAATGCTTGGTGAGCATCGCGTATCAGCTCATATCGAGAGTTTAATTTTAAACGTTTACACTAGGTTTTAAGCGGCTAAGAAGTTGTGAGAAAAGACATAAAACACCGGCTTTTAAATCCCTTGCCGCAGATTTTAGCCAAGCATTCTAACCGCTATTAGTGATAACCGGTAGGTTACAAGGAGCACAATGTCGCACAAATACTACTCTCAACGTACCGGCAATAACCCAAACCTCACGGGGTTACCTCTTGAAGATGTGATTGAATTATTTCAACGAGTTTATCAGCAGCTTGAGGATGATGGATACTTCAGCGAGGCATTCGGTTTTTGGTGTGTTGACGCCGATCACGTTCCTGGCAAAATTCGCGATGTAGAACTTGAGATACTTCTCAAGATTAGAAAAAAGCATATTTGGCCGATCTCTCAATACTGTAAGGGCTATAGCGAAGATGATCTGTTTGACGTGATTGAATTCTTATATCAGAGCGTTTCAAAACCGGTCGACGGCACCATGCACAGTTACAACGGATGCGGGATGCATTGGGAGACCTTCAATAAGAAAGAAGGTCAGGTTGTATTTGTAGAAAAAATAAATGACCTTCTATCGCACTACTGCAATCCATTTGGGCTCTCCACAGAAGGTGAAGTCCTTAGCAAACCTGATGCAGGGTTCGAAAAAATCTTTGAAGCCGACGTTCCGTCGAAAGATGAAAAGGTCCGGAAAAGAATCGAGTCGGCCGTTTTGAGGTACCGAAGGCACGCGTCGACTCTAGATGATAGAAGACAGGCAGTTAGAGACCTTGCTGATGTACTTGAGTATCTTCGCCCAAAAATGAAAGAGATTTTAACTAAGCCCGATGAAAACGATCTATTTAACATTGCGAATAATTTTGGTATTCGACATCACAATGATAAGCAAAAAACGACTTATGACGCAGCCTTATGGTTAAGTTGGATGTTCTATTTTTATTTAGCTACATTGCATGTCTTACTCAGGAAGATAGATAGCGATGAAAGAACTGGCGCCTGACAAGCCATCTAGCCGATGCCAAAAATCGACTGACTGTTATCGTCATTCTCAAGCAAAGCAGTCCTTTAAACTGATTTTTAAGGTTTCAAATGTCTGAAAAATTCATGCTGGAAGCTTTGAAGATTTCCAAACAAGCACTTCCCCACTGTGAGCCGAACCCTCCTGTCGGATGTGTACTGGTTAAAGATAACCAGATAGTCTCCAAAGGTTTTACGCAAGCGATTGGTGGAAGTCATGCCGAGGTAGAAGCCTTAAATGCTCATACAGGAGACCTAAGCGGCGTTACTGCCTACGTTACGCTCGAGCCTTGTTCTTTTGTCGGACGAACCGCTGCGTGCGCAAGCACGCTTCTCGCTTCGGGTATAAAACATGTGGCTATCGCAATGCTTGACCCGGACGTAAGAAACAATGGTAAAGGCGCAGCAATACTAAAAGCAGGAGGCGTAAAAGTTGAGGTCGGCCTGTGTTCTGAGATAGTGGCTCAGTTCCTTACGCCCTACTTAGGAAAATCATAAGCCTGGTCTTAAGGACCAGTAGTAAAATAAGAAAACGGTTTAACTATCAGACTAAATAGCCCCACATCACCTATCCGACCTGTCCGGTTAAAGCCAGGCCACCTAAACTATTCAGAGAGAATATCATTTTATTTTGACTGAAATTGTTGCTGAGCCTTTATAAAAGTCCCGGCAAGTTCAGTCGAAACACCGCCGAAGTCCCAGAAGGTTTCGGTATTGGCATTGATATTCACCGCCAATACTATCTTGTACTGGGGAATAACCATCAGCCAGCTTTGAGAGCCACGGGAGACGCCCCCATGATTCGCAATCATCAGCTCACCGATACCTTCACCATAGTCATATGTGGGCACACGCCAGCCAATGGCATAGTTTTGCTCATTCTCTTCGCCGTTGTTGAGCGTCTGTGTTGTCCAGAATTGCTTGCGAACGTCCGCCGAAATAAATCGATTATCGATAAACCCCATCCCTAACTTAATCAAATCTGAAGGCGTTGAAACAAAGCCACCTCCGGCCAGACGATGGCTCAGATCGACATCTCGCCATGGCCTTACAATAGGTTTCGATTCATCACTTCGCCAGTAAAAGCGGGCTATATCTGCTGTGGGCTTACCTATAGGGGGCTCGGGGTAAGTGTGCTCCATGCCGAGGGGCGTAAATACTTCGGTTTGCATCAATTTCTGATAAGGAGCATGGCCGGCTTCCTGCATCACCGCGCTGAGTAACACTGTGCCCAAGCTGGAATAGCTGAAGTCTTCGCCAGGAGCAAATAACAGCTCGCTGTCGTCAAATAAATGGACAGCATCCAGTACATTCTCATAATGAGTGTTGATAGTCATAAACCGGTAGAGTCCTGTCCATTCAGTACTGTCACCGTAATGAGGAAGTCCCGCCATATGCGACGCCAATTGCCGCGCAGTAATCGTTTTCCAGTTCGGGTTCAGGTTGCCAACATCGAAAGTACCTAAAGGCGTGTCTAAATCCAGAGTATTTTCCTGCACCAGACGCGCCAGCAACATCGAAGTAAGGGCCTTTGAGGTACTGCCGATACGAAACTGCGTGTGTTTGCTAACCGGCTTGTCAGCTTCTATGTCGGCCCAACCTGCGCCTCCCGCCCAAACCAGCTTACCTTCTATAGCAACCGCAGCTGAAATCCCCGGGCTATTGATATTCTGTCGATGCGCTTCGAGTATGTCGGTCGCGTTCTCTGCGGCTTGTGTATATCGCTCATCTTCTACCTGGGAAAAGCTGGGGCTGTCAGCAGGAATTGTCTCATATCCCCACGGCGGCATGGGAGCTTCTCCCCGGTGAGCATAAAACTGATAAACGGGTGCGAGCATTATGTAGCTAGCGATAAGAATAAAAATAACAGTGAATAAGGCAAGTTTGCGCATTGGATGCTCCTGAATTTTATTGACGATGGTTCAGGAAATTAGAGAAATCGGTTGCGCATGTCTTATTGATACTGAAAACTTATGATCATTTTTGAAATTGATCACGATATTCTCTGGGAGTCATGCCCGTTTGTTGTTTAAAAGCTCGGTTAAAAGGTGCAATAGAATTAAATCCGGTTTCCAACGCGATGGTAAGTATAGGCTCTTGGGCTCGGTTTGGGTCCGAGAGGGCATCGCGTACGGCCGGTATGCGATAACTATTAACGAACTGTGAGAAATTACCAAAACCCATTTGGGAGTTGATTACCTTGCGCAACTGATGAGCCGGTATCTTTAATTCACTTGCCAACTGATTTATGGACAAGCCATTCTGAGTGTAAAAACCATGCTTCATTGTGTCGGCAAGCATAGCAACTAGTGGATGCTCATTGCTCTCAGTGGCTATCTTTTCGGCACTAGAATTGTCCGGGGCAGAAAGCGACTTCGTTGATACGCCTTTTGAGGTCTGGATATATCCCCAGGTAAAATAAATACTCACCAGCAATGCCGTAGTTGCATTGCCAAGACTGAAAAGCCAATAATCCTTCACGTTCGACTGACTCAACTCAACCAGCGTTAAGAGCACCATATAAAAGCTGATGGCCGTGATCATAATCAGTCTAAGCCGCCGGCGCCGTTCAACCAGATCATCTTCAAAATCTTTAACTGCATCGATAAGAATGTATACCAGTATCGACAAGCCCAACACGTGATGCAGGTCGTGATAGATCCCCTGCCCTGCCTCAAACAGGAAAAAGTAACTCATCCATAACAACCAAGCAATGACGGATAACTGCGCCCACCGGGGCACAGCGGACAGCATTAATTTATTTCTGGTATGGAGCCAGTAAAGGTTGAGTAGTACCAGAGGAGTGAGATCTGTGAGTAATAGTAGCGGTGGGCGTAGCCAGCCGTAGTGGTGATTCGCAATCGGTGCGGTGAGCAGCAGATAGGCGATACAGCAAACCACCAGAAACCCATAACTCAAGGCTGCTTTAGACTCGGCGCGATGACAGATGTTCAGCAGCAAACTGAAAAGCACGCCAACAGCGGCAAAACGACTAAATAAGTCCAAAACCTGCAGAGGGGTCAGCAGTATCGAATTGTCCATATGGTGGTTAGTCATTCAGGCCGTTGAGAATTTAAAGAGTAAAACTTATGCCGGAGTTATTCAACAGGGACTGATTTATGGGAGTCAGTATCTGTGGCTACGGAATGTCTAGCGGACTAGCGACGACTCAGTTCTTTATAAGGGCCTTTATTCCGTAGCTGACGTTTCAAAAAAGTGAAGTAAGGCCTCTAGACCAGAGTACTAAGAAGCCTTAGTTCGGATCTGAATGGACTCACCGGGAAACCTTATTGATTAGAGCTCTTAGATTTTCAATGACAATCTTTGGTTCATGCCAATGGACATTATGCTCAGTTGTCTCCGCGGTTATGACTTCTGAGTTCTCCGATAGAGCCAGAAATAACTCATCGCTTTCCGTTAGGAAAGCTCTGTTTCTCTCCTCTACCTCCGGTGGTAGATTCCTAGCCCAATCTCCCCAAGGCTCAATTTCACGCGTTGCTTTTATGACAATAAGCGGCTTCGCACCAAAATCATTAGCCGATGCTACTTCTTCATAGCTCTTCTCGAAATCCATTGTTTCTGGGTTATCTGAGGGATCAAAATATGCCTTTCTATCATTGCTTCGGAATTCGATAACTTCTTGTGTATCGGACGAAGATGGAGCAGGCCAATTTTCAGCGGAAAACTTCATCAACCCGAAGGGTGTGGGATCAACAAAAAGTGCAGCCAAAACTGATTCACCGTACAAAGCGTTAAACATTTTCAGGTGATATGAGCCATAAGAATGGCTAACTAAAATGAATGGCTCATTAATTTCAGCAGTAGCTAGCAACCCATGTAATCTTTCTGCCACATCCTTTGAACTAAAAGGTACCGGACCAGCATCACTTCTGCCAAGCCCGGCTCTATCGTAAACACAGACTTGCGAATCAGGGCTTACTTCGGTAATTACCTTGTTCCATAAGCCATTGGAGCCATAACCACCAAAACCTGACTCGAGGACAACGGTAGGTTGCTGAGTACCGTAACACTCTAAATAGAGACTAAAGCCACCAACATCAAATTTTCCGCTAATATTAGGTTTTAAGTCTTTCGCATGAACTGATACCGGAATAACAATAAAAAGTAACAAGCTGATGAATTGCTTCACGTTGCTGATCCCTGTTGTGGAAAACTCTTAACACTCAACATTTTATACTGCAATAAAGCATGGTCGACTGAAATGACGTTTACAGAATCCTTACATTTGGGAAGCGCTGTAAAATTATAGTGGGCAACTAAAACTAACCATAACTTTATGACCAGTCAAAAGGCTCCATTCAATTAATTAGCGTGACTTTTTCTTTTTGTGAGATCGAAGTTACATAAGCCGTTTTACGATGAATTGTAATTACCCTAGGTCAAGGCAGAGGTCAAAATTAACACTATTGAATTTGTGCCAAACAATCGCGGCCACAATATGGACACAGAATGGACACAGCCCTGATCCACCGAAAGCTCAGTCACAACAGCTAGCGGTCACGCCGAAAAACCAGCAAAGAGAATAGTTTAGAGTAGATATGAAAGGAAGTAAATCACTACAGGCCAAGGAAATGGCGCGCCCGACAGGAGTCGAACCTGTGACCTCCGCCTCCGGAGGGCGGCGCTCTATCCAGCTGAGCTACGGGCGCATTTCCAAATTTTGACTTCTAACCACTGTGCCTATTTACCGAATGACTCCTGCCTCCGGAGGGCAACGCTCTATCCAGCTGAGCTAAGGGTGCGCATACTTTGGGAAAAGCGAGGGCATTATAGGGACTGGCCCCCGCTATGTCCAGAGTTCACATGGTTACTGCTTCTCGAGTTTCAGGTTGTGAAAGTCAAAACTGAAATCAGTGAAGTCTGCCACTGCTTCCATGGTTGCCGTCTTTATTTCGTTGTTTCTATTCACATTAAAATCAATAAAGGCATCGGCTTCCAGCAAGGGTTCATCCCAGCGAACAATAAAGGTATTACCGTTGTAATGCTCCAGCGAACCTTTCAGCATATCGGTGTGCGTAAAGTCTATACGCAGCGCGCCATCCTGCTCGGAGATGACCACGTCGCCGTACCACGCATCGGTATAGGTTCCCGCATATTTCGATAGCGCCAGCGACGGCTGCGGATCATCAACCGCTTCTACTTTAAAATCCGCCTTTTTCTGAATGAATTCATGATACTTCTTACTTTCCTTCGCGACCCAGTCCTGGTCAGGCACATCCAGCACCTCTTCCAACGACTCTTGCACTATTGCGGTTAGCGCACCGAACGCCTGTTGATTACTCATAACAGTAATGGCGAATTCTTTCTCAGGAATAACCGTTGTAAAGGACAACATGCCCAAAATACCGCCACTGTGCGACACATGCTTAACACCGTAGTAGTCCTTCACAAACCAGCCAAGACCGTAGCCACGAAAGTATGTGCCCTGCTCTGCCGCATCAGCTGATACCGGCAATGGCGTGGTCAGCTGCCACATATCATGCAGCGACTCTTCCTTAAACAAGCGTTTGTCGGTCGGTGCTGCGCCTTCATTCAGCAAAGTCAGCAACCAACGGCTCATATCATCAACACTTGCTGCCGTTGCTCCAGCGGCAGAAAAGTCTTCCAAAAAGTCGAGCGGGAACCGATGCAGTTCGCCATCCATTTCGATAGTACCTACCGCCACATTGTCGTAACTGGCATCAATGCGAGAAAAGCCAATGGTGCTTTCATCCATCTGCATGGGCTCAAACAGCGTTTGCTCAACGTACTGGTGATACGGCATACCCGACACTTCGCTTATCACCTCACCCGCTGTGACAAACATTAGGTTGTTGTAGTCAAAGCGCTCCCGAAAGCCATGCTCAATGGGCACATTGGCCAAGCCGGCAATGACTTCGTTGGTGGTTTTGTCGGTGTTCGGCCAAATCATCAAGTCACCGGCACCTAGCCCAAGACCAGAGCGGTGACTCAGTAAGTCCCGAATGGTCAGTTCGCGAGTAATGTACGGGTCTGCCAGTTTAAAACTTGGTAAGTGCTCAATGACTTTATCGTCCCAGTCCACTTTCCCCTGCTCAACCAGAGTCGCCATTGCGGCGGCGGTAAATGCTTTTGTATGAGAGGCAATGCCGAACAGGGTTGTGGCTGTAACCGGTTGCTGCGACTCAATATCGCGTACGCCAAAACCTTCCGCTAAAACCACTTCTCCGTCTTTTACAGCAACAACCGCAAGGCCCGGAATGTTAAAAGCATCCAGAGATTGTTCAGCGGTTTGACGAATTTTCTGCTCCAGCGATACGCCCTCTTCCCGCTCAACTTTTGCACTGTCAGAGCACGCCAATAACGCACCAGCAGCTGCACTAACACACAAGATTTTAGATAGTGTTTTCATGATGGTATGACCTTTTTCTTGTTTTCTCTCAGACTACCACAACCTGTTTCGTTTTTGCCGATATCAACTATAGCGGAAACTGAGTTAAGTTTTTATTGACACCAAAATGCGAATCGTTATCATTGGCGCCAAATTATTTAAATGATAAGGATTCTCATGTTTAAGAAGTCTCTTGCCCTTGCAATCCTCGCCGCAATTTCTGGTTCTGCGCTTGCACAACAAGCAAAAGTTGATGAAACCATCGAAATTAAAGCAACCCGTACCAGTATTCCACAAAGCGCTATTCCCGCTACCGTTTCGGTTATTGAGGGTGAAGAGTTGCGCCAGCAATTAAGTGTGGCCGAGTCCTTGTCAGATATTCTTGGAAACCTGATTCCCGCCTATTCCCCGTCTCGCCAAAAGCTGACAAGCTCTGGCGAAACCTTAAGAGGCCGTCAGCCGCTTTACCTAATTGATGGCGTACCTCAATCCAACCCGCTGCGTAACGGTTCACGTGCCGCCTACACCATCGATCCTTTCATGATTGAGCGTGTAGAGGTGATTCACGGCGCCAGCGCTATCCAGGGTATGGGCGCTAGCGGTGGTATCATTAACATCGTCACAAAAAAAGCCGAAAAAGGCACCAGCCACGAGATTAACGCTGGCTTTAGCGCACCGGATTCTGAAGTTTCAGAAGGCTTAAGTTATCAGGCGGGATACCTTCTTCGCCATGGCAGCGGCAAATGGGACATTGTTTTCGGTGCTCAGTACCGTGACACCGGCATGTACGTTGATGGCAAAGGTCAGCTCATTGGTGTTGATACCACGCAAGGCGACACCATGGACTCAAAAAGCTACGACTTATTCACAAAAGTCGGCTACGACATTGATAGCGAACAACGCCTTGAGTTTATGCTCAACCGATTTGATATGGCTGGTAACGGCGACTTTTACTCAGTAAACGGCGATCGCTCGGCAAATGTACCGACCTTATCACTTGAAGGCCAATACCCTGGCGATGCGCCTGAGAACGAAGTCACCACTTCAAGTCTGACATACAGCAACAGCGATTTTTTAATGGCTGACGTAAACTGGCAGCTGTTCTTCCAGGACTTTTCCGCACTTTACGGTGGCGGTACCTATGCAACGTTTCAAGATCCTGCATACGGCGACGAAATTTTTGACCAGTCACGCAACGACTCGCGTAAATATGGTTCACGCTTAACGCTAAACTGGAACAACATTCAGCAATCGCCTGTATCCGTTAGCGCCGGGCTGGATTTTTTATCCGACGAAACTTTCCAGGAGCTGGCTCAAACAGGTCGTAAATGGGTACCGGCAACGGAATTCGAAAACTGGGCACCATATGCGCAACTGCGCTATCAAGCAAACGGTCTGACTTTAAGCGGCGGCTTACGCTATGAATACGGGAAATTAAAAGCCGATGACTTCACCACGTTGGCATCTTACGGGTCTGTCTTCGTTGAAGGCGGTGAACCAAGCTTTAACGAGTTACTGGGTAATTTGGGCGCTGTTTATGCTCTGAACGACGAATGGCGTGTCTTCGCAAGTTATTCTGAAGGCTTCAGCATGCCCGACGTTGGCCGTGTGTTGCGCGGGATTTCAACACCTGATCTAAGCGTTAGCAGCTTCCTGGATCTACAACCGGTTATCGCTGACAACGAAGAAGTGGGTATTGAGTATCAGGGCAATGCATGGAATGCCTCACTGAGCTATTTCCGTTCAAGCTCTGATCTGGGCGCCCGCCTACAAGCCGATGCTGACGGTTTTTACAGTGTTCAGCGTGAAAAGACTGAAATTGACGGTATTGAGTTTAGTGCCGAGTATGCTTTATCAAACAACACCGCTTTAGGGCTAAACTACGCTGACACCAATGGCGAGTATGACAGCAACGATGACGGCTCAGTCGACACCAAGCTAGGCGGCCGTAACATTGCCCCGAAGCGCGCCAACCTATTCTGGTCACAGCAGTGGACTGGCATGATGAGCAGCCGGGTACAATGGAATAAGCTGTTCGACCGTGACATTTACAGCGATGAAGACGCCATCAACAACTTCGACGGCTACAACACCGTTGATGCCACCTTATTGGTTGAGACTCGCGATATGGGTCAGTTCTCGCTGGGTATTGAGAACTTATTCGATAAATACTACTTCACCTATTACGCGCAAACGGTCGGCGGAGATAACCGTAACTTCACGGGTCGCGGACGCACCATTAGCTTTACCTGGAATTACCAATGGTAAGCCATGTCGCTTAAGCACAAGCTACCGACATTAACGCAATGGCACCGATGGCTGGGCTTAACGCTCAGCCTTTGGCTTTTATTGATGGCAGTAAGTGGTTCGCTGCTGCTCTACAAAAATGACCTGCTGCAGCTTTTTTATCCACAGCTCAATTTAGCACAGCCCGTTGAAACGACAGACGCTGCCGCCGTTTTAGACCAGTTCGACAACGGCTACGCCCTCATGCCCACCGCTGACCGCCCTTGGCTTGAGATGGTTAATGCGGACAAAACACACTTTTACTATGACGCCAGTGGCAATCTGCTGCTTGAGCGAGAATATCTAGGAGATCTCATCAGCTGGCTTGTTGAGCTGCACCATCATTTAGCACTCAACGAACTGGGTAAGGACATTCTGGGAATTCTCGGCCTCTTAAGCTTAGCTCTTATTGGCACAGGCTTAATCCGCTGGTGGCCACGTAGAGGCAGCTTCCGGCGCGCTTTGTCTGTAAGGTTTTTTAATCCGTTCACTAAGCGCGGTAGCCAAACCTTATGGCAATTGCACCGGTTCATTGGTGCTGTACTTTTCGTTCCTGTCACTATCGTGTTAATCACAGGTACTGCCATCATGTACGCCGCTCCGGTAAAATCAGCACTAATTTTCCTACTCCCGTTTACTCAGTCAATTGAAACGCCGGTACCGCCTTCTATGGCTGCCGATAACTGGCAACAACGTTTAGAGCTGGCAAAGCAAGCTCTCCCAACGGCGGAGGCTCGTTTGCTTTATCTGGAAGAGCCGCGAATTAGAGCTAAACACGCAAACGAATGGCACCCGAATGGCCGCAACTATATTGAGTTCTCTGAAACCGGAAAGGTGAGTCAGGTTATTGATGAGCGAGAAACTCCTCTCGGTAATCAAGTTTCGAATATGATTTACCCGACGCATGTCGCCGCTATTGGTGGAGCTTTTTATTTGTTCATCGTGCTTTTATCGGGTTTGGGCTTAATCGTTTTGCCAGTCAGTGGGTTATGGTTTTATAGTAAACGCAGACAACTCAAGAAAACCTAATTCAAGGAAAACACTATGTCGTTAAAACAGGTCATGAGTGCTCTGGCTGTTTCTTCGGTTTTGTCGCTGCCTGCGTTGGCAAGTGACTACCTGGACACGTCCACGAGCTTTTCTGATGAAAACAAACACACCAAAACTCGCGTTATTTTTGTGCCGGAAGGTACGGCAGTTGAGCTACCAGAATGGTCAGGCTCTGACGTTAACGCCGTTAGCCGCGCAGCAGAGATTGAAGAATTTGAAGGCGAGGCATCACAGTTAACCACGGTTATTGCGCCTGAGGGCACCAAAGCCAATCACCTGCTTCTGGCTGGCGTCGGTAACCCGGCTGAACTTTCCCGCTTTGAAGCGGAGAAGTTAGGCGCGTCTATTGCGGCTGCTTTAAAGCCTGAGCTAGAAAGCGTTGTTTTCGACACGCGCCTAATTAGCAACCCGGGCATTGCCGCCGAACTGAGTTCGCACATTGCTCATGGTATCGACTTGCGCAACTATCGCTTTGACCGTTATCAGTCCGAGCCAAAAGAGCGTCCGCAAACGGCTTACCATTGGTTAGTGAAAAGCCCTGACATGGCAGAGAAAAAATATCTGGCCTCGCGCGCCATTGCTGAAGGCGTGTTTGTTGCCCGCGACATTACCGCTCTGCCCGGCAGCGACGGCTATCCTGAAGCCATTGTGAAGTTAGCTCAGGAAGCCATGAAAGACTTAAACATTGAGCTGACTATTGTCACGCCTGAGCAAGTCGACGAAATGGGCATGGGCTTATTAAAAAGCGTTAGCCAAGGCAGCCAACATGGTTCATACCTGCTAGCCGCCCACTATAAGGGCAGTAACGCTGACCCAATCGCCTTGGTCGGTAAAGGCAATACCTTTGACACCGGTGGCTATAACTTAAAAACCAGTTCTTCATCTATTTTGCGCATGCAAACCGACAAAGCTGGTGCTGGAGCCGTTATTGGCGCGGTTATGGCGCTAGCGGCACAAGAAGCACCGGTCAATGTGGTTGCTGTAGCACCGCTGTCGCACAACCTTATTTCTGGTTCAGCAACATTGCCGGGCGACGTCGTTAAAGCGGGTGACGGGACTTTGGTAGAAATTGCCAACACCGATGCCGAAGGTCGTCTGATTCTTGGCGACGGTAACTGGTATGCCAACGACAAGTTCAAACCTCGAGCCATTGCCAATATTGCGACCTTAACCGGTTCGAAAGTTGGTGCATTGGGTACCGGCTACGCAGCTTTATTTGCCTCCGAAGACGACTTACGCTCAGCCATTATCGAGGCTGGCAATGTCACTGGTGAGAAAGTCTGGGAGCTGCCATTAGAAGGCTATGACGGTATTATCGACAGCCCGCTGGCCGATATTCGTAACATTGGCTCTCCGGGCACCCAGGCCGGTGCAGCGTTTCTTAAGCACTTTGCCGGTGACACGCCTTGGATCCATATCGATATGGCCGCTGACGCAATGGTCAGTTCAGATACCGGTATTCACCCGGCAGGGCCAACCGGCTTTGGTGTGCGCTTGTTAACCGAGTGGGTTCATCAGTTAGAAAACTAAGTAACTTTAGGTCTCAAATAAAAAGGCACCCGCCAATAGGTGCCTTTTCTATATCTACAGCAACGCCCAGCGGATAAGGCCGCCAACTAAAGTGACAGCCAGCACACCCAGGCACCACAAACCGATAAACCACAACCACTTTTTAAGTACCGGTTTCATCAGTCGTGATACCCGCTGTTCGGGTCTACCTTACCTCTGAACACCCAATAGGTATAACCGGTGTAGGCAAAGATAATCGGCAAGAGCACTACAGCGCCAATAAGTAAAAACTTCAGGCTGTTATCCGGCGCGGCGGCCTCCCACAAGGTAATGCTGCGCGGTACCAGGTAAGGGAAAATACTGACCGCAAACCCGGCAAAGGACAGTAAAAACAGACCAAGCCCCCAGAGGTAAGGCCGTCCTTCCTGCCGTTTTTGTAACGATCGCAGTAAGCCCAGAGTAATAACCACCAACAATACTGGTAACACCCACAAGCCAACCGATGCGGGGTAAGTAAACCAACGCTCAGCAATGTAGCTGTCAACGTAAGGCAAATAAAGACTCACAAAAGCAATACAGGCCACTAAAAGAATAGCGCTGTACCAGCCCGCCCGATAGCTTTGACGCTGCAGGTCACCTTTGGTTTTCATGACTAACCAAGTCGCTCCCAGCATCATGTAGCCAATAACCACAGCAACACCGCAGAAAAAGCTAAACGGGGTTAACCAGTCAAACCAACCGCCAGAATACGCCCTATCAGTAACCTCTATACCCTGTAGCATTGCACCTAACATAATGCCCTGACTCAAAGCCGCTATTAATGAACCAATAATAAAGGATAAGTCCCAAACCCCTTTTGCTCGCTTAGTTTTAAAGCGGTACTCAAAAGCCACACCGCGAAAAATGAGCCCCAACAGCATAGCAATAACCGGCATATAAAGTGCAGGCATGAGCACAGAGTAGGCAAGCGGGAACACCGCCAACAAACCACCACCACCCAGTACCAGCCAGGTCTCATTTCCGTCCCAGACTGGCGCCACAGTGTTCATCATTACATCGCGATCTTCTTCCTTTTTAAACCAGGGGAAAAGCAGTGCAATTCCCAGGTCAAATCCGTCCAGCGCAACATAAGCAAATACGGCGACCGAAATTAATATTGCCCAAATCAGTGCGTAATCCATAGCTTAGGCCTCCTCATCGTAAATGCGCTCAGCCGCCATTGTAGGCTTATGCTTGGCATAGTCGGGAATCGTCACTTTTGCAGGATCCGCTGCCATTTTGCGCAGAATATAGAACGTACCGGCACCAAAAACGAGGAAGTAAACCACAATAAAGGCTATCAGACTGCCCGCGACACCCGCTTTATCAATAGGAGACGCCGCATCGGCTGTGCGCAATAAGCCATAGATAACCCAGGGCTGACGTCCCACTTCAGTCACTATCCAGCCGGCAATTACAGCGACAAACCCCATAGGGCCCATAAACAAACTAAAGCGCAATAGCAGGCTATTGTCATATAGCTTACCGCGTAACCGTTGCAGACCTGACCATAGTCCCGCCAGCACCATCAAAAGTCCTATTCCGACCATGATTCGGAAAGACCAAAATACCGTTGCCACTGGAGGCCAGTCTTCTCTAGGAAACTGATCCAAGCCGGTTACTTCGGCATTAATGTCGTGCTTAAGAATAATGCTTGCAAGACCCGGAACTTTTAAGGCGTAGTCGACTTCCCTTGTTTCTTCGTTGGGCAGGCCGAATAGATACAAGGGCGCCTGGGCTTCAGTGTTAAAATGGCCTTCCATTGCAGCCACTTTCTCGGGCTGATGCTCCTGAGTATTAAGACCATGAAAATCGCCCACCAAAACTTGCAATGGCGCAACAATTAACGCCATCCACATGGCCATGGAGAACATTTTGCGTGCCGCAGCGTTGGTTTTGTCTTTTAACAAGTGCCATGCACCGACGGCACCAACGACAAAGGCCACGGTTAAATAAGCGG
>Ga0208813_1001180_pt1 | contig 14903 bp, 13 predicted proteins | sample MalvireepMed_904_FD_184250 | JGI IMG/M metagenome (GOLD analysis project Ga0208813, IMG submission 184250) | Marine viral communities from the Global Malaspina Expedition - Malaspina viral metaG DeepMed_904 (SPAdes) (version 2) | ecosystem: Environmental > Aquatic > Marine > Oceanic | place... | reverse complement strand
GTTCGACGACGCGCTTGTAGATTCTGAAGTGAGTGCATTTGATATTTCAGCTTCTAACGGAAATGGAACTGTTACAGGTGGAATTTCTGCCAGTGTCGACGCGAATGAGCAGCTGTCCTCAATCAGCGACGTGGATATTTCATCTCAATCAGGCGCGCAATCTGCAATTTCTGTAATTGATGGTGCTATCGCGCAAATCGATGGTCAGCGTGCTGACTTGGGTGCGGTTCAAAACCGTTTCCAAAGCACGATTTCGAACTTGAGTAACATCTCTGAAAACGTATCGGCGGCACGTTCACGTGTTCGTGACGCGGATTTCGCGGCAGAGACAGCTAAGTTGACTCAGGCGCAGATCACTCAGCAGGCGTCAACGACTATCTTGGCGCAGGCGAACCAGCGTCCACAGGCTGCATTGTCACTGTTGGGTTAATAACCTACAACGACTTAATCAGTCTAACGCAATACAGACGGCTCCTTCGGGGGCCGTTTTTTGTTTTGAGCTTGGATGCGGGCTGCGCCCGCAGGCTGTGATGTTACTCGCTCCGCTCGTAACAGGCTTTGCTTGCCTGTGCTTCGCACGGCAAGGCTGTGCACGAGCAGCTTGTGCACAGCCGCATGGCGCGAAGCGCACATGCACACAGCCTGCGGCAAGCGAAGCGAGCCGCATCCTCGCCTGGCGGCAAAGCCGCCATCCACACTCAGAAGTCTCACACCACAATCATCCACAAACTCAAAAAGCATCACCTAAACTGCAATAACCCCTCATCACCCATCAAAAATAATGAATTATCAAAAACTCTGGCTTTGGCAATACTCACTCGATATCGCCATTGAAATCATGGAAGCCTTCCAGCACAGCAAAAATTTCAGTTTCAAAGACCAGATATTCCGCAGCGCCATTTCGATACCCAGCAATATTGCCGAAGCTATGACACGAGACACACCCGCTGACCGACGAAGAATCCTCTATTACGCTATCGGTTCATGCGCAGAACTCGATACACAATTGCAGATAGCTTTACGATTAAAGTGGATTGAGGCAAAGCAGCGAGAACAGTGGCGTCGGGCGCTGCGACAGATTTATGTTGGACTTCACCGACTTCGCGGGAAACTGGAGCAAAGCCGGGATGCGAGCTCCGCCCGCAGGCTGTGATGTCACTCGCTCCGCTCGTAACAGGCTGTGCACGTGTCGCTACGCTCCACGTGGCCGTGCACAACCCGCTCGTACACAGCCTCGCGTCGCGAAGCGGACGCGAACACAGCCTGCGGCAAGCGCAGCGAGCCGCATCCCATCCTGGCGGCGCAGCCGCCATCCAAACACAAAGATCGTACACAGCCGCATGGCGCGAAGCGCACATGCGCACAGCCTGCGGCAAGCGCAGCGAGCCGCATCCCAGCCTGGCGGCGCAGCCGCCATCCAAGCTCAAAAAACATTCAAAAAAATCACTAAAGTTCATCCACCCCTTGCCGATAACCAACACGTACCAGTGTAATTTTTGCGCTGACACGCTATCATAACCATACTACAGAGAGGACACGGTTATGGGTGAATTTACCATCAGTTCCAGAGACATCACTCGCGCCAACAGCAGTAATGCCGCGGATCCCGTAACAGGTCGTGGACAACTACGCGAACAAGTGATGGGCGCGGTTAAGGCAATGCAGCAACAAAATAATGCGGCAATGCCAAGCGATGCAGTAAAGGAAGAGCAAGCGGCAATCAGTACGCCCGCGAGTGTGGCTGAAATGGCTGAACGTATTGCACAGCTTAATAAGTCTGAGGCAATACGTAACACCAGTTTGCAATTTGTCATGCAGGAAAATAATGAACCGCCAGTGGTACAGGTGGTCGATAAAGACAGCGGCGATGTGATTCGACAAATTCCGTCGGAAGTGGCGGTGAAGATCGCTAAAGCTATTGATGAACTGGTCGATAACGAAGATAGTCGTAGCGGTTATCTGTTCGACAGCAGTATTTAAGGAGGCCTAACATGGCAGGTATTTCATCCCTCGGGGCACAATCAGGATTAGACTTAGAAGGCATCGTAAACGCAACGATTGAAGCGGAGCGCGCGCCTAAAGTCAATCGCCTGAATCGACAAGAAAGCAACTTGTCGGTTGAGCTCTCATTCATTGGGGAGCTGAAATCCGTCATGTCTGACTTTAAAGATGCTGCGGCTAAACTGGCTGATGTCGACCAGTACAACAAAAACAAAACCACGGTAACGCAACCCGAGTCGGGCGATATCATCTCGGTATCGAGTGATGGCGATGCGGCACCGGGTAGTTTTGAAGTTGAAGTGGTCAATATGGCAAAGGGCAGTCGTGCGACCTCTTCGGCAGGTGCATTCACGGATGCCGAACAAGTGATCAGTTCGCAATCTGGCAGCTTAACATTCAGTGCCGGCGATAAAAGCTTTACGGTGGATATCGCGGCCGACGCAACGTTGGATGACATTCGCAAACAGGTGAATGACGCGGACGATAACTTTGGTGTTACTTTCAATATTATCAATACCGGCTCAGAGGCGCGTTTGGTGGCAACGTCATCAGAAACGGGCGCGGGCAACGATATTGAAATTACCAATACCAATGCAGACTTTGATGCATTATCGACCGTCGCCTACGCTGGCGGCGCGGGTGGCATGAGTATTGCGGCTGAAGACCAATCCACGGATGCGTTAATTCGTGTCGATGGTATCGACGCGACCAGTGCTGACAATACCTTTGAGGACGTGATTCAAGGCTCAACGATTACTGTTGAGGGAGAGTCACAAAATGGCGAGACTGCGACTATGCGTATTGCCGAAGACAACAGTGCGGTGCGTAAAAACATCGACGGGTTTGTTAAGGCGTATAACAATGTCATGGGATTACTAGGTCAAGCCGGTGCCGAAGGTGCGCAGTTCCAAGGTGATGCGACCGTACGTAGCATCGAGAATCAAATGCGTCGCTTCCTCAGTGAAGAAGCGGGTGGCTTGAGTATGTTCAACGCCGGCTTTGGTATCGATGACGAAAATAAGTTGCAGCAGGAAAACACGTTAACCAGTGTCAGTGAAGTTGCCAAGGAACGTTTTGGCGATTTTGAAAAGCTGTTTGCTGGCGAAAACGGATTAGCGTCGCGCATTGAAGACTATGTAAACACGTACACCAGTTTTGGTGGGTCACTGCAAACTCGAACAGATTCATTAAATAACCGCTTAGATCGTATTGATGACCAACGCGAACAATTAGGTCAACGGCTTGATAGGCTTGAGACGTCGCTACGGCAGAAATACGCAGGACTTGACTCATTGCTTGGACAACTGCAATCCACCAGTAATCGGTTGGATCAGCAGCTGAGCAATCTGCCAGGGTTCTCGCGTAATAAAGAGTAATCGACAACGATAGAGGTTCGTTATGAATAATAAGCTCAAGAATTACACCCGCGATAATGTGCGTAACCGTTTAGAAGACGCGGATCCGTATACCATTATTCAGATGTTAATGCAGGGTGTACTCGAGAATTGTAGCTATGCCAAAGGCGCGATTCAAAATAACAACATCGAGAAAAAAGCGCATCATATTGGTCGCGCGCAGGCGATTCTTGAGTCACTGATTGTGAGCTTGAACCCAGAAGCAGGCGCAGACGCAACCGATAATCTAATCGGTTTGTATGGCTACATGAGTGACCGCTTAATGACGGCGTCGGTCGAGCGTAATGTCGAAATCATTGATGAAGTGATGGGCTTAATGTTGCAAATTAAAGGCGCTTGGGATCAAATTCCAGCGGATGCACGTCAAGAAGCTCATGAAGTGCTCAGTAAACTACATGCTGAAGAAGACGCTGCACATGAGCAAGAGGTGCAACGCATTGCGAGCAGTGCGTAAGCTATGAAAGAGGCATTGAAACAGCTACAAACACTTACGCAGCATTTCGAACAGACGGTAGCCGCGGAGGATTATGCGGCAGCTGAATTGGCGCTTCTACAACTTGAAAAGCATTTCACCCAGTTACCGGATGGATGGCAAAACGACGATGCGATTAAAACTGAGCTGTTGCGGGTACAAGAGACCCTGACCACTTATCGTCAAGCTTTACAGCAAGCGAAAGATACAGCGAAGGATGACATTAGCAGGTTAGGAAAAAGCAAAAAGGGCGTTAAAGCTTACACCAAATAACGATTGAAATGTGGATAAAAAAGCCGCCAGATGCATTATCTGGCGGCTTTTTGTTATTCAATATTTGCTTTAACAAAGTTAATTACTCGGTCAAAAGCTTGTTTGCGATTAGGGTTGCTGTCTAATGAGTGGGTACCATTTTCAAGCAACAACAGCTCTACCGGGAGATTATACTCCTTAGCTGCCTTGTAAAATGCCTCCGACTGGTCGTCTGGAACCACGACATCGCCTGTCCCATGAACAAGCAAAGTAGGGCGTTTGAGTTTACCAAAGCTAGCGATAGGTGAAATAGCCTCTAAATGCGCTTTGCCTTTCTCGCTATCACGATCACCGACCATGATATTGTCAACCATTTGAGCCGTTTCGCTGGCTCGGGTGTCCTCTAAAATAGCGTTAATATCGCTGACGCCAGCAATTGATACATAACAGTTAAACTGTGTCGGCGTATTGGTCGCCGCGAATAGAGAAACATAGCCGCCGTACGACCAACCCACGACACAACTATCATCAACATCGGCGAGTTGCTGTTCTTTTACCCAAGCGACGCCATCAAGCACGTCTTGCTGCATACGCTGTCCCCATTCACCGTAACCACGCGCTTCGTAAGAAGAACCAAAGCCCGACGAGCCGCGAAAGTTAACTTGCAAGACAGCATAGCCTGCATTAACGAACATGTGCTCTAGCGGATGGAATACTTGGGTATCGCGTTGCCAAGGTCCGCCGTGTGGCATCACAACTAACGGTCGATCGGCATCACCGCCGTTGATCAAATAACCATTCAGCACCAGGCCGTCACTGGCCTCGAATTCGATAGGTTGCTTGGCGGGAAACTGCTTGTTTTCCAGTGCCGGTTGTAGCGCCATCCATAAACCGCCGGCTTTATTGGCGAGATCAATAAAGTAAAAGCGAGAAGGGCCCGACGCTGAGTAGGTCTTAACGAGCAATTTATTGACGCTTTCGTCAAAGTCTACCACGATAGGATTCATGCCTTTGAAGGTATTCTCGACAAGCGCTTGGCGCTGTTTAAATGCCGGAGCAATGAATTCCACTTCGGGCATATCAGCCGTGTAACCAAAGCCAATCACTTGACCGTTGTGCTCCCTTACGCTGGCGACGTCATAAGTTTCGTTCTGAAATAAAGGCTCGACCCATTCGTTAGTATCGAGCGAATAGCGCCAAACTTCTTGTTTATCACTCTTCTGATACGTCTTAACAATTAAAGTATTGTTGGCAGGCTCATACAAGACCGGCGTAAAACCATCCTCTTCAAATGCTTCATAAGAGCCAATTTCTTTCCATTGACCGGCATCTTCCTGCCACAAATAGAAAGTACGGGTTAAGTCCTCAACCGCCACCGCGACAACCGAGCGACCGGTCGAGTCGCCAATAAAGTAACTCGGTTTTTGCAAGCTCGGTGCGAACTTCTCTGAGGAACCGCTATAGACATTAATCTTATGAACCGATGGGAAGTAATTATCGCGCTCGCTGACCTGTTGCAACAAAATATGTTCTGGATCGTGAGGAAGCATAGAGACAATTTGGTCACCGCTAACTAACCAAGACCAATCTTTAGTATCGGTGAGCTTGCGTAGTTTTATCTCTTTTAACTCGCTACCATCTTTGTTGACCGCAAACAACTGTCCAACGCGACGAGAACTACCGTACATATGCTCAGGATAATCGGCGCTGATAAGTAACCGCTCGTTATTCACCCAGCGTAGTTTAACGATACGTTCAGACTGATTGCGTAACTTAAGGATAGTCGTTAAATCCACTTTCCCGAACGGAGAAATCACCACTTGTTGAGTTGCGCCATCGGTATTATAGACGGCAGCAATGAGTTCACCATTGGGTGAAATGGTAGGTTGTTCAACGATGTTCAGTTGACTGAATGCAGAACTTGGAAGTGTTTCACTCTGTGCCAAACTGGGGGTCGAGATCGACAATAGCGCAGAGGCGATAATCGTTTTTATTATTTTATTCATGGATAAATACATCTATTTTGTTAAAAAATTGATTTTATCAAATAAGTAGCCAATGAACGAGCACAGTTTGCTATCCAACGCTGGCATGCGAGGAAAAGGCTTACAAAGTACTTGCCTCACACCGTGTCTTTTGACGCGATGGCGTATTGACAACTTCTTGCGTGATGAGTTTTTTGGTGACCTTATTCGTTACCGCTTTTTGTGTCTCGGCATCAACGATCCAAACTTCAGCAGTGCCGTTCTCTTGATCACGATTGTATTTAAACTCATAGATCTTACCCGGTTCAAAGGTACCGTTGAGTTTGAAATAGTTTTCTAACGGACCGCCGGGAACGTATTTTTTGATAAATGCATACCGCGCGATGATGGTATGTTCGCCTGCATCAAAGTCCCGAGCGGCGACATAGTCTGCTTCACGACCATAATAACAATAGTTGTAAATAACATGGCTACGTTGAATCGATGTGTCTTTATAATTACGTAACTTGAACTGATTGTCTCCCGGTGGAGGGCTGCTACATGCTGTGCTGCCCAAAACGACCGCCGCCGCTATCACGCCTTTTGCAAGGTTAAAACTGCGCATAAAATTCCCCTTTTTGTCGAAAATATGCACATTGACTATAAGTGATATCATATTAGAATGAAAACAAAGTGAGATAATAATTACATTTAATTGTTACAAAATTTGATCGTGTAGAGATTAAGGAAGGAATTTGGACACAAAAAAACCGGCATTAAAGCCGGTTTTTTGAACACGTTGAAAACGTGTCGATTAAAGCGCTTGGATCTTAGCGTTCAAACGGCTCTTATGACGTGCCGCTTTGTTTTTGCTGATCAAGCCTTTAGTTGCGTAACGGTCCAATAATGGGGTTACAGTTTGTAAAGCTGAGCTAGCAGCTTCTTTATCTTTGCTCTCAATGGCTGCGTTTACACGTTTAAGGTAAGTACGCATCATTGAACGGCGGCTTGCATTATGGCGGCGATTTTTCTCGGCTTGAATCGCACGCTTTTTAGCAGACTTAATGTTAGCCAAGGTGAACTCCTAAAATTCGTTAACAGAACGCTTCTTTATAAAGGTCGTGGATTATGCCTAATCTGGCGGAAATGTCAACACTTATTGTGTGGATGTCGCGCACAAATTGGGGTACGACGCTTTGTTTAAGGATAACCCGTATGTGGTTGATGCGCCACATATCCGCTTTTATGCCGGGGTCCCGTTACGACTGGATGACGTCACAGTCGGCACCGTATGTATTTTGGACACTGAACCGCACCAATTGTCCGAGCGCGAACTTCAAAGCCTTGCCTATGTCAGTGAACATGTCAGTGAATATTTAGCGTTGTCGCTTAAACATCAACAGCTGATGCAGGAACACTCATTTATCGATGACACGCCTGCTGCACTCATAAAGTGGCGTTACAACATGGCGCTCGAATTACAGTACGTGTCCGCTAATATACAATCCTTATTCCACATCCCAACGGATGCCTTGCGTGAGGGAAGTAGAGCCTTTGAGGATTTTCTCGACGAACGCGGTCGCAAAGAACTTAACTTCTTGCTTAGTAATCATTTAGCAGGGGTCGCGAGTAGTGAAGCGCAATTCCGCATTTTACCGCCTAAAGGTCCGGAGCGCTGGGTGAAGTTATTATCAAAAAGCTTTTATGATCCCGAGGGTCGGCTCGAGAACATCCATGCCATGCTGATTGATAACACGGCTAATCGCTATTTTGAGAAGCGCTTGAACGAAGCCAATCAGCAGATGCGTTTGGTCCTGGAGGCCTCAGGACTCGGTACCTGGGATTGGAATGTGCCATCAGACACCAACAAGATCAATCAACGCTGGTGTGAATTATTAGGGATCGATTACGCTAACTTTGACCCGTCGCTCTACTTTTGGGAGAGCCTTGTTCATCCGGCGGACTTGAAGCGTGTTGAGCGTGAACTGCAGCAGCACATGGCGGGCGAGACGCCGGCGTTTTCGACTATTTACCGCATGCGTCATAAAAACGGATACTGGGTATGGATAGAAACCTATGGCCGTGTTGTTGAGCGAAGTGAATCCGGTGAGGCAATACGTTTGACGGGGACGCATCGGGACATTACCGAAAAGAAAGAGGCCGAACTACTCGATGCGCTCGGCGCGCTCTTTTATGCGGTTCAACTAGATAAAGCGCGCATGGATGCTGAGACGCTGATGCGTCATATTCGATCGGACGATATGGTTGCTCGTTTAGGCGGTGAAGAGTTTGCCTTGATTTTAAACGGCGGGACGCAAACGGCTGCCGCGGCAATACTTGAGCAGATTAGGCAAGATATTCAGCAGTCAGTAGTACGTGTCGATGACCATGCGATCAACTTCACCATTAGTATCGGGGCTTTGTTCATCGACAATGAAACGGCTGCGTACGAGGATTTGGAACAAGCGGTACTCGATCACGCGGATAAAGCCTTGTACGAGGCTAAAAAGACCGGCCGAAATAAAATAGTTTGGGGTGAATAATCTGATACACTGACGCTTTTCATCGTCCGATCAGGAGAAGTCGTGTCTAAAGCCTTGCTACGTTCAGGATTCATCGTCAGCGCAATGACTCTGATTTCACGAGTGCTTGGCCTCGTACGTGATGTAGTGATTGCGAATCTCATGGGCGCAGGTGCCGCCGCGGACGTGTTTTTTTTCGCCAATAAAATTCCTAATTTTTTACGTCGGTTATTTGCCGAAGGTGCCTTTGCACAAGCCTTCGTGCCAGTGCTGACCGAGTACAAACAAGGACAACCCCTTGACCAACAGCGACTTCTGATCGCACGGGTTTCGGGAACACTCGGAACCATTGTTACCATCGTGACACTCGTCGGCATGATCGCATCCCCGGTTGTGACTGCGCTGTTTGGCACCGGTTGGTTTTTAGATTGGTGGAACGATGGCCCACAAAGTGAGAAGTTTGTGCTGGCGAGCGATCTACTCCGTATCACCTTTCCCTATTTATGGTTTATCACCTTCACCGCGATGGCGGGCGCTATACTCAATACGCTGGGTAAGTTTGCTGTGGCCGCATTTACGCCTGTTTTCTTGAATATTGCGATTATTGCAGCCGCGATTTGGCTGGCGCCTAACCTTGAGCAGCCTGAGTTTGGTCTAGCCTGGGGGGTATTTTTTGGTGGTTTAATCCAGTTTCTATTTCAACTTCCCTTTCTAAAACGCGCAGGGCTGCTCACGCGACCGCGTTGGAGCTGGCACGATAGTGGTGTCACGCGCATTCGTAAGTTAATGTTACCGGCGATATTTGGTGTTTCCGTCAGTCAAATTAACCTATTACTCGATACGCTGATCGCCAGCTTTTTAATGACCGGCTCAATTAGTTGGCTTTATTACTCCGATCGCTTGCTTGAGTTTCCGCTCGGACTATTCGGCATTGCGATTGCCACCGTTATTCTGCCCGCGTTGTCCTCGCGCCATGTCGACCAATCAACGCAAAATTTCTCGGCGACACTTGACTGGGGGATCCGGATGGTACTCTTGCTCGGTTTACCGGCGATGGCGGGCCTTTTTTTTCTCGCCGAACCCATGCTAATGGTGTTATTTATGCACGGCGCATTTACGCCAAACGATGCCGAGATGGCATCCTACAGCCTGATGGCTTATTCGGCGGGGCTGTTGAGCTTTATGTTGGTCAAAGTCTTAGCGACTGGGTTTTATTCGCGTCAAGATACCAAACGACCCGTTAAATTTGGCATCATTGCGATGGTCGCAAACATGGGGCTGAATATCGCTTTTGCCATCCCGTTTAGCTATGTTGGCTTAGCCATGGCAACGGCAGCATCGGCGGCACTCAATGCCTTGTTGCTTGGCATAACACTCTATCGAGAACGTGTCCTTGTAGCACAGCCGGGAACTTGGTCTTTCATCATCCGCGTAGTGGCTGCTGTAGCGGTGATGGTCGGGGTGGTATTATGGTTGACCCCATCAACCCAGCAATGGCGTGAAATGTCGCTCGTTGCACGGCCTTGGCAATTAGCGCAAATTATTGGCGTAGGTGCGGGGGTCTATTTGTTGGTGTTGATGCTGAGTGGATTAAGACCACGCCATTTGCGTGCGCAAGAATACTGATTCTGAACGCAGCATCGGTTATAATCTCACCCGAGTTATTTTTATACATTTAATTAGTGGTACTTTGTTCGGCTATGGAACTCATTCGCGGCATACACAACTTGCGCTCAGAACATCATGGATGCGTGCTTACCATTGGTAACTTTGATGGCGTACATCTTGGTCATCAAGCCGTGCTGGCGCAAGTAAAAGCGCAGGCGCGCGCACTGGGTGTGGCAGCCGCGGTGATGACATTCGAACCGCAGCCGCAAGAAATCTTCCAGCCCGAAAAAGCACCGGCGCGACTCACTAATTGGCGAGAAAAATATTTAGCGCTGCGCGATCAGCAGATCGACCGCCATTTAGTGATTGAGTTTAATCGTAAATTTGCCAGCCAACCGCCTATCGAATTTATTGAAAATGTATTAGTCGAAAAGTTGGGTGTGAAGTTTTTAGTGGTGGGCGACGATTTTCGCTTTGGCTACAAGCGTGAAGGGGACTTTGCGCTATTGCAACGCGAGGGTAAACGGCTTGGTTTTGAAGTCGTCGATACGCGCAGCTACCGTCAGCAGCAACAGCGGGTCAGCAGTACTGCGATTCGCGCGGCACTTGCCGAAGGCGACTTTGAGCGTGCCGAAAGTATGCTGGGGCGTCCGTATCAAATGATGGGCAAGATCGTGCATGGTCGTAAAAATGGCCGTACCATTGGCTTCCCAACGGCTAATATTCCATTGAAGCGGTTAAAAAGCCCGCTGCACGGCGTATTCGCGGTTAAAATCAATGTAGGTCGCGCGTTGGGCGCGACGACAAACAGCCGCGCCGAAGGCACATACCACGGTGTCGCCAACCTAGGTACGCGACCTACGCTTAACGGCGATGAAGTCCAATTAGAAGTGCATTTATTTGATTTTTCAGGCAACCTGTACGGTCAGCACGCAACCGTGACACCGGTCGCCAAATTAAGATCCGAGCAGCGCTTTGCTTCGCTCGAACATTTAAAACAGCAAATAGAGAAAGATGCCGCTCGTGCCCGAGCACTTTTAAGTTGAACGGCCACGATAGTCAGTAAATATGCGGAAAATGGAAACAGTGACCCATGAGTGATTATAAGCACACATTAAACTTGCCGGAAACGGCGTTCCCAATGCGCGGAAACCTCGCTAAACGCGAGCCGGGCATGCTCAAACAATGGTATCAAGACGATCTCTATGGCGAGATCCGTAAAGCCAAACAGGGCAAGCCAAGTTTTATTTTGCACGATGGACCTCCGTACGCAAACGGTCAGATCCACATTGGTCATGCGGTCAATAAAATTCTCAAAGACATTATCATTAAGTCGAAAACCCTAAGCGACTTTGATGCACCTTACACCCCAGGCTGGGACTGTCACGGCTTGCCTATCGAACTGCAAGTCGAGAAAAAGCACGGCAAACCGGGCCAAAAGCTCGACTTGGCGGAGTTCCGTAAACATTGTCGTGACTACGCGCAGACGCAAATTGACCAGCAGCGCGAAGACTTTAAACGGTTGGGTGTATTGGGTGACTGGGATAATCCTTATTTAACGATGAACTTTAAGCAAGAAGCGGATAGTGTGCGCGCGCTTGCTAAAATCATCGATAAAGGTCATTTGCATCAAGGCTTTAAGCCTGTGCATTGGTGTACAGATTGTGGTTCAGCACTCGCCGAAGCAGAAGTCGAGTACAAAGATAAAGAATCACCCGCTATCGATGTGCGCATGCCGCTCACGGATAGCGACAAAGCACTGGCGGCGTTCACAACGCCAGAAGGGCATCAAGGTCAAGGTAAACTGAGCATGGTGATCTGGACCACCACGCCATGGACCATGCCGGCTAACCGTGCAGTAACGCTTGCCGAAGGGCTTGAATACGCGTTAGTGCAAATCGAAGCAACTGACGACCAACAGGCTGAGCGTGTCATTCTTGCGAGTGACTTGGTAAATGATTGTATGGACCGTTGGGGCATCAATCACTATCACAAGTTAGGCTTCTGCAAAGGTAAAGCGCTTGAGCTGTTGCAGCTCGACCACCCATTATTTGATATCAAAGTGCCGGTGATCATGGGCGACCATGTTACCACCGAAAGCGGTACAGGTTGTGTGCATACCGCACCGGGCCACGGTGTGGATGACTTCTTGGTGGGTCAAAAATATGATCTAGAAGTCTACAATCCGGTGGGCGACAACGGTGTTTACAAAGAAGACACGCCGCGCTTTGCTGGCCAGCACGTATTTAAGGCGAATGAGCCTATCATCGATGCCTTACGTGATGCAGGCAACTTGATGCACGCTGAGCGTTATAAGCACTCGTATCCGCATTGCTGGCGCCATAAAACGCCGATTATTTTCCGTGCTACACCGCAGTGGTTTATCAGCATGGATCAAAAAGGCTTACGTAGCCAAGCGCTTGAGCAAATCAAGCAAGTACGTTGGGTACCCGAGTGGGGTCAAAGCCGCATCGAATCGATGGTCGAAGGCCGTCCAGACTGGTGTATCTCGCGTCAACGGACGTGGGGTAACCCGATTGCGATTTTCGTCAATCGAGAAACCGAAGAGCTGCATCCCAACACCCTTGAGCTGATGGAACAAGTGGCTCAGCTTATCGAGAAAGACGGTGTTCAGGCATGGTTCGATCTTGACCCGGCGACCTTACTGGGTGATGAAGCGGACAAATATCGTAAAGTGACCGACACCTTGGATGTCTGGTTCGATTCGGGTGTAACTCACCATTGCGTATTACGAGAATTCCCTGGGTTAAGCTGGCCAGCAGATTTATACCTTGAAGGTTCTGACCAACACCGCGGCTGGTTCCAAAGTTCACTGGTAACGGGTGTCGCGATGTATGAGCAAGCGCCATACCGTCAAGTGCTGACGCACGGCTTTACCGTAGACGCACAAGGTCGCAAGATGTCGAAATCAATCGGTAACGTGGTTGCGCCGCAGGATGTAATGAATAAACTCGGCGGCGATATCTTACGTTTGTGGGTCGCTTCGGCAGATTATTCAGGCGAGATGACGGTATCAGATGAGATCCTCAAGCGTTCAGCGGATGCCTATCGCCGTATTCGTAACACCTCACGTTTCTTGTTAGCGAACTTGAGCGGTTACGATCCTAAGCAGCACCAAGTGCCGATGGACGAGATGGTCGAGTTGGACCGTTGGATTGTTGGCCGTGCAGCTGACTTACAGAAACAACTGGTGGATGCCTACGACAACTATCAGTTCTTGTCTGTGGTGCAAAAATTGATGCACTTCTGCTCGATTGAACTGGGTAGTTTCTATCTGGATATTATTAAAGACCGCCAGTATACCGCTAAAGCGGATAGCTTGGCGCGCCGTTCGTGTCAGACCGCATTGCATCATATTGCCGAAGCACTAGTACGCTGGATGGCGCCGATTTGTAGCTTTACCGCGCAAGAAATCTGGGATCTGTTGCCGGGTGAACGCGAGCAATACGTATTTACTCAAGCATGGTATGAAGGCTTTGAACAGTTTGCCGGCGTGAGTAGCGAGGAAAATACCTTCTGGATTGAGCTACTGAATGTACGTGATGCGGTTAACCAAGCGCTTGAACAAGCGCGTCGTGATGATGTCATTGGTGGCTCGCTGCAAGCTGAAGTGACCTTATATGCGGATACGGCACTCGCCGAAAAACTGAAGCGCTTAGGTGCGGAGTTACGTTTTGCGCTACTGACCTCAGAAGCGTCAGTCGCGAACCTTGCGGATGCACCAGAGAGCGCGGTCAAAGCCGAGCAATTACCGCTCGCCGTGGCTGTGGTTGCAAGTGCTCACAAAAAATGTGAGCGTTGCTGGCATCACCGTGAAGAAGTCGGTCAAATCAGCGAGCACCCCGATCTATGTCAGCGTTGCGTAAGCAATATTGACGGAGCAGGGGAGGAGCGTCACTTTGCCTAAAGCTCAATCAGTAAAGCCTAACAAGCGTGCATCGGGCCTACAGTATTTGTGGGTCACGGTGGCGATTTTCATCATCGATCAACTCACCAAATGGTGGGTGGCGAGCGATTTCGAGCTATACGAAAGTCGCATTATTATTGATGGTCTTTTTAACCTCACATACGTGCATAACTATGGTGCGGCATTTAGCTTCTTAAGCGACGGTGGCGGCTGGCAACGTTGGTTCTTTACCCTGATAGCGGTCGCCGTCAGTGTGGTATTGCTGATCTGGTTGCGTCGCAATGATGTGAGCTTTTGGCGTCAAAATTTGTCATTCTCGTTGATTTTGGCAGGCGCCATTGGCAATGTGACGGATCGCTTTCTATTTGGCTATGTTATTGATTTTCTCGACGTCCATTATGAAGGCTGGCACTGGCCAGCATTCAATGTGGCAGATTGTGCAATTACATTAGGCGCCATACTTATGCTACTAGAAGCGTTTATTGATAATCGCCGAGATCCAGAAGAGACTCAAGGTAAGGAGTAGTCGTGGGACGTTTACCTATTGAAGATGGCCGCGAAGTGGTCATGCATTTCACCATTAAGCTAAGTGATGGCTCAGTGGCTGATAGTACACGGATGTCGGGCAAACCGGCTAAGTTTCGGATGGGCGACGGTAGCTTAACCGAAAACTTCGAAGCGTGTTTAATTGGCTTGCGTCCAGGCAGTGAACGAGAGTTTACCTTGCCACCTGAAGATGCG
>Ga0208813_1001179_pt1 | contig 14912 bp, 12 predicted proteins | sample MalvireepMed_904_FD_184250 | JGI IMG/M metagenome (GOLD analysis project Ga0208813, IMG submission 184250) | Marine viral communities from the Global Malaspina Expedition - Malaspina viral metaG DeepMed_904 (SPAdes) (version 2) | ecosystem: Environmental > Aquatic > Marine > Oceanic | place... | reverse complement strand
GGCTGTATTGCTTGCGTTTCTTGCTCATGATTCTCCTCCTTGTGGAGATGATGAATCAGAGCTTAGGCACCTGTCCAAATTTCGGGGTCCACTTCATACAACGATACCTCCTTTAGCGTTGGGGGATTCCTCAAGGCGGAGGGCATCTTCGAGGATCCCGAAAATGGTGATAGCCGCATCTTTGGTCGCGCCAACCAAAGCCGATTCAACTTGAAAACCGTCACCCAAAAGCAGGGACACACCGTGGTTGGCTTCATAGAGGGAGACTTCTATGGGGGTGTCTATCCGGGCGAGAACAACGACTGGCGTTTGCGCCACGCCTTTATCAAGATTGATAATGCCACTGTTGGTCAGACGTGGACCGGCCAGTTCTGGGCCGTGGCCTTCACCGACTACCTCGACTTCTTGGGTGGTCCACGTGGCACCTTGGCCGGCTTGAACTTCCGTACTGCCCTGGCCAGCTACCAGTTCCAGGACTTACGGGTAACTGCTCAGGATCCGGTATACGCTGATGCTGACATTCCTGATCTCGCCATCAATTACAATCTCAATCTGGATGGCGGTCACAAGATCATCCTAACCGCCAGCGGCCGGGAAGTGGACAACGGGGACTTCGTCGCCGGCGGTGCCGTCGGCACCAAAATTATGCTGGGTCGTCATAGTCTGAACCTCAATGCCCACTATGGTGAAGGCCTGGGCGCCTTTACCGGCGTCGGCGTGAACGGTTCCTTGTCCGGCGACGTGGAAAATGGTGAGGCTGTGAGCCAAGGCGGCCTGAATGCCGGTTTCCGCTATGTCTTCAACGACCACTGGCGCGCCAATGTGTCTTACACCAAGGTGGAGGTGGACGATCAGGCAGAGACCGATTACGAGGGTCACCGCCTGAACGTGATTCATAACATTATTCCCGAATTGGAAGTCGGGGTTGAGTGGCGGAAGTATAACTTGGCTTTTGGCCCACTGGCTCCGGAAGGGCAGCAGGTCGAAGTGATGGCCAAGTACGCCTTCTGAATTGAGCGCGCGGAATTAGGGTTTTTCTGCATCGATTAGGAACGGGGCGCCCCCCCGTTCCTCTCGACTTGGGCGGGTTCATTGCGTCAGCTAATCGAGGAAGATTCAGTGCCCAGTGATCAATTTGATTGCATCAGTCTTCCGGTAAACGTTCCCGTTACGCGCAAGCGCGTTGTTTACTGTTGCGTCAGCGCTTATATCGTAACCGCTCATTCCAAGACGTTCTGCCACCCCACTGAATTTCGTCCTACAGTAGTAATCGTTCATTCCGAGACGTCCTGCTGCCCCACTGAATTTCACCCTACAGTAGCCTCTCACTTCCCAAGAAGAGGTTACTCGCATGAGAAAACACCGTACGATAGAACAGTGGCAAGTCCTGGTTGATCAGCAGATTGGCAGCAGTTTGTCAGCCATGCAGTTCTGCAAGCAAGAACATATCGGCTACGCCAGTTGCAGAAACTGGCATAGCCAATGCTTTCCTGTTTGCAAAATTTTGGCGCTGACAGACCACTGTCACGCTGCTGATCGACCAGGGTCTGCCACTGCTCGGGTGTGCGGTGCTTTCTCATGGGGGTAACCTCGTGCTGGAACATGTGAGGTTACTGTAGAGCGAATTTCAGCGGGGCAGCAGAACGTCGTGGAATGAACGATTACGTGGAATGAACGCTTACTGCTGCAACGCATCAGCCAGCACCCGGCCAGCGACGTAGCCTATCTGATGCCGCGACTCTGGAAAACCCGGTTCGCCGAGACCCCACTACGGGCGCTGATCGACCCACGCCACCCTGACCGACAGAGCAAACAGCCGGAGGCCACCGTTCATAGGTATTGAAGACATGAGCATCGACCAGTTGCTGGAACTGAACCAGTACATCTGCCGGCGCATCGACGAACTGAGGGATCAGGAAAATCTGCAGGCGCTGAGTCAGTTGCGGATAGGCCTGAAGGTAACGTTCGAAGGCCAGGAGGGTCCAGTATTGGGGATCGTCACCAAGTTCAACCGCAAGAGCGTGATCGTGCTGGCCGAGGACGGCACCAAACAGTACAAGGTCTCGCCGGAGTTATTCAGGCCTCTCCGTGACGTGAAGTAGGTCAACTAAGTCGTGGAATGAACGCTTACGTGCACGTAAAACACTGACTTGGCAATATCAACTCCGACGCGGATAATATTCATGTGGACTTCTCCTCATCTTTACGATGGTTGGCTGTTCACTCAGCATTTTGGCACGTAGATGCCGGCTAAGTGAGGAGGAGTCCATCCCATTGCTTACGTAGGTGTTGGTTTATGGGCTTACGCTTCCACTACCCCCCTCTGTCACCCAAGGTAGGAGCCGTATGCGGTAATGTCGCACGTACGGATCTGTGCGGGGGCTTCATGAGAGGTATTCCTACCGCGACTGCGACGACATCAGGTTGTCCAACTGATTGGGTCCACCTCATAACGCTCTTCGGGTTTCAGAAGGCAACTCACCAAATAGCTTTTTATAATCGCAAGACAGTCGCCCTAAGTGCATAAATCCGTAATCGAACGCAACCTCAGTAACATTTTTCGCACGCCCGCTTAGCAATTCCTCCCTAACTTTCTGAAGTTTTCTGTGTTTTATATAATTTCTAGGAGTTGTTGAAAATGAGGTAGAGAACATATTATAAATTGAGCGAACGCTAACCTTCGATATAGAAGATAACTCATCTAAGCTGATATCATTTTTTAGATTATTGTCAATATGCTGAATAACCTTTTCCATGTTGGGATGAATATTCACAGAATTTTCATCTATATTAAAATTTCCTTGAAATGTCCGCAGTATTTTCTTTACTATTATTTCTTTATATGGGTCAAAAATACAAAAATGGTCAGAGTCACAATTCTCAATCTCCAGAAATACAGATTCAAAGAGTTTAACCAATGATGGGAAACAAAAAAGGCTTACTGGAAGTCGTTTGAAACGAATGCCTGATTTCGGAATATGCCCCAGATCATGAATGACAGCAGACTGAAATTCGCTTTCAGGCACATTGATGATCAACTTTTCACAGTCAGAAGAATAGTCAAGTAATATTAATTCATGAGGATTTAAAATTATTGCGTCACCTTGCTTCAAAAGAACTTTTTCGTTCTTAAAAGTGATTTTACACTCGCCCTCCGTTATTATTTGCAAGTGAAATGTATTTTCTAGCTCGGGACTTTTAATTTTCACCTCACCACCATATGAGATAGAGGATAGCCCAAGCCCAGAGAATTCTTTAAAACTTAAACGTGATAGAGATTTTTGGCTATTCATTACTTCAATCGTGTGACGGCCAATTTTTTTGTTTACAAATTCCGAGACCACTTCCGGATGAGCGAATTCAAAAACCGTTGCATGATTTAAAACGTTAGTTAGCAACTTATTCATCTTGTTCATCCCATTTTTGATTTTTGTCATTGTAATTTTAATAAAATTTCAGTCTATCTGAGCCCAAAAGCCATTGCAATAGCCTGAATCATTGACTCGACCCCAAATATACCCACCCCGGCAGGATTCAAGCCAATTTTCCCTGGAATCAGGCCAAAGCCGGGTTGTTGAGGGCGGGAATGCCAGGATAGGTCCAGTCAGCTGCCCGAAGGTGAACATTTTATGACGAGAATCTGATTTTCTGACAATAGTCGATTGCCCCGGCACAGTTTCCGGGTGATCCCAGGGGGACGGCCGTTATAGAGCTAGCTTATCCGGATTTTGGGGGATTCCACTCGATCAGGAAGTCGATCTGTTCCTGCTGGCGCAGGGAGTCGCGGTTGTCGCGAGTATCATGAGCACTGTCCAGGCGCAACAGGATTGGCTTGCAGTGCCCGGGCTCGAAGTAAAACCCGTTTGAGGGTGTCGAGAAACCCGTTGTTGGCATGCTGCTGCCGGGGCGCAGCACGCACCCCAGGCACCAGCCCTCTCTTCCCAGGTACGCGGCTATCGGTGCATAGCCGTCATACCCTTTGTAGGTGTAGCTGACGCCCTCTTTGCGGGTCTGGCTGTTGTCCATGTGAATCGGGATAGGGGGGAACCAATAGGTTCCCCCCTATCCCGATTTTCGGGCTTGCCAGTGAAGCATAGTCGTGTATACCTGAAGACTACAGCGGACAAAAGTCATGATTTGCACAACCATAAACTGACTTTGCAACCGAATGGATCGGCGACTTTTCCACAAATTCTGTGGATAACCTTATTGATAAAATGCGCTGTCGGTCGTCCAACGCAGGCCTTACTTGGGCCTGTCACAATCGATCATTTTTTGAGCGGGATTCAGCGTCATGGACAAGACAATCGTTCTCAACGGAATAGCACGAAAGTGTAGCCTTGGCGCGGGCGTCGCGCTGCTGTTTCTGGTCAGCCTATATGCCGGTGATGGTGTTTCATTCAAAGAGACTTGGGGATGGATTTGCGGTGGCTTACTGTGCGGATTTGCTGCGATTCACCCGATTTCAAAGGTCTACGAGCGGTCTGCCCAGAAGTACGGCGAATACTGGTGGTTCAAAGTTATGGTGTGGCTGGTCAGCACGGCTTTTGCCCTCGTTCTGGATATAATCTCGATTATCTGGCGAATACTGCGAGGTGACGGGTCAGAGCCATATGACGATCACAGAGCGACTGGCTCTGTATTCAAAGAGCCGCTGCACCCCACCGATGCTGTTTACGACCAGTCTCACGATGTTTACTACGGGAACGAGCCTCCTAGCATAGATCGCCGTAACGTAGCCGCCATCGAGTAGGAGGGGGAGTTACCTCCCCCGTCCTCTCACACCACCGGGCATACGGTTCCGTATCACGGCGGTTCACGGTTGGCGCTGAAGCCGAACCATCGTATCCAGCAAGCTTATCAGAGATAGGCCATTGAACACCCGCTTGGGCAGCGCTGCATTCATGTGAGACGCGCCGCTGTTCCACCAGGGCCCACGGCCATTCATTGCACTCACCCAAGCCCTTCGCTTAGTCAGACCGAGCCGCATCAGATTACGAGCCCGCGTGCGAGGTCGCTTCCATTGCTGCCACAGGATCAGTCGGAGGCGTCGCCGTATCCAGCCATCCAGCGCTTCCACCGGGCGCTTCGAGACGGTAAGGCGATAGTAGGTCGCCCAGCCCCGCAGCACCGGATTCAGGTTTCGGATGGTCGTTGGAAGCGATTGCCCTCGGGATCGTTTCGGCAAGGGTCGCAGCTTGGTCTTAAAAGCCTTCAGGCTCTTCGGTGCAACCCTCAACCGTACCTGTCGCTTGTGCCAGCTCACGCTGTACCCCAGGAAGCTCCGGCGCCAGGGGCGGTCTACGGCGCTTTTCGCCGTGTTCACCTTCAAGCGCAGGCGCGTTTCCAGGAACTGGGTAATACTGGCCATGACCCGCTCTCCGGCTCTTCTGCTGCTCACGTAGATGTTGCAATCGTCCGCGTAGCGGCAGAACCGGTGCCCCCGGCGCTCCAACTCCCGGTCCAGCTCGGTCAGGAGCACGTTGGAGAGCAAGGGCGATAAGGCCGCCTTGCGGCGTCCCTTCTCGTCTCGGGCTGACCAGCCCACCTTCGAGCATGCCGGCTTGCAGGTAGCGTCGGATCAGGATGAGTATCCGTCGGTCGGTGATGCGACGGGCCAGCAGGCCCATCAGCACATCGTGGTTGACCCGATCAAAGAACTGGGCCAGATCCAGATCGACCTCCCAGCGGTTGCCATCATTGATGTGTCGCTGCATCGCCTTGACCGCCTGATGAGCGCTTCGCCCGGAGCGGAACCCGTAGCTGTGATCCGAGAAGGTCGGCTCCAGCATCGGGCTCAGCGTTTGGTGTAGTGCCTGTTGAATCAGGCAATCCTGTACCGTCGGAATACCCAGTATCCGTTCGCCGCCTTGCGGCTTAGGGATACTCACCCGACGTACCGGCTGAGGGTAGTAATCTCCGGCCAACAGCCGCTCGCGCAGCGTTGGCCAATGCTGTTGCAGATGGCCCTTCAGGGCAGTGACCGGCATCTGGTCGACGCCGGCGGCGCCCTTGTTGGACACCACCCGCTGATACGCACGCATCAGGTTCGGGCGCTCAAGCACCTGTTCCATCAGCGTATTCGGCTCCGCGTTCGTCCACGAGTGAGCCCCCGCGTCTGCCTCGACACGGGCTTCAGTCTCTGCCAGATACCGTCCGGCGCCTCCCTGAATGCCCTGACCCATCCGGGTCGCTTCTGTCTTCATAAGCACATCACAAGAACTCACCGCCTACTGGCGGCCAACCATGTTCGGTCCTTCAGTACGCGGTGACGCACCTACTATGACCTCGGCTGAGTTCTGGCGCTCCATCCCTACCCCTCACGAGGTCGGTAGCACTATGGCAGGGTGCCAGACTTCCCAGGGTAAGACGCGTGACCTTCACACTTATACCCGCCGCATCTACGCCCACACCTTCCGTGCAAGTACCGGGCTTTGACGATATTCGCCGCCTTACCCGGTGTGGCCGCCTCATGCGATTCCTGTTCGTCGGGCCAGTGCTTTGCCTGCGGCTTCCTTCAGATTCCACCTCGCGGTGGACACCCTTGCCGGGCCCACAGGGGACTTGCACCCCCAAGTCATCCGGCCAGCACCACCTGAGCCGGAACAGCGCCCGTCAAGGCGCTACGCGCCATGCCTGGCGCACCAAAAGAAACAGGGCGGCCAGTCGGCCGCCCTATCACTCTGGCTCTATGCTTATTTCCTGCCTCGGCTTCCGCCGCCTTGGTTACCGCCTCTGCCTGGTAAAAGACCTCTGGTGTTCCGCATAGTCCCAGCCATGCCGCCAGCAAAGGCCGAGCTTCCGGCAGCCATACCACCGCCTACACCGCCACCACCCATGCCTCGAAGCATTGAACTTCCGGCCATAGCCATGATGGAAAGCCAAATCATTGGCAGAATAAAGATGGAGCTCATGCTGACAATCCGGATCAGAAGGCTATTGGTCATCTCATCAAACCAGCCTGCGTTGGTGGCATAGATCTGTAGGATCCGGTTGTCGAACCAGTAAGCTGCCGCCCAGATGGCATTGATAAATTCCAGGCTGAACCAGGTAACCGCCAATGCGAAAAAGGAGCTGAAGCCATAGCTTCCAAAAATCATTACGAAAGGAGCCGCGATGACCACGATCATCTGGAACATAACCAGCAACATGGGCCCGGCCACTTTGAACATCTGCTGTATAGCATTGGCCTGCAGAAATTCGTTGGCTGACGTCAGAACGTTGCCCAGCTGAGTCGCGTTATCCCACATCTGGGACCAGAAACCTTTATTCGCGTCAAAGTTATTACTCATGTCCAGCTGAGTAGCGGCCGACAGATCACTGTGGTTATTTTCAAGAATCAGCTTCAGGATCATGTCTTCTTTGACCTGGTCCGGCTCGGCCTGTTTGCTGAACACGCCAGCACCCCAAGTCTTCCAGTCATCAACAATGTCCCCGACTTCATCGTCAGGAATGTCGTCAAGAATCCTCTCTCGCAACCCATCGCCGCCATTGTTGAACCATCCCGCAGCATTTCTCTCGCCAAGCCAGACTTCTTCGCAATATGGATAGACACCGGTTTGATGGGCTGCGTCAGAATCTCGCCATGTAGGTTGTCGGGAGAATCCCTTGTTCTCATAGTTCGCAACGTATAGCTCTTTGTCCCGGTAATAGGCATCGGCGTAGCCCAACAAAATGCGACTGCCCATCCAATCAATGTCTTCCCAGGGTTCAACGTTGGTCAAAACCATGGGATTGCCTGTCACCGGATCGACCGGCGGGTTGGCCTTGTACTTGTTCACGGCCGGCTTATAGCAGGCTTCGTAAAAGTTCTGGATGTCCTTACGTAGAGTTTCATCCTGGATGGTGATATTGGATATCCTCATCAACATGAACTCGTAGTTGTTCACGCAGGTCATAGATTTGATGGAAGTGTGCGTAATGGCCGTTGAAACGGTTTCTACCAGCGTCCAGGCAACCGGTTTGTGAACCTGCCACGTCTGGAGATCACTCATAGCAGAATCAAAGCCCGTTTGGGTATTGTCTCCGGTCCCTGACGCAGTGCTGGAGGGTGTATTGGTGTTCGAGGCCGTTCCACAATCCTGAACCGTTACCTCGTAGCGAACGCCAGAAAGCGTCGTGGACATGCTTTTATAGGGAATGACGCACAACATGAGCACCAGGATCATTCCGAGCAGCGTTGTTTCCATGCTCTTGATCGTCTCACTGGCATTGCCGGCGGAATAGTTTTCCTTAAATGTACTCACGACAGCAACAATGAAGGGAATCAGAGCCACCCCGGTTCCGACGAGGACATCCCAGATGGCCTCGTACATATTCCAGCCAAACATCATTGTATAAATTTCGAGGTAGGTATTGGCGACCATTCCGGCTATCTCCCTATGCCGAACTGTTGGATAAGTACGATCTCGACAAACGCCAGCAACAGAGCAATTTTCCACCACTGCGATCGCATGAACTTAAAGTCCGCGGCATGCTTTTTTTCCAGCGCAAGCCATTTTTCGTTCGACGTTTCGCCGCGATCCGGCAAACGGGTGGCGTAGCGAGAAATCGCTGGCCAAGCGGCCACTATGGCGACAAAAAAGGCGACTCTGTACCAGGTCAATTCGGCTATTAAGTCGAGGGATTTCACCTCCTCTGCCGAAGTATCCGTCAAAGCCGCGACAACCATGCCGATGATCATCAGGGCAGCGACGCCGCCCATAGAAACCATCAGGAACTTCCGGGTTTTTTGCATCACTGAACTCCAAAACTGTTCAAGCCGGACGGTTTGTTGCCTGACGGTAGGTTTGTGTTTTGGTAGATCCGCTCTTCGGTGCCCAGCAAATGGCCAATTGTTCTCTCTGCTACCGCCTCGCGGGTCTCAATTTCCTTGTCGAGTTGGGCCAACTCAACGTTCAGGTGATCAATCGCGTTATCAATAATGGCGATCGCGGTATCCATGTTGGCAACGTTCGGCTCTTTAACGCCCGAACGGAGCATTTGAGTTAGGAAGCGACCCTGCTCAACAAGACGTGTATACGCAATTTCGCTCGACAATTTGCGCAGCATCTCTTCCTGAGCGGTTGGATTACGCTTTCGGATGGCTTTAATGACAAGATCGGTCACACGGACCCCAGGAGGCGCGGAAACCCGATTCAGGTTTTGCCAACTGAGAGCCGTAGTTCCGTCCACCAAGTCTTCGAGGTCATCGTAAAGAATCGTTTCCATGTCACGATGACGGTAGGCTAGACCTTTGCCAGGGCGGGAAGTGATTTTTTTACAGTTATCGCAGGTTCGGATTTCAGAATCGCCGACCACGGATACTGCCCAATCGGCGGCCTGAATCGGACCGCTCCAGTATTCCCAAAGCGCGTTGCCCTGCCCGTCTGCAACGGACACCGACGCCGAGTCACAGCTGTCGTTGCGATCAAACAGGACGTTGTAGCCCACCAACACAACGTCTCTTAAGGCACGGATTGGCGGCTGTCCGGCTCCACCTTTTTTGCTGTTGCAGACCCATTCTGAGCCCGCATCGCCGTGGTTAGAGCCATCCACGTTCTCTTTTGCTGCCACGGCATCACCACCAGTAGCCCCAATATTCCAGGACCAGTCCGCCACCTTGGCGTTCATCTTGAACTTTTCCCATGGGTAATCGGTGGAATCGCCCATCATCAGATTCGCCATTTCCTGACAGGACGATTCGGCGAACTCAAAGTCCATCTTGCCCTGCAGAATGCCTTGCTGAAGAAGGTCATAGAGTCCAGGATCGGCTTTTTGAATGGCCAATGCCGGCAGGGAGGCAACCGCAGCTGTCGCGCTATTAATGACGTTGTCCATCATGTTTTTGAAACCGTCCGTGAGTCCGTTCAACTGGTTTTTCACCGTCATTTTTGGATCGAACTCACCACATGCCATGTTCAAATCCCAGCCTGCACCAAAAGTCAAAATCGGGATCGAGTGAATTTTGGTCGGCGGTCCAGAAATAAGCCCTCCCCCAATCTGATAGTCCATCAGTGTGTTGAGCCGGGGCGACGTTGTTTCCATCGCATTCGCGCTAGCCGCCAACGATCCCGCAAGCACCACGCCAATCCATTGATTACGATTTTTCATTGCCTTAAATCCTTATAAATCTTTTGATGACGGTCGGTTTGGAACGACTTCAGCCAGAGTGCCAAATCAAAGACGATCCCCGTCGTTGACAGCACTTGTATGCTCGCCAGAAATTCCAGACATAAGAATCGTCGTCGGAACGCTTACTCATCGAGGGTGTGGCGCCATACGGAAACTTTTGGCATGAGCTTTCATCCTGCGGATACAACATCTGGAAGACACCGGTATCTTTATCGTTCTGATTCAGTGGGCCGGGCGGCCAATATCCGTCTTCACTGGGCTGACCGATGGTGAAATAAAGGTGAGGCTCGTTCGGGCGGGTCACGAAGTGCATGGCGCGAAAAGCGGTAAGAACACCCGATTTAAGACCGTCCGCCTGGGTCAGAAACCCGCTTCTGGGAAATACACCGCCATAACTGTTGTGGCCAGATCCGAGTCTATCCATGCCAACCGCCCATGAAATCGGGTAGAAAAATTCCGGCAGGTGCCAGCGCCAGGCGATGGAGTCCAGGTTTGAGATGAAATAGGGATAGAACGGGAAGGTACGTCCTGCACAGACCATTCCAAATAGGCCCTGGGCCAGCGTGTTATAAGCCACCAGCGCTGGATTCCCGTATGAGTCCACCAATTTGAAATCGAGGTTTACATGGTCATAACGGGTAGCTTCATTGGAGCGGCCGCCTTCTACCTTGTCGACGTTGTGGTTCGTGACCCATCCAATCATGGTTGTCACCCATGAGGAATCGTTCTCAGCCATTGAGATCTGGTTTATGTCCTGGGATTCGGTCCATGGCTCCCCAGCAGCGCGGTCATAAGACTGCACCACCAGGTCCGGTACAAAGTTTTTCACCTTGATGGACGTGTCTACCCAGCAGACAAAGGCGGCACAGGTCATCCAGATGCAAGCACCACGGATTTCCCAGTCCATACAGCTCAGAGCGGCGGACATGGTCTGATCGACGATTTCAAAGGTATCGATGACGCCATCGTAGGTGTCGTTCAGCTCGCCATGACAGGCGATACATTCCACCTGGCCATCACGTTCTTCCAACCGGTTCTGGGTGTCCGTAATGGTCGCGTCCCTGACTGCGTCCAAATCGCCCGGGTCGTAGTTCGTCCAGTCGCTCGGGTAGGCAAAAGCGTTCCCGGCACTGCCAATCAACACCAGAAACACTAGAGAAATGAACGTCCGCATGTCAGTGGTTCTCCCTGCTATAGACGGCCAGAGCCGCCTTTAATGAGCGCTCGCCGTAAACCACTTGGCGGTCGTTGAAAACGATGGCCGGAAGCTTTTCGATGCCAAAGCGCATCGCAGCTTCAATGGCCCGGGCCCCTGCTTGTATTTCCTGATTGATCGCTGGCCAGTGGGGGCTGTTAAGCACCTGGCTGAAAGCGTCTCTATATGCTTTCTCGACCTTGGTGGGTTGGATCTTCTTCGGGACCAAGGCACGCATCCGTTGATTGAGCTGCTTGGTTGCGCGATTTTTGGAGTCCATGTCGTACACCTCAATCTGAACCCGGTCAGACAAGCGCTCGTCCTGCAGGACAAACTGATCATTGGTCTCAAATATCCGGATGGTCTGTATGGAGTCAGCCGCGAGAGTTGAGGCACTGGCAAGCACCGTAACGACAAAACCCAAGGACTGAAGCAGATGACGATTCATCAGTTGTCTTCCTCCGCGACGGTCGCACGAAGGGATTCCATGACTTCTTTGGCAACAACCTGCTGGCCCTGCTCGCTCTGGAGTTTCTCAAGGCGCTCGAGAGTGACCCGGGCTTGAGACATGGGATTATTCGCCGCCGGTACCGGATCGGCCGGTTTCGGAGCGATGCCACGGTAAAAGTCGATCATCTTGCCGACATACTCCGCAGCTTCCACTTCCGTGATGCCGAACTTGCGCATGTATTTGGCACGCTCGGTTTTTTCATCTTTTTCCGTGCCCGCCAAGGACAGGTAAAGCGAGGGCGGGACGTTCCGAAACAGGGCTTCCATGTTTTCGGATAGAACAACGCCCTCGGTGTACTTCTTGGGCTCTTTCCGAGCAGAAAGCATGAGCTGCTTCTGCTCAATACTGAGGTTTTTGAAACGCGCAATTTCCTCGATTTCGTCCTGAGGCATGACCAGGGCAATCCACCACTCGATCATGTTGAGCATCTTGCGGGCGGAGTTGGGGAAGTCCCCCATGTTCTGAGTCGCCACCCACCACCAGGCACCAAGCTTTCGCCACATCTTCACGACTTTGACCACGAACGGCGCCAGCAATGGATTTGTGGTGATAATGTGCCCTTCGTCTGTCAGCATCACGATCGGACGCTCGTCGTGCTGATGCTTCTCGGCAAGGTTGTTGATCCGCATCATTATTGAGGTGTAGGCGATCGCCAGTTGAGCGTTGTAGCCCTCCCGGGCGAACGTGGCCAGGTCTACGATAGTCACATCGGTATCCGGCCAGCCGTCTCCATCTGTATTGAAAACCTCGCCCTCGAACCCATCACAGAACATCCGCAGGGATTCCCCCATTTCGAAGGCACGGGACTGACGGTGTTCCGGGTAGGCCGGATCTTTGGTGATCATCCGGAATCCTTCCGAGACATCCGAAGTCATGGTGCGGCGGCCTTCTGACCTGGCGAGCTTCGCGCCATTGAGAATCGCATCCCGGATCATCCGCCGGTCTGCACGGGTTAGCTTTTTCGCCTCCTCCTCTTCACCGCCGGTGATCATCAGTGTGGCGACAATTTCCATCTCACCCATAATGTCCCGCTGCTCGTCACCCTCGTCGTCCGAGCCCGAGTCCTCATCCATCATCATGTCGGCCAGAACGTCCATGGCCGCACGGGCGCGAACATCCTTGCGCTCTGTTTCGGTCAGTTCGTCATAGGACTTGGTGATGTCACCGATGCGGATTTTCTCGGGGATGTGTGCGATCAAGTCGTCTTCGCCAACCAATGCAGAATCAGAGACGATTCGCGAGCCAAGCAGATCTTCCTCATCTTTGGACAGCATCTGATCGGCGTCTACGAAAGGCGGCAGCGATACCCCTGCCCCAGGCTTGAGCTGAATCTTATTTACAGACAGGCCCTGAGAGGCGAAATAATCAGCCAGCAGACCAAAGCTGTTACCGGCCTCAACAATGAACAGCCGCGGGCGCTGGAGTGCCATGATCTGGGCTGACATGTTGGTGATGTGTGCCGACTTGCCGGCACCGGTCGGGCCAAGAATGAGGCCATGCGCGTTCTTCTTGCGGTCATTCCCGTTGAACGGGTCGTAGGACACCGGCTCGCCACCGCGATTAAAGGCGGTCTGCCCCGGATTTCCGGTACCGCGATGCCGCCCGAAAAGGGAGGTAAGGTTTGCCAGGTGTTGGGCCCAAACAGGACGGGTCGCCTTGAAATTGGCGTCCATGCTGGGCTCGTAAACCATGGGCAGGTTGTAAATGTACGCATCGAGGCCGAGGGATTCGTCTTCTTCCCGAACCGGGGCGAGCTGATTCGTCAGCAGAATCGTACTGGCCGCGTTGGTTTTTTTGCGCAGGTCTTTCAGATTTTCGCCACGCAGGTAAACACACATCATCGAGCGATAGATCTTGTGCTTGTTACCCATAAGAGACTTGGCAACTTCGCAGTCTTCGCGCGTCATCGTTGCGTCGACGGACTCACCCTTGGATTTGTCCTGAATCCGGTTGATATGGTTCTGAACTTCGTCCTGAGGCGTGACGATAATGGTCGTTGCGATCATTGTGCCTGGCGGCATCTTATCCATCATGCAGGAAGCTTTGCCGGTTGATAGGCCGTCCGGGGTGGTCGCACTTACTTCGCCGGCGATCTGGCCGATCTTGGGCGTCCGACGAATCTTATGCACTCGCAAACAGCGGTGTGGGAGGCCATCAAACCACCAGGTTTGTGACGGGGCATCAGACTTTGGCAAAGCAAAGAACAGGCTTTCAGCGAAATCATCACCGGCCGGCAAACTTTCCTCGTCTGGGTAGGACGCCAGTTCAACGAACTTCTGGCGATCTCCGTCGGTAAGCTCCGGACGCGGATTGAACCACTTCAACAGCCATTCATAGACTTCCTTTCCGCCATTACGAACCAGGCCAATTCCGGCATCCCGGAAAGCAGCATCCAGCTTTTCGATGGTGTCATTGAGCTCTTCTTCCCGCGTCATGCCCGCGTAGGATTTCCACTTCTCGGGCAGTCTCCGGTAGACAGCGAGTTTGATCCGGCGCTGGCCGCCACTCCAGGGCGCATCGAGAACTTCTTTATCCTCGAACAGTCCGCCTTCCTTACAGATTCCGCGCAGATGGGTTTCCATCGTTCTCAGCCATTCCTGAGTGAACGATGAATCCCGGCAGTAGTGCTTCGGGTAGAGACGCAATTTCTGGATGTAATCTTCCAGGTTGTCGTCATCATAGGTGTACTGCTGGATGATCCAGGGCCCTGCCGTCATTTCCTCGAAGCAGTCCTGAAGGGCGTCCTGAATCATATCCCGCCGATTCTGCAACCAGTTGTAGGAACGACCTTCTGTGGCAATCGGGATGATGTCGAAAACAGCACCTACGCTTTTCCCGTCATCCAACAGCATCGTTTGAGACTCGCTTTGGAATTCATACCAAGGCAGTTTCTCAACGAACGATGAGGGGCGGCGGTAAATGCGCTTTACCGCAGTTTTCGTGAGTGGTTTGCGCTGCCCTTCCCCGTCATTACTGGCAGTCTGGATTTCGACGTTCGGTTCCACCGGTTTCTTCGGTGCCGGCACCAGAATGTCTTTAATTGCCTTGGCTAAGTCCACGGATTACGCCTCCTGTCCTTGCGCTATCTCGGGT
>Ga0208813_1001174_pt1 | contig 14963 bp, 20 predicted proteins | sample MalvireepMed_904_FD_184250 | JGI IMG/M metagenome (GOLD analysis project Ga0208813, IMG submission 184250) | Marine viral communities from the Global Malaspina Expedition - Malaspina viral metaG DeepMed_904 (SPAdes) (version 2) | ecosystem: Environmental > Aquatic > Marine > Oceanic | place... | reverse complement strand
ATACAATTGGATCATCACCTTTACCATGCGAAACTAAGCTTAGATAAAGTGTTCTAGCCTTTGCTATTACACCCTCTCTGATACCAACTTCATTTGATTTGAATGCCCAATCTACAGACTGTGCCATGTAATCATCATCATTTCTTACAGATAGGTGTGTTGCCTGTTGCCATGCATAGATCCTTCCTTTCTGTAATGATGTATCACCAATCTCTGTAAATGCGTAATTGTTTGTATCATCCCTTCCAACGATACCCATGGTTATAACATTCTCAAAAGTCTTATTACTTGCTAATGTGCCTTCTGGACTATAGACCATTGGAAGATAACAGATCGGTTGTTTTGATCTGGCAACCATATTCATATGACCACTACCAGTAGCTTGTGTATATTGGATTCTTATTGTGTTTCCATCCCTACTAGAAATACCTCCAGATTTTCTTACCTTGCCAACCATATTGCCAGCATACCAAGCTCTTTCAGGAGGTAGAATCAAATCAATCTCTGTGCTAGCAGCACTCTTATAAACTGGTTGCCAATGCACATTATCAAATGAAAACTGAATGTAGAATACATCAGGAGGAATATTGCCTGTATTAATATCAGCAGCATCTGGTTTATCATGACCCATGCGAACTGTTATTGGTAATAGGAATCCTGCATCTGATGCAAGTACTGCAACTCCTGCTGCACCTGAACCAACAGAAGCAGATATTGTTACTGTTGGAGGTGATGTGTATTTTGAACCAGCATTGGTTATCGTGATTGCAGTGACTGCTCCATCAGCAACTGTTACTGAACCTGTTGCAGTTGTACCTCCACCACCAGGGGCAGAGAATGTTACTGTAGTTCCAGAACTAGGATAGCTAGAACCACCACTAGATAGTTTTACTGAAATAACATGCTGTCCTAGAACCTCTCCAGTAGGGAATGTATATCCTGCAGGTAGTGGAATCCATGGCTCAATGTATGTAGCACAATTTATATTTGTAGGAGCAATTGTTCCAGGGGTACCTGTATTACCAGAAGACAACAAGTAGTAGTGACCATTAAGAATCCTAGTATCTTCATTCTTACAGGATCTATCAATGGCACCACCCTTTCCATATTGCATAACAATGAAACTTCTAGATCTAGTATTTCTAGCTGCTGTTGATGGTGAGCCTGGACTACTTCTTAATGCAACACCACCATCATATGTGAAGTCTGTTATGAGTTGTGGAGGGTCAAGCGCAGCAGAGTAAAGCTCAGTTTCACCAGCCATCAACCAAGTACTTCTCATATTTGTACGAGCATCTATAACACCTGTAGATTTAGGTGCCCTTGATTCAAAGTTCCAAACTGAAAAGCCTTCATCAACATTCCAACAGAAACTGATGTTTAGTTCTGGAAAGGTGTATAGAACATTTCTACGAGTTGCATCCCATGTAACATTAACAGAACCATGTATGCTTTTTGTTAGTGCATATACTAAACCAGTTGGTTGGTCATAACCTTGATCTGCCCATGCAGAACCATCTTCATAATAAGAGGTTAGTGGATTGGTCATGAAGTCTCTAAAGAATCCATCAACATTTTCAGATATCTTTGTGAAAGCACCACCAGTAGAATTATAAATTCCACTAACATCAACCCAAGTAACACCACCTTCCCATCTTACAATTGAACTTGCATTAAGACAACCAACATCACCTGATAGCTTGATTAAAGATCCTTCTGCTGGTAAACCAGATCCACCTCCAGGCTGGAACATATAAGTTTCATTCTTTGTAAAGATTAGTAGCTTACCATTGAATTCTTCCATGGCAGTAATGTTATCTTCAGAACCTAGAAAGAAAGAGTTCATTGCCATGATAGAAGTAGGTCTGCCTTCATCAGCTATATAAACTGTTTTCTCTGCACCGAATATTAGCCTTCTTCCTAAGCTAGTGATTGCACTAATTCTTTGTGGGAATGTTGCGCTATCTAGATAAGTGTATGCATCATGATATATTCCAACACCATGAACGATAGGAACAATCATCGAGGTTTCCCCTAAGTTCGTACCAGCACACTGATTTGCAACCTCACTATCTAACTGCCTTCTAGATCTTGCTTCTAATAGATCTGATCTTGTGTTCCTGAATATGGAAGGGAAGTATGCAAAGACACCAGCCTTCTCATTTCCAAAATACAAGGTGTCATCAAATTCTTCAAAGAAGAAGTATTCATCTGCAAATCCATGAATGAAGTTAGAGTAATCATTAAAGACAACCGATTCATAGGTTGCTTTTCTTGACCACATTGGTATGACATCTTCTTTCCACACCTTAGTTCTAGATGCAGATGTTGTGTGTTTATATAATAGTTCGTCCCACCAATCATCAGTAGTCACATCGTATATTGATACAACATATGATCTTACCCAATTTCCTAGTGATCCTATTCCCTTGGTGGCTGCAACAACACCATCATATGCTACTTCATCATTATTACTTCCTGTAAAGATCTTCGCCAAGAACACAGATACTATTTGTTCATGCCCAAAGTTGGTACGAATCAAGTGAGAACCTAGATGCTGTTCAACCTGCCAATCTCCTATTGGAGCATTGGTTGCAGTTGCAGCAACTGAATTTCTTAAAGAAGTAGTAAAGTCTAAATTTGCAATCTGACCAAAACCTTTGCGAACTTCCCACCCCTTCTTATTACGAAGCATGTTTTGAATGAAGACACCCTTAGCGGCATCTTCAAACATGGTAGGTGTGATTAATTCAACTTCGGTTTTCTTAACTGCCATTAGTTATCATCCACATACGATACAAAGTTATTCATCTCGACTACTCTACCTGCCTGTAGATACTCAGCAAATTGAGCCAACCTAGCATTTAATGCATTCACTAGCACTACATTATCTGCAGCATCTCTAATCGCATAATGCTTATAAGCCATCATTGCAATGATATCATGCCACTCCTCAAAATCATCGATGAAAGTAGCAGCAACATTTAGATCTGACATGGGCACATAAAAGAATCTAAGTACTAGGTCTGAAGCCAGATCATTTGAAAAGAATACTGTTGATCCTTGTAGAAAATAACTTGATTCATTATCTTGCAAAGCCTGTCTAGATTGGACACCTTGAAGATACCAATTGATCTTTGTACTATCACTACCATCAACTGCACCTATCTTAAGAAGTCTAGACATTCCATCCTGAGTACGATCACTTCCTAAGAGTCTTACTGCATTTGCCGCAGCAGATAAATCATATTCACTAACTGCCCCTGGAGTTATATCAGCAGTGGTTGCGTATGCAAAGGGGTCATGTTGATTAATGAAGTTTCTAAACTCTCTATAACCAATTTTAAGATAGGTTGTGACATTGGCTGATGTGAGAAATGTTTCATCAGTTTCATCACAATACTCATTAAAGAGTGCTTTAAGTTCCGCTCCAGTCATTAACCTATACCTCCCATTGGTGTCTTCAACATTGCTTCTGCCCTTCTAGCAGAAGTTTCCTCTGTCTGCTGTTCAGGAGTCTGACCTACTGGTGGTCTACCAATGATCCCTGGAGGTTGCACATTTGATTGTGCACCTGTTAACCCTGCAATACTAGGAACCAAACCTTGTGGTCCTTGTGGTTCAGGTGGAAGCGTCAATCTAGGTTGTTCTAATGGATTAGGCATTTGCATCATCCGATTGATTTCCATGTAGATTGTAGAGATATGATTCTGTTCTTCCTCAGTCATCGTATAGAACTCTTCTGTTCTCATGAAGTTAGAGAACACTGATTCAAAAGAACCAAGATCATCTGATGGGAATAATTCTACACCAGCACCAGTCTTAGCTGCTTCAAGTACATCCAATGCATGTGCTGTATTGGCAATCTTCTTAAGAACATAACCCCTATTAGTCTTGAAGCTAAGTTCCTGTACAGCATCTTCTTTGGTGATAAGACCAAGTTGAAGCATCTGTATGACCTTTGCATTTCTATCATTAGCATTATCAGCAAAGATGGCTCCTGCTTCTAGATGAACTTCTGCATCTTCAACAATATTGGTAGCACTTATGGCTTTGAATACCATATTGCCTTGATCATCCATCATCCTCACCATCTTTTCCTGAGTATAATATTCCTTCATTAATATCAGAACAGTCGTAGCTAAATCTCTTATAGCATTCTCAATATTCAATTGAGTCATTGCAAGTTGTGAAGTATCCTGTCCTGATAGTTGTTCGATGGCTGCAGCAGAATTAATACCAACTGCTCTTTTACCCATTGATGTTGAGTGTATTCCTGCAATATCATTCATCTCTCCTTGGAGTTGTTGAATGTTTACCATGACATATGGAGGCAAAGGAGCACCAGTAATCTGTGATGGTGCGCCTCCTGCTGCATTATAATAAATCTTTTCTCCTGGCTTTCCTTTGATAGCATTATTGGAAATACCAGCACTCTTAGGAATCAACCACTTAGGATGACTCATAAGGTCAATATTCTCAATGACTTGATTTCGTGTTCTGTTGTAGATGTTCTGTAGGTCTAAAAGATTTTCCACTAGACCAACACCCCATAATTTATATGGAATGTCTGTGTATCTAATGTGCTGTACAGGCATTATTGGTTTTGAGAACTTACCCTTGGCAACATACCTTGAACCAATCATGATGGCATACCTACCATCCTTCCAATAAACATCATAAACTTCTAATCTTTCTGGAGGTGGATTATCAGTATTAGAATAAGGAAGATCCATGTTGTCAATTGTACCTAACTGTTCAATATAACTTTTATCATCAGGATACAATGCTGCAGCTTGTTTCTTAGTAACTAAACTTCTTACTGCACACCATTGACTTTCCTCATAATCCATTACCCCTGGTTCAAAGAAGATATCAAAAGGTGAAACTACCTTGGTATGCACAGCTTCATCATCTGGATCGTAGTAAGTGTGAAGACCAACATTGCCAGTAGAAACTAACCATGTAAGTGCTTTGTGCATTATATCATGCATCCCCTCACTAGACCAATAATATCCTAGTGCTTCTTCTGAGGATTTGGCTTTTACTATGTCTTCGTCTGAAGCAGATGCAGGTAATACTGCAATGTGTGGAGTCTCTAATTGAAGTTTGGAAATGACTGTACGATAAAGGTTTAGAAGAAGATTGAAGGTGTACTTTGCTTTATAACTAAAACCTCTATCTGAGGTATAGGCTTTGGAATTACGATCCCATGTTAGATGTTGTTTGCCTTGGAGGTATAGCAAACATAAATCCCATACTCGTTTTTCAGCAGTAAGCTTGTTTCTGAAAAGGTCTAAATCAGATTTGATATTGGGATATTCTTCATCAGACCCTTCAACCATGAAGTTATCTGCCATGGTTAGTATAGACCTTTAGTAGCCATTAATGTAGCCAGTTCAGGTGAGATTGTAAGTTCTCCTGCAGCACCACCAGGGGTTCCATACAGAGATGGTTTACCACCAGTACCAGGGGAACCCATAGGTGGAACCAATCCTGGCTCAAACCGAACAGGTGTTTCAAACTTTTCTACTAACGAAGGTGCTCGTTCTGCAATCTGTTGCGTACCTCTTACAGTCGCTCCTGCAGCTTGAGCTACCAATGCTGGATCTACTTCTTCTGCTGTTGCATACTTGACAGCAGCACCTGCACTTCCTGCAGTACCACCAATAAGAGCACCAAGCTTTGCACCAGCTATAGCCCCTGGACCAGCACCTGCTCCCCCAGTTGGTATGCCACCAACTAATGCACCGATAAGAGCACCAATACCTGCTCCAACTGGCATACCAGCAGCACCGATAATGGAACCCTCTTTGATATCTTCCTGTTGTGCCATCTGTTGTTCAGCAAGTTGCTGTGCTGCTTTCCTTCTAGCCAGTTCAGCTTTTGTATCCTTCCTACCCCTAACGAATTGTGCCATGTTAATTGTCCTCCAAACTATAAACATCACTCAGAGATTCAATCTCATTGAATGATGGCTGCAATATTTCTTTCCTCTCTTTAATATCCATCTTTTGCTTCAAGATGAATAGTGTTAGTAGTATGTTTATCTGTAGTAAGATGAGCACTCCTAACCCTGCTAATATTTCACTCCACATACAAACTCCAAATAAAGAAAGGGGAGGAGCAGCTTTTTACCACCCCTCCCCTTTACAGAGCTAAGTAACTGAAAGGTTACTTTATTTTACGCCTCACCAGCACCAGCACCTGAGAAGTCAATACCTGTAAGGACTCCCTGAGTACAAGGTGAAGTGCATACCAGATCGAAGTACCAACGATAGTACCCATCAAAAGCATCCTTGTTGTTTACACGACTAAGGATTGCTCCATCAAGATCCGCAAACCCTGGTGCCTCAAGCTGAGCTAGCTTCCAACCCTTCGTCTGAACGAAGAAGATTAGACCTCTTGGACACTGACGAGCAGCCTTGAAAGGAATGTTGTTATAACTAATGTTTAGCACACCAGCATCACCCTTAGCCAAAGCACCTCCACCAGCAAGGTTAATGTTCACTGTACCCTGGCACAACTTAATGTACTCCTGTCGCATGACAGGATGGCAGAGTAGAACATCAGGCACAGCACCCGAACGAACATCGATCTGATCAAGTAGATCTTGTAACTGCTCTAGAGCCATAGTGGCTTTAGAACTCTTGACCTGACCAGCAACTGGTGCTTCCTTAGAGGCAGTACGAACCACCGACCTAAGACCAGAATTGGCAGCATCACTACGAGTATTACCAAAGTGACTATTCTTACCAAGGTTGTTTAGAACACCACCAACCTCATTGTCAAGATAATCAACAGTAGCATTACCATCAGTGACCTCAACCCAAATAGCAACACCCCCTGGCACAGACTCAGTATCTACAGCACCATCAAACTCAATCGTAGCACGATCAAGGTTGACAGTGGATAGCAGTTCAACACCCACACCAGCCATGGTGTCTGATCGCCTTAGCTGTACCTGTACATCTGCGGCTCGCTCAGTACGAACACTATTGCACTTGGCAATATCACCACAGAATTCCCACTCCTTGTCTGCAGCAGTGCTCTTTTTCTCATGGAGCAGTCCTAAAACATGCCCACCAGAGAAGAATGCCCTGTTAGCAAGGTTCTTGAGATCGTCAGCTAGACGATTCATTTCTGCATCAACATAGGATGCAAACGATCCTACACCACCACTCTTTGCAGAAGCCATGGCAAGACCTGTAATCTGGAAACGACCGAATAGTTGTTTCGCAGTTACTGTCAACTGTAGGTAAGTCTGGTTAGCAGCAACTGGTAGATCACCAGTCTCAGTACCAAACGCAACAGATGAAGCTCCATCAGCAATGTCAGTGTACTTGGCATCCTGATCATCTCCACCTCCTGCAATATCAACAGTTGCAGCAGACCGAGACGAATGCACAGGAATAATAACCTGCTTTCCATTCCAATCTAACCGCAACTTCTCAAACATCTCAACTGCTAGAACCTCAGTATTCAATGTCTCCTGAATTGGACCGACATAAAAATCTTTAAGTAAATTTTCTAGCGTACTTCTTGTAGCTTGTCCCATTTATAAATCCTCCTGTTAAAATATGGAATTCTTTTTCAAGAAATTATGCAGAGCATCTCCAGCCTCAGCTAAATTCTTCGGCTTTGACTCTGCACCAGTAGTAAGACTCCTAGTACTTCCTTTACTCTTACCAGCTACTCTAGCAGGGGCTTCTTTAGTTTCAACTTTAGTTTCAACCAAGTTAGCACCCTGTCTATGAGAAGCAATGGCTTCGTCTTGGATATGAGAAACCCATTCATGATATTGACGAGCAATAAGATCTATCTTTGTAGATGGATCCTGAATGACTGCTTGAAGTAAAACTTCTTGAGGTACAGTAGGATAATTCTTCTGTGCCTCAGCAATTTCGTTTCTCAAAGTACCTTGAGCCTGTTGCACTTCAAACTTGTGCAACCTCGCTTCCAATCCTGAGTAGTCAGAACTTACTTCTGGTTCAGTAGCTGAATCATTAGCATATTCCTTCCACCAAGGATCATTTTCCTGTGCAACAGAACCTTTGTTTGGAGTTTGCAGGTTTTTATACTGCTCTTCCATTTGCTGCATTCGTGCCTTGAGAGTTTCGTTCTCACTTCGCAGATCATTCCTGGCACCAACAACCTTCTTGAATCGGGTATATGGAATGATATGACCCTCATCAATTGGTTCTTCCACAGGTTCAGTCTTTTCAGACTCAGGTTGAGGAGTTTCCTCCACCACCTCTTCAGAAGGTGTAGCTTCCACTACTTCTTCTACTACTGGTTCTGTCGGGGAATCAGCTTCGACTTCTTGAGCAACACTCTTGAAAGCCTCATTTAACGACTCTTCATTTAGTAACCCCATGGCTACCTCCATATTGAAACAGGTTTAACGAGTCTGCCTCGATTTCATTTATATATATCTTTCTTTCTCAGAATATTAGTACTTTCTCCAACCCTTACCATGTGCTTCGCTAGTTTTGATCGAAGAAATTGTACAAGGTCTGACATTATATTCCTCTGCTAACTTCTTTACCCCACCTACACAATCATACTCAGGGGTAAAAGCTTTCCATTTGATTTCTTCAATCTGTCTAAAGGTTAGTTTGTTTCTACCACCCTGCCTTCTAGGAACTTGAGTGGCTATCTTTTCATTTAGTTTATCCCAATCTACCTTCTTCATTAGAATGATGGGATCACTTCTGATAACTTGTCTTCCAAATCAGAATTGTCAAAATCATCAACACAATCTGCATACTTCTTTCCTGTAGCCATTTCCCATTTGATCATATCTGCAATATTTGTAGGTCTGTGTTTCAATTCAATTGCCTGTTGATGTGCATATACTTGATCTATCCCCATCAAAGCCAACCCTATTGCAAAGATAAGATCGTCATGTTGCCCAGGTGCAGCTTCTGCTTTGCCCTTTTCATTATAAACAAAAGAATTAATTTCGTACTTGATTCTATTGCAGACTGGCTTGAGCCACTTTTTATTTGTCCACTCCTGTAACTTAGCTAACATCAATGGTCGAGTTGCCATGTTAGTATTATAACCTAGCTTCTCTATGTACTTGTCCCCTAGCTTATCATAAGATGCCCTACGATATAAGTGAGGATACGCATGTGTTTGCAAATATTCTAATACTGCAAGACCATAAGAGTTTGATTCAACTGTGACCAATGCATCATACTTCAGAGCCAGATCTAAAACATCTTTAGAGAATTCAATCATTGGCTTCCTGACATAATGTGTTGCAACAACTTCAATCTGTCTTTCATGTGATGCATCAATGACAACTGCTGCTGAGTAGTCTCCTTCAGGATCACCTGATGCAGTATCCACTCCAATGATATAAGATCTATATTGTACAGGTTCTTGATAGATGATAAGTCCATCCTTCCCTGGTCTGACAACACTCTTATAAAGTGTGTTGAAGAAGTTTGTACCACTGGTAATGAAAGCTATCTCTGCAGTTGCAGGATACTCTTGATTAAAGATGTTGATATCACCACCACACTTTGTGTCAATGGCATATCGGACCCACCCTATTTGTTTGTTTGTAAGTTTATGTGCTCTTTGATAGTCCATCTCCCATGTTGTTTTAGTTGTGGGAGAGGTGGATGCATAGCCCTTATCAAACCACCATGGCAAGAAAAACTTGTTGAATCCATTCTGTTCAACCCAGAATTTATAACCTGAGTTTAGACCATTGGCAGTTGTTTCAATAATGATCTCTGCATCATCAGTTGCAGTTTGAAAGATTGCTGAGATTGTCTTTTGTAGATCTGTGTAGTAGCACAACTCTGAAAGGTGTAATGAGTTGAAGGTGCTACCACGAAATGCAGCAGAACCAGCAGAAGAAACCTTGATGGAACCTCCATGAAAAAATTTTAGTTCATTTACACTGGATGCTTCTGTCTTGAACTTAAGAAACTTGGGAAGTGATTTATAGAAACGAGTATAAATCTCAAAGATGTTCTTGGCTGCAGAAGATGTGTGTGCTATTACAGCAATCTTATAATTGGGAGTGAATAGAACTTTCCAGAAGTATCTTGCAGCAATCGCAGTTGACATTCCCAACTGCCTAGCCTTTAGACAATAGGTCCAAGGATTTTTATCTAGTTCTTGATAAAAAGCCTTTTGTGCCTTATTAGGTTTGAAGGTTACAAGATCACCTTGCTTATCAATAAGCTTTAGGTATCTACAGAAATGCTTGAAGCTTTGTTGGCACTTCTTGATCTCTTGTAGTTGTGGTTTCTTAGGCACACTCTTTTAGCCCCACTGCGCATGTTGGACGACTTCCCAGATAGTCTTGCTTCCATCAAAGTAACCAATCACATCAACTGTCCAATCATATGCTGAAGGATTAGTTACAGCAATGTTCTTAATGACATAGTTGCTAGTACTACCATTGATGGTATCAGATCCACCTGCGGCTCCCAACTGTAGCTGAACACCAGTAGAGACAGAACTCATTGCAGTATCCTGTTGAATGACAACCCTGTATCTTAGATAGTTGGATGAGCTTGTCCAAGTTGCATCCAAGGTAGGCAGAACGATAGCATAATTCTTACCATCTGTATATGCAGCACTAGGTTGCCATTTGAAAAGCCTAATTGCGTTTGCAGAAGTAGAAGGTGCTGTCAACTGTGAATTGGTGTAATTGCTAGAGTCAACAAAAGCCCAGTTAGCAGTTGTGCCTGACCCATGGGTGGGTGCGGCTGTATTCTTGACGAACCTGTCTGGGTGTGTATGTGGACCCTTGCTCATGAGTGCAGCACTATTGATAACACCATTGGAAGCAGTGTTTGTAATCTGCCCACCAGAAGGTGTGATTGTCAGCATCCCATTAGTATCAACACCTAAGGTGCAGTTATCAGTACCATCAAAAGAAAGCTTCAACTGTGTTGAAGCACCATTGAATACTTCAAGCTGAGTATCAGGATCTGTAACGCCAATGCCAACATTGCCGCCATTATCGATTATTACTTTTTGAGAATTACCTCCAGCACCCAGGTACAGATCTGCTTCACTGTACACTGTCACATCTTTATCTCCAGTATCCCAAGTAATACCACCTGACTTGATGCCACCACTCTTGCTGAACTCAAGGTTCCCACCATTTGAATCTCCAGTGTCAACTTTCATTGTTCTGGATGAAGGCGTCACTAATAGCGTACCATTGTTGGAAACAGAAAAGTCCGCATAATGGGTATTGTCAGTGTATGTTAGTCTGACCTGTGGGAGATCGTCCGAGCCTTCTACATCTAGCTTTCGTCTTGGGCTGGTTGTCCCGACACCAACCTTGGTTGCATCTGAAGGATATAGGTCGGTGCCACTCTCAGTCCAACCACCTTCAGCAGCAGCTTCCGATGCCCACTCTACACCAGTTGCGCCTGAGTTGACCTTTAGAACTTTGTTTGCTTGACCTGTCTTGGTCGGAACACTGAGTGTCCCATCAGCAGAAATAACATTTCCACCTGTAGAAATTGTCGGTATTGCCATTAGTAATCTTCCTCCTTGTTCTTAGGGTTGGGATTACCATTCTCTTCTTCCTCAACACCTAAAGCTTCACCTAGCTCTTCCTTGTACTTCTTGCCCTCTGAGGTGTCTGGTTTCCATGCATCATATAAATCCATAAAGACTTTGCTATCGTCCCTCTGAGAGCCTTCTAGGGGCTCTTCTGTGGGTTCTGGTTGTGCTTTACCAGCCTCCCCAGATGGGGCATCGTCCTTTGGCGGACGACCCTTTCTCTTAGGAGGGGATTTTGCAATCATCAATTGGATTACTTCAGCACCCTTAGTAAATTGTTTAGGATCTTTTCCTAACTCTTTGAGTAAAGCCATGGCAGCTTTCTTAGATAGTTCTTCTTCTGTTTGTGGCATATGATAATCTCCGACCTCAGTGGTTCACAACTAAATATCCACCCCTTTGAAAATGTTAGAGTGCCCGAAAAAAAATGAGAATGCCCTAATGGTTGGTTGGATGACAGAAAACAAATACCCCTTATCTGGAGTGGGTTTTATATGGAATTGGTAATAAATCATTTTCTACCAAATGTACACCATAAAAGTGAAATATACCCCTTTTTTATTTGTACAACAATATATTGCAATATTTATTGCTATTATGTTATATTTTTGTTTACATTTGATGGCAATTGTGTTATGATATATATATTGGTTGGTTGGTAACTGATCAATTGCATGGCTATAACAAAGGAGGCACTAATGCATAACAAAACACAAACCAGAGCGGCAATGGTCGAACAGATCGCAAAGCGTATTGCGGATTGCGATTTTGAAACGATCGATGAGGTAGCGGATCAGATTTACATGGCTGTAACCAACAACACATTGTTGATCGTTGCTAATGTTGCGGAAGCTCAAGACCTATAAACTGGTTGGATAGCTGATTGGTTGGGTGGGTGGCTTAGGCTGCCCACCCTTTTTTTATTTGATTATTGGTTATACAAAAGTATATTGTTCCGCATACTATAAGTAGTTCAGATAAGGGAGACGACAATGAACTGCAAGTGTGAAGAGAAGAAGTGTGAACACTGGATCGATGATGAGTTGGCAGCCTTGGAATTCTTTGAGAAAGAAAGATTGAATCAGTTTCGTTTGTGGCTGACATCTAATGCTTGGATGGAATTGTTTGATAATAAGAATGAAGCAATCGACTTTGGTTTGAATGCTGACATTGAATTCTTTATTGGATACTAACATGGATAAGACAGGATTGGTTATCGAGAGGGCGGAGGCTACTGGACCTTGGCTACTTTTGGTTGATGGGATTTATGCGACTATGAGAGTTGAACATGAGGGAGATGGTGTGCTCTTTCTCAAACAAGCTTCCATGAATGAGAGCGGGTTCAAGCTCTTCGGTCCATCCAATTGCGTATTCCAATCAATGGAAGATCTCGGAGATATGGTCATCATGAAAGATTGCGTTGAGATCTAAAATAAATTCTATACAACCTAGATCCCTAGGTTATACTTTAGTATATAACAAGGAGGCAATTATGCTAGTATGTTCAGAGTGCGGAAGCTATGGTGTGTATGTAACCCTTTCAATGAATGTGAATGATTACTACGAGGGTGAATTGCGTGATGCAGAACTAGGTGAAACAATTTGCAAGGCTTGTGGTAATGAAGGTGTGCTTGGTTGCTTCGGTACCAAAGAGAAAGATAACTAGAATAAATTCTATACAACCCAGACCCATAGGTTATATTTTAGTATAAGGAGAAAGGAATATGACAAAGACGGGATTGGTAATTGAAAGAACCCTCCGAGGACCAGAGGTACCTTGCATTCTTCTGGTTGATGGGTATCAAGCGGTTGTGAAAACCTGGGCAACTGGGAATGGAGAAGGAACGCTTGTCATCAACCATCGAGTCCAGCCCGCTATCTGGAAGTTTGAATCCATGGAAGACCTGGGAGATATGGTAGTACTGAAAGAATGCGTTATCATCTAGAAGGAGGCAATCATGATGGTAAACAAAAGGGTGTTCATCCACGATGTAAATCCAAAGTTCGTATGTTCAGAGTGCGGAAGCAATAAGATGTATTACCACATTTCAGTGGATGAAGATGATTGGAATGGGGGTGGATGGAAGGGGATCCTAAATAAAACAAGTTGTCATGCATGTGGTAATGAGGAGAAAGTTAACTAGAATAAACCCTGTACAACTTGGGCAATAACAGTCCCTCCACTTACAAGAGCTATCCATTTGATTATGTTTAGTTGTTGTGATTGGAGGGCTATGCATTTTGTAAGCTTACCTGTCTCTGAACATAGGGAAGCTATATCAGTTCTATTATGTTCTATCTGTACAGAGTGCTCATCCAACCTGTATTCCAATAGGGTATCATCCATCCTCATCAGTACCTAAGATACCTAACACCTCTTCCTCATACGAACCAATGTCTTGGTTCCTTATAATATCAGACAGTAACCTCAGTGCCTCAAGCTTTACCTTAGCCCTACTGGCATAGTGACCATTGTTATCATCGTCTGGTGTCTCAACAATAAACTGCAATACCAATTCCTTTAGGTCATCATTAGTAACATCAGGGTTAGGTAGTGCGTCTATTATAGCCTTTAATGTGGCTTTATTTGGCTTTTTAGGCATATAAATGGTCCTTTTTAAGCATATAGGGTGTACATTCTACATAAAATGTTTATGGCTTTCGACCTCGTATTGAACCCTACATCTATTCTTTTATATCTTGCTTCTCATTAAAGTTAGCAGATGCATCTGTCTTATGACTGAAATAATATTGTTGTTACTAATGAGAATAGAGCGCATGGAAGCAGCCTCTTCTCTGGTTGAACGTTTAGTAGTCAATTCGGTGTCATAACTCCTATGAATGGACTCCATGTCCCTCCAGTAAAAACAACTACTGCCGATGGAAACGGAGCACTATTCTTAGATTCTCCAAATTTAAGGCGCCCTTTCACAAAGTAGATCATACTAGCCCTCATACAATAGTCGTGCCAATACTTCGTATCCGTTCTAGAAGGAATTAGTGCCACGACCATAGTGTTCTCTTTTTGAGACTCCTCATATGCCTTCTTGACCCACTTTCCTATGCTTCTTCCATATGGTGGGTTCATAAATACGCTGTGTCCCTCCCAACTCTCCTCCAATCCATTTGTCTCTTCTGTGAAATAAAGCCTACATTTAGCATTCATCGATGTAGAACATGGATCCAAGGTGAATTCATATTTCATATCCAGTTTGTTAAAGAACTCTTTCGGTGTTGACCAATTATCAGTCTTTGAACTGAACATCACATTTTTTGTTTCTTTGCTCATTGCCATTAGTTCAGTCATCCAACTTGTTTTTAGTTTTGATTCTCTTTCCCCTCGCCTTTCTTTTCTTCCACTGCTCTTTGGTTTCCCCTGGTTGTTTGTGCCTGTAAGCCCAAGCCAATATGTCTGC
>Ga0208813_1001171_pt1 | contig 15005 bp, 12 predicted proteins | sample MalvireepMed_904_FD_184250 | JGI IMG/M metagenome (GOLD analysis project Ga0208813, IMG submission 184250) | Marine viral communities from the Global Malaspina Expedition - Malaspina viral metaG DeepMed_904 (SPAdes) (version 2) | ecosystem: Environmental > Aquatic > Marine > Oceanic | place... | reverse complement strand
AGAGCACTGTATTTATACACAGTATAATTGCATGCGCCTTTATCTGAGTCAAGGTCGCAGACGGACTATAAACCTACGCCTTATATCCCCGCCCGACTGGGCGAGGGTTTACGGCGTGATTGCTAACTAAAACAGGCAACTTACTATGAAACGTTTGGTCACAAGCCTACTTGTGTCTGCGGCATTTAGCGCATCTGCGTCTAATGGTACCTCAGAACGACCTTTGATTATGCAACCCGAGATTAGTCCTGATGGGACGCAAATCGCCTTCAGTTACCAGGGCGACATTTGGACAATGTCGACATCGGGAACCAATTCAAAACCGTTTAACCATTCATGAGGGCTATGAAAGCACACCGAAATGGTCAAAAGACGGCAGCTCTACCGCATTTAACAGTGACCGCTTTGGTAATGATGACGTGTTTATCATGCCAAGCGAGGGCGCTCGACCCGCGATGACAGCCGCTTGCAAGTCGGTGATGTCATTACACAGGCAATCAACAATCGGTCAAAGACGGTATTGTCATTGATGTGCGTTATAACGGCGGTGGCTGGACAACCGACTACCTGATGGCCGTATTAAACGTTGAACAACACGCTTATACGATCCCTCGTGGTGCGACAGACAACCTAGACAAAGACCAGAAGAAGTTCAGAGACAAATACCCCTACTCTGAGCGCTTACCATTGTCGGCGTGGACTAAACCATCTATTGCCATGAGTAACGAAAACAGCTATTCAAATGCTGAGATCTTCTCTCATGCCTATAAAGCCTTAGGCATCGGCAAATTGGTTGGTCGCCCGACCTTTGGTGCAGTAATCAGTACCGGCGCTGAACGCCTTGTTGATGAGTTATTACAGTCATTGTAATTTGCCAGATACCAGCGCAGCATAGATAATAGGCATAAGAGATGAGGATGCATTAGTAATGCAAACCAAGCTACTTCACATTGAAGTAGCTTGGCAGCCAAAGATTAGAGGTCAAATGAAGTCAATCAGCGTATTCGAAATTATAAAAGTCGGAATAGGTCCCTCCAGTTCCCATACAATGGGCCCCTGGAATGCGGCAAATATGTTTCTTTCGTTAATTCGAGATAACTACGACATAAATAATGTAAAGGAAGTTTTCGTCGAGTTTTTTGGGTCTTTAGCGAAAACAGGGATTGGCCACGGTACGGATATTGCCGGAATGCTTGGGCTTGCTGGTGAGGACTTTGAGACTATTGATACCACACAAATTACATCTAAAATTGCAGCCATAAAATCAGCCAAAGTGTTATCGCTAGGTGGCGAAGTAGAGATTCCGTTTGAGTACGGCCACCATCTAAGCCTGAACATGACAAAAAGCTTGGACTTTCATCCAAACGGCATGATTTTTAAAGCAGTATTTAATGATGGTTCTGAGATAGAGCAGGACTACTACTCCATTGGCGGTGGCTTTGTCACCACCAAAGAGGAAACTTCCGTTGATGATGTCGCCACACAAACTCAGTACCCTTGCCATACCGGCGCCGATGTCGAACACTATTGTGAAAAACTCGGTCTGTCTTTTTCCGATTTAATTTACCTAAACGAAGAAGCCTGGCGTCCGCGTGAGAAAACCGAAGCGCACGCATTAAGTATTTGGGAAAACATTAAAGACTGCATTTATAAAGGGGTGACGCAAGAAGGCAACCTGCCAGGCGGCCTCCGAGTGACGCGCCGGGCCGCCGGTTTAAGCCGTAAGCTCTTGGGTGGCAAAAGCTACGACAACAAAGACGACTGGTTTGAGGCTGTAGTAAAAACGGAAGCTAACTTTGATAATATTAACAAATGGATTTCCTGCTTTGCGTTAGCAGTAAACGAAGAAAACGCAAGTTTTGGCCGTATCATTACTGCACCAACCAACGGCGCTAGCGGCATTATTCCAGCTGTATTAATGTACTCGCAAACATTCACGGAGTTTACCGGCAACGATAATATCATTCGCTTTTTGTTGGTTGCCGGTGAAATTGGCACCCTGTTTAAAAAGAATGCAACCATTTCAGCGGCAATGGGTGGCTGTCAGGCGGAAACCGGAGTATCTTCAGCTATGGCTGCAGCCGGATTAACCGAAATTATGGGTGGTTCCACGGGACAAGTCCTAATGGCGGCAGAAATTGCCATGGAACACCACTTGGGGCTAACCTGCGACCCGGTGGCTGGCTTGGTACAAATTCCGTGCATCGAACGCAACTCTATGGGTGCCATTAAAGCCATTACGGCCGCTAACATCGCCATTGAAAGCGACCCAGATAACGCGAGAGTTACACTCGACCAAGTGATTCAAACCATGTGGGAAACTGCACAAAACATGAACGAACGCTTCAAAGAAACCTCCGAAGGGGGCTTAGCCATAGCGGTTAATATTGCAGAGTGCTAAGCGGTGACTACTCACCGCCTTATCGGGCGATGCTTCTTATTTCATTAGCCGTTGCTCGATTAGCACTGCCTTTAGCCTTACGAGACAGCTGGCGCTGCTTACGTCTGAGGTTTTTCTCAGCGCGTTTTACAAATCGAGGGTTCGCCTCAATCGCCTTATATCCCCGCCCTATTGGGCGAAGGTTTACAGCGAAATTGCTAAGTTTAAAATTTAATTTACTTAGGTACTAATAGCACCAAAATATAACACAATATAAACTAATAGTTAATTTGGTTTATAAATGATAGTAGGCTGGAACTATGACTACCGAACCATCTTCTAAATTAAACAAGTTACTTAGAAGCCAACCCGCCGGGGTTGTGCTTTGCTCATCCTGGCTTGCTGATAATGGTTACAGCAACGACCTGCAAAAGCGTTATAAAAACAGTCAGTGGTTTGAATCTGTCGGTACGGGTGCATTAATCCGCTTCGGCGACCAGGTCGATTATCTGGGGGCTGTCTATGCACTGCAAGCCCAATTGGGTCTATCCGTCCATCCGGGGGGTAAGACTGCATTAGCATTGCAGGGGAAATCACACTACTTAGAGCTCTCTCCAAAGCATGCGCAACTGTTTGGCGACCAGGGTGAGCATTTGCCGCTTTGGTTCAAGAAACGAGATTGGGGTCTTTCGCTAAAGTGCGCGCTCACCAATTTCCTGCCGCCGGAGCTTGGTTTGATCGACCTATCGTATAAGCAATTTAAAGTAAATGTATCTGACCCTGCACGCGCAATCATGGAATGTTTATACCTCGCACCAAAGTCACAATCGTTAACTGAGGTCTATGAGTTAATGGAGGGGCTGAACAATCTGCGGCCGGCATCCGTGCAAAAGCTATTAGAAGCCTGTAATTCAGTAAAAGTTAAGCGTTTATTTCTTTATCTGGCCAACAAAGCTGATCATGAGTGGGTGCAATATCTTAATTTGGATAACGTTAACCTAGGCTCCGGCAAGCGCGCTATAGTAGTCGATGGTGTTTACGTGGCTAAATACCAGATAACCGTACCTAAGGAGCTGGAGTCAATGGAATGAATGAAATCTATATTAAGAAGCCTAAAGGCCCAAAAGCCAACCTTCTCAAACGCTTGTGTGGGACTTTTTGTCACAGATTTGTCACGTATATGTCACAGAACATTTCTTGTTAGTGGTTACTAACGACGTGGGCTTCATAGAATATGGCGCACCCTATAGGAGTCGAACCTATGACCTTTGCCTCCGGAGGGTACCCCCACGAAACTGGATTAAATCGGGGTAAACTCCAAAAACCGGTGCTATTAGGTATGACGTGGCCTGCAGAGCGATTTCAACGAGGCCATTTAGCCAGATAGCAAGCCTATTACCCCACGTAACAAATCAAAACGCTGCAAAACTTGCCACATTTTACTATGCCAAAATGGACCTTTAGCCGGAAAAATTTTCAATGACACGGGCTCCGAAACTCATTCAAACCTCTTTATAAGCCCCAAGAATTACCGTTGAGAAAGCATTCTGATTCGATGTGATATAATGCTTTCAAAGGCAATCAAAAGACAAAAGCTGACTGACCTTCAGACCGCATGGCCCTCTCCCGGCTCCTCGTGTGGGAACTTTTATTGTCTGCCCGCCACTAACTGACTTCATATCCTAACAAGTTACAACATGATGAACGCCTACTTACTGCTCGTCGTTTTAACGTTTTTAAGCGCTCCTGCGGTGACCGCTAATGAACGGTATTACCGCGAAGATGGAACTGAAATCCGTTATTATTTGGATAATGCTGACGCCGAAAACTTGTTGGTTATATTCCAAGGTTCTGACTGTAACAGTGTCCGCCATATGAAATCGGTCAATACGATATGGGAAGCATTCGATACAGATTCGGCGCTATTAACCATAGAGAAATACGGCATCGAGGACAGCTTAGCTTACGCTTCCGGCGAACGGGATGACTGCCCGGCCGACTACCTTAAACACGATACGATGGCTCAACGAATTAAAGATGGTGTTCAACTAATTGAAGCTTTGAGACCTTCCTATCGTGAGATTACCCTGGCAGGAGGCAGCGAAGGTGGCTCCATTGCCATAGGTGTCGCTGCACAAACCCCGAACTTGCATGCAGTGCTCGCGTTAAATTCAGGCTCATCCAGCTTTCAACATGACGTGGAATTTAGCATCCAACAGACCGTTCCCACGGAGCAGCTTGATGAAGTTCTGAACGGCTTCCGGCAATTCGTAAAGCAAGTTAAGGAGAGTGATAAGCCGTTTCCGATTGAAGTTAGTGGTCACGGTTATGCGTTTTGGAAGGATGCTTTGGCGCGAGACTTGTTGCAACCACTGAGAGAAATCGACGCGCCTGTGCTCGTGATGCAGTCGGCAAATGATAAAAGTGTGGACCCCGAACGGACCCGGCAAGAGGTTAAAAAAATTATTGCCAGTGGCGCAAAAAACGTCACGTTGAAAATGATGCCAGGGCTTGATCATGGTTTTCGGGATTCAAACGGAGCGTCCAGGTTGAGTGAGCAGATTGAATACGCCGTTGCTATCATCAAGAACAAGTAGTCTTGTTAGGCGGGTTGAAAGTAAATAAATTTACGCTACAAAGATGTTAGAAGTTCCGCTGCAACATTGCTAGGACGTTTCTTAAACTATCTACCCCAGCTTGGAGCTCGCCAGGCGAGATCGTTGTTGGCCGATGGACAATCTGATTGCGAAGGCGACGAATACCGTCTAGTTCGTAAGCGAATTTTTTCGGTAAGGAGCCTTGTTTTTGTAGTGTTGTGATAGCCTCGCGCGCGGAGAAATGGCGTGAATGAAATTTGCGCGCCCGATCCTGCAATTGTTCCTCCAGCAATGCCCATCCTTTGAGAAACTCTCCCAAGCCCCCCGGCTGCAGGCTTTGTTCTAACGTAACCTTAAGCTCGTCACACAGCTTCTGAATCTTATCTCCTTTGGGGTAGAGAACGGATTCCGGAATTTTGGAAAAGCCCCTCCCCCAGAACTTCGTCGTATTAGGGATTTCAAACTTTGCAACCAACCTGTTTTTGAAATCTAGCTCGGTCTTTGATTCGTAGTCTGTCGTAATGTCCTCTGTTCCAACAAGATAGCCTTCTTGATAGTACGGTCTCATAGCATCGGGGGGACAGATGCTCAGCAATCGGATATTTACGAGATCATGCTCGGAGTTGATAGATATCCTATTGGTGATATAGGGCAACGCAAAGACGGAGATATACGCGACAGGTCCAGAATTATTCATTTGTGCGAAAGAACACGCGACTCGAACAGAGTGCGTGAAGTCAAGAAGCGGAGTTCGACAGACTTCGTAATGCTGCAGGATACTCCACTGGATGTACTTTTTTCGTTTGATTTCCCGGTACCCAGTAATATTTTGATGTTCAAACATTTCAACCAGTAGTTTTGAAGCCTGGTTGAGCATTTCATATCTGTAGAAAACTTCACGGCTGGGGAGATAATCATCTCGATAGATGTTGGGATAGAACGTTGAGGAACCCGCGCGATTCTTGAAGTCGTCAGCTTGCCCCCGGAAGAATAGCAAGAAGTCCTTGTTTAGATAGGCCAACTGCGCGATGTGACTCATGAGTTGGCGGTACGTGGAGACCTTGAAAGGCTCCGCCTTATCGACCGACCTCATACCTACATGCGCCTCGAGTTCGGCTGAAAGAGTACCTTCGATCTGCCTCACAATATTCTCCCTTGACTTCTAACGACGCCCTCTGCTGAAAATTTGTCCGACAGCAGCGCTTTGTTAAGCACGCTACATCGCACTGACTTCGTCCTTTATTTCATCAATTTCATCAATACTTGCTTGTATAGTAAGTTTTGCTTTGATGTCGTCTAGAAGAGTTTTGGCTTTAGCTTTAGGCTTACTCTGGAAAAGTTCTGAATTTGCTCTTTCATTTTCTTTGAGCATTCTAGCCAAAGCCATTAGTTGATTACTATTTAAGGCATCAATAAATGGCTTTAAAGTAACGAAAGCTGTTGACCTTCCCCAGTAGTTGCCAGTCCAAACAGCCAAAATTTCTTGGTATACATCTTCGAAAGCGATAGACGGTACATGTGGACCAAATTGAGCAAGAGCCTTAGCCGCTTTCTCTTCATCTCCCCAGCCGTAGGCAGTGTCTTTCGCTTTTGCCAATTGCTTGACTGCATGCCTATAAAGGCTAGCCCTTGCTGCATCAGGTATAAACTTCACTCCACCAACTTGTACTAGGGTTTCTAACACTCGAATTTTTGCGCCTTTGTCTTCACTGGTATCCGAGTCAGAATCGAGCATATAAGAGTGATAACGCTGCCCCGCAGACTTTTTAAGATCTTCATTAGCTTTTTCCCATGCATCAGGAAAAAGCTTGCTTGCATTGTTATGGGAAGGTGACTCACCTTTACAAATCATGTCCATTAAGAACCCAAACGTGATCCGAATATCCGCTTGTTTGAAAGCTCTAATTTGGTCTTTGAGAAGGTTCAAATTCTCTTCGGTAAGCTCTGAGGATTTGATGGGGTCGAAAAGTCCAGAAGGTGAATGTCCAGGATCCGGCATTTCTGATTCAAAAAGATTCTTTTGAAGAATCAGGGCAAGGCCAAACACATCTTCGGCTTCAACTTTACTGTCGCTCGCATGTGCTGGTGATGCGTGATTTCGCATCCAATTAATCATTTCCAAAGACTTTCCAGCTTTTTTGTTCAGAACTCCAAGCTTAGTAGCACCACTTATAAGGATTAACTCATCAACTCCTGCCCAACGCTCATTTATAGTCTCACCATTTTTGTCATATTTCTTTCTACCCGCTTCATCTTTTATCGCCGAAGTAAAAAGATCTATTCCATAGGTTTCAACCCTCCTTCTAAGGTTATGCACTGCTGCATTCCAAATATCGAGCAATGAATGATCAGGAAAGCCCGCATCCAATAGTTTTCTAGCCTGTGACAAAAACTCTATCTCAGTATCTACCGTAGCAGGAAAGTTATCTTGTGTGGGAGATTGTAATATTACGGGTAAGTTTTCTGACATCAATATTCCTTACTGATGATTGCCTGAATCCAACCATTAAACGCTCTTCTTTTATGTCGGTTGCATAATATTGCTGGACCTTAAAGTTCCGCGGCGGTTGGCGACGGAGGGAGCGGCAAGCTCTCTGCGTCTACCTATACCATTCAGCCTTGATTGCTGCAATGTCCATGTCCTTCCACTTTTCCTTCCAAAGTTCCCAGTACGGAATATCATTCGACGAAGGTTCAGGGTCACATCGATCGATTTGGACGATCGAAGGCAAAACAATAGATTCACCCACAAGCAATGCTTCCCCTTGACGAAATGAGGTCATCTTGTCAATCAGTGTTCCGAGAGAATCTGGTAGCAGTTTCTTGACGTATCCTTGGTCAACGGGGTTTGTGAGGCGCATCGCGATGAAATTATTGCACTGCGAGAATATAGTCTCCGAAATTTCTGACGGCCGTTGGCTTGCAAGGAGCAAAGTCACTCCGTACTTACGGCCTTCCTTCGCGATACGCTCGATCGACGTCTTCGAAGAACGATACTTTGAGAGCTCGCTGTTCGGCACGTACTTGTGGGCTTCTTCGTATACTAGGAGGATAGGTACGTCGTTGTTAATCTTCTCATCCGGGTTCTTTGCGCATCGCAAGCGCTTATATACGTATCCGTACTCGAAAATCAAACGAGAAATGAGCGAGACGGTTATACTGAGTACTTCAAAAGGTACGCCGCTCAAGTCAATAACTGTAACATTTGATTTGTTTGCTGCCTCGTAGCCGAGCAAGGTCTCGAGTGTCTGCTCAAATGTGATACTTTTTGAACGTTCACCCAGAAAGAAGTCAAGCCGATGGTCATTAACCTTGCTCTCCAGCCGATTGACGAAGTTGGTTAGCTTGCCGAACAAGCTACCTTGTGTCGTTTTCGGCTGGCCCTTCCTTGCGCCACTTAAGTAGGTCTCACCGGTATCAATCATCTCCTCATTTCTGCTTTTGGCGGTGTCGAGCACGGTTTGAATATCGAAAAATAGCGGAGAGTCCAAGTGAATCCGCTGCCTATCGGTTTCCGTTCCTTGAAACCTTGCCTTGCGGTCTTGGATTATGGCCTCCTTGAAGATGCTGCGCTGATTATGGTCGTTGGCTTCAGTATCTAGGAAGAACTCTTCGAGCTCTTCGCTATTGAGCATCCAATAGGGTAAGGTCAGATTTGAAACATCAATAAAGTTGGCGTCGGGAAACGCGGAGCGGTATTCCGAATGAATGTCGAAGACAATCACGTGGGAGTTGTTAAGCGTGAAGTCACCTGCTTTTTCTGAGACCGCTTTTTGAACAATAGTCGCGAGCGTGTGAGATTTACCAGATCCGGTGGATCCAACTATGGCGATATGCTTATTGAAGAACTTATTCCCATTAACTGGCACTCTAACTTCGGGATTAGACGCAAGACTTGAGAAAGAGAATCTCTGTTCTTCCGTAACCGAATCTGAGTAAATGCGCCTAATGTCTTCGATTGTCGCAGGCTCCACGCTTTTTGGGGGTATCGCAAGTGAATCGCCGCCGCGTTCGAACTTCCCGTCCCGAAGAACACCTAACGGGAATGCTTCTATTATATGGTTACGCGTTCCGTCGTCTCGGGCCACAATTTGGAAGTTTTCGATGATTGCGATGAGAATGGCGTTCTCATTGTCTGCGATGCGGACATACGAGCCAACGCGAAGCGATTCTTCTGCAAGTTTGAAATCTTCCAACTTGTCGACGACGATTCGAACTTTATCTGGAAAGACTGCGACCACTTGGGCATTGAGGTTGTCTACTGTAGTTTCAACTGACATCTTCGACTCCTATTCGATTAGATGATTGCCTTCAAGTCTGTGAGCTTTGACAGCTGGATCTGAACGTGCTTGACGGCTTCGTTCGCGGGGTCAAAGTAGCTATTTCCCAAGTGGAACTGGTAAACCTCTCGAGTCTTCTTTACGGCAGCCACAGTGGTCTCAAGATCGGCGATTGAATTCAGCACTTTCAACTTTATCCCATTTTCGTGTGTGGCGGGTCTCGAAATTGATCTCACGCTGAAGTCTGCTCCCTGGAAGTCATAACCGTCGATGAAGCCGAATTCTTCTGTAGCCAACTCCTTTTTCAGCGCCACCAAATCGTTACTTGAGAGCTTGTGAATATAGACGTAGGGGCAAAACGACGAGTTACCATCGCGTTTGGTCGTCTTTGACCACTTCCTTGACAGTATGTGCAGGACATCTTTGAGATCACTTCGGACAATTGTTTCGGGATCAACTTCGATGAGAAAAAAGCGCTCGAACGGGGATAGGTTGAGGGCAGTAAAGTACTGCTCCCGAAGGGCAGCAAAATGAGCTTTCTCACCTTTCTTCCGCACGAACCATTCGTTGAACAGCACACTAGATGTGTCTGATCTCTCTAAAAATGCTCTCTTGGTAATGGTGCGGTTAGTCGGCAACCGCTGGGTCGACAACTCTCGCAAAAGAGCGAGAGCGTTGTTGTAATAAAAGTATTCCGCAGTGAACGGTGTGCAGCGGTGCGCACTCTGCAGCTCCTGGATTATCTGCGCGAATTGATCCTCGAAACTCGCCGCGTTGATATCAATATGAAGAACCGACAGAAACAGGGCAAGGTCGGCGTCACTAAGACCTAGTTCATCGTGATGGCAACGCTCGACTTTGTTTTCGCGATAAGTCAGAAAGTGCTGCTTCAGAAACGCAACATCTATCGGTAACGTTAACTTGTGCTGTCCAGAGCTGTAATGGCCACATAGCGAGTACCTGACGATCGGTTTTCCTCTATCTATGGTTGCCTTGAAATGACTCAGCATACACATTATTGCTGGTTTGATAACCGAGTGGTTGTACTCCGTGCCAGAGTAGTACTTGCACTGGGCGGCTGTAACCTCCGTTGCTGTGCGAATATCAACGTCCTCGATGCACTCAACATCAATCGAGTCGTCGGGATTGGACAATTTGAGCAATTTCAGTATCGAGTAGTCGAACTGGTAAAAGTACCCGCGTATCGTGTCAACGGCGCTGCGATCCGTCATGCACTGATCCTCAACGGGTTGCCTAGGAGTCTCTGAGATTCGGTGAAGCCATTCTGTAACCCAATATTATCCCACCTCCTACTAAGTCGGGGTCGATACTGGGGGAAAGCGACAAATCGACTTACCATAGTTGCGTTCCTAATTGCTTTTTTATGCCTAACGTCATAGCTGTACATTGTAGACGAGGCATAGCATAATTTGTGTCCGATGGAGCCCGTTGTTCACTATGCAGCTGATTGTCATGCTTGGAGAGCCTCAAAGAGGTCCAAAAACCTTACTTCCAAATAGTCTAAGCTTTCAAAATCGAAGTTTATATACTTTTTCCCACCTTTTTCGACTCCATAAGGCTTTGAGTAAAGGAAGATAAATGCCCTATGGTCATCAGAATTTCTAATTCTCTCCAATCGCTTTACAACCAAATTTCGAACGGGGTACTGATCTATGACGTCATCATGTATAAAGAAAGCAGGCCTTATTTTTTGGCCTTCCCAAGATAAGTTCTGACCAAACTTTATCTGATAGCACCGTTGATTTTCTAAATAATCTACAAATGCCACGCCCCAGTAAATCAACTTCTCATCCTGTAGAGCTTCAATTGGTTGCTGATAGACGCCTTTAAACAACCTTTCATAACTTTGATCTCTTCCAGAAATATTTACCTTATGTTGCGAAAGAGTCTGGGATTTCCGGTACCTTAGAAATTTGGAAACTAAAGATCTAACAGAATAATAGTCCGAGCCGCTACGTAACTCACCATCCCCCACTAATCGCTCGCGACGCCTTTCTAGCTTTTTCTTTGTAGACTTCGTACCAGACATATCTGGGTTCTTTGCAAACTGATTATCAGGACGCTTCAGATGAAAGACATCAGGTATTTCCTCAGCTTTGACGATCTTTGCTTGAGTTCCTTCATCACCAGCAACTTCTACAATGCTCTTTTCGTCAGCTAATGTAGCGTCACAGTCCGCAAAATGATTGTAACCTCTGAAATGAGGTGATTGATGCATATCTTGCTTTTCTTTGTCGATGTTAATGCATGTAACTTTTGCATCGCAAAATTCTGATGGGCAAACAAAAGCGGACTTGTCATTGATAACACCTGCCCAGAACAGATCATAAGCTAGCTCTGGATCAATGATCTCTCCGTATTCGAGACTATACGCCTCCTCCAGTGATGCCATTTGTGCAGTCCTCCTGCATAACGTGTGTACTGAGCGTTCGCACTTTGCAGCTTGGTAAATTGCTGGCCGCTGAACCCTAAACTGTTGCCAAAAAGGTTTCCCTAGAAACGCTCTGAACAGGCAGAAGCGATATACGTATGCTCAGACACTCTCTAATGCGCGTACGATATTGTTTATATTATGTAATTGACATTAAACGACTTAAATGCACAACGCAACAATGAAATGAGCGATATTGCTGACGAAATTGGGCCGAACACGATTAGCGTTAACCGCGCTTAAGCAAACAACCGGTTAACAGGAAGCTTTTATACCGCTTATTCCACGAAGGGCTATAAATACAATCGGAGCTTTGAGGTAAGGTCAGTGGGTGATACACCGAGTTGATGGTTAATACAACACTACATCTTCACTGAGATTTCAATTGCGGACTATGCTCTAACGTCGCTCTCTCAGGAAGGTATTGATTAGCTCCTGCTGTTCAGTTAGCTGCTCAATAATGTCAGCAAAGCTATCAGGGGCACTGAAGAACATTCCACCGCTTACGGACTGGTCGTAATCTTTTTTGATTTCCTTAAGTAAGCCTTCGGGCGGAATTAACACCAATTCACCGGAAAGGATGTCTTCAAAAGAAACACCTCGGGTCGCCCACCGAGCGGACTTCATCGCAACAACGTTCTCCAATGCTTCGGCGCTTTGGTATGTGCCTTCCTCGAGGTTTCTCAAAATGCAGTCTACGTCGTACCAATGCCTGGACAGCCGCACCGTATCAGGCGGGTTCTCTTGCGTGCAGAATTGATGAAGTGCGGTTAGCTTTTCCCAAATAATGTAATCCGGGTGGTAAGCCTCCACTGCGGCTTTCGGTAAGGTGTGCGACTTTGAAACCTCATCTATTTCTGACAGGTAAGTCTTTACCGGTTTAGAAACTGTCGGCCGGCCCCGGTTACGGCCGCCAAATTCGAGCAGTACATGCTCTAACTGATAAGAGCCATCCTGGAATGCCACATGTGGGAAGTGAACGTCTATTTTCTCGCCACCAGAGCCTTCTTCTATTTCGGCGCTCAGGCCCTCAATGCCATAATCTGAGAGCCGCTTATTCAATCTCTGAACGAAGTCATTGGCCCAGGCTTCTAAACGCTTACCCTGAGCACGCCTAAACTTATCTTGTTGGCTACGGCTTTTGGTCGTTTGCGCCCAAGCAGCAGCTTCATCATCTGATTCTGCTAAGTCAGCCCAATGAATCGATAAATCAATATCCTCAGAGAATCGCTCTATGGTGCTATAACACTTACTAAGAGCCGTTCCACCTTTGAACGCTACATCGTGGCCATCTAATAGGTCTTCTTCGTAAAGCAACCGCAGAATTTCGGTTACCCAGATATCCTTCTCTAAAAAATTTGCGCCCAAACCTCTGGCGGAGTTCTGGGCAGCATAGTCGAGGATTGATTTTAACTCGGCTCGTTTAGCGTCGGTCTTATAATAGTCAAATATGCCCATCACACTGTCGCACTCTCAGCTTGCATGAGCTTCTGGCGCCACTGAGAGCTCAACGTGGAATGCTTGAGGTTCTTGAGAACACGCTTTTTCTCAATTGCCGTCAACGATAATCGCTTAAATACCTTACGGAATTGCTCTGGCTTAAAATGCTCTGGCTCCATCACCGAAAGGCTTCGAAAAATCAGTCCTTCAGGTTGGTTCAGCCACTTAAGCTTGCTGGACGCGACGTGTTTCACCTGAACGACCGAATTTCCCACCTTGAATTCACGTGAAGGGCCATTCGTCCAATACATGGTTCGAGCCGGAGATTGAGTTTGCAGCCCCAGTCGGTAAGCCGCTTCAAAGCCATGCGAAACAAGCTTATATCCATGACTTCGCGCCCAGGCTTTTGCTACCTCTTCCGGGCTGGGCATTATTTTCACGCCCGGTAAGCTCTCAATCGATTTAGGACGAACATAAAAGCCTTTTGACACACGCACAATTTCGCCTGACTTCGCCAGTCGGCTAAAAGCTTTGTGAACGGTACTTTCCGTACCCAGCTCATAAAACCCCTCCATGGAAAAAGGTACCCCTTTTCTCATACGAGCAATCCGAGCTTCAACTTGTGCGGCAACCGACATAACAAAACCTGACACCTATAATTAATGTAGATTAATTATAGGCCAACAAAAACAAGCTGTACAGGATAAAATGTGTCAGGTTTATTCTACCAAGGCAGCGACAAGAAATAATTTTTACTGATAGATAAGGTTATAACACGCAGTTTCGTCGTTTGCATTCGGATATGCCGCAACCACACCCTCACTCCGGTTTTCAAAAATCCATGAAAATAGAGAAAAAAACCTGCCAATTCTTTTAATGCACTGATAATTCATGGGTTTGCCGCGGAAGAGTGAGTGAACGAGATATCATAGTTGTAACGCCTAATGCGATGAGCATCAGGCAGAATGCAGATGAGGTATACACTATGGACGGTTGTCAACACAGCAGACTAATACAAATTTCATTAACGGATCTTTTCATTCATCCAAGGGCAATTGTCGCATGTCAATTTGAGCGCGACTTGATTCTTCAGTGCGACGTCACAGCAGTGAAACCTGCTCCCCAGTCATCGGTGCAGAATGAGCACCCGGTGGTGGTGAGCGCAGGTATGGATTATTTGGTTGTATCGGGTTGGGCAGAGCTCTTCGATGCCCATCGCGAAAATCGAAAACGGATTTTTGTTGTCTGTGTTTCTTTTATCGACGATAGCGAAGTCGAGTATCTGGCTCTTCGATATGTTTATAAGCGTTTTACGAACCAACTTGATGACAGTACCTATGGAGCCCAATTAGCCGCATTTCTTCAAATGTGCTTCAACTCGGCCCTCGATAGGATTTCAACCGTCAAGCAAAAAACACCCATCGCCACCGCAAAAGAAAAGCAAATTTATATAAGTACACAGAATTGTATGCTGGCGACGATATCCATATCTATAAGTTAGGCCAAAGAAGCCAGTTTATTCGCAAGCACGAAGAATTTTTTTAAGCTAAAGGTCAGATTCTAATCTCAAGTAAACATCCACCGTTTTGCGTGGCACAAGTTTGTCACAGATTTGTCACAGCCCTGATCCACCGCAAAATCAGCCAAAACAGCTAACAGTCACGCCGAAAAATTATTAAAAAACGAAGTTTGGAATAAATACGAAAGGAAGAAAGTCGCTACAGGCCAGGGAAATGGCGCGCCCGACAGGAGTCGAACCTGTGACCTCCGCCTCCGGAGGGCGGCGCTCTATCCAGCTGAGCTACGGGCGCATTTCCAAATTTTGACTTCTAACCACTGTGCCTATTTACCGAATG
>Ga0208813_1001159_pt1 | contig 15109 bp, 11 predicted proteins | sample MalvireepMed_904_FD_184250 | JGI IMG/M metagenome (GOLD analysis project Ga0208813, IMG submission 184250) | Marine viral communities from the Global Malaspina Expedition - Malaspina viral metaG DeepMed_904 (SPAdes) (version 2) | ecosystem: Environmental > Aquatic > Marine > Oceanic | place... | reverse complement strand
TAATAATTTTTTGAGCGTTGCAGCTTTACGCTCTTCAGAATAACGTGGCATACATGAACCTATGCCGCCCACTGTTTATTAACTAATGGCGAAATTGCCAACTGGACAACAAGGTTGACATAGTGGGCTATTTTTACCCACTAAAGTGTTTATAGACAGATTTAAAGCAGAAGTAGCAAAAGTATTTATTGATGCAGGTTTGGTTTCCTTTTCCTCTAAATCAACGACTTTAAATATTTTAAAAACTCATGGGGAAATTTACTTTGATGACGATTCTCCCTGGGGAAATAAACATATTGATAATAGCTAATATCATTTACTTATGAGAACTTGTGAAAATAATGTTATTTTCGAATATACTGTCCTAAAATTGCCCTTGCAAATACTCTTTATATAATTTAATACGAAAAAGTATGTTTTGCGTAACAAGGAAGTTAAAAATATGAGATATTTATTAGCTACAACTATAGTGCTGGCTTTATTTAGTGCTCTAATCTTATCTCTGTCTGCGCAAAACAAGGAGGAGTCTGGGAGCTCTGTGGATCCAAATGCTACTGGAGCAAAGGAACAGAGTGTTGACGATAAAGTCAAAGTCAAAAATAAAAATATTGTTAGTAGTCAATGCGAAGCTACCGATAATCCACGACAAGCCATTGAAAAATCAACGGAAAACTCACAGAAAATACGAGAGCTTGGAATTGCTCATGGGTATATTGACCGAGAAATCAGTGGGTTAAACGGAGATATTAATCGTCAGCTTACATATTCAACAATAATTTTAGGTGTAATGGGCTTAATATTAACTGCACTAGCAATGTTTTATGTTATTCCAACTTTCTCCAGTCTAAAGCGCAAGCAAGAAAAGTATAGGTATGATCTAGATCAGCAAACTAAAGAGTATAAGAATAAGCTTGAAAAAATTGAGAGAGAATCCAAAGAAAAACTAGATAAAGTAGTTAAGCAGGAGTATGAGTGGTCCAAAAGCCTCGGAGAGCATTTAAGGGATGTAAGTCAAATTAGTGCTTCGACCAATTTAGTTATTGCTGTTGTTGAAAGAGTGTCAGTAACTTACGCTGCGGAGGCTGTACTTAACCGAGCTTATAGACAAACTGAAAAGGTTGACAAGCTTCTATACCAATATCGTAATATTGCGAGACCTCAGAGTTCTGACTGCATGGAAGATGCTGTCGAAGAAAAATACCAAATTAAGAGAGAAGCTTTAAGTCAATGGATTATAGAAACTATTGATGAAGGGGAAAGCTTCTGTGATGAAGCAAGTAACAAAATTAGAGAAGCAGAGCGTCAGCAAGATGCAGAATTGAATCATGAAGATAAGCTTATCAGCATACGTAATGACATCAAGAAGAAGCTCGATGATTTGCGAATTAGGACGGCTGTTGCTAAAGGTCTATTGTATAAAAGAAAGTTTGATTTAACAGCAAAAAGAGTACCTGATCTACAGTCTGCTATTCAGTCTCTCCAAGCTGTTATTTGTCAATTTAATGACTCGACAACGAGAAATGCGAAAGCTAAAGTTTACTACAATTTAGCGTGCTATCAGTGCCTTAACGGCGAACCTGAGTCGGCAAAGCGTAACCTTAAATTGGCTGTTGAGCTAAATGGGCGCTACGCTCTTTCTGCTAAACTTGATGATGATTTGGCTTCAATTTGTCAAGAGAGGATGTAACTGAATTTATCCAAGCCTTGCTAAAAAGTGTATACAGTAGAGCATTGACAGTGTTCGTCGGCAGCACTAAGAAATGTTTTACGTAAAGCAATTTTGTTGTATACTGAATTTATCATAATTATAAAAAAACACATGCAGCAGTGTTTTAGCGGTCAAAGCGTATCGCTATCAAGGAGGTGTAGGTATATGAAATTTCGTGATGACACTTGGGTCTAATATAAACTTTGAAAGCCCCCTTCCAAAAGGGGGCTTTTTTCTTCCCTCTTCTTAAATACAAAAGTTGATTTGCTAAAAATACGAACACGGTTATGCTGAAATAAAGCAAATCGAGTTGATGGCATGGCAAAATCAAAATACTCGCTGAGCGAGACGCAGATTGCAAAAAGAATAAAGGAAGGACGCGGATCTGGCTCCGGCGCGGATTACAGCCCTTGGGTGCGGGTCGATGAACTTCCATCTCTAGGCCGATCCCGGCAGGTCTACTCTCACCTTACCAAACGCATCCACCACCTACTTTCCGACCTCGAATTTGCAGTTTTCCTTCTGCTTGATAACAACCCTTCCGTTACTGACATACGTGAACAATTTCCTCTCATTCGTGATGATACGCGTGATATTGCTTGGGAAAATAACTTACCTCACCCTGCCAACAATGGCGTCGATGCGGTCATGTCGTCAGACTTTTTAGTGGACTCCAGAGACAAATCAGTGCCCAAATTCGTGCTACAAGCGAAGTACACAGATAGCCTTGATGATGCTCGCACTGTCGAGAAGCTAGAGATTGAACGACGGTATTGGAAGCAAAAGGAGCTTCCCTGGTATCTCGTTACTGAGCGTGAAATCGACCCCGTGGCCAAGGCAAACATTGACTGGCTGTATGTTGTTAAAGGAGAGCTTGAGTCCGGTGACAAGGTTATCACGGCGTCGAGTCTGGCGATGTTTAAGGCGGCATTGTCCGACAATCCAGGACTCAATATTATTGAGTTGTGTAAGGCCATTGACCGGGCTTACGACCTTGAACTGGGTGAGTCACTTTATGATTTAAGAGTGCTCTGCGCATCCCGGGTTATTACGTTTGATGTCAGAAAGCCATTTAGAAAACTGAGTGGGAAAGACCTGGTGTGTCACGAGTTAGAGAGCTTGGGAGGTGCGGTGAATGTGGCGAGTTAATGATGTTGTTGAATATGACAACAAGCGGTACCGCATCTTATTCGTCGAGAGCACCCGGCTTGTGTGGCTGTGCATTGACGAGAATAAAGGAATACCCACATCGGAGCATATTGATGTGCTCGAGGACTTAGTTGCTGCGGGTGAACTTACACGTGTTGAAGACCCTTTCGCTGAACTTCAGGTATTTACGCCGGAAGAAGGTAGCTCTGACTACAAGCACCGTGAAAAAGCCTACCAGGCAATAAAGGACATTATTGCTGATGAAAAAATGTATTTTAAAAAAGAGCGCGCCGCACTGCTTAAACGTGTCGCTGAAGAATCAGAAGTTAGTGTTCCCACACTCTACAAATACTTAAGACGTTACTGGCAACGAGGGCAGCTTAAAAATGCGCTGCTTCCCGACTTTAAGAACTCAGGTGCGGCCGGTAAGCCTCGAAACTTTAAAGACAAAACACCCGGGCAACGCCGAATACACAGTCCAGGAACCACGGTGCCGTTAAATGATGATATCCGGCGGCTGTTTCGGCGCACGATAGAAACCGTATTGCTGAACGACAAGAATATGTCTGTCAGCTATGCGTACCGTAAGTTTGCTTCGGCTTATAAGTTCGCAAACCCAGATGTCAGTGAAGAGCAGATACCGACCTATCGACAGTTTCAGCATTTTTATCTTCGTGAATACGAAAAAACTGACAAGCTTATTGCACAAACTCCAGTAACTAACTATCGCAAAGATGTTAGGCCGTTACACGGCACCGCTACCGAGCAAGCGTTAGGACCGGGGAGTCGTTACGAGATTGATGCGACAATTGCTGACATCTACCTGGTTGATGATGAGGAGCCAGATAAGGTCATTGGGCGGCCAACCATATACATGGTGATTGATGTATTTAGTCGGATGGTAACGGGATTTTACATAGGCGTAGATAACCCGTCTTATGTGGTTGCGATGAAGGCTTTAACGTCCAGTTTTGGCGATAAAACCGAAGTGTGCAAGAAGTTCGGCATCGATATTTCGCCGGAAGACTGGCCGTCAGTTGGTTTGCCCGATGTTGTTCTAGCCGACAGAGGTGAGTTAATGAGCCATCAGGCTCAATACTTGATTGAAGGGTTAGGCGTTCGATTGGAGAGTGCGCCGCCCCGCCGTGGCGATGCTAAGGGCATAGTGGAGCGGTTTTTTAAGACTATACAGGGTACCTTCAAACCATATTTACCGGGTGTTGTTGAGGGCAGCCGGATCAAAAAACACGGTGAGAGTGATTATCGTGCGGAAGCTAAAATCTCGATGAACGACTTCACTGAAATAATGCTTAACGCCATTATTAATCACAACCTGCATAAGCCCATGAAAAAGTATGACCGCGCAGCGGACATTCCGGAAGATGTTCCATCAGTTCCGATTCACCTATGGAACTGGGGCATTCAGAACCGTGTTGGAAAACTTCGGAATGTCGACGTGAACCTTGCCCGGGTCGTTTTATTACCCAGAAAGAAAGTTACCGTTTCTGAGCAAGGTGTAAAACTTTGGGGGCTGACATATACCGGTCGAGAGCTGATTGAAGCCGGATGGATGCACAGGGATTCATCCGTTAAAAGACCTAAAGGGCTTATGGCGGCTTACGATCCGGGAAGCGCTAACCACATTTACTTGTTTCCGGAAGTTGGTAAGAAACTGTTCTGGACCTGCGACTTGTCGACTCGAAGCCGCGAGTTTCGCAACCTTACCTGGAAGCAAGTTTGGGAGAAGCAGGCTGTTATCAAAGAAACCCATGCGAAGGCTGAACTTGGACATTCGCCCAAAGCACGGGAGCTTGATCAGCTTATTGAAGATAAGGTTAAAAAGGCGACCAAGGGTGTTAGTAAGTCAAAAAGCAGTGATGCAGAGCGTATTCGCAACATAAAGAAAAATAAGGCGGAAGCCAGAGAGCAAGAGCGTCGAGATACAGCTGTTCGTCCTGAACGAGAGAATAAGAAAGAATCCGCTAAAGTGGTCCCGATTAAGCATTCAAACGAAGAGACTTACGATTACCCTGATTATCTTTCAGAGCTGTTTGGTGATGACTCGGAGCCGAACTCATGACATTTGGAGGCATTGAATCAATAACCGCCGGTTATCATGATACCGGTGTTGAAAGTTACCGAGGTAACCCTCTTATTGAGGCCTTGCCGCCGATAAAGTCGGTAAAAGATATTGCTGAGTCTTTGAAAATTGATGCTCATTGTCGACCGGAAGACTTACTTGCTTCGGGACACGTCAGAGCCCACTCAATCAGCCGTCTCACAGATGAATTCTTTCAACCGCTATCAACACACGTGCAGCTGGAAGAGAAGTTATCCATTATGATCCGTGGTGGTTATGTTGGCCGCAATCCAAAAAATGGATCAAGACAAAAGCACCTTCAGAACGGTTACGAGCGATTATTAACAGGCGACCTATCGGCCTTTCGCTTCGATGAGGTAAAATCGACCGCTCAAAGTATGTCGATTATTGGCTGCTCCGGCAGTGGGAAAACGACAACCATTGGTCGGGTACTCTCGGGTTATCCTCAAGTCATTTACCATCCGGACTATAACCTTGAACAGGTCGTTTATCTGAAAGTTGATTGCTCGTTTGATGGCTCTCTTAAAGGTATTTGTCAGAACTTTTTTAGAGCGTTAGATCGGGTTCTTAATACGCACTATGAACAACGCTACGGTATGAAGCGACACAGCGTAGAGAATATGTTGGCCATTATGGCGCAAATCGCCAATTCGCATGCGTTGGGTGTTCTTATTATTGATGAGATACAGCACTTGAGCCGATCAAAGTCCGGCGGCTCTGAGAAAATGCTGAATTTCTTTGTCACTCTGGTAAACACTATAGGCTTGCCAGTTGTTCTTGTTGGCACGCCAAAAGCAAAAGAAATATTTGAAGTCGACTTGCGTTCAGCGAGACGTAGTGCGGGGTTTGGCGCGATTTTTTGGGAGCCAATGAAACAATACCAATCTAATGGTCGCCCCGGTGAATGGCATGCGTTCACTAACAAACTTTGGAAGCTCCAGTGGCTCAAACATCGCGATGAGCTGTTAACGGATGAAATCAGAAACACTTGGTACGATTTAAGTCAGGGCGTATTGGATATTGTTGTTAAGTTATTTGTTTTAGCGCAGTTAAGAGCGATTGCGACGGGATTAGAGCGCATTACTTCGGGCTTATTGCGACAAGTCTATCAGGATGAATTGGGCCCGGTGCATCCTATGCTGGCAGCACTTCGCTCGAACGATGCAGAAAAAATAGCGGAGTATTCAGACCTACGGTTAAAGGATACGGATAAACGCCTACTTGAATTGCAGTCCCAGATTGATGAAGCGTCGATTGCCTCGGATGAAATTGATGAGCTTGTGTCCGATGATGAAAAGCGGCTGTACATGATGCTCAGCCAGTTTGGATATGATGATAGCTCTCTGCTTCTTGAAACGGTTAAACGCGCTTTCAATGAGCATCCTGACGCATCGCTTCAGGAACTATTGCCCATTGTATCGTCGTGGTTATCTGCTCCAGAGCATGATGACGTAAAAGCGGCGCCTAAAAAGCAAAAGACCAAGCGCCTGAAAAAAGACGAGTGGCATACACTAGCTACAGAAGACCTGAGGTTTTTATCTTCGCAAAGCAGCTCTAAAGACGAAGCTTATGAAACGCTTAAATCGTCTGGCCTCATATTTCCGATGAACAAATGGATGGATAAGGTCGGCTGAAATGACGAGTGTTCCTGTCCCCTATCCTAATGAGCTGATTTACAGTGTCATAGCGAGGACAGGCGTTAATGAAGCCATTTCCAGCCCTAAGCAGTTGCTCGATGAAGTCTTTGGCAACCGTAGGGTAGTTTCCACCTTAGATTTGCCCAGCCATATCGAAAAGATCAGCCAACACTTGGCAAGAACAGGCCAATATTCTGCTGAAAAACTGATTTACCAACATACCCTATTCCCTTTTTATGCACCGTTCGTACCCGAGCCTATTAGGCAGCGTGCGATAAAACTAATGTCAGGGTTCAGCAATGGTGCGGTTCATATGATGCTCGGTGTCGCTGCATCAAGAGTAAAAGCGGTAAGTTACTTTCGTCTTTGCCCTTCTTGTATGGAAAATCAAATAAGGGATTACGGAGAAACCTTCTGGGATAGACGGTGGTTTATTCCTGGACTCAATACCTGCGTATGCTCCGCATGCCTGAAGAACTTACCGGAAAGTTGGCAAGAGCATCGACACGCCTACGTTTTGTGTCCTGCCACTGTAGAAAATGAGTCAGAAGTGGTCGGGAAGACACACCCAGGCTTGCTTAAGCTGTGCTCATCAGCAAACGAGCTCTTATCGCTACAGGCTATGGAGTCGGCGTCATTTGATCAATGGACATCTTTTTATCAGGCATTAGCGGCTGATAACGCAATGACCAGAGGGCGTTATGCAGACCATGAGCAGGTAGCCGAAGCATTACTGTCCTGCTTTCCGAGCTCTGTTCTTCAAGAGCTTAATTTAGACTTTGACGTCAAAAGTGACACCAATTGGCTGAGAACCCTTTTCCGCAAGCACCGGAAGTCATTCAGTGCCTTGCAGCACTTAATGGTATGGCAAGCATTAAAATTGAAGGCTACGGTTGCGGAAACACTCCATGAAGTAAAGAAAAAGCGGGCCGTTCCTATTCGCCGTCTTGTTAAGCAAACGACTAAAGGGCAAGCCGGTATCTATCGAACGAAGTGGCAATCACTACTGCGACGATTAGAAATAAAGGAAGCGAGGCGTGCTGAAGGAGGCGTTTATGCATGGCTTTATCGGCATGATAGGCAATGGTTAATAGACTTTAATGCAGGCAGGAGACGGAAACGTAACGGGCACAAGTCAATAAACTGGCATTATCGCGACTTAACACTAACGCGGCGGTGCTTAGAGCTTATAACTGAAAAGGATTCTGATTTAAGCTCTCCCCGGTTATCTAAACTTTGGTTGATTAACCACCTTCCCCATGGCCGTTCATCTGCTAAAAAGCTCACCAAGCTCCCAATACTCAATCACTGTCTCGATACTTACTCAGAGTCCATAACGGATTATCAAATAAGAAGATTGACTTACGCTGCTTACCAACTTCTGCGTCAGCATGAAGAGCTGGCTCACTGGCGTCTGTTGCGACTGGCCGGGTTGAGTATCGAACGGATTACTGATGAAGCTAATGACTTTTTAAGAGAGGTTATTATTCGTGGCGGACAGATTTAAAGGCATTGAAAACAATTCGAAACTGCTTCATCTAGGCGATCTCTTCCGAAGCACGACAGCAAAATACTGGCGCATTAATGCCTGGTTGAGTCCAATACAGAATAAGCGTCATGCCGCCTTCTCTAACTTACCCATGCTTGCTCGGGGACGGGTGCTGAACGCTACAGGTGAAAAACCTAAGCGGGACAGAGCTTCGTGTTCAATCACCCGGGATTCTATAATTAGCGAATGCAATTTGAACGAGTTTCCGGAGTTTGCCTACGCGTCATTAGCGAAAGCAGAAGCGCGTCAAAAAGGATTCCTGATAAAAACGCCCGGGAAGCCAAGTTTTATCATTCCACAGCTAGAGCTTGCCCGTGTTTTGTTTTTACATTCCGGCTATTTGTGTCGAGCGGCACTTACCTCTGAAACATTAGCGCATGAGTTTGACGTCCAGGAGCGTTTAAACGAGGGAAAGGTGATTGTTAATGTTTTAAAGCTATCCGCCTTTCCAAAAAACGCGTTTGATGATGCCGGTACCCGACGGATGTTGGCTTGGCTTTTGATAGATCGTAATGCTCGTAAGTCATTTGAAAGTATTTTTCGGCACTATAAGCAGTATTCCAGAGTGAATAACGGCTGGGAAATGTGGACGTTTTCATTTGAACCGCCTGAAATGATTGGTTGGTCATTTGCTTTCCAAGGACGGTGGGATGAAACCAGCGATAAGTTCTTTGTGGAAGAAATTACAAATTTGACTTTTCACGGAAGCCTACCGGATAGAGTACTGTTCCAGCACGATTCGTTTAAACGCTATGAAAATAAACGAAATGGAGGCACGCCAAACGGTTCTCCGTGGACACAGCGCCCCGAAGAGCATGAAGTCAATGATGATGAAACTGCATCGAATAATAACGAACCCGTTATTTTGAGAAACGACACCCACACCATTAATTTCCTTGGGAATACTCAAACCGCCAAAGTGAATGAGGTAGTCGAGAGTGATACAGGGGCATCTAACCCTGAACCTAATGAAGTCGCCAGCGAAGAGGTCAGCACTGATGAGCCTACGGAAGGAGGGAAACTTCCGGCGGCTGACTTTTCAGGACCTAATGACGCGACTGATTTAAGCCGAATGTGTGAGAGTCGCTTTGAGGCCTTTAATCATATGTTGGAACTACTTCAGAAAAACGGAGTGACTTTACTGTCAAAAGAGACAACAGCCCTGCCGCAGTCAGGACGAGGTCAAAAACATTTGTTGAAGAATGGTGAGCCTAGGGTCATTTGTTGCGCTGAGGTAAGCTTTGAGGGACGACATGCGTATATTTTGGAGGTTGATACGTCGGATGGGATGAGTAGGTTATCTTCCAAGGTTTTTCATGTTAATAAGTGTATATGGAGTCAAAACTGGAGGGGGCTGGTTTTGGGGGTTACTGATAAAAGACTGAGCTGGCCTAGTAGTTACATTGCTAAACGTTTCAGCGAGAATGCTGTTTTCTCGGTAAGTCATCCTCAAGCTAAAGGTGTTGTTTTCGGAAATATCCCAGTTGAAGGACTAGGTAGCTGGGTAACTAGGTTTCAATCTTTACTTTAGAACGAAATAGTCAGAGTTTGTACTAGATAGTCGAGTTGTTAAGGGGCTTCCGGATGACAGCTTTCTAAGGTACACTACAAAAAAAATTTAGGACAATACAATGACTGGAATGGTAGAGAGAAAAATAGATAGAAGTAATATTATCACTTGGCTAGAAGGTTTGGATTTAGACGCTCCTTTATCATCTAATCAACCCAGTGTTAATGTACCTTTTCAGCGTTGGTTTCGTTTTAAGGAAGCATATTCGCCCAAGCTTGTCCTTGATGTGGTTGACGAGCTAGAGAATTTTCCGCGTCACATATTCGATCCTTTTGGGGGGTGCGGTACAAGCGCTATTACTTCTCAATTTTTGGGTATTCCTTCAACTGTAGTGGAGGTTAATCCATTTTTAGCCGACCTGACGGAATCGAAGTTGTGCAGTTATGAACTAGAAACGCTAAAAGAATATTTTCAGCTAATTCAAGAGAAAATTGCTTTAGATTCGAAACCTTCCATTAGTGTTGATTTCTTTCCCAAAACATTTTGTGAGCCCGGGAGATCTGATAAATGGCTTTATACAAAATCTGCTTTCAATCGGTTGCTCCAGTACCGCGAGGCTATAGACGATATTAGCATAGAAAAGTATAAGCGTTTTTTCACTATAATATTAGGATCAATTCTTGTTCCTATGAGTAATGTCTTTATTAGTGGAAAAGGAAGGAAATATCGTCCAAATTGGCGGTCACGTCAGAAGTCAGTTTCAGATATAGAACAAGCTTTTAATGATAAAGCATTACAGGCTATTTCAGATGTAGAGAAACACTCATCGAAATTAGAACAATATGAAGTTTTACGGGGAAGTTGCTTAGAGAAAGTTGACAGTATTGATAGCTTTGACCTGTCTATTTTCTCTCCCCCCTACCCAAACAGTTTTGATTATACCGATGTTTACAATGTAGAACTATGGATGCTTGGATACTTTACATCAAACGATAGTTGCAAGAGTTTAAGAGAAAACACATTGAGATCGCACGTGCAAGTAAGTCGTAGCTACGACGTTAGCTTTGAAACTCCTAAAGCTTTAGAGGATGTTGTCTCTCAACTAAAAAAGATACGAAAAGACTTATGGAATCAAAATATTCCAGAGATGGTGTTAGCTTATTTTGATGACCTTTATCGCTTACTCCTCTCGATGAGAAAAAAGATCTCAGCGAGAGGAGACGTTGTCATTGTTGTGGGCGACAGCGCATACAAATCAATAAGGGTACCTGTGACCAAGCTATTATGTGAGTTTGCCGAACAAACAGGCTATGAAGTTAAAGAAAGTCGAGTGTTACGAAAACTTAGGACAAGTCCTCAGCAAGGTGGAGGGGCAAGCTTGGATGAGAGCCTTATCTGGTTAAAACCAATAGAAAAATAAACTTAAGAGGGATTGGTTTGAAGGATTTAATTGAAGAGAAGAGTAAGCTGCCGAAAGTAGAAAGTGTTAAATTTCAAGGTTTTGATCTGTATAAAAACGAATCTAGCTTTGAAGTTCCGCTGCAAAAGTCAGTGAATTGCTTAATAGGTGCTAATGGTCTAGGTAAGTCGAGTTTTTTGAACGCAGTTATGTTTGCAATAACTGGATGCGTACCTGCTAATCCTAGAAAATTTAAATCCGCCCAAGAATACTTCAAAACCGCATCAAAATTTGATCGCACTAATGACTATTTTTCAGGACGGATTTCTGAAGAGAGCCGACCGAACGCATCAGTCGGAGTGACTCTTGTTTTTGGCAGCACTTCGATATTTATAGAACGCCTTATTTTTTCTGAAGATAATATTAATGAGCTTAGAATTTGTGAAAACGGAAATGACTGGGAAGTATTAAGTACTGATAGGTATACAGAAACAATACGTCGGGTTTCAAATTTGAGCTACCCTCTTTTCGTTTTTTTGCTTCATTTTGTTTCTTTATTTGATGAAGAAAGACATTTGTTAATGTGGGATGACGAGGCTTTAACTAGTGCGCTATTTATTGCTTTTGGTTCAAGTGCGGAGTTCGCCGAGCAATATGAGACTTTAAACAGAAAGTTTCAGCGTGCTGACTCTAAGGCCCGAAACGCTAGATACGGCGCGCAACAGGAAGAAAAAAGGTTAGCCGAAATTGATGAAACCTTTAATCCGTCAACAGGTTTAAGTGCTCAGGAAATTGAGAGGATTAATGCGAAAGCAGAGGGTTTGAGAGACGAGTCAGATACTTTACAAGATAGATTACAAAGTAAAGAGACTGAGCTGCGGGATGTCGAGTTAAAATGGTTTGATTTGACTTCTGAGCTATCTGAATTGGAGTTGGAATATAGAAATCTATTTAATGAAAGGCTTCAAAAGAATTCTAGAGTTTCTTTTCACCCAACTATAAGCAACTCTATTGAAGGTGATGAGTGTGCTATTTGTGGAAGTATTGATGTTGCAAAAGGAATAAACGACTACTTAGCAAAGAATCAATGTCCCCTTTGCGAGTCGAGCATTGACGACGCTCAGGATAAAGATGATGAGCTATTAGAAAAGTTAAAAAGGATTGATATTCAGATCGGAGAAACCAGAGATGAAATGGATGTAATATTTAAGCAAAGAGATAGGCTTAAGTATGAAGTGTCTGAGGTTAGGGAGAGGTATCTCAGCGTTGAAGAGGATTACAATAGCTTTATATCGCGCAACTCAGAGCATATAAACTCTATGCTTCATACCAGCAATTTGGAAGGTAACTTGTTGCAAGAGAAAATAAGGAAAATAAAGAAGTCTCGTCAAGGTTTTATTGAGGATAGTGAAAAGTATTATAAAGAGCGTGATGAATATAGAAACCTCATAAAGAAATACGAAAACTCCCTGCAAAAAAGTTATGAACTAGGTGCCGAAAGTTTTGTACCGAGGTTCAGAGAGCTCTCTGAGTCATTTATAGGGCTTCCGATAGACGTAGAGCTGGAAAAGAAGAAAGGTAAGACAAAGGTTGGTTTCGGCTTAAAACTAAGAATGAAGGACCAACTCAGACTCTCTCCAGAAAGATTATCTGAAAGCCAACGATTTTTTATTGATATTGCTTTAAGAATGAGTTTACTAGAAGTCTTATCGAACACCCCTACATCTATTTTCGTTGATACTCCTGAAGGCTCTTTAGATATCGCCTATGAGGCGAGAGCTGGAGATATGTTCTCTAACTTTACTAGTCATGAAAATTCAATTTTGATGACCGCTAATTTAAGAAGCTCAGAACTTGTACTTCGTTTAGCCGAGCGGAAACGTCTAACCGGGATGCAAGTTATAAGGATGACGGAATGGACAGAGCTTAGTGATGTTCAAAGAGCGGAGGAAGAGTTGTTCACTAAAGCCTACGAAGAGGTTGATAAAACTTTAAGGGCAGAAAATGAAAGCTGATATTGAATTTGAGCCCTACGTTGATGCAATTTGGTTGGGGCAGAACATGCCTTCATCGCTTCTTCCTGTCTCTCGAATTGATATGCATTTATTTTCGTACTTGGCATGCATTGTATCTCTTCTGAATGGGAATGCTATAAATAGCTGGAGGTACCGTTATACTATTAACGACGAAGGGTTCCCTTTTAGTGCAAATTTTGATGAAGCTCTGTCTGCTGCGATCCGCGGTGGTTTTTTCAAAGACTCTTTGACGGGGAAGCTTAACTTTAATCAAAGAAAGTTAAGTAGTGAGCTCGAAATATTAAAGTCTATTCATAGACCAAGTGCTAAACGGTTCGATCATCTAAGCAATTCCCTAAGGGCTGCGTTAATGTTGCCAATTGGGCAAATAAGGAATTCCGTATCTCAATCGGTTAGCACTAAGGAAGTATACCGAAAACTTGATCAGCGAAGGTTCTCATTTCAGGATCAAGATGAAATAGATTCAATATATAACGAGTATCGGGTAGTTTACGAAGCGTTTGATGAGGACCCTGGAGAACTGTCACCTTTGATTGTTTGGATTTCATCACGACTAATTAGTATTAATAAAGAGTTCAATTGATGCAAATAGATCCATTGAAGATTTCAGATCTGTACATGCAAAGCAACTTTATTCTCGAGGCTTACAAGGAATTTGGCGGCAAAGGAGAAAAATGTATAGGAATCGTTGTTGATTGCGTAAGAAATGTGTTTCGAACGGTTCCTCCTGAGCAGGTTAGCTCACAGATACTAATTAAAAAGTGTATTAGCGACTCAGATAGCTTAGTGGAAGAGCGAGGGAATCCATTAGGTCTAGAAAGGCTAACGAGTGACTTAATTGATCGTTTTAAAAGACAAGAAAATGTATTGATCACAATTATGCCGGATGGCTTGTTTAGTGTTAATGGTAGTAGTGAAATGTTTCGGCCTGAAAACCATTCTATTGACTCAATCGTTTACTACTATTTTAACACGCAAGAAGGTTTTTTCGTGGGGGAGTCATACATCTCAATTAAAAAGCCAAACGCATATCTCGTAAGTATATTTGCCCAACCAACTTATTCGTCTGTTGAAACTGCTCTAGATCGTTATTCGGATGAAGTTGCTCCAGACTGTACATGTAAAATCCTGGAAGATGTTTGGCTTGAAGGAAAAGATGGGAAAAGGCTTATTTTTAGTAATAAACCTGAGTCTATAATGAGAAACTCTCTTGATCAGTATCTGTCGACGGTACTTGAAGAAGCGAGGGTTAAGGCCGAACAGGCAACCGACGATAGCAAACCTGTTGATCTGAGGGTTGACTGGTATGGATCCAGGGCAGTTGTTCTTATTGAGGTTAAATGGATAGGGAAATCCGTGTCAAAGTCAAAAAGTGAAAAGCAGAGTTATACTAGTCACAACGATAGTAGAGTTTTAAAAGGGGCGGACCAAGTCATAGACTATGTTAAACGTGAAAAATCAACACTTGGCGAAAAGACGGTGAAGGGCTATTTAGTGACGTTCGATGGTAGAAGAGCAAATTTAAAGTCGGAGAAAGATGAGTTATCTCCAGAAGATGCTTGGTATTACTTAGACAAGGATATATCGCTTCCTAATGAAATTGAAAATAATGACGATTTTGGCGGGCATAAAAGGGTATTTTTAAATCCTCGTGTAAGTAGAACGGTTGGTGATAAATAGTATATATCTCTTTTAGTTGCTTCTAATATACTAGGTATAGTAGCGGTCATAGATAGGATAAAGACACCTCGGAAAATTAAAAATCTTTAATGTTAGTTCACATTGTTTTAATTGGGTTAAACTTTACTTTATTTAAATTCTTTATTGTTTGTTTTCATAAAGTTACAGAGTTAAAGTTAGTCTTTATAGCGACTTATTTAAAATCTTTAATGAACACCCACATTTTTTTGTGGCGTAGTAATAAAGTTTAATACCTAGTAATAAAGAACCAAAGTTAGCTTATCTTGATAAAGATAGAAACTCGGTTATGCTGAAATAAAGCATATCGAGTTGATGAAAT